>Ga0302325_10017603_pt1 | contig 15098 bp, 15 predicted proteins | sample Palsa_T0_2_FD_201948 | JGI IMG/M metagenome (GOLD analysis project Ga0302325, IMG submission 201948) | Peat permafrost microbial communities from Stordalen Mire near Abisko, Sweden - Palsa_T0_2 | ecosystem: Environmental > Terrestrial > Soil > Palsa > Peat permafrost | place: Sweden: Abisko... | reverse complement strand
CTCGGCGCTGGTAATGATACGCGGCAGCAGGTCGTGCGGGAAAATGCGTTCGGTGCCTTCGTCGCGGCCATACACGGTGAAAGTAATGCCCTGGTGCAGAAACGACACGTCGGCAGCCTGTTTCTTGCGGCGCATCTCGTCCACCGGAACACCCAGCAACAGCTCATACAACGCCCGGTAATGGGGCCGCGGTTTGCGATCGGCGTCAAACATCTCGTCGAAAGCGCTATCGAGAACGTAGCTAGAAAACGGACCGGAAGCGATGCGCGGTTCGTCGATTCCAGGAGTAGCCATGGGATGTCAAACTCAGGTGCCCTGCTTCGACGGGGAAGGACGTATCTCAGATTATCACAATTGCGTAAACTGTAAGATTGTTCTCCCTTCTTCTGCATCCGCCGCCGGATCGCTGGGATTTTCTGGTCGCGGAACTTCAGGAATGCGGCACCGCCGGTCTCGCGGAGGAGGATGGCGGGTTACGGGCGTTTTTCGATGGCGAGGAGGATGCCGAAGCGCTCGTGCGCCAATTCGCCGAGTTCGCTCCCGAACTTCGCCAGGAGCAAACCATCGATTGGGAGCGTGTGACTCGCGATGCATGGCCGCCGCTGCTGGTCGGAGAGAAGTTTTATTTGGTCGCGCCCTGGGACGTCAGGATTGCGACTCCGCCGGGTCGCCTGCGCCTTGAAATATATCCGGGAATGGCCTGTGGTACCGGCCGGCATCCCGCGACGCAGCTCTGCTTGCAAGCCATCGAGCGCTACGTGGGGCCCGATGCGCGGGTGTTGGATGTCGGCTCGGGATCGGGCATTTTGTCGGACGCGGCCCGTTTGATGGGAGCAGGCCGCATCGTCGCCTGCGACATCGATCCTAGCGCGGTTCGCATCGCCCTTGAACGCGTCCCTGTGTCGATGTTTATCGGTTCCATCGATGCCGTTCAATCCCAATGGGCCGACGTGATCGTCGCCAACATTGACGCCGCTACCCTCGATAGCATCGCGCCCGAACTCGCGCGCGTACGAAAACCCGATTCCACGCTGATCCTGTCCGGTTTCCCCGAGTGGGATCAGCCCCAAGGATTTTCGTCGAAGGAGGTGCTGCAAATCGAAGAGTGGCGCTGCTTTGTCTGTTAGCGTTCGATTGCAAATAAAAAGCCCACGGAGCATTTCGCGCCGTGGGCCACTTTCAAGGATAGGAGAAGGTATCCGTTTATTTAGACGCTAGCCAGCGCCATAAAGTCGATTAGCTACGGTTGTTGCGAAGTCGAGCCCGAACCGGAGTCTGAATCCGGCCTGCGCTTCAACGTCGGGCGATCGTCGTCATCGGATGAATTTGTAGTTTTGCCGGTTCCATCGGCATCCACGGGTCCCCCGTTTGAACCCGGCGCGCGCCGCAGCGTGGGACGCGTCGGATCGGCAGGATTGTCGATCTTGCGTTTGTTGTGCATCGCCATCAAGCGCGTTCGAATGTCGTTGAATTCCGAAGTCGTCAGAACGTACTCGGGTTTGGCCTTGAGATACTCCTGAATGTTCTTCTGGGCCGCTTGAATGCGAGAGTCGGTCGGCGGATGCGTCGAGAAAACCTTGGACATAGTTCCTGGCTTGCGTTTTTCCAGGGTCTCGATCTTCTCGAAGAAGTCCACGAACGCCGTCGGGTCGTACCCCGCCTTGTACATGTACTCCAAGCCAAGCATGTCAGCTTCGGATTCGAAGCCGCGCGAAAATTTCAGGAAGCCCACCGGCACCAGTACACTGGCAGCCTGGTAAAGTCCATACCCTGTCCATCCGCCCATGAAGATCAACGGGATCATACCCAACTGCGCGATCTCACCACGGGTGGCCTGCCGGGTGCCATGGCGAGCCGCAACGTGCGCGATTTCATGCGCCATCACACCAGCCAGTTCTGCCTCGTTGTCGGCCTTCATCACCAGCCCTGAGTTCACAAAGAAAAACCCGCCCGGAAGCGCGAAGGCGTTCACTTCTTCGCTATCGATCACTTTAATGGTGAAGGGTACTTTGGCGTCGGAATTCCTCACCAGGTTCTGGCCTACGCGATTCACGTATTCGGAAATCACCGGGTCGTTGATGACCTTGGCCTGACGCTCTACTTCGTTAGCCAGCTGCTTGCCCAGCGCAATCTCTTTTTCGATAGAGTAGAAATTGACGCCCTTACCGACGTCGCGATTGCCGATCTGGTCGGGATCTTTCTCCGGGTTATCGGCAGCGAATATGCGGGCAGGCGTAGTCAACGCCAAAACAAGCGAAAAACTCAGGCTAGCGGACAAGGTACGCTTCATCCACAAACTCCTATGAACTGAGTATAAACCTTAATGGATTAAACGTATAGTGTGTTCTATGGGTTTCGATGAAAAACCAAGCCAACCAGGCGTAGCATCTGAGCCGCTGTGGCGCCGGTACCGGGATGACTTCCCCGTCACTCAGAACGTGATCTATTTGAACCATGCGGCAGTGTCGCCCCTGCCCCGGCACACCGCCGTAGCTATGCAGGCATTGGCTCAGGATGCCCTGGAGTTCGGTTCGCTGCATTATGATCGCTGGCTGGATACCTATGAGGCGCTTCGAGTTGCAGCGGCAAAGCTGATGGGCGCGAATCGCAACGAAATTGCGCTGATGAAGAACACTTCCGAGGGCATTTCCACCGTTGCCCAAGGCCTGGACTGGCGTCCGGGCGATCGAATTGTAGCCTTTCGCGAAGAGTTCCCTTCCAACTATTACCCGTGGATACGCCTGGAGTCCCAGAGGTGTAATGTCCAGTGGCTTTCGGCAACTGACTCCCTGGAAAAAATCGACGACGCCTGCACGGGCGCCAGGCTGCTTGCCATCAGCTTCGTCCAGTATCTTAGCGGTTTCCGAGTGGACTTGAACGCCATCGGAGAGATCTGCAAACGGAGAAACTGCTTCTTCTTCGTGGATGCTATCCAAGGACTGGGAGCATTCCCGCTGAACGTCGAGACTGCTCACATCGATGCGTTGGCAGCCGATGGTCACAAATGGATGCTGGGCCCCGAGGGGTGCGCGATCCTGTACGTCCGCAAATCGCGGCAGGATTCCATTTTTCCCAAGGAATTCGGCTGGACCACCGTGGCCGCCTATCATGACTATGGGTCGCGCGACATGGCGCTGCGCCCGGACGCAGGCCGCTATGAATGCGGAACGTTAAATACTATTGGATGCTATGGACTACAGGCGTCTCTGGAGCTTTTACTTGAGATCGGTACGGAGCCAATTTCAGTTGCCGTTCAGGACTTGGCCGACCAGCTCGCCAAAGGAGCGGTCAATAAGGGGTATCAATTGCTGGGCCACCGGACGCCCGAGAGCGGCGCCGGGATCATCGCGATTCAAAAGCCTGGCATCGACAGCCGCAAAGTGGTGCACGATTTGAAGCAGCACGGCATACTCGCCACTCCGCGGCAGGGCTGGGTGAGGATTTCACCGCATTTCTACATCAGCCCCGAAGAGATTGATCAGGTGATTGAAGCGCTGCCTTAGCCGTCCAGTCCGAGTGGACGCTTGGGAACGTCATCCCGCAGCCTGCGTGGTTTTCGAAACGCGCCAGCCAGCAGGAGAATCCCTACGAGCAATAGAAGCGCGGCAACCGGTAAGTTGATCAGGTGCCGCGCCCATAGCAAGTACAGAACGACAATCACTAGAACGATGCGGAACGACTTGCGGAACGACATCCCTCCGATATTTTAGTCGACTGGCTTCCAACTGGGATCCGGATCGTAGCTGGTAACTGGAGCAGGCGGCCGCGCTCCCATATCCTTCTCGTACACCACGCCGTCCTGATTCACGATGAACGTGTGGATTCCCGTAACGCCATAGTTGGCTGGCCATGCCACCAAAGCAAAACCGCCAATGACAGCCTTCCCAACCATATATGTGTGCTGTCCGCCGGGCGCGTTTGGGCCCTGGCCCTTCAGGGCTTTAAAGTAATAGCCGTGATAGGGCCGGGTAGGATGATCGCCGGCGGCATTGACGAGCTCCTTGGGAAGGTTCGATGTGGCGACTGTCTCGGCATATTCCTGCGTTCCCGCGGCGGTTCGCTTCTTGGCCGCGTAGGCCTGTTGCACGCTGACATAGCCGGCGCAGGCTTCAATAGCATCCAATTCGTTAGCGCCGATCTCGCGGGCCCGCACCTCAACGGCGCCGCGATCGCTATCGAAGCGCCACTTTTGCCCGTCATGAAGCAAAGGGATCGGAAACGGCCAGTCTTGATCGCCGACCAACAGCACCATGACGTGCGAATTCATCGAAGATTTTTCCAGGTGATGCTTCTGCCCGGCGATCTTCGCGAATTCTTGCCGTTCAGCCTCATCCTGCTTCGCATCGCCCGAGGTCAGGATACCTTTGGCCGACGATCCCAGGATGGCTTTTAGGGTCGCGGTATCGTTTTTGGACGTGGCGTCAATCAACGCCTGAGTCGCCGCTTCAGGCGATTCGAAAGTCTTCTGCGGAGCCTTCGGCGTCGAGTGCGTTGCAACGCCCGGCGCCACGGCGGCAGGAAGCTTTTGAGTCGGCTGCCCGAATGCCACGCTCCCTGCCACAAAAAAGGCCAAGATCAATGTCTTTTGGGTCATGTTACCGCCTCCCTCCGCCGCCACCGTGGAATCCGCCGCCACCACCGCCACCGTGGAATCCACCACCGCCGCCTCCGAATCCGCCGGAACGTCCGATAGAGGAAAATCCATGATCGCTCTGCATGCGCGTAGTCCCGCCGTTTTGTATTCTTCCAAAGGCGCTATGACTCTCTGGCGCCTCGGGCCGCGCGGCAAAAGAACGGCTGCCGGCGGCGCCCCGATTGAATCCCTCACCGCCTCGAGCTCCCACCGACCCGCCGCGAAATGCCGAACTGCCGCGAGCTGCTGCCGCTGCACCGCCAAAGCGATTGGCCACCGCGCGATTTGGATAAGCCACACCGCCACGATGCGCGGGGTCGTGTGCCCAAACTCCATTGCCGAACCCGCGGTGATAGTCGTTGAATCCGTACCTGTGGAAGAAATTGGCATTCACAAACAGCCCACCTCCGAACCAGTTGGGACCCCATCCCCATCCAAACCCGCCATAGAGTCCCCAACCGCCGCCGAAATAAAGCCCCAAATCGATGCCGGGCCAGAACCCAAATCCCACGTCAATACCGGGATAGAAGAGCGGCGGATAGTAACCATAAAGGGGTGGACCCCAAATGTACGCCGGATTGTAGTTCGGAACGTAGATCACTCCTGGGTCCGGAGGTTGAATCACTATGGCAGACTGGCCGTTCTGATCCTGGGTCGTTACCGTCTCCTGAGGCGTAGTCTGCAGTTTACCGTTGGCTTGCGCCTTCGCGCGCATATCCTGGACGGCATGCATGACGTCGGCCTGCTGCGCTAAAAAGGCGTTGCCCAAATCAGTGGTCCAGCGTATGTCCTGATTCAGGCGAGCCAATACGTCGGGAAACACAACTAAGGCCTGTACGCTCGGATCCCAGTTCTGCGTTTTTGCCGCATCTAGCAGCTGCTGCCCCTTGAGATGGTGGTTTTGCTTCAGCCATTGCTGCGCTTCCACCACCTCGATCGGATATGTGCTGGCGGCGAGGATCTGGCTCAACAGATTGTCCGGGTACAGCGCGATGGGCGCCACTAAGTCGTCCAACTGCTCCAGACTAAGCGGGGGCGCTGGTGGCTGTTGAGCCTGATCGCCTGGCGCTCCCTGGTCTGGCGGTAACTGTCCTGGCTGCTGCGGCGGCGGTTCTTGTGCAATCAACGCGGCCGCTAATAGAACCGTTGAACCGATAGCGGCGGCTATCCTAAACACTCGCATTTCTTTCGGCCTCCTTTGGGCCGTCAAACAACTTCCACTAGTCAAACAACTTCCACTACTAGAGATGCTGCAAAACGCCCAGAGTTACCGGCAAGTTCAAGAACTCTTGTCACCGTGTTAACGCTGAGCGAGCTATTACGTGTGTAACGTTACTGTCCCAAGTGCCTCTAACGGACGAGACCGTGCGAAAGGGAGCAAACCGATGAGTGATCTTAAGGACAAAGTGAAGGACGGCATCGACAACGCTGCGGACAAAACCAAGAAAGTTACGGATAAAGTCGTTGACAAGTCCAAAGACGCAACGCATAAAGCTGGCGAGCAACTAGAGCGCGGGGGAAAGCGACTCCAGGACGCATGAGTCGATCGTAAGTCATTTTCGCGATAAATAAAGGAGAACAATCATGGCAGGAAAAAATACAGCCGTTTTCGGCATTTACAAGAGCAGCGCGCAGGCCGAACTGGCCGTCGATCGAATTTTGGCAGCGGGCTTTTCCAACAACGACATCTCGGTTCTGTTGCCGGATAGTCAGAGTTCGAAAGAGTTCGCTCACGAGAAGAACACCAAGGCTCCGGAGGGCACCACCACCGGTGCGACTACCGGCGGCGTAATTGGCGGCACTCTCGGTCTTCTGGCCGGCATCGGGGCCCTGGCGATTCCCGGCGTGGGACCGTTTATTGCGGCCGGGCCAATTATGGGGGCTCTGGCAGGCATGGGTGCAGGCGCAGCCGCCGGCGGGATCATCGGCGCTTTGGTCGGTATGGGGATTCCCGAGTATGAAGCCAAACGTTACGAAGGTCATGTGAAGAACGGTGGAGTATTGCTTTCGGTCCACTGTGATTCTTCCGATGAAATCTCCCGTGCGAAGGATCTTTTGAAGACCACAGGCGCTGAAGATATTTCTTCGGCCGGCGAAAAGAGCGCCAGCACGCATGGTGTAGAGACCGTCTCCCGCTAGTCGAGTCCATTCCCGAGGAGTTGGAGGATTTATTAGCCCGCCAGCTCCTCTGCATCTATGACCAGAGACCGTGCATCGACCACGTTCCGCATCGGTCCTTTACCCATCCTCGCTGTTGCAGTCGCAACGCTTTATTTTGCGCGCGCCATCCTTATACCTCTCGCTTTTGCCCTCACCCTTACTCTGATTTTGTCCCCCGCCGTGGGATGGCTGCATAGAATCCGTATAGGTCGCGCTCCTGCGGTGTTCATCGTTGTCTTACTGGCCGTAGGAACCGCGGGAGGCTTGGCTTGGACCATGGGGAACCAGCTCATTGACGTCGCCAATGCACTGCCCAACTACCGGCAGAATATTGATCGCAAAATTCAAGCGATGCGCATGCCGACCCGGAACGCCTTAGGACGGGCTGCTCAGAGTGTCCAGGAAATTGGCAAAGAGCTTTCGAACCCGACCGGCGCCCCTCCCGCCACTGCCGCGCGCTCGCATGCGGCCAGGCGCGCCTTGCCAACTCAACCCGACGGTCCCGTTCCCGTTCAAGTAGTCGACCAACCCCGTAACGGCCTCCAGAACGTTGGCGATCTAATCAAACCGTTCATCGCGCCACTCGGCATCACCGGCATCGTGCTGATTTTCACGGTATTCATGCTGGCCAAAAAAGAGGATCTGCGTAACCGGCTGCTGCGGCTGGTGGGCCTTAGCCAGCTTAATCTCATGACGCAAGCGCTGGATGATGCCACGCGCAGAATCAGCCGTTATTTGCTGTTGCAGTTTCTCGTGAACGCGGCGTTTGGTCTTGTTTTTGGAACTGGTTTGTATTTCATCGGCGTTCCGTACGCATTTCTCTGGGGGACCATCGCGGCTTTGATGCGGCTAGTCCCTTACGTGGGGATCCTGGTGGCTGGCGCATTGCCTTTAGTGCTTTCCCTGGTGGTCTTCGACACATGGACGCCCCCGCTCCTGGTCATGGGCTTGGGTGTCGGCCTTGAACTGATTACCGGCAACCTTGTGGAACCCTTACTCTACGGAGCGCACACCGGAATATCTTCTCTCGCCATTTTGGTCGCCGCGGTATTTTGGACGGTCCTGTGGGGCCCCGCGGGTCTGGTTCTTTCCACACCTTTGACAGTGTGCCTGCTGGTATTGGGAAGATACGTTCCTCAATTGTCTTTTCTGCATGTGCTGCTGGGCGATGAACCAGTGCTTGATCCTCAGGCCCAGCTTTATCAGCGGCTGCTAGCCATGGACTCCGCCGAAGCTCGGTCGGTTGTCGACATTTTCCTAAAGGCCCACAGCCGGCTTGAGCTCTATGATCTGGTTATGATTCCGGCCTTAACGCTGGCTGAGCAGGATCGTCACCGGGGAGCAATTGATGCGGCGAGGGAAGAATTCCTTTTTCTGAGCGTTAACGAGCTGATCGCTGAGCTTTCCGATTATCAGCCGCCAGCCGGAGATACTTCGGAATCGGAAAACGAGCCTGCCCCCGAAACTGCGCCAATCGAGCCATCCGGCGATAGCCGTCGAATCCTTTGTCTCCCGGCATTTGATCAGGCCGACGAGATCGCCGCGGCAATGCTTGCGCAGCTACTGGAACAACAGGGCAACGTGGCTTTGTCGTTCTTGGCGGGTTCTAACTTCAACGAGTTGATTGCCCTGGTAACACCGGGACCGAATGATGTGATTTGCATTTCGGCTTTGCCGCCTTACGCCCTCGCTCCGGCGCGGAAAATGTGCAAACAGATTAAGGCTCGCTATCCCGCCATCAACGTGGTGGTCGCAGTCTGGGGCTTCACCGGCGACAGTGAAAAGGCCAAAGCATCGTTCGAACGAACGCGGCCAGATCAGCTCTTCACCAGCTTGGGACAAACTCTCGAATACATTCGCCAACCGAATGGTGAACTGCCGGCTCCTGCCGTTGTTGAAGCCTACAAATAACCTTGTTGCCGTGGCAACCTTTGTTAACCAACATTAGCTAATCGCCTCGTGTTACCGTATCAAGCGGTCCCTCATAAGGAGGATTCACCCATGAAACTCACTCGCTTTTTCCTTGTTGCAATGGCGGCCGCGGCGTTCTCCACTGCTGCGTTTGCCCAACTCCCCACCCAAAAGATGCTGACAATTGATGTAGCCGAGACCATCGCTCAAGAATCCATGGCCCAATGCCGCGCTGGTGGTTATAAGGTCACCGTCACGGTAGTTGATAGCGGCAATGTCTTGAAAGCCTTCCTGCGCGACGACGGCGCCGGAAACGGAACCGTGGAAATGGGGCGCATGAAAGCCAATAGCGTGATGGCGTTTGGACGCCCGTCCGGTCCACCGCCGAATCTACCTCCCGGCACTCCAGCTCCCGCTCCGGTTCTCCCCGGCACTGTGAATGCCATGGGAGGTGTTCCGATTAAAGTCGGCGATCAACTGATCGGCGCGGTATCGGTAAGCGGCGCTCCGGGCGGAGATAAAGACGCGGCCTGCGCCAATGCGGCGCTCGCCAAAGTTGCCGACAAATTGAAGTAAACTTGTGAATGGCGGCACTCGCCGCAACTTTCACAAGGAGGCTCTCCGTGTACGTTCGATGGTCTCTGTGCGCGGCTTTTTTCGCCAGCTTTGCCGCAATGGCATCCGCCGCTCAGGTTCAAGGGATTCTGATCGACCAAATGTGCTCTTCCAAGGCCGAGGTGCATATTGTGGCCGGTCCTCGGCTGGAAGGCGGTATGATCGTCGCCGAAGCTCACACTCGCCAATGCGCACTAATGCCGGAATGCCAGAAAAGCGGCTACGGCGTGTTTACCAATGACAACAAATACCTGAAGTTCGACGAGGCCGGCAGCCGCAAGGCATTGGCCGCGCTGCGCGCTTCCAAAAAGGAAGACGACCTTAAGGTAGAAGTCACCGGCGAAATTCAGGGCGATACCATCAAGGTTGCGAGCCTGAAGCTGGTTGAATAATCGTCAGCCGATCTCCAGCCGCATCTCGTTGGTCGACTTGAAGCCCAACGACTCATAGAGACGCCGGCCGTCGGAACTCGAGTGCAGGATCACCGCGCGAATGCCGTTGTCGCGGCACCAGGCAAGCGCAGCTTCCATCAGAAGCCGAGCCAGCCCCAACCTGCGCGCGTGAGGTTCGGTGTAGACATTTACGATGTTCCCCCGCGGTGCTCCGGGACCGATCATGTGCGGCGGCCAATCCATCAACCAGAGCCCCAGACCGGCGGCGATATTTCCATCGGCTTCAACTACGAACCACGCCAGGTATTCGCCGGTTTTTAGCCTGGGGACCAGCCATGGCTCGAAAGCACTGCACATCAGATCGAGCGCGTGATCGTCGCGATATCCCATTTCGCTGAACATGGCACGCCGATGCCTGACGATGGTCTCTAGGTCGGCGAGTACGCCACGCCGGATGGAATAACCGTCCGCCACGCGATCAATTTTCCGGCTTAATGGCGTAGTAGCCTTTGCGGGCTTGAACCTTCCAATCCTTGTTGCCGGTTTTGATCTCGATCTTGCGGAACGTCCCGTCCTTGGCCGGGTTGGTGGGCGTGTAGCCGATGGCGTACTGGCTGCGCATTTCGTCCTGTAGCTGATCGAAGGCCTGCTGCAACGTCAGTTTGCGATCCACATGGAACACGTGGCCACCGGTATCTTCGGACATCTGGCGCAACGCTGAGTCGCTGCCGCCCGCGAAAATCTGGCCGTGCGACAAGTAGAAACCGCGGTCCACGTAATAAAAGCCGTAGATAATCGCATCGGCCTTCTGCGCGGCTTCAATAGCCTGCGAGATCTTGTACTTGCTTCCTTGATCCTCGCCGTCCGTGATCAGCACCAGAACCTTGCGCCCCACTTGTCCCTTGAGTTGATCGGCGGATGCGACGTAAACAGCGTCATACAAAACAGTCCCGCGCGGTTGCGAAATGGTAGGTACAGGGCCGGGACCGAACCCGCCAACCCCGGAGCTCACGTGCAGTCCTTCTAATCCCGCGCGCAGCAGTTTGGGAGAGTTCGTGTAATCCTGCAGCAATTCGGATTCTTCGCCGAAGCTGATCAAAAACGCCAGGTCCTGCTTGCGCAAAACCGATCCGAAAAACTGATAGGCCGCATTCTTTTCGATGTCGATCAGGTTCATTTGGCTCCCGCTCACGTCAATGAGCAACCCAATCGTCAGCGGCAAATCGGTCTCACGGGTAAAATACTTGACCTGCTCTTCCTTGCCGTCCTCGAAGATCTTGAAGTCATCCTTGGTAAGATTGCCAACCAGACCGCCCTTTTTGTCGCGCACATTGAACAGAATATTGACGACGTTGACTTCAACTTTAAGCGTGGCATCGTCCTGCGCGGACACCATGACAGGCAGCAGGATTGTGGAAACAGCGAGCAAGGCAATAAGCCGCATAAGATTTATATTGGTAGATGCACCGTGCTGAAATCTAGTTCCAATGCGTAAGGCCATTCTTCATCTTAAGCAAGCAGATCCGGTGATGCGAGCGATCATCGACCGGGTTGGGGCCTACAAGATCGAACATCGCGAACCAACCTTTGAAGCACTCGTTAGATCTATTGTCTACCAACAGCTGAGTGGCCGGGTAGCGTCCGTTATCCTGGGGCGGCTGATTGCCATGCTGCCCGGCGGCAACGTCACGCCGGAAGCTATCTTGAAGCTGACTCCGGTTCGCATGCGCAAAGCCGGTCTTTCCAAGCAGAAGACCGCCTACATTCGCGACCTGGCGCGCAAGACCAAGAAGGGTCACGTGAAGTTTGAGACGCTAGCGGACCTGCCGGATCACGAAGTGATCGAGCATTTAACCCAGGTAAAAGGCATCGGCGTTTGGACCGCGCACATGTTCCTGATCTTCGCGCTGCGGCGCCCCGATATCCTGGCAACGGGCGATCTGGGCGTCCGTGTTGCGATTCGCAAAGCTTATCAATTGGAGGAACTGCCGCTTCCCGCGCAGATCGAAGAGCTGGCGCTCTCCTGGCGGCCGTACGCCTCGGTGGCGATGTGGTACCTGTGGCGCAGCCTGGAAGGACCTACGGCCCTCTAGTCTTTCAGAATTTGGTGCGCGGCATTGTAGCCGGGTGCGCCCATCACACCGCCGCCCGGATGCGTTCCGGATCCGCACAAGTACAGGTTCGGGATGGGCGATCGGTAGCGAGCGCTTCCCGCGACCGGCCGCATCACGAACATTTGGTCCAGGCTCATCTCGCCGTGAAAGATATTGCCCCCGGTGAGCCCGAAGCGGCGCTCCAGATCAAGCGGCGTGAGAACCTGCTTGTCGACAATCAGATCGCGGAACCCGGGCGCATATTCTTCGATCACGTCTAAGACACGATACGCGAACGGCTCGCGCAATTCATCCCAGGTGCTCTCGCGCAATGAATAGGGCGCATATTGGATGAAAATCCCCATGATGTGCTTGCCCGCGGGCGCGAGCGACGGATCGTACATGGTGGGCACCGTCAATTCGAGCAGCGGCGATTGTGACGGCTGGCCGTACTTGGCGTCGTCCCAGGCTCGCTCGATGTATTCGAGCGATGGACAGAGATGCATCGTAGCGCGGTGCTGCGGGCCCTCGGCGCCAGGCAGCGCGCTGAAGTTCGGCAATCCGCTGAGGGCCAGGTTGATCTTGCACGAAGTGCCCTCGCTGCGGTATCGGCGGATGGAAGCGATAAAATCCGGAGGCAGATCGCGCTCCTCGGTCAGGTGCAGGAACGTGAGCTGCGGCGTCAGGTTACTGATTATAAGATCGGCGTCGATCTCTTTCCCGCCCTCCAGCACCACGCCGCACGCGCGGCCGTTTTTGATTTTGATATGCTCGACTCCTGCGTTGGTCCTTATCTCAACCCCACGGCTGCGAGCCGACGCGGCGATGGCGTTAGAAACCGCGCCCATGCCTCCACGCACAAAACCCCACAGTCCCCGATGACCGCCTACGGATCCCATCACGTGATGCAGCAGGATATAAGCGGTGCCTGGCGATCGCGGTCCGCCGTTGGCTCCGATGACGGCGTCGGTGGCGAGCGTCACTTTAATTTCGCCCGATTCGAACCATTCGTCCAGGAACTCGACTGCACTTTGCGTAAAGATCTTGACGAGCCCGACGATTTCTTTGGAGCTGAGGCCGCGCATCTTGGCTGCAATTTTGAGATAGTCGACAAAATCGCCGAGTCCCTGCGGCGGGAACTCGGGCGGTGTCGTCAGCAGTAAGCCTTCCACTACTTGCGAGAGCCGCTCGAGATGATCTTCGTAGGCCGGAAACGCTTCAGCGTCATGCCGCGAGAATTTTGCGATCTCCTTAAGCGTGTGATCGCGATCCTGCCACATGAAAAGATAACGGCCATCCAGAAACGGTGAAAAGAACGCGGGGTCTTTCGCGTCGACGCGGTATCCGAAGCGCTCCAGCTCAAGATCACGAATCACGCGCTCTTGCAGCAGGCTGGTGAGGTAGGCGGCGGTCGAAACATGGTAGCCCGGCCAGATTTCCTCGGTAACCGCGCAGCCACCGACTAGCTCGCGGCGCTCCAGCACCACAACGCGGCGGCCCGCCCGAGCCAAATACGCAGCACATACCAAGCCGTTGTGACCGGCTCCAATGATTACGACATCATTTTTTTGCAAATCCGATTGTAGCTTGAAGCCGGCTGCGGTCCTCGATCTACCTCACTGGAGCGCGGCTTGATTTTGGTTCCACCAGTTGATCCAAAACGAAACTCCCTGATCGCTCGGCGTTCCCGGCGACGCGAAGTTTGTGATCGTCTCCGGAGTGCTGTAAGGACCCTGTTTCGAGCATTTGAGATACGCCATGGACTGCACGTTGGCGGGACTCTCCGCGGGGCAGACGTTCGCAAACGAACTGAGCCCAAAGACGCCTCTGGCGCGCTCCGAGCCGTCAGCGCTGGTCAACAGCGTCGCCAGGAACGGGAGCGACTCTTTGGTGTGAATCGACGACAGCGCGTGAATCGCCGCCTCCCTCATCTCAGGGGACAGTGACGCCAATTGCACGAGTTGTTGTATCGAACTCGGCGCCGGATCACGAAAGGCGTCCCGGATCGCAAAGACCAGAAGAAAACGGCGAGGGCTGCTGCTGATGGAAGGCCACAGTGCGGCGACCGAGCTGATCGCGCTAGGCTGCAACGGAAGCAAGGCAGCCAGGCCGGCGAGTTGGAAGTCGGGATTCGACAGGCTCATAAAGCGGTTCGCGACGATCTGGATCGAAGACGTCTGCGCGCCATGAACCGCTCCAATGGCCGTTCCCGGGTTTACTCCGGACGCCTCCACGCCGGCAGCGAGGTAGAAAAGCAAGGTGTCTGGCAAGGGTGCCTGTATCTGATACACCGCAGGCAGCGTCGCTGCGGCGGGCCAATACAAACTCCCAATGAAGCCGTCCGGCCCCATTGATGGCCTGGACATCCCAGCCTGTGGATGCGCCCGGCTGCAGGCACCAAATTCCCTCGATTGTCTGGGTAATGGTTAACGTCGTCGGGCCATCGTCGATGCCGCCCGGGTGCAGGTTCCAAGGGTGAGACACGCTAACCGTTGGGCCGCTCGGGTGCCCTTGAGGACTCGCTGGACAAAGACATTGAAGGAGACGTTGGCAGCGGTCTGATTCCAGGAAGTCACTGTTCCCAGGAGGACGACATCGCAGCCGCTCGCTATCTGGGCGACGTTAGCACCGTGGGCCGCCGGCAGACAGAGGGAAAACAGAGGCGCCAGTATGCGCAAGTAGTATTTAGTCATGGTCTTTTCCGGGTTAAAGTGGAGGTATTGGGTTAATGAAATAGCTTGAGCCGCACTCACTCGTTCCAGGAGGATCTCTGCGCCTCCCTGAACGCCGTGGTCTGTGTATAGCTGAACATAGTTCACCCGCGTGCAGACTCCAGAGCCATTTGCCGCGCTTCCGCTCCAATAGTTCTGAGTCTCCGTGAATACGGCGATGACTCCTCCGGTGCCGTAGGAAGTTGGAGGAGGGGTGAACGAACTCGGATTTGGTGAGCATACAAAGTAATAGTCGGGGAACGAGATGTCGCTATTCCAAGCCGTGATAGGCCATGCGCCCGGCTTGGGATTTCCGAGCGCTGAGGTCCAGCCGCCAGAGCCGAGGTATAGCTGGTCTTTCAGGGTCTCATTCGCGGGAATCTGCACGAGGGTGTTACCAAATAGATCCCGCGCGTAGACATCGATCAGGGTAACGTAACCTGTTCGGCCCTGCCCCGGGTAAAAGTTCGATGAGTTGCAATTGCAAACGCCAGGCGATGAGCAATACTGGCCCTCATTGACGACATAATTGTAGTAAGGGATGTTGTTGAACACCTGCACATCGTTAGACACCAAGTCGTCC
>Ga0302325_10017602_pt1 | contig 15098 bp, 13 predicted proteins | sample Palsa_T0_2_FD_201948 | JGI IMG/M metagenome (GOLD analysis project Ga0302325, IMG submission 201948) | Peat permafrost microbial communities from Stordalen Mire near Abisko, Sweden - Palsa_T0_2 | ecosystem: Environmental > Terrestrial > Soil > Palsa > Peat permafrost | place: Sweden: Abisko... | reverse complement strand
CCCCGTTAGGCGTAACTTCGCGGATGGCATTGTTGAAGGTGTCGGCGATGAAGAGGTCGCCCGCCTGGTCCAGGGCGACGCCTTGCGGGCTGTTGAGTTGGGCCGAGGTGGCCGGGCCACCGTTGCCGCTGAACCCGCCCGCTCCCCCATTGGCCTGGTCGGCCGCGTAGTTGCCCGCCACCGTGGTGATCAAGCCCGTGGTGTCGACCCGCCGGATGACGTTGTTGCCGGAATCGGCGATATAGACATTCCCCAGGGAATCGACCGCCACACCACTGGGTGAGGTCAACTGGGCGGAGGTGGCCGGACCGTCATCGCCTGAATAGCCGGGCGTCGTATTGCCCGCGAAGGTCGAGATCGTGCCGTTCGGGGTCACCTCACGGATGACGTTGTTGTACGTGTCGGCGATGAACACATCACCGGACGCGTCGACGGCCACGCTTTGCGGGCTGTCCAAGGTCGCCTGCACGGCTGGACTGCCGTCACCGCTATAGCCCTCGTTGCCATTTCCCGCCACCAGGACGATGTTCCCGTTGGTCGTGATCTCCCGCACGACGTTGTCCTCGGTGTCGGCGATGAATATGTCGCCCTGCGAGTCGACCGCCAGGCCGCCGGGCGAACTGAGGGTGGCTGCCGTGGCCGGCCCACCATCGCCCGTTTCGCCCGATGCCTCGTACGAACCGGCAATGGTCGTGTCGACCGAGCCGACAACGGAGGCCACCACATTGTCGTTGGTATTGGAGACGAAGGCGGTGCCGTTGTTATTGGTGGCAATACCCTCGGGGTAATACAGCGACCCGCCTGGGGCGGTGAATGTCAGGCTGGCGATTGTCGGGTTGGTAACGGCCGATGCCGACGCTCCACTGGTGAGAATGACCGCACCAACTACGGCCGCGCCGAAGACGGCTCTTGATACTCTTCCCCACACTGGGACTCCTTTAATTCGGGCGGAAGCTGCTCAGGCGGAGGTTTAACAGCGGCAAGTGAACGTCGGGCGACCGTCATACGATGTCTTGCCCAACAGACCTTTAACATTGGTCTAGTTGGACACTTCGGACTGGATGGTCGAGCGGCCACGGGCCCAGCGGTGTGGGGCGCAGTGGGCACGCGGCTGCTGGCGCGACGGCCACCTTTTTCCCAACCTGCGATGATTGGCGCATGTCGTCGACGGTCACCATCAAGCAGGGGCAGGTGCGGGGCTTCGAGGACCACGGGGTGTGGGCGTTTCTGGGGATCCCGTACGCCGCCCCGCCCTACGGTGCGCTGCGCTTCGCCCCTCCGGCGCCCGCACCGGGGTGGGACGGGGTGCGGCCCGCCCAGGCCTACGGTCCGACGGCACTGAAGAACGGGTACCCGGCGCCGATCGACGCCTTGCTGCCCGAGCCGGCCATCGCGGGCGAGGATTGCCTCAACCTGAATGTGTGGACGCCCGACCCCGGCTTGTCCGGCCTGCCCGTACTGGTGTGGATCCACGGCGGCTCGTTCGTCTACGGGTCGGGGGCGGTGCCCGACTACAACGGCCGCGCCTTCGCCCGCGACGGCGTGGTGTGCGTGACCATCAACTACCGACTCGGGGTCGACGGGTTCGCCTGGTTGGAGGGGGCGCCGCCCAACCGGGGGTTGCTCGACCAGGTGGCGGCGTTGGAATGGGTGCGGGACAACATCGCCGCCTTCGGGGGTGATCCCGACCGCGTCACCGTCGCAGGGGAGTCGGCGGGCGCCATGAGCGTGGCCACGTTGATGGCGATGCCGTCGGCGCGGGGGTTGTTCCGCCGGGCGATCGCACAGAGCGGGGCGGGGCACCACGCGCTGAGCGAAGCCACGGCCCGCCGCATCGGGGGCTACCTGGGCGAGCGCCTGGGCGTGGCTCCGACCGCGGCCGCCGTGGCCGGCGTGCCGTTCGACGCCCTGTTGGCGGCGCAGGCCCAGCTGGTGGTCGGGCCGCAACAGTCGCCCGACCCCGACCGCTGGGGCGAAGCGGCGCATGACCTGCTGGTGTACGAGCCGGCGGTGGACGGCGAGATCCTGCCCGCCCGGCCCATCGACGCTATTGCCGCCGGGGCCTCGGCCGATGTCGACCTGTTGGTGGGCACCAACGCCGACGAACAGCGGCTGTTCCTGGTGCCCACTGGGATGCTCGACGTGATCAACGACATGATCCTGGGCATGGCCGCCACCACATGGTGGAACCTCCCGGCTGAGTTCCTCGAGGTGTACCGAGCCCATCGGCCGACCGAGACGCCGGGTGAGTTGGCCAGCGCGGTGGGCACCGACTGGTTCTTCCGCATCCCCGCCCTGCGCATGGCCGAGGCCCGCATGGGGGCGGCGGGGCGAAGCTACGTGTACCTGTTCACCTGGCCGTCGCCCGGGTTCGGGGGGAAGCTGCGCAGCTGCCACGCGTTGGAGATCCCGTTTGTGTTCGACACCCTGGCCGCCTCGGGGGCCAACTTCGTCGATCAGGGGACGGCGCCGCAGGGGGTGGCCGACACCATGCATGCGGCGTGGGTGGCGTTCATCACCTCAGGCGACCCGGGGTGGACGGTCTACGACCTCGAGCGCCGACCCACCATGCGATTCGACATCGCCTCGGGCGTGGTCGACGACCCCGATGCCGATGAGCGCCGGGTGTGGGACGGTCGCCGCTGAACCTTTCCTATAGCGGCTGAAACATCACGTGCAGGCCGACCAAGCCGTGCTCCGGGTGGTCGAAGGCTTGGGGGACGGTGGTCAGGATCTCGAATCCCAGGTCCTGCCACAGGTGGACGGCGGCGAGGTTGGTCTCGACCACGGCGTTGAACTGGATGCCCCGGTAACCGCCCGCCCGGGCCCAGTCGATGACGTAGCGCCCGAGCGCCCGGCCCACGCCCCGGCCCTGGGAGGCCGGGTCCACCATGAAGCTGGCGGTGGCGATGTGCGCACCACGACCGGGGCGGTTGGGGCCCATCTTGGCGGAACCGGCGACGTTGTCACCCTCCAGCGCGACCACGGTGAGCCCCGGAGGTTGCTCCATCCACTGCGCTCGGGCCTCGTCGGACGCCAGGTTCTCGGGGTAAGCGTAGGTCTGGCCCGCCGCCACGATGGCGGCGAAGAACGGGTAGATGCGGGGCCAGTCCTGTTGCGTGGCTGCCCGGATGATCACGGCTTCGGATTGTAAGAGCCTCGGCGGGCAGGGGCTCAGGCGGTCGCGTGCCCACCGCCGGCTAGCGCCTGTTTCGCCGGCCGCGAAGTCGGCGAACCACATTGTCCGCGATGCCGGTGGCGTTGTGGGCCACGATCCGCAGAGGCGAATAGTGGGCGGGGTGATCGGGATCGCAGTTCAGGGGCGACACGCGATCGATGTGGCTCGACACGGTGTTGCCATCGATCACGACATGGAGGCTGTGAGTCGGCGCGACCTCCCGGAAGGAGACCTTGGGATGATGGAGCAACCCGCCAAGTCGCGTGTCGCGCCGGAATCGATGACTGGCGTCCAGCGCCTGGGACAGGCCGTCAGGGTCGGCCGTGGTGAAGACTCCGCCAGCGTGCAGAAGCCTGGCCTTCAGTCCCGAACGGACCATCGAATCGTGGACCGTGGCCCAGGCACCGACAGACTCCGCTCGGGCCGCAAGGCGGCGCCGACCGGCGGGGCCGGTGGAAACGCCTGTCCGGGGATGATCGCCGGTGACGGGCTCGTCACGCTTCTGGACGATACGGCCAAACCGACGAACGCGACGTGGAGACGCCTGGGATGTGTCGCTGTCGCTGCTGGCCTCGTCCGCCACGGCCTGGAGTAGCCGTGCTGCCAACTGTTGACCAGCGTGATCAGCCCGAAGAACGCTGAGCAGGTCAGCGGACGGGTCATAAGCGCCATGGGCGTTCAAGGGCCGCCCCCGGCCGCGAGGGATGAGGTAACGCTTGTGAAATCTTTCACAAGCGACACATTACACCCGTTTTGGGGGAATGTGGTTCACGGTTGGATAAACGTCATCTTCCGTCTACGCAATCCCCCGCCCGCGCGAGTGAGGCTCTCGGTGATTTCTCCGGGAGTGAACCTGGCGGAAACCTACTGTTCATATCTGAGACCCCAGCGAAGGACGATACTTTCGCCTTCGTTACCCCGCATTCATCATTCCGGGCATGCGATGAGTTCCGCCGACATTCGAACGGACATTGCCCATCGCAGAAAGAGGACCGTGCTATGTCCGACTTGATCGGCGCGAGAACAATGGCCATCCAGGCGATCCATCGATGAATGGGAATTGATAAACGAAAGATATCTACGACTTGGTCAAGAGCATCAACAGCCGAGATCGCCGAGATCCCAGTGCTGCCCGTTACCTTCGAGCAGCCGTCGGCGCACAGAGAGCTGCCTGTCCGCTGGAGCAGTCGCCCGGGCTACGACCTTCGTCATATTGAGGGCGAGCTGGGAAAAATGGGCCGAGCGGCGGCCGCGGGTACCACGGCGACGCGACAATCTCCATACATGGACCCGGAGGCTCTACGTTCTGCCAGGCGACCAGCTCACTCGGGCACTGGTGCAGCGGTCTCCAAGGAGGTCCCGTGCTAGAGCGTCAAAGCGGGGCAGAGGGCCGGAAGGGGGTGTCGGAGCGCAGCTCCTCAACCAAGTGCTCGACCACGTCGGACAGGCGCCCACCGCGGGCCATGACCTGGCGCTGACGGGCGTAGCTGGCGCCGTGGTCGAGGATCTCCAGGCATCCTTTCAGCTGAGGGGTGCACCCGAGGCGATCGGCGACAGGTCCCAGCTCGTCGATGAGCTCGGTGATCGCCGAGCGGACCGGCTGCAGCCGGTCGCCGTCGTCGACGATGATCTCGGCCTCCAGGCCCCATCGAGCGGCCCGCCATTTGTTCTCCCTCGTGACCCACGTGCGCGGCGTGGGCAGCACGTAGCCGCGGTCGATGAGGCGGTCCATCCACTCGACCAGGCACTGTGCCAGGGCCGCGACAGAGGACACCTCGCGCAGCGTCGGGATCCCGTCGCAGATCCGCAACTCGATCGTCCCGAAGTTTGGGTGGGGCCGGATGTCCCACCACACTTCTCGCACCGAAGTGATCGCATTGGCCGCAATGAGGGTGCCCATGAATTCCTCGAACTCCGACCAGCCGCCGAGCTCGTAGGGAAGGCCCGCAGTGGGGAGGACCTCGAACACCTTCGACCGGACCGACGCCAGCCCGGTGTCCTCGCCCATCCAGTACGGGCTCGACGCCGACAGGGCCAGGAAGTGGGGAATGTAGGCACACAGCGCGTTGCCGATGGCGATCACCTTGGCGGACGACCGGACGCCGACGTGCACGTGGATGCCAAAGATCTGCAGCCGCCGGGCCGGCCACTGGTACAGCTCGACCAGCCTGTGATAGCGCTCCTTCGGGCTGATCTCCTGCTTGGCCCAGTCCGAGAAAGGGTGGGTCCCGGCGCACATCAGGTCCAGGTCGCGCGCGTCGGCCAGGGGCCGCAGTTCGTCGAGGGTCGCGGCCAGGTCGGCTTTCGCCTCGGCCGCGGTGGAGCAGATACCCGTGATGATCTCGACCGTCGACTGCAGCAGCTCGTGTTTCGCCTTGGGGTGCTCCCCACCGGGATGACCCTGTCCCATGACGTCAAGGATCTCGGTGGCGCCGCTCGTGAGGTCCCTGGTCTCCTTGTCGACGAGAGCCAGCTCCATCTCCACTCCGAGGCTCGATCGCTGCGAGGAATGGAAATCGATCTGCATGCGCTTCGCGGCCATGGCGACTTTGTACCCCATGGCGGCCTCACCCGCAGCATGGAACGCCGATATGACCAGCCGAGGGCGCTGTGGGGGGCCTGCACCGTCACCCCAGGCGGGACCGCTCGTCGTGGGCCCACTCACCGAGACGTCCCCGGAAGTGGGCGATGTACTGGTCGTGCTCGTGCGCGGGAAACGTCGAGCGAACGCTGTCGACGAGCAAGCCGTCGAACTCGTCGCTCTCGACGTACTCGAGCATGATGCCGTCCACCCTGGCCAGGTGGGTGGCGCAAAAGTCCTGGTACTGCTCGACTTCGAAGTACTCGTCGGTGAGCGATCGATAGATGGTCAACTTCTCCTCGTATGACAGGTCATCGCGGTCGCCCACGTCGAAATAGCGGCGGGTGTCCTGGTCGATCCACATGCGCCTGCCGGTGACGGTGCAGTACGCAGCCCATTTGAACAGCGACCGGATGGCCCAGGGAAAGTAGTAGTGCAGACTGGTGAGGGCGATGTCAGGGCAGGCGTTGGCGTAATCGATCGGATAGACGACACCGTCCTTCACGATTGTCTCGCACGAGTTGAACTCCCACCGGAAGAAGGCGTTGACCAGCCGGCCGATGGTGACCACCTCGGTGCCCACCTCCGGGGTGAGGAACCCATGGTCGACCTGGTAGCGGTCGTGCATCGGCCGGTCGGACTCGAAGTGCATGACCATGGTCTCCGGTCCGATGGACAGGCTCCGGGCGAACACGTCGAAGTCCTCGATGGACCTCTGCAGGTGCATCAACCGCCCGCCCGACTCGTCATAACTGTGGTGGAGTTGGGCGCTGTTGGCGATGCGGGTGACGCCGACCCAGGCGCCGCCGTCGTAGGGCTTCATGTACAACGGGTAGCCGACCCGCTCGGCAATGGCGTCAAGATCGAACGCCTGGTTGTACTTCTGAGCCGTGTACGGGAAACGAGGATTGTCGACCGGCACTTTCTGGGGCAGCATCCACGTCTCGGGTACCCGCAGTCCGAGGCGGATCATGGCGCAGTAGGCGGCGTGTTTTTCCATGGCCTGGAACGTGAAGGGGTTGTTGAGCAGGTAAGTGTCGTTCATGAGCGCCGCTTTTTTCAGCCACTCACGAGGCACGTAGTACCAGTACGCCAAGCGGTCGAGTACGAGGGCGTGTCGGGGCCGGGCCCGTAGGTCGAAGGGCTCGATGGTGACGCGCTCGGTGGTAAAGGTGTGCCGTTCGCCGCCCAGGTCGATGGCCAGCCCGGCCCTCGTGACGAGGGTCTCGAAGGCGCTCGGCCAGTCCTCCTCGGTGCCGAGCAGCAGTCCGATCAAGTGGTTGGGCACGTGCCTCCTAACAGAAGCGCGGTAGATGGTGGGCGATCTGGGCCCGCCATGACGGCCAGTCGTGAGGCACGTCGAAGCCCCACAGATCGAGCTGGTGGGGCAGTCCCTTGTCGGCCAGTAATCCGGCGAAACGCCGGCTGCCCTCCAGCGCCCCGGTCGTGTCCTCCCATTGGCCCTGGCCGCACACCAGCAGCAGGAAGAGCCTGCTCCTGAGCCAGCCGAGGTGGTCGCCATGCAGGTTGGCCACGTAGTCGGCCGGATTGTGGAAGTAGAAGCTGTCGCCCCGCTCACCCCAGCCCGACGGGCCCAGGTCGTACACACCCGAGAGGCAGATGGCGACGGGAAAGAGGTCGGCTCGGCGCAGGGCGAGATTGGCGGCGTGGTAGGCGCCCAGGCTGCAACCGGTGACCAGGGTGTCCTGCCAGCCGCCGCAGTCCTCGTGGATGAAGGCGGTCACCTGGTTGATGATCCAGTCCTCGTATCGCTGGTGCTGGCGGGCCCGTTCCTCCAGCGGCAGGTGCTTGGCGCTCCATGAGGCGGCATCGAAGCTGTCGACGCAGTACAGCTTGATCCGCCCGGCCTCGACCAACGAGGCGACGGCGCCGACCATGCCGTTGTTCTCATAGTCGGAGGCTCGGCCGCCCTCGGCCGGGAACACCAGGACCGGCCGGCCGAAGTGCCCGTAGGCGATCACGTCGCCCGCCGCACCAATGGCGGGCGACCACAGGCTCACATGATCGCGCCTCACGCCGGGTGCTCCGGGTGCTCCGGGCGCTCCGGGCGACAGTTCCAAAGTCCCGCCAGCAGCGACTGGAGGTGGACGTCGAAGGCGTCGCGCCACGACACCCAGTTGTGCCCGTCGGCAACCCGACCGAGCGTCACCGTATAACCCTGGCGAGCCAACGCTGCAGCCATGGCCTTGTTGTTGCCGAGGTTCTCCTCCACCGTCCCGCACGTCAGCCGCACGGTGATCGGGTCCGGGGCCGGGCCCGAGTCCACCAGCACGCCCCTCACGAACCCACTGATGCTGGTAAAGCGGCCGAAACCGGACTCCTCCGGATCGGTCCGGCGCTGGAAAAAGCTGCCCGACTGCAGGAGCAGGCCACCAAACAGGCCCGGGTGGCGCCGATGGGCGTGCAACATGGCCAGGGCGCCCAGGCTGGCTCCCATACCGACCAGTGCCCCCGCGCCCTCGGGCACGGCCAATTCGGCCAGAATGCCAGGGAGGAGCTCGAACGCCAGGGCGTCGGCGTAGCCGTCCGAGGCCGAGTACTCCTGGTTGCGGTCGCCGGGCGCCAGCAGTGCGGCGTGCATGGCCGGCAGGCGGCCGGTGGCGGTGGCCACGTCCAGGTAGGCCAGCAACTCGGAGAACTCGGCGTACTCCGGGCCGTCGTGGGCGACCAGCAGCGGGAGGCGATCACGCTGCGCCGCGCCGGCGCTGGTCCACAGCAGGGCCCGCACTTCACGACCCAACCTCCTGCACGGGAAAAAGACCTCCCGGAGCGAGCCGGCGCGCTGCGTCCGGGCCGCATCCTGCAACCAGGCCGGGGGCTGGTAGCCGGGCAGCTCGACCACCGACTTCTCCCCAAACGGCCCTGGCGCCCGCAGAGGGTTGGCCGGATCGGGCCCCGACGAAACGCGGCCGTCGGCAGAACGCAGCGACAGCAGATACTCGACGCGCAATGCGCCCCTGGCCGGTACCTCGACCGACCAGAGACCGTCATGCCAGACCAGTTCGGGCCCGTCGTAGGGTCGCTGCAGCTCCTGGTAGAGCCGCACCGCGGCCAGAGCATGATCGGGGTCGGCCACGGTGAAGCGAACCACGCCGTCTGCCGCGACCGGAACCGCCGAGACGGCAGACACCATCGTTCACAAGCCTAGCCGCGGGCCTTTGGTGGTGCGCTCAGCAACACCGGGGGCGTACCAAGTCTGCCGAATCGGCGGCGATGCGACGACAACTTGTCGAAGTGCGAGGCCATGGCCGACTACAGCCCAGCGATCCGCCTCAACCCCCAGTACGCAATGCCTTCTACAACCGTGGCCTCGTCCGCGGGACCAAGGGAAACCTGGAGCGGGCCATCGCCGACATCGACATGGCTGGCCAGCATCGACAGGGTGAAAGAGTCCATTGCCACGTGGCGAACCCTTGCGCTTCTTCATCGGGATCTCCTCCACGGCCTGGCCGAGAATCGCCACGATGCTCCATGTTCCGCCGGCACCTCTACGCAAAGATGAACCACGCGCAGGAGGTCCATGCACTTTCCGCATAATAGAGGGCCGTAGGCGTAGGCCACCGCGCTGCCGTAGCTGAGGTCCTCGCACCGTCCTCGTGATGCGCTAACCCGTCACACCCGCTCCCGACGAGGGAACTATCGTGGCGTGCGATGACCGGGACTACGGGATCTGTCGTGCACTACCCCGTGACCATCCACATTGATGGTCACAGTCGTTGGGTGCTTTGGTGGACGGACGACGCCGGCCCAGACGGGGTCGTCTGTGCCGGACCTCAGATTCTTTCCTTTAGTGAAGTCGATGGCCTCCGCGCGTACGCCATCGAACACGGTCTCGAACTGCTTGACGAAATCGCTACCTTCGATTTCGACGCCGCCGTCAGGTGGGACGACGAGCCACCGGTAAAGGAGATCCTGAACTGTCGGAATCTTGTAAATGACGTTGCCTTATCGATCGGGTTGACCTTCGATGATAGAAGTGAAGAGAAAGACCGTCTATACGACAAGGTCTTCTGGGGAAACAATCTCCCGTCCATGACGCCGCCAGGCGAGCGATTCGAACCGACCTGGTCTCAAAACGAGGTCGAACTACTCCAAGGGATCATTGGGGACGGAACTGCGCTTATCCGCGGGGCCCTGTGACTCACCCATAGGTGCTCGCGGCCCCACCAGATCCCTCGAGCAGTTTTGACCGAACGGGCGACACTCTCGCCCCTCGGCGGTATCGGCGCTCTGTCGGCTCGCCCTCGATCCTCCCTCGCGGGAGTCGCCGGGACGGCCACCACGGCCAGGACCGGTACCCCAAAGCCGGCGTTAGCCTGGAGAAATGGTTCTCGGTTTCCTGCTCGTCGTCCTCATACCAATCGCCGAAGTTTGGACCGCCATCCAGGTATCCCATCACATCGGTTGGCTCGCCACCATAGCGTTGATGATCCTGATCTCGGCGTGCGGACCCTCGCTAGTCCGTCGTCAGGGCACCGGAGTCTGGCGGCGCGCCCGCCGACGCCTCGAAGAAGGGGAGATCCCAGGACGCGAGGCCATCGACGGTGTGTTGCTGCTGATCGCGGGCGGCCTGCTGACATTCCCTGGCTTCATCACCGGCGTGCTCGGGTTGCTTCTACTCCTACCCCCGATACAACGACTCGTGCGCTTCGCGAGCCGAGCCTGGCTGGCGCGGAAGGTCCGCCGGTCGTCCGTCACGACCCAGGCGACGGTCGGAGCCTTTGACCGCCATACGCCCTTTGATCGCCATGGACAGGTGATGACGGCCGAGTCCTACGCCGTCGACCATGCGCAACGGTCGTGGGGTCCGACGAAAGAGGCCGATCTGCCGACTGCCGACAGCTGACACCGACGACGGCGGAGACGTCGACTTGATCGATACCAGATCCGTCGTTACGAGCGGCTTCAAGGCTTGGTCGGTGTGGACCACGACGTCGCAGATGGGGAAATATGTCACCGTGGAACCCCAGCGAGTCGGCATCGATACCGAACGGCCTTGCGCTATTGCCGACCGCACGCGGGCTATTCCTCTGCGTTGAGTATGAACCAGTCCTGCCCGTCGACGACGTCTAGCCGGTTTCCCACACTCGCCGATCAGCACGCCCAGGACGTTGTCGTAATGACGGGTTGAGAAGAAAGCTTCGGAACTGCGGAGCTGGTTGACCCACTCCGGTGACGCGTTCCCCTGGGCGAATTGCGTGATGAGGTTTGTGCGGCCCGCCAGCGGGTTCTCCACATCGTCACCTCGACCTTTCGGGCTCTGCGCCGTCGACATGCCCGCGGTCACTGCGGACTCGACGGCCAGCGCGTGCTAGTCGAGCAGTGCGGTGAGCTTCTTCGGGGCGAGGACCCGGTAGCTCTCGGTCACGAGCTCGCGGATCTCCTCCCAATCCGTGTCGTCGGTGACCAGCACCCCGATGCGATCACGGCCGGCTCGCGGGGCAAAGAACGGGCGGCCAATGGACAGCAACGCTTCGCGTTCGTCTGGTTCGGCACGCAACACGAGCAGCGGGACGGGCTTGCCGGTCCGGCCCTCCCGTGCCACGAGCAAGCAGAACGACCTACGGCGGATGTCGAACGACTGCGCCCAACCGTCGACCCGCACCGTCACCTCGGGCAGCGCCAGGCATAGCGTGCGGACCCGCTCGACGATGTCCCGCGGGACCTCTATGGGCGCCCTCATGCGAGCACCACCGAACGAGCCCGCTGGACGATCGAACGCGCTGACGCTTTCGACAAAGTCAACGCGACCCGGTGGTGCGCGAGGACCGACTTGGGGAGCTTCGCCACCCGCTCATGATGCCGGATCTCCGCCGCATCTGTCAGGCAGTTCAGGCAGCGGCGAGCCCACGAAAAACTGCATTCGCAAGTGAGACATCCGGCGCGCCGCTGACGAACCACCGTCGTTCCCTTGCCGCAACGACGACCTACCGGCGGAACGCGGCTCGGGTTGCGGCTGCAGTGGAGCTGAAGTACTCGGGTGGTTTGATGAAGCCCCACTCGTTGAATGTCCTGCCGTTGGTGAGCGCGCGTCGGTAGCCGAAACAGACGAGGTAGAGCGTCCGGATGTACATGACTGCCTCAAGCCGGTCGAGTTCGTCGTCAGTCGGCTCGACGTGTCGGCGGTAGGTGTTGACGGCAGCGTCGATGCGCTCCTGGTTCGGCCGACGTGGGTTCCACGAACCCGTGCCCCACATCAGGTACGCGAAGTCGGCGAGGCGCGGTCCGCGCCCGGACGCTTTCCAGTTGATCGCGACTGGCCCTTGTTCGCTCAGGACGGCGTGATCGGGGGCGTGGAGGAGATTCCCGTGGAGCAAACCTTCCGGAAGGCCTTGACCGTCGTCGGCCGAGCGCACCTGGTCGCGGAGCTGTTCGAACCGCTCGCGCTCGTCGGCCGCGACCTTCGTGTCGACGGCGTCGAGAAACGACAGGGCGGCGAGCAGGTCCTGCCGCGGCGTGCCCTCACGGCTCGGGTCCTCGCCACTCGCTCCACCCGGGCGGCTGACGGAATCGTCGTTCGGCAGCGCGTGCAGCCGTCCCAGCAGCTCACCCATCATGGCGAACTTCGCGGCACCGTCAGGGAGCTGGACGCCTTCGACGAACCGCGTCACGAGGACCGCGCTGCCATCGAAGTCAGATACGGCATCATCGACCGCCAGGCGCTCCGCGGGATAGTCCTGCCGCTCCAGGAATCCCAGGATCGCGGCGTCGCCCTCAACACCGGCACGCGGCCGGGCGGGGGGAAACGCGCGGGCGACCCACGGACTGCCGTCATTGCGGTCGATGCGGAACACGTAGGTTTTGTGCACACTGAGCTTCGTCGCCGAGACCGGGTCAATGCCGTAGCGATCCCGGAGATGGGCGCGAAGCCGCTCAGCATAGGGCTCGTGGTGCATCCGCGCACCGAGACCCTCGAGATCGCTCCGCGCTTCGGTGTAGCGCTGCCCAGTCTCCTCGGCGTGGCGCCGGACAACCTTCTTGAAGCTGGCGTCCTTGGTCATGGACAAGCCTCCCCTTGACACCCTCGTCCCCCAGCGACGCGGTGTCGGAAGATGGCCTGTGACATTGACGACCGAGAGGGCGAATCCCCTTCGCCAACGGAACCCCGACTGGGGCGGATGCTCCACAGCTCGGCGACCGGTCGCCGCCGTGAACGTATTTTTCCATGGGCGCTCGCTCTTCGTCAAGCGCTTCACCCACGAGATGCGGAGGCGGACGAGGTCAATGAGTGACCGCTCCGCCGAGTAGATGCCCAGCTGACGTCGGGCACCGACATCGATCAGGTCTCGCCCGATGTCGTGCGTGGCGCGGTCGAAGATATGCAGGCGGACCGGGGCCTTCAGTGCCGGTCGGTGGTCACCTCGCGGCACGGCGAGGTCGATCCCGGCCGGGATGATGTCGATGAGGTCGTGACGAGCGACGGCGGTTTCCAAGCACAGCTTTACGAACTTTTCGATTCGGAGAGCCCCTACTCCGGACGGAGCGAGAGCGCCAACCGTGGCACGAGGAACGAGACGAGAAAGATCGGCAAGAACCTCTTTCCGGTGCATCGGAAGGCGACGACTTGGCCCTCGGCCGCGTCGAAGGTCAGAGTGCGGCTCAAGTTTCGGCCGTTGCGGACTTGCAGGGTGTGATGTCCAGCTTCGATTGGTATCTCGATCGCGTCGTTCATTTCGAGCGACCCGGCACGCTCACCGTCGACCACGACATCGAACGTGCCACGACGGACCTCCACTCCGATCGCTTTATGCGTCAGCTTGAGAGTTGCTGACATCTTGAGTCTCCTTTCTTACTCCTCAGGCTGGGTTGAGGGTGCTCCAACGGACCGCAACCAACTGATCACATTCTCTTGTCGAGTCCCGAGACCAGTAGCGGCATCCAAAGCCGTACCTTCTGCGTAGTCGGGGACCCAGGCGAGATCGGCACCCGCATTCAGCAGGCGCTCTGCGGCACGGCGTTGCCCGGCTCCGCACGCGTGCCAGAAGCCCTTTGAGATCTCTTCTCGGTCGATCTCGGGCACCAAGAGCGTCTCCAAGGTGTCCAGCACGCCGAGAGCAGCAGCGTGCCAGACCTGCTCGATGCGGGCGCCCCGCGTCGCCAAGAGGCGAGCGACGTGCCAGCACGCATAGCCGATGGCATTGTCCAAGGGGGTGCCGATGGAGCCGTCGGGTGTTTCGAGATCCGCGCCTCGGTCAATGAGTGCGACGGCGACATCGACGTCGTCGCTGCTCGCGGCGTAGTGCAGAGGCGTCTCGGGTTTTCCGGCACCGGTGGTCGTGGCGTTGGGATCAGCACCTGCGTCGATCAGTAGGTGCACGATGCCCGGCCCGTTGGGGAAGTAACCAGGCCAATCCGTGACGAAATGGAGTGCGGTGCCGCTACCACCTCGGGCTACGAACCTCGCCCGTGCGAGATCAGGCTTGCCCGCTATGAGACGCCTTACCAGGGGAAGATCACCGCCGTGCACGGCGGTACGCAACTCAACCGCTGTTGGCGCATCCCCCGGCATGGTGCGAGTCGTGGCCCCGTCAGTCATGACGACAATGATCGCAGGATGTGCGCCGCCTCGGAACCTGCGACAGACCAGAGGTCCGGGACGGCCCCCTTATTGATCTAGGTGCTCGTACGGGCCGATCAAAGTGCCCCCGTCACTCCATGGTCAATGACACGGTGACCAGTCACGTCATCGGGTTGGGGCGGATGACTGCCCCGCCAGTCCAACACTCCGACATCGAGCGCCTCTCGATGTGCCCGTCCGCCCCGGCTGGAGTTCCACGATCTGGAGGACAGCCCACGTTCCGTCCGGAAGGGCACCCCCCAGAAGTCCCCGACATCCAAGTCCTCGACCGACGTGGGCTCCAGCGGGAAGGCGCGCTCGGTCACGTCGTCATTGTCACTGAAGCTGAGTGCATGTCGCTCACGTAAGCGTCTCCAGAGAGAACCCCGATGGGGTGTCGCTGATCGACAGCTGCCTCCTGACATCGCCTGATGCCGCGATGGTCCTCGGTTGCTGGTCGGCGGCTGGGAGTGTTGCCCGGACACGATCGACCTCCCGTCGGCGCGAGAATCGTCATGTGTCGTCGGCCGAGCGCACCAAGACGTACACCACTACCCTCGAACCACTTCCGGGCAGCAAGGTCCGCGTCCCTGTCCCGTTCGATGCAAACGAAGTCTGGGGAACCAAGCGCGAGCACCATGTTGGCGGGACCATCGCCGGTCTGCGGGTTCGGGGGCGCATTTGCAAGGACGACACCGGCTGGAGCTTCTCGGTCGCTCTATGCGATCGGCCGATTCATCCCGGCGACGTCGTCGAGGTCG
>Ga0302325_10017601_pt1 | contig 15100 bp, 12 predicted proteins | sample Palsa_T0_2_FD_201948 | JGI IMG/M metagenome (GOLD analysis project Ga0302325, IMG submission 201948) | Peat permafrost microbial communities from Stordalen Mire near Abisko, Sweden - Palsa_T0_2 | ecosystem: Environmental > Terrestrial > Soil > Palsa > Peat permafrost | place: Sweden: Abisko... | reverse complement strand
ACGTTCGATGCCCGCATTATGAGATAACCTTGCTTTTATTACATTAAAAATATATCTATTGATTTGTCAAAATGGTGTTGCGGCTGGCCGAAGAGGCCGGTCAGATGAACCTCGCGCGCTACGCGGACGCGGCGATCGTCCGCCGACCGGCGGTACGCGGACTGATCGTGCCTAGCGTGCTGCGGAGCGCATCGCGTCGGTGCGGCCCTCCTGGTAGGCGGTGATCTGGGTGTTGGTCTTCCGTTCGGCCGCGGTCAGTATCCGCTCCCAGCCCTCTTCCATCGGCTTGATCAGGCCGCCGCCGATGTCGATCGCGACGATCGCGACGCCGGTGAGCAGCACCGTATACAGGATTGGCTTGGTGATCGCCGACCCGATCCCCACCCGGTTGACCGCAGCGATGACATCGAGCGTGACGATGATGATCGACGCCACGCTGGACAGGAACAGTCCGTGGGAAAGACCGCCGATGACAACCTTGATCAGGGCCTTGACCACCTTCGTGATGGCCGGGGCGATCAGGAAGATGACGATGGCCACGATTGCCCCGGGCAGCCACGCGACGACCCCGCCCAGCATCGCCGAGATCGGGTTCGGGCCGAACACTCCGAATGCCATCTGTAGCGTGACCAGCAGGATCGAGTAATAGACGATCTTCGTGATTAGGGTCATCGCGACGATTTTGGACCGTGCCAGGGGCCGGCCGGCGAAACCCCGCTCCACGAAGTGGTCGAACTTGACCCGGCGTAGGATCATATCGACGATCCACGCCAGAACCTTTGAAATCCAGCCGATAACCAGAACTGTCAGGAAAACCAAGATTTTCGGGATGGAACAGACCACCGTATAAAGCAGATTCTGGAAGGACTGGCTCACGCTGCTAGAGGCCAGCGGGTGACTCATGACTCTCCCCCTTGACAGCCTTGCCGCGCTGCGGAATTGCTGCCTCGCGGTAATCGTTTATCAAGGTCTCGCATACCCAGCCCGGGTCACCCGCAAGCACAAGAGATCTCACTCTTCTTCGCCCTCGCGCACCCTGAGCTGCGTCGATAGCGGGAGTTGTAACCATTCCCGAGATATGGGAATAGTTACACTAATATTAAATTTTTAGCATGCATATTTCGGCTGGAATGCCTATTCCTGGCATACGCCGACTAAACGAGGGCGATCTCGGTCAGACTTGCTCGCCGCGCGAGACACGACCACGCATGCGGCCGCGCTCCTTGCCGTCGAGAATGACCTTCCGCAGCCGGACCGCCGTGGGGGTCACCTCGACGCACTCGTCGTCGGCGCAGAACTCGAGCGCCTGCTCCAGGCTGAGCAGCCGGGGCGGGACGAGCCGCTCGAGTTCCTCGGCGTTGGACTGGCGGATGTTGGTCACCTTCTTCTCCTTGGTGATGTTCACGTCCATCTCGTCCATCCGCGAGTTCTCGCCGACGATCATTCCCTCGTAGACCTCGGTACCAGGCGAGAGGAACAGCGACCCGCGCTCCTGGATGTTGAACATCGCGTACGCGGCGGAGGCACCCGACCGGTCGGCCACAAGCGACCCGTTCTGGCGACCCCTGATCACCCCGGCCCACGGCTCGTAGCCTTCGAAGACGTGGTGCGCGATCCCGGTGCCCCTGGTCTCGGTGAGGAACTGGGTGCGGAACCCGATCAGGCCACGGGACGGGACGACGAAGGTCAGCCGTACCCAGCCGGTGCCGTGGTTGGTCATCGTCTCCATCCGGCCGCGGCGGACCGAGACGAGCTGGGTGACCGTGCCGAGGAATTCCTCTGGCACGTCGATGGAGAGGCGCTCGACCGGCTCGTGCACCTTGCCGTTGATCTCTCTGGTCACGGCGGACGGGCGGCCGACGGTCAGCTCGTACCCCTCGCGGCGCATGGTCTCCACGAGAATCGCGAGCGCCAGCTCGCCGCGGCCGCGGACCTCCCAGGCGTCCGGCCGCTCGGTCGGGATCACCTGTAGCGACACATTGCCGACGAGCTCGCGGTCAAGACGGTCCTTGACCAAGCGGGCGGTCACCTTGGTGCCCTTCTCGCGCCCGGCGAGCGGTGAGGTGTTCGTGCCGATCGTCATCGAGATCGCGGGCTCGTCCACCGTGATCAGCGGGAGCGGGTGCGGGTCGTTCGGGTCGGCGAGGGTCTCGCCGATCATGATCTCGGGAATGCCGGCGATCGCGATGATGTCACCGGGACCCGCGCTCTCGGCCGGCACGCGCTCAAGCGCCTCGGTGCGGAGCAACTCGGTGATCTTCACCCGCTCGATCGAGCCGTCGGTCTTGCACCAGGCGGCCTGCTGGCCCCGCTTGATCGTGCCGTTGTGGATACGGCAGAGCGCGATACGGCCAAGGTAGGCCGACGCGTCGAGGTTGGTGACATGGGCCTGGAGCGTTGCTTCTGGATCGTAGACGGGCGCGGGAACCGTCTCCCGGATCACGTCGAACAGCGGCTCAAGGTTCTCGCTGTCCGGCATCCCGCCGTCCTGCGGCCTGTTCAGCGAGGCACGGCCCGCCCGCGCGGCGGCGTAGACGATCGGGAACTCGATCTGCTCCTCGCTGGCGTCAAGGTCGATGAACAGCTCGTAGCACTGGTCGATGACCTCGGCGATACGCGAGTCTGGACGGTCCACCTTGTTAATGACCAGGATGACGGGGAGGTTCGCCTCCAGGGTCTTGCGGAGCACGAACCTGGTCTGCGGCAGCGGCCCCTCGCTCGCGTCGACGAGCAGGACCACGCCGTCCACCATGGAAAGGCCGCGCTCCACCTCGCCGCCGAAGTCCGCGTGTCCCGGCGTGTCGATGATGTTGATCGTCAGGCCGCCGTGCTGTACCGCGGTGTTCTTGGCGAGGATCGTGATCCCCTTCTCACGCTCCAGGTCGTTCGAGTCCATGACCCGCTCGTTGACGTGGGCATGCGCGCCGAACGCGCCCGACTGCCACAGCATCGCGTCGACCAGCGTGGTCTTGCCGTGGTCGACGTGCGCGACGATGGCGACATTACGCACGTCGTCGCGGGTCGCCAGGTCGGCCGCCGTCGCATGGGTCGCATGGAGTGCGGTCGTCGTGGTGGTCTGCTGTTGTGCGGGCATCGTCGAGTCTCGCTCATTCGGCATCGGGAACCGCGCCACGCGAGTGCGTGGCCGCGCCATCTAGAACAGTGGCTGCTATCAGTCTATTGCCTACCGGAAGGAGGCATGGGTCGTCGGCCCTGCGGGCCAGGCCAGCCGCCGCCTTGCGAGGCCGCCTGAAGGCTGGCCGACTGCGCACTTACTTGCCGACGCGGCCATGGTGCGTTTGACTGGTCAGCCCCGTGCGGCTACCCGGGGCAGGGCTAGCGGGCCTGATAGGCCGTGCCCGACCGCCTAAGGTAGCGCCGAGCCCGGAAGATAGGGCGATCGACCAATTGCGGAGCATGGGGGCCTTAGCGCGAACCTCAAGGTATGGAGGAAGCCGAACGGCTCCTTCGCACCGAGGAGTGGGTCATGAACGAGTACATGATGCTCGAAATAGCAAGGCAGCGGAGCGCCGAGCTGCAGGAGTCCGCCAGGCTCGCCAGGCTTGTCAGGCTGGCGCGGGAGCGGCGCCGCGCGGCGGACCGTGCGGAGCGCGGGCGGCACGGCAAGGTCCGCGGTGTCACCGCGCACGGCGACGAGCTTGTCGGGCTGCCCTCGATTCCCGATTACGTGGACGGCACGTTCGCGAAGGACCGGCGGTCGACCTCGGCCGGGCCCGCCGCCACACGGCGCTAGGACGCCGCAGATCGCCGAGTACCTGTGGCATCGCAGGAGACCTGATGGCGGACGACGCGCGGGCACGCGCTCGATGGATCGCGACGGCACCAGGGAAGGCCACAAGGGCCACTCCTGCGACGGATTCGATAGCGCTGAAGCTTGGACCGGCTATCACCGGCCCAATCTTCAGCGTTAGCACGATTCGAGACTCTCACCCCAACGTCACTCTTTCCTAGTAATAGGAAGTAGCCCGGGAGGCGCCTGCTAAGCAAGGGGTCTCTGTTACGCAAGGTTTCTTGCGAAGGGACGCGCCAAAATGCGCACTTGGCACGTCAGCCGCCGACCGGGCACGGACAGATCCTTTGAAGGCAACCCGTTTCACTGACGTAGAGCCACTAATTGGTCGCAATCGGATTGAACCGGAAGCTTTGCCGCAACGTGCCATAAGTGTGGCCATCCACAGCACGGCACAGCAGAAGGGAACCCGGCGATGCCGAACCTTAACGTCACTTACGCCGATATGCAGTCGGCGGCCAACCAGCTCCGCGCTGGCGAGCAGCAGATCGAGGCAGACCTGGCCAGGCTCAAGCGACTCATCGACAACCTGGTCGCGAGCGGCTACGTGACCGACAGCTCAAGCAAGCGGTTCGACGCGTCCTACACCGAGTTCACCGCGGGCGCCACCAAGATGATCCAGGGCCTGAACGGCATGGGCCAGTACCTGGACGCCGCCGCGAAGGCGTTCGCCGAGACCGACACCCAACTCGCCGCCGCGCTGAAGTAGCCCGGGGGCTGACTCTCGCGGGCGGAAGGGGCTGTTGAACATGCGGCTGACTCTGACGGTGGTCTCACCGGCCAAGCGGCAATCGGCGGACATCGTGCTCGACGCCGACCCGGCGACCCCCATGCGGGCGGTGGCGGCCGAGCTCGAGCGGTTCGCACGCGGAGGCGGTTCCGACCAACAGGGCGGAGCGCGGGACCAGCAGGGCGGAGCGCGGGTACTGGTCCCCGCCCAATCCCGCCCGTCCGTCCAATCCCGCCCTTCCGCCATGGCATCAGGCGGCGCGCTCGCCTACTACCCCGCCGCGGAGGCAGACGCGCTCGCGATCCCGTTGTACGTCGACTACCAGGAGGTATCGCCGCGGCTTACGCTTGCGGAGGCTCCGATCGTGGACGGTTCGGTGATCAGCCTCGGCAGCAGGGACGGGTGCGTGATCCCCGAGCCCGCGGGCCTTGTCGAGATCCGGGTGGCCGGCGGACCCGGCGCGGGCGTGATCCACCGTCTCGGCTCGGGCCACGTGGACATCGGCAGCGACGCCGACGCGGCCGTGCGGATCAGCGATCAGGCAGTCCCCGAGCGGGCACTGCACCTCTACGTCGACTACTGGGCCGGCTGTCAGGTCACCGCCTACGAGGGCGTGACGGCGACCATTGATCGCGAGCCGCTCGCCCTGCCAACGCAGTGGCAGCCCGGTCAGCAGCTCGCCATTGGTGACACACTGCTCGACCTGGCCCTCTATACGCCGCCCGACGCGGCGCTGCACCCATCGCAAGACGGCGCCGGCGCCGACTTCAACCGCCCGCCGCGCCTGCTCCCGCCGCGACCGGCCACCAAGTTCAGCCTGCCGGTACCGCCGACCCCGCAAGAACGCCGTCCGCTGCCCATCCTCATGGCGATCCTCCCGCTGGTCATGGGGGTGGGAATGGCCTTCTTCCTGCGCCAGATCTACCTGCTCGCGATGGCCGGCCTCAGCCCGATGATGCTGATCGGCAGCGCGCTGACCGAGCGCAAGGGCGGCCGTAAGGCGGCCGCCACGCGGCTTGCCGAATACACCGAGCACAAGGCGCGGATCGAACGCGACGCGCGCGAGGCACTCGACGCGGAGCGGATCACCCGGCGTGAGCAGTGTCCCGACCCCGCCGCGGTGCTCGCCATCGCCTCGGGACCACGCCGCCGTCTCTGGGAGCGGCGTCGCAGCGACCCGGACTTCCTGCTGCTCCGCGTCGGCACCGCCGATCTGCCCTCGGCGGTGGAGCTCACCGATCCGCAGCAGGACGAGCACCGCAGGACCGTGGTGTGGTCGGTGCAGGACGCGCCGGTGACCATTCCGCTACCGGAACGCGGCGTGATCGGGATGGCAGGTCCCGCCGACACGGCGCGGGCGGCAGGCCGCTGGGCCGTGGTCCAGGCGGCCGTCCTGCACTCCCCCAACGACCTGCGGCTCTTCGTTCTGACCGACTCGGCGGGCAAGGCGAGCTGGGAGTGGGTCCGCTGGCTGCCACACTGCCGTCCGGCGGCGGGCCTGGGCGGTGCCGACCACGTCTCGGCGAGCTGCGCCGCGCAGATCGGGAACGACGCGGAATCGGTCGCCACGCGGATCGCCGAACTGCTCGCCATCATCGCGCAGCGCCAGCAGGCGCTCGGTCAGCAGACCCCCGGGCAGTTCACCAGGGGTGACGGCGGCGAGCAGCTCAGGTTCCGTACCGCGATCATGGTCGTGCTTGACGGTTCGCGGAAGCTACGGTCCTTGCCTGGTGTCATCCAATTGCTCCGCGAGGGGCCTGACGTAGGCGTTTACGCGGTCTGCCTCGACACGGACGAGCGACTGCTTCCGGCCGAATGCCAGGCCGTCGCCATCACGGACCCGGACGGGCTGCGCGTGCAGCAGATGATGACGGCCACCATCTCCGGCGGCCGCCCCGATCACGTCGCGCCAAGCTGGTGCGCCCGGGCGGCCAGGGCCATCGCCCCGATCAGGGACGTCAGCGACGATGACGAGGCCGCCGGGCTGCCGACGGAGGCCAGGCTGCTCGACGTGCTAGACCTTGACCCGCCGACCGCGCCCGCCATCGCCGCCCGTTGGCGGGCCGGCGGGCGGTCGACGGTCGCGATGATCGGCGAGTCCTACGACGGGCCGTTCGGTATCGACCTCAAGAAGGACGGGCCGCACGGGCTCGTCGCGGGCACGACAGGATCGGGCAAGTCCGAGCTGCTGCAGACGATCGTCGCCTCGCTCGCGGTCGCCAACCGGCCCGACGAGATGACGTTCGTGCTCATCGACTACAAGGGCGGCAGCGCGTTCGCCGACTGCGCCAGGCTGCCGCACACCGTGGGCATGGTCACCGACCTGGGCCCGCACCTCGTCGAGCGGGCACTTACCTCCCTGTCGGCCGAGCTGACAAGGCGAGAGCACGTGCTTGCCGGGGTCGGCGCGAAGGACATCGAGGACTACAAACGGGCCTACGCGGGGGCGGGAGCCACCGCCTCAAGGACCGATCGTGAACCGCTGCCCCGGCTGGTTATCGTCATAGACGAGTTCGCCTCGATGGTGCGGGACCTGCCGGATTTCGTCACCGGCCTGGTGAACATCGCCCAGCGGGGACGCTCGCTCGGCATCCACCTCATCCTCGCGACCCAGCGCCCCTCCGGCGTGGTCTCGGCCGACATCCGCGCGAACACCAACCTGCGGATCGCGCTGCGGGTGACCGACGCGGGCGAGTCCTCCGACGTGATCGACGCGCCGGACGCGGCGAACATCGCCAAGGCCACCCCGGGCCGTGCCTACGTGCGGCTCGGCCACGCCTCGCTCGTTCCGTTCCAGGCGGGCAGGATCGGCGGGCGCGCCATGCTAGGAGTCTTTCCCCCGGGGGAGATACTTCCCCCGGGGGAGATACTGATCGCGCCGGTCGCATGGACGGCGCTCGGCAGGCCGGAACCCGCACCGCCCGCCGCAGGCAAGCGCGGCGACGCGGAGGTCACCGACCTTAAGGTCCTCGTTGAGCAGGTCAGGATCGCCGCCAGGGAACTGCGTGTCCCGGCGCAGCCAAGCCCATGGCTGCCGCCGCTGCCCGACTCGGTCCAGATCAACGCCATCCGGCCGACTGTCACTCACCTCAGGGGCACTGCCGCCTTCGCGGCCAACGCGGGCGGTCTTGGCGGAGCCACGGCTACGTTCGGCATAGAAGATCTTCCAGAGCGCCAGCTGCAGCGGCCCGCCGAGTTGAGCCTCGACAGCTTCGGCCATCTGCTCGCGGCCGGCGCGCCGCGCAGCGGCCGGTCCCAGCTGCTGCGCGGCATCGCGGGGGCGCTCGCGCTCGCGCACAGCTGCGCCGACGTGCACGTATACGGGCTCGACTGCGGCAATGGCGCGCTGCTTCCGCTCGCCGAACTGCCGCACTGCGGCGCGGTGGTCAGCAGGAACGAGGCCGAGCGGGCCGCCAGGCTGCTGCGGCGGCTCGACGCCGAGCTCACCAGGCGGCAGGAGATCCTCGCCGCGGGCGGGTTCGCCGACATCACCGAGCAGCGGGCGGCGGGCGAGACTGGGCACGGGGATCGGCTGCCACACATTTTCGTGCTGCTTGACCGATGGGAAGGGTTCACCGTCACCTTCGGCGAGGTCGACGGTGGCGCGCTCACCGACGTGATCACCCGCGTTCTCGGCGAGGGGGCGAGCGTCGGCGTGCACCTAGTCATGACCGGCGACCGATCGCTGCTCGCGGGGCGGATCTCGTCGCTGTGCGAGGAAAAGCTCGTGTTCCGGTTGGCCGAGCGGGAGGACTACGCGCTGGCCGGGCTGCGCCCGCGCGACATGCCAGCTGAGATACCGCCGGGGCGGGCGTTCCGGGCGGGCAGCGGAGTCGAAGTGCAGATCGCGCTGCTCGGACCGGACGCGTCCGGCCAGGGGCAGGGTGCGGCGCTGCGTTCGATCGCGGCGGACTGCGCGCTGCGCGACGGGCCGGTCGGCGCCGCCTGGCGTCCCTTCCGGGTGGACGCCGCGCCGACGCGGGTTACCTTTGAACAGGCGTGGGCGCTGCGGCCGACCGGTCCCGGGCCGGTCGCGGCGTCCGCGCTCTGGGGAATCGTCGGTGTGGGCGGGGATTCGCTCGCGCCGCTCGGGCCCGACCTGTCCGCTGGTGTGCCCGCCTTCGTGGTCGCCGGGCCAGGCGGTTCCGGGCGGTCGACGATCCTGATGTCCATGGCCCGGTCGTTCCTCGCGGCGGGGACGCGGGTCGTGCTGATCGCGCCGCGGCCGTCGCCGCTCCGTTCGCTGTCTTCCGACGATGGCGTGGTGGCGGCGTTCACCGAGACCGAGCTTGACTCCGATTCGCTCGCGGCGGCGGTGACCTCGCTCGACGGGCCTTGTGTCGTGCTCATCGACGATGCGGAGCTGCTGCGGGACTGCGACGCATCCGGTGAGCTGAGTCGGCTGATCGCGGCAGCTGGCTCGGATTCTGAGCTGGCGCTTGTATTCGCGGGCGACCCAGAGGCGGGGCTCTGCGCGGGGTTCGGCGGCTGGCAGGTGGACGCGAAACGGGCGCGGCGCGGCGCGCTTACCGCCCCCGTCTCGCTTGGCGAGGGGGACCTGATCGGGGCGCGGCTGACGCGGTCCATGGTCGGCCAGCCGATTCGGCCGGGACGATGCCTGCTCAACGTCGGTGACGGCCGCCTCGTCACGGTCACCGTGCCGCTGGGCTAGCCGCCGGGTAGTCGGGCTAGCCGCCAGAGCAGCCGCTGGGGTTAAGCGCGTGCTCCCCGTCCGTCTCCTGCCGTTATCCCGGCTGACGGGCGCTCGTGGTGCCGGGACCGCGATGGTGGATCGCCGTCCAGCCCTGGGACGGACGGCGATCCACCATCGCGAAACACGCACGGCGTCTGGGTTAGCGCCAACGGAACTCAGCGGACTCGGGCGAGGAGGTCGGCCTCGGCCGCGCGGTATTTGGCCACGCGCTGGGCGTAGCGCCGAAAGCTGACCGAGCTTGTCAGCAGCAGCACCGGCGTCAGCATCTCGATGTGCCCGTCAAGCTGATGGCTTACGGCCGCGAGAAGGAAGATGGCCGCGGCGCAGGCGCCAAGCAAAACGCAGACCGCCTGCATGCGCCTGGCCTTGCGCTGCGCCACGCGAACGCTGGCGAGCGTTGCCTCGGTTTCCTGATCACCGTGTTGCGGCCTGGGCATGCCCTGCCAGCCGTTTGCGTGCGCGGGCCTGGTGTCCTGGTGCCACGGCGACTGGAACCGCCGTGACTCGGACCCGTGGGTCGCGAAGCCAACGTCAGGGTCATTCGGGGCCGCGTCGAAGGCGCCGTAGCCGTCGTAGGCGTCATAGTAGGCGCCGTAGCCAGCATCCTCGCGGGCCTGGCCGGGAAAGCTGGGCTGCTGAGCGGCCGGGTATATCGGGGGCGCCTGCCGGTAAGGCGTCGGCTGATATGACGGCTGCTGGTCAGGGGGGCGCCAGGCGGGAGACCGCCGGACTGGTGGCTGCCGGTCTTGGGCCTGCTGGTCCTGGTCCCGCTGATGCGAGATCTGCTCATACGAGGCTCGCGGGTGGGGGACGGCGTTGGGGTCCTGCCTCATGGGGCACCTCGATTCAAATAGTCGACATAGGTCGACTATCGTCATTTGATTGCGGAGGGAATATTAATGTCACTTTCCGCTATCTAATGACACGAGAGCCGGGGCGGGTCGGTTCAACTCCCGCGGCGGGATTTAGCCGCCGAAGGGGCCCGCCACCGGGAGGCGGAGGGTGCGCCCTGGGGAGTCGGCCGCTTCCGTTCTGACCGATGGGCTTGGTCTTAGATCTTCCGCATCGGTTATATCGGTTGTGCGAGCAGGCAGGCGATCCTACTCGAATGACCGTTCTACCTGGTGCTATGATCCTCAAATGGCTACGTACATACCGCCGGGCTGGCCAACCGGAGTGCATCCGCCGGGCAGCGAGGGCTTCGAGGCGACCGCCGTCGCCTGGCTGCTCGATGTCGTCCCGCCCGATTTCCGGCTGCACGGTGTGCTGCGCAGGCACCCGACGGCGCTTGCCACGATGGCCCGCCATCACACGCAAGCCTGCGTCGAGGGCGCCCGTGCCGGCTACCGTTCGACGCGGACGGAGCTTGGCGAAACGATCCCGCCGCACGCGATCGACGCCGTGCTCGCCGCGTACCGGACCGAGGGCCGCCGACTCGCCGCGACAGCGCGGGCCGTCGTTCTCGTCGAGCGCGCCCTGCACGGGGAGATCTTCACACCGAAGCTGTGACGCCCGGCGTTCCGGCGTTCCGGTAGGCAAAGACCGCTTGCGCAAGAAAACTGATATCAGTATGATAGAAACGTGGTATCAAGCAAGGTCTCTTGGAGGTGGGCATGATGTCAGCCCAGGTGCAAGTCCCAGACACAACTCTCTACTCCCCCAGCCAGCCAATGCGCGAGCGCACCGCCTGGTACATCTCAGGCCCGCTGGTACTCCTGATCAATCTCGTCCTGGTGGCCGTGGCGGTCGTCGCGTTCTGGCAGGGCGCGGTGCACAAGGGCGCCGTGACCGGGGTATTCGTCGTCGTAGGCATCCTCCTCAGCGTGATCATCAGCTTCGGGCTGCGCGGCCTCACCGTCGTCGCGCCTGGACGGGCGCACGTCGTCCAGCTCTTCGGCAAGTACAAGGGCACGATCCGCGAGCCGGGGATGCAGTGGGTGAACCCGTTCACCAACCGCGTCCCGGTCTCCACGCGGATCAGGAACCTGGAGTCCGCGCAGGCCAAGGTCAACGACGCCGACGGCAACCCGATCGAGATCGCCGCGGTGGTCGTCTGGCAGGTGCAGGACACCGCGCAGGCCACCTTCTCCGTCGACGACTATGTGAAGTTCGTCTCCATTCAGGCCGAGACCGCCGTCAGGCACATCGCGTCAAGTTACCCCTACGACAGCCGCGGTACCGATGCGATGTCGCTGCGGGAGAACGCCGACGAGATCACCCAGAAGCTGTCGGCCGAGCTCGCCGACCGGGTGGTGGCGGCAGGCGTGCACGTCATCGAGACCCGGCTCACCCGGCTCTCCTACGCACCGGAGATCGCCCAGGCCATGCTCCGCCAGCAGCAGGCAAGCGCGGTCGTCGGTGCGCGGGCCAAGATCGTCGAAGGCGCGGTCGGCATGGTCAAAATGGCCCTTGAGCGCCTGGCTGAGGAGAACGTCGTCGAGCTCGATGAGGAGCGCAAGGCCGCCATGGTCTCCAACCTGCTGGTCGTCCTGTGCAGCGAACAGGCGACGCAGCAGGTGGTGAACACCGGCTCGCTATACTCCTGAAACCTCATGGCAGAACGCAAAAGCATCCTTCTCCGGCTCGACCCGGCCGTTCACGACGCCCTGGCGAAGTGGGCGGCCGACGAGATGCGCTCCACCAACGCCCAGATCGAGTTCCTGCTCCGCCGCGCCCTTGGCGAGGCCGGCCGTCTTCCTGGCAATGCCAAGGCGATACGCCGGCCCGGCCGCCCGCCGACAGCCCCCGTCGAGACGGACCAAGAGGCGGATTCTCAATAGCGCTGAAGGTCTGACCGCTCATCGGCGGTCAGACCTTCAGCGCTATTTTGATCTTGGTGTATATATGGCGATAAATCGGGCGGGGGCTGCGCGGGCGGACGGCGGGAACGGACGCCGGGACCATCAGGGCTTTGGCAGGAGCGACGTGTTCACGATGCCTGTCGCCGCGACGCTGACCGGCTTGGTGATCAGGCCGACGTGATACATCCAGGTGGCGAACGACTGCCAGTCGGTCTGCGACATCGCGCCGAAGCCCGCCGGGTTCGCGAGCAGCGGGGCGGTGACATCGACCATCTGCCGCAGCAGCGTCGGGCTGTACCCCTTGGCCACCGGGGCGAGCGCGGCATCCGCGGCGGCCGGGCTGGCCTGAGCCGCCGCCGACCCCTCGGCCAGGCCCGCGAGGAACTCACGCACCATCGAGCGATAGGCCGCATCCGATGCCAGGCGTGACTTGTTCGCGATCACGACGAGCTCGTCGTAGTCGGGCACGCCCTCCTCGTTGACCGGGTAGACCTCCGGATCGAGCCCCGCGGCCTTCAGCTGGACGGCCTCGACGTTCCGGTACCCGCCGATGATCGCGGCCACCTTGCCGGAGATCATCGCGGGGATCAGCCCCTCGTTGACCGTGATCAGGGTCGTCTTGCTCGCGTTGAGGCCGTGCTTGGCCAGGATCAGCTTGTAGATCGCGGCCGAGGTCGGGTCACCGTCCGTGCCGACGGTCTTGCCGGTCAGGTCGCCCGGGCCTGAGGCCCCTGCCCTGCCTGAGATGATCAGCGTGTCGAGCGGCACCGGGATCAGCGCGGCGACCGCCGACACGTCCAACCCGACGGTCGCCCCGGTGATCACGTCCGGCTCGTAGGAGATCGCAAGCGGCACCCGGCCGATACTGACCAGCTTGAGCGCGTCGGTCGAGTCCGACGGCGACTGGAACGTGACGGACAGGCCCTGGGCGGCGAAGTCACCGTCCTTCTGCGCGAGGTAGAGGGCGATGTGGTCCGGGTTCGGGAACCAGTCGAGCAACACGGTCGTCGCCGTCAGCGACTTGCCGACCCGGCCCGTCCCGCTGCTCGCGGGCGAGCCGCACCCGGCCACCGCCATGGTCGCGGCGACCGCGGCCACCGCCACGGCCAGCGGCGCGCCACTTCGCCAGCCACGCTTCATCGACATCACGACTTCCCCTCTCGTGCCCACGGGCAGCAGATCCGTTCCAGCATCGTCACGACGACGAACAAGGCGATCGCCTCCGCGGTGAGGATGAAGATCGTCGCGAAGACCAGCGAGGTCTCCATTTGCGGCGTGGCTTGGAGCAGCAGATAACCAAGACCGTTCTGCGACCCCGCCCACTCGGCGAACACCGCACCGATCGGCGCGTAGGTCGCGGCCACCCGCAAGCCGGTGAAGAGCGACGGCAGGGCAGCCGGCGCCTCAACGCGACGGAGGCAGGCCCACCGACCGCCGTCAAGCGTGCGCATCACCCGCAGCAGTTCCTGATCGACCGAGGCGAGCCCGTCGACGGCGTTCACCACGATGGGGAAGAAGCAGACAAGCACCACAAGGATCAGCTTCGGCGTGATCGCGAACCCGAAGATGATCGTCCCTATCGGGGCGAGCACCACGATCGGGATCGCCTGCGAGCCGATCAGCAGCGGATAGACGGCGTCGCGGAGGACGCGGGAGCTGTGCAGCGCCACCGCGAGCGCCACGCCGACCACGATGGAGAGCAGGAAACCGAGCAGGATCTCCTCGGTGGTCACCCAGGTGGCGCTGGCCAGCGTGTCCGACCAGCGCTCCCCTATGACCGCGAAGATGCCGTCGAGCGAGGGCAGGATGTAGTCGGGCACGCCAAACCAGTGGCTGGCCGCCTCCCACAGCGCCGCGAGCGCGGCGACGATCATGAGCGACGGCAGCGCCCGGGCCGCACGCCTCACGCCACGCCCCTCACGTCACTGTCTCTCACGTCACTGTCTCTCACGTCACTGTCTCTCATGTCACTGCCTCAAGCACCGACAGGATCTCGTCGCGCAGCCCGGCGAACTCCGGTGAGCGAAGGATCTCGCGGCGCCCACCTTCGACGATCGCGGGGTCGACGTCGAAGGCCGCCGCGACCCGGCCCGGCCTCGGCGACAGCACCGCCACCCGCTGCCCGAGCAGCAGCGCCTCCTCCACGTCGTGCGTGACGAGCACGACCGTGCGCGGCTCAGCGTCGAGCGCGCTCCGCAGCCACTGCTGCAGGTCGGCTCGGGTGATCGAGTCAAGGGCGCCGAACGGCTCGTCGAGCAGCAGCACCTCCTTGCCCGCCACGAGGGTGCGCAGGAACGAAACCCGCTGGCGCATCCCACCTGAGAGCTGGGCCGGCCGCTTGTCCTCAAACCCGGCGAGCCCGAACCGTGCCACGAGCGGCGCGACCTGGCGGCGCGCGGCGACGCGCCGCATCCCCCGGTTCTCGAGCGCGAGAGCGGCGTTGCCGAGCACGTCTCGCCACGGCAGCAGCAGGTCGCGCTGCGGCATCCAGGCGCAGCGCGCGAGCCGTTCGGCGCGCGCGGTCGCGTCAAGCACCTCGATCGTGCCCTCGTCGGGCTCGTCGAGACCGCAGATCAGGTTCAGCAACGTTGACTTACCGCAGCCGCTCGGACCGACGATGGCCAGCCGACCGTGCAGCGGCACCTCAAGGTCGATCCCGGCCACCGCCGCGGTCGAGCCGAACCGCTTGCTGACGCCGCGGAGCCGCAGACCCATGCCACCGCCTCTCATGCTCGCAGCAAACCCTAATACGTCACCCGCGCCATCAGTTACCGGCATTAACGACAAATCGGTCAGGTGCCTTCAAGGCAAAATTCAGGAGACCCATTGTGCTGAACGGACCCGGCTGACTCCGGTCCGCCGATTACCGTCCGCAAGTCGGCTGGCAGCTAACGGAAGGCTGCCCTCCTGGTACCGCTCGCGCGGTAGGCGCCAGCCGTCGGCGTCGTGCTCGCGGACAACCTTGGCAGGGACCCCTGCCACCACGCATCGGTCGGGGATCTCACCGCGGACCACGGAACCCGCCGCGATTACCACGTTCCGGC
>Ga0302325_10017600_pt1 | contig 15100 bp, 11 predicted proteins | sample Palsa_T0_2_FD_201948 | JGI IMG/M metagenome (GOLD analysis project Ga0302325, IMG submission 201948) | Peat permafrost microbial communities from Stordalen Mire near Abisko, Sweden - Palsa_T0_2 | ecosystem: Environmental > Terrestrial > Soil > Palsa > Peat permafrost | place: Sweden: Abisko... | reverse complement strand
GCTACTACTACTGTAGCAAGGCGCGGGAACCAATCAAGTTGGGCGACGTTGGACCGAAGGATCTCTCGTGCAAGTTTCCGGATGCGGTTAGCCCTGCGAGGTTTAGGATCAAAAGCCGCAGGCAAGGCGCCGCTATTAAGTTAGTAGAGTTCAAAGAACCAGTTAGCATCGCCTCGGATTCCCAATTGAGACGGCATCGCGAACGTCGTTTATCAGCTTCGCAATCGACCTCGTTGCGGTAGGATGCACGAGACCCAGGACCAAGATGATAAGAAATGGATTCTGTGTATATAAGAGGGGCCAAATCGCCGTCGAGAGGATGTTTTGATCCAACATTATAAGCAACAGCAACCTAACCATATAATCCAACGCCAATCAACACAACTCTTACACTGCATTCTCCAAGCACTGAGTCAGAATCAGACCAAGATCACCGAAGAAATCTAAGCTTTCAACCCTTTCAAGTGCTTCTAGCACACCCAGGACACCTCTTGACCAGCTTCCAAGATGTCTTCCAACACCTCCAACACCTCCAACACCGTCGTTCCCACCACTGCTGCCACACGGGCCATGCCCTCAGCGGACTCGAACCCGCGGGTGGTCGTGACGACACACGCAGCAGACGGGACGTCGATCTTCGACGTGGACAGAGAGGTTCCGCTGTTCCTGCCCTTCGGGCCCGCAGGCTCGTCGTTCGCCGTGTTCGACAGGCGCGGGACGGTGCCGGTGAACAACCAGGAGGCGATGGGGGAGTACGCGGAGATGCTGCCGCGGTGCCCGCCCAACGGCGTCATCTTCTGCATCACCAACATCGCTGGCAACTTCACGGTGCCGATGCACCGGACGTTGAGCATCGACTACGCAGTCGTCTTGACAGGCGAGATCGTCCTTGGGCTCGATAACGGTGACAAGAAGACGATACGCCCTGGCGAGTATATCATCCAGTGTGGCGCCAACCACCAGTGGATCAACCGCACCGACGAGACCTGCCGGATCATGTTCGTCACGGTCGGGGCCGAGAATATTAAGCTGGCTGATGGGACGGAGCTTGAGGAAACAGTCTTGAAGAAATGAGGCGAGGACGGGCCTGTACTTCTTAATGTATTTCTGAACTTGGGTGTGGGTAATTTGTTCTAACTTCTAATGGAGCCGGGTGCTGGACGGGGTCATATGATGCTCTTGTCGCCAAGTGTAGTTTTCATTCCAGTGTAGTCTCGAATCCGTTCAAATACTCTCCACGCACGTTCCTTCTGCTCCGCTGTCGTCTTAGATGGCTGCCCCTTGCTGATCCTTATTGGCCAGAGAAGCAGGTATCCTCCGACTGCACGGCAGCGAGGCGGGCCATCTTTGACGTCGTGTGCCCGGCCCATGTGATCGACATCCCCGAAAGACTGAGGCACAGTGGAGAGGACTTCGTCTGCGAGCCATTGGATCGTCGAGGTGCACTCGGCGATGGTGTCTGTTAGCGTTTTCTCTTCCACGTTATCTAGGTCTCGGGTCTCCAGCCCTGCCTCGGAGCATTTTAGAAGTTGCTCTAAGAAGGTGATGCGCGCTGCTCTGTGGTAGTTCCATTCGTAGGCCATCCAGATGTCGGGATGCAGTTGGATCGTGTCCGTAATCCCGCGTGCTGCGGGTTGAAGATCTGGCCTTTCCGACACTGTCAGGTTCTTGAAAGACCATTCTGATGTCTGCCGCCAGCTAACTGCTGATTGGTCAAGTGAGTGCAGCTCCTTGATCATGTCGACGATAGTGGACGCCGGCAAGCCTCCAACATTGATCAGATCCAGGAGCATTCGCGCGCGCTTGCACGTATCGTTGATTGCGTTCGCGTTCTTCTCAAGACGGACATAAGGTTCATTGTCATTGAGCTCATTTAGCCAATTTGTCGTATCGGGAACTGGGAACATGTTAAAGGACAATTGCTGTTTTTGCTTCACACATGTTAGCATGGAGAGAGAACGGAATGTCTGATTGCTTACGATCCTGTGGTGGGCAAGTCGGAAAAGACTCCAGCCCCGTGGGTTGTACACCAAGTCTAAGCCTCGCAATCGGAGGATCTGCGCCATTCCTTGGGCATGTGATTCTTTGGCGGCTTCTTTGGGAATATACAAAGTCTATGTATGTAAGCGGAGGACGTTATCATGATCGATTATGCGGAGCTACCTCAAAGATGTCAAGAACAACTACGGTCATTAGATCATAATCATCTGGGACTTTTCCCGGTGTAGCAAGCGAGTCTCCCAGGGCAGAGAGCGCCATGCCGTAGCACTGCAGTGCCTTGCTCGCAAGTATGTCGCTATCCTGATCTTTTGAAAGATCGGCATATGCAGCACCTCGTACGGCCCATCGCAAAGCGTATCGCCCATTGACGTTGACCTCTTGGAACATGCATGGCAAATGCTCCAGGAACCCAGGAGAAGATGTCTGGTTGCATGGATAAATGACATACTTCTCCATGAAATTACCGACGGCTTGTTCTTCTACCGGAGGCATCATCTCGGACGGCAGTGCTTTAAGCCAAGGACGCGGATTCTTGAGCTTAATGCCAGTGGCCTCTCCAGGAGCCAGCGTTGAGGGATCTGCATTCTGGCCCGGCACCGAAGAAGACTGCCGAGAAGCTGCATCGACAGATCTGCTGCGCTTCCTTGCCGATGGTTGTGAAGAGGCCTTCGAGCTGGGCGGCGACAGCGCTTGTGATGCGCGGACATGCTCGATCACTTTGTCCGTCTCATGCCGGAAAATGATGGAAGCCTCGTCTCGATAGCCCTCGCAGACTTCATTTCGATTGATGCATCGTCGGCATGAGGGCCGGCCTTCGTCGCAGCGAACCCGACGTTGTCTGCAGCGGAGACATCCACGACTCAGACGTGCCATCGAAATCAAGTTGGCTCTGGTGTAAAGATCCTTGTTCTACGACATCTCATTCGGATGAAGTTGAAGATCCGTGGCTGAGAGCGGGCAAGCCGTACGAGTACGAGTACTGGTGTTCGCTGTGCGTCTTAGCGCCACAAACGAGCTGTACGGTGTCATAACCGTGCATTAAGCAACTTTCGCATGCACAATTTTGATGGCCTTTGGGTATTTGTGGTATTTCCACGGAAGTATTTACTTCTACGTGATCGGGTAGGCCAGTTTTTGAGTCACGGGGGCATAGATTTGAAATACTAAAAGTAAATACCCCGAGACACCACCATCTAAAATTGAAATATCTCCAGAGAAAATCTCTATAGCGCATTCTAACAAGATTATTTATTACTTATGTATGAATGACGACTCAGCACGATTCCATATTTTCCTAAAAACACCTAATGACTTGCAAATCAAGCTTATTTTCAATGCTCTAGAAGAGAGCATGGAGCGCCCTGATCGGCATGTTTTTCCAAGTTTTCTTCGGCGGCATATCGTCTGGGTCGAGATCCAGTGAGCGTCTTCCTGAGGTAATATCCATGTCCTTAGCGTGGATCCACAGCTTCCAGCTGCGACTGTATGCCTTATATCCCACATACAAAGCAATAACGATTGGGCCTGCGAGATAATAGGAAAAGAAAGCTGATGCGCTTGGACTTGCACCGATTGGCTAGAGTGAGGAAATACATTAGTTAAGAGTCACGGATTAGAAATTGGCATGGAGGGATAACTCACGAAAAGCGCAACGTAGAACGTTGCAACCAAACAGAGGACGTTGAGGATCAAGCCATACCAACTGCCCATAACACCGAACATCGCTTCGTACGGGAGTTCTGCTTTGAGATGCCCCTGAACTTTCCAAGCATGCCGGAATCGAATATGGGAAAGACAAATAGCTGCCCAGATGAAGAAGAATGAGAGGCCAGATAATGCCAAAAGCCAGTTAAAGACGATACCCTGCTTGTTGGATTCTCCGAGAAAGGCCAGGAGACCAAAGAGGAGCTGTATGATGACACCCCAAATAGGACGGCCCTTTGAATCGACGTAAGCTAGGAACCGAGGTCCCATTCCTCGTTCGGCGAGAGCCTGCATAGTCCGAGTAGATCCAAACGTGCAAGAATTTGCCACGCTAATAACTGACACTGTGATAATAACATTGAATATAGAGGGAAGTGCCTTGATGCCAGCCAGTCTAATAGCAATAACGTATGGTGAGTATTTTGAGTTAGCACCGGTCGAGTTGAGCAGATTCTGATTATCATGTGGAACAATTAAGCCCAAAATAAAGAGTGAGATGACGTAAAAGAACGAAATACGCCAAAAGACTTGCTTCGTTGCTGTTGGGATCGATTTCCGGGGGTTCTCCGCTTCGGCGGCAGCAAGCCCAACAAGTTCTGTGCCTCCAAATGCGAAGGCTGCGACAACGAAAACAGAGCAAAAGCCTTTGAATCCATTTGCAAATGCTCCGGGATGATCTATAAGATATGAAGTTAGAGCAATTTTAGCGTTAATAAAAAGGCTCAGTTGATGGGCCAAAGGGACTACAAACTGCGGGCTCAAGGGGGCTGTAGGGGGAAACTGAATTCTGACTACGAATCGGGTATTTCCAAAAAAAGGAGAAAGATGAAAACTGAGAGAGTTATACACACGCCAGTATTTCGCGCCGAGGTATCCTTGAGAGCCGACTCCACCACAGTCAATAATTATGCCGAGAATGATGAAGCCTACAAGACCCATCACTTTGATCAGGCTGAGAACGAATTCGACTGAGGAATATCAGTTTTTGCTCATGAATATAAATCTTTCGATGAATACTGACCTTCCCCATATCCTCGGACTCCAAATATCTGAATTACACAGAGAAGTATTAAAAATACGGTGACCCAGACCTATAAGACTCGGGAGTTAGTACTTTGTTACCGATGAAAAACGAAAGTCCTTACTCCGATATTGATGTTAGCCCGCCAGAATTGAATTGTGATGCCTGCCGCCGTAAGCTCAAAGGGAAGAACAGTGAGCCATCCGATTGCATAGTCCCATCCAACTGCAAAGCCACTGTGATGCTCATATCAGCTAGAGTTTGGGATGAGAAGAGGGACAGCATACAGTGACGGATCTATGAACCGCACAACGTAGGTGAAGAAAGCTCCATTGACAGGAAATAAGACTGCAAGTTCTCCAAGGGCTTGGACAGTAACTAGCAGCATAGATCCGACGATGATGTAGCCGAGGACCTACATGATAAAGTAAGTTTAGGGAAAATAGAAAGATAGCCATGTCTTTAACCACTGCCCGATGTACATGATCTCGTGACGGATTCGGTGGGTAGTACGTACCAGACTACCTGGTCCACCAGTTGCCAATGCACTCCCGGATCCGACGAACAAACCTGCTCCAATTGCACCACCTGCGAGAGTTGATTGATTAGCCGAGAGTTAATGAAGGGATACACCGGGCGACAATACCAATTGCAATCATCTGCATGTGGCGCCCTTTCAACTTGCGAGCAAGCGGTGCCGTGTGCACCAAAATTCCATGGTCCTCGTTCTCGACATCGCTATGCGCTGGCGCAAATGGAATGGTCTCTTTCTCTTTCTCGACATCGGCTGTTGGGATCTCTTGAGAGTCCTTCACTGGCGATTCTGACATCGTGATGGCGTGAAAGTTTGTGAAACCGGATAATTTCTGAGAAAGTGTGTTCTGGGGGAATAGGCCACCAAAGGAAGTGCAGGAGTAGCCATGGTTATAGGAAAGCTCGAGGGCACGCGACAAATCGTGCGACAAGCATTTTGTAAAAGACTACCACTCACAGAAGCAGGATAAGAATGGCAGGTCTCTGACGTAGGTGAGGTTTCTCTGTCAAGAGATAAGGAGAAACCTGATATTTTTCTCACGTATGAGGTGATGTTTGCGCAGTTGGTGTGGGTGGCTCAAGGGTCTCGCCTAACGATGTCTATACAGAGGTAGTTTCTGCAGGAAACAGTACTTTGTTTCGACAGAATTATCTGCAAGCGAAACAATATTTATACTCTAGAGAGCTAGCAGTTGAGGTGTCATAGAAATCCAAGTTTCGTTCATGCAGAGCCAGATATCAGGAATAGGCGAGTATCCAAACATTTTGGGGTGGGAGCTGAGGGACGAGGACCCCTGCAGCACACAGCGCACCCGCATCAAGAAACATTCCACCCCCACGGCGCTGGACCATTCTACTCCGTATCCCGACGCTGCGGATAGCAATCTGCGAGGCCCAAAGTGTGCAAGTGTCACACCACCTTTCTCAAGTCACTGATAAGATTTACCCCTCCGTTCTGAAGTACCTGTACAAAAGTCTCCAGAGTTAATACCACGCGATGTCCTCTTCAGAACTCGCCACGGTGCTGAGAGTGGAGAATTTCCCGTCTCTACTTTCGAATGGCCCGATAAGTGGAGGAGAGGGGGTCTCAAATTTTGATTCCATTTTGAATTGAATCGTTTTACAACGCCTAGATCTCACAGTTCTCGTCAACCGGGATGTGGGGACTTGATACTCGGAGCAATAATGGTAGGATTCCCATCCATTCTTCCGAGCCCGAACCCAGCTTTGAGGGCTGCTAGAACCTTGAATCTTCCCAGGGGATCGAATTCGGACAAATCTTGCCGATAATATTCGTGGGAAATGACTACAAGGTAACAAGACTACCGTCTGTCAGTCGTGTATATGGTGCTCGGACTCTGTCTCCAGGTACACTGTCGACAAGTGTTTGCTCAGAAGCTCCGTCACTTCTGACTTCTTGCTATACCACAATGGCAGTCGACCAAAAGCATCCTTTATTCCCGACTCAACGCCCCGGCATTCCAAAAGAACCTTTATCACCGCGTCATGTCCCTCCTTAACAGCTATACATAGCGGCGTTCTGCCTATATCATCCTGAGAATTAACACTAACAAAAGGATGTGCCATTAATAGCTGAACAGCTGCCACGTTCCCTTTCTTTGCGGCCAAAGCCAGCGGTGTCTGTCCCAAGTTATCTTTCACATCGACTTCCCCTTGACGTTGTGCTAAAAGTGTGGAAACCATGCCTGTGTATCCCCATGCCACCGCTAGATGTAACGGCGTTCGGCCATCTTTATCTTTGCAGTCGAATTTGACCTCAGGACAGTCGATCATCAACTTCACCAACGTTTCGTTTCCTGAAAGAACTGCCCAGAAAAGAGCTGTCCGACTATATATGTCCGTCGCATTCAACTCGACCACCGGCATCGTGTTAGGAAGAGACTTGTCGAGAGAGTGTGAACGGTGCAAAGCTAGCAGAAGTCGGACTATCTCCTTTTGTCCCTGCTCAGCGGCGCAAGATAATACCGTCTGTCCATATTTGTTCCTACAATTGGGGTCGACTTTACCAGTTGCCAGCAGAACTTTCGCCAGTGGAAGGTCACCTCTGCTACAGGCTTGCAAGAACAAAGTCCGATCCGTCGTAAGATGATAGCCGTTACTATTCCTAATGACCCTATTAACGACTACTCCAAATTGTGGTGCAGAGATGTCGGAAATCGGACACGACTTTTGAGTTGGCATAAGCAGTGCTGTGACAACTTTCGCCTTTCCTAAGGAGATGGCAGCAAATAATGGATACTTAAAGAACTCGCCGAGGATATCCATATGCGGTACGCCTTCGAGTTCTACTCGAACGAGATTTGGAAGGTCTTGCACCGCGAGAACATATAGCTGACTAGCGTGTCTTGAGTAATCCTCGTTAGAATACCCCTCCTTTAAGAAGGATTTGTTGAGCTGGTCCCATAGCCTGAATGGAAAGCCAGCAAAAAATTGAGTCTGAAGAACGCCATAGCCGCCAGCAGCATCTGCATGATAGAGCACATGCTTCAATGCATATCTGAGGAGAACATACTTGCCCGTTGTTGGCAGAGGCAGCGTATGGACCCAGGTTCGATATTCGGAGAGAAACATTTGGATGTTATGATAGCAAAACATCTTTAGCCTTTCGTGGCTCAGTCCAGGAAAATTCCTAACGAGATCAGATCGCAGCCATTCTAGGCCATTCCCGGAGAGCAGGTAGTCTCTTACAGACTCATGAATGAACTGAGCAGTTGGCCGGTCGGATTTGGTGAATTCCGCAAGTCCCTTCGAAGCACTTAGAATGTATCGTTCCATGTCATGAGCTGTATATTCCTCAGGATGCCAGTCGTCCATTTGATCGGGCTCTGCCCCAGTCAAAACAGCAAAGTATAACTCCTCGCGACTCAAGGGTCGCCTTGCGAACAAAATCCATTGGATACAAATGATCAACTCCTCTATACTCTCGCCGTCTTTCAGCAAAATGTCCCTAAACAACTCGTTCAATCCGTTGGGGATCTCGTTCAATCGCTTTAGAAGTGCGTGGATACGTCCACGGTCGTACTCCTTGTTGAGAATCGTCACAACGAGAGCCACCCACAAGAATACTCCCGAGGCCCTCTTGAGTATGTCGGCTTTTATTTGCTTAACAACAGGGCCATCTCCAATTCGTAGCTCGTTCTGTAGATAACAAGCTATATCATGTTGATGTTCTTCCTGGCCTTCTAAAACAAGCTCAATGCCTCTTCGGATTGTGATGTGTGGATAGTGGCGACTCGAAAAGCAGACGCGAAAGATTCCTTGGTTATGTGCTTGAAGTTCTCCTAATTGCTCCCAAAATGCAATCATTTCTCGCACTTGATCTTCATTGCACTCATCCAGAGCGTCAATGAAGCAAGTCAAGCTACGTCGTCCAAAATGTTCCATGGCTTGCCGGAAAAGATTTTTTATCGTCTCGATTTCGTTCGGGTAAGACATTGTATTCCATGATGCTAAAGGATCTAGAACAATTTGGAGCTCGCGATGTTCTCCCAAAAACTGGCACAAAAGGGAACGGTACATTCCGATGGTTGTCTTTTCTAGTTCGCTACCTCTTGCATTGAAGAAAAATGATAGGACAGTAGTGCCAGCCAGTTTTTGCTTCGCATCAGCGTAAGCAAACTTCATGATGGTAGATTTTCCACTTCCTGGCTTTCCTTTAATCCATAAGAAGCCTCCATGCTCAGGATTCCGTTCGATCTTGAGCCAGTTCCGGTATTCGGATCTGTTCAATAACCATCGACAGGTATAGGGATATGCTGTTTTGATTGTTGCATGTCGAGCGTCGATCTGGTCAAACTTCAAATTCTCTAGATAATGCTGTCGTTCCTCTGGAGTAAGAGCTGACCGTGCATAAATTTTAAGATCTATATCGTCCATCTTCCTAACATTCAGAATAAGGTAGCTGAATGGATGTGGATCGACGGGAACGCATCGCAGCACCTCTTTCGCACACGCAGCAGCAGCTGCAGCCGCAAACGGCTGCCACTTTTTGTTTTTATGCGAGTCTGCATAGTCACAAATCCCTCGAACAACCAGACTGGGGAGGTAGTTCATTAAACCTGCTGCTTCCATTTCAAAGCAAAGGACACCGCCAAGCTTTGCGCTCAACGCATCTCTCGTGATTCCGTCCTTCATGACCTGATTGCCAGATGCTATAGTGCCATAATGAATGACTACCTCATCCCGTACTCGTGGAGTGCGAGTGACTATCATTGTTTTATTGCAATTGTCGCATGTCAGGTCTCCCGTATGTTGATAATCGGCACGGTAAAGTATGTCAGGCCCAGCGTGAATGCGATTGAATTCTTCATGTTGGACAATCGAGGTCAGGTGCTCTGGTATTCGACTCACATCAAGGCTTAAGTTGGATCGCACCTTCGCTACAGCGGTAAGAAGAATTTTGGGTGGTGAATTAAGGAATCCTTCTGTAGAACTGTACCCCGGACCGGTTTTCCCAAAGTCGTACTGGACGACCCCTCCATAGCACCTTTGAGGTTGACTGATAACCACGTCGCCAAGTCGAATGTCTGATCCAGTGCTGGGTACCCCTGCTCCTATACCAACCATCAGACCAATTGTGAGATTGATGAACTTTGATTTCATGTCAGCTACGACTGTCGCTGCAGCATTCGTACCAATCTGCCCCGCTGGAAGGCAAGCAAGGACAACATTGTGGTTGTACACGCTTCCGAGTGTATATTGTGCGGTATCAGTCTGACCTATGTAGGTCCTATCCAGCATTGCCACCGCAGTTGTCAACTCAACTGGGAGAGCAGAGATCCATCCCACTTTGTACTCAGACGCTGGAGGGCCGGGCTGTGGGCCAGACTGCGGACCAGGCTGTGCCATCGTGGATGTGGTACAACCCAGAATCCATGAGCGAGTGTTTTGCCGTTAGTCTCGAGAAGAAAGGCGATAGAACAACTGCCACCACGAGTCACGTTGTTCGCCAGACGAGTGCATGAATTCAGGAGACTCGACCGTTACTGTAAGTATTTCGTTGAGGAAGAAAGCCCGAATGAGGCGAGAGGGACATATTAGCTTGGTTGCTTACGTACTCACCAGCGCGGGCTTGGCTGTCAATTGTGGCTGCTGCTTGGCGGTTGCAGCTGAAACTACAAATTGACCAATAGGGTTGTAAGATCCTACCACTCCCCAATAAAGCATCTTGGCAAAAGTTTACCAAAACCCTTGACCAAGTAGCGAATTTGCTCCTGATGCCTTCTACTTGTTGGGAAGAAGCTTCATGCATAAACCAAATAAAATATTACTCACGCACATGAAATTGTTCGAGAGCGATAGTTCTTTTAATATGAAAGCACCGAAGAGTCTCCGGGCCGTTCGACTCGACCGTTCGAACTGCCCCCAATTCTACTGATAACCTTAAGGCGGTGAAGTATTGAGGAACTACCCCGTCCTCACCAAAAGCAATCTCGCAATAAGTATACAGTAAGCCGAATTGTCTCCTGGCAGGTTGATCTCACCAGCCAGCCGGTCCTCGATAAGCCTTCCTAATTTATCGATTCTGCCACTTGTAATCGCATAGAACCGTCGTCATTTGATAGGGTCCTCGCTACGTAGTACTCCTATGGCAGATAGGGCTCTATCTCTTCGTCCGGTGAGACATGTCCCACGCTAGCGGCCGCATGAATGCAAATGGCCGATTGAAGGAGATAGTTGTATTCTGGCCTATTCGCGTGCGGCCGCTAGCGTGGGACATGTCTCACCGGGACGAAGGGATAAGCGCTAGCAGCTAGCCTCACTGTCGCAAACTAGAAAATGTATATATGGTTGTATATTAAATTTAAAAAAGGTATAACATATAAGAGCGTATACCCATAACGCACGCGAGCTTATCCGTTACGCTGCGGCCAGGTGCGGGTTTCGCTAAAAGTCAAGAACTTTAAAATGTCTTATTGCTAATAGTCGCAACGCACAGGCCAACTATTAACTCGTTTTAACTAGTTAAACATTAATATAAATTAAAGAAACTTTATGTAATTATTTCCGAACTTTTAATTTAGCATCTTATAAGAGGATTTGACTTCTGGCTTTTTTATAGCAACTTATTTCGGTTTAAACCAAGCAGAAAATTCGCTTGCGAGACCCACTCCTGGCCGCTGCGGAACGGATACTCATAGCGCATTCGAGCCTAAACTTATATTGCACTCGAGCTTGCGCTTGCGCATGCGAGCTTATACTTACTGCGAGAGCGCTTTTGGTGAGGGCGGGGTAATTCCTCACACTTCACCGCCTTGAGGTTATCACTAGAATCGCGGACCGGGTGGCCGGTGAGATCGACCTGTCCGGAGACAAGCCGACGGTCCTCCGGCACCTGAAGCCAGTTCTTTTCGACTAGAAACGATAGAAAAGACGCAATGCATCTCCTCAGCACGTCCACGTTCGAGCTTTATGACTTCCAAAGTAACAACATCCCAGACTATGCGATACTTTCGCATAGATGGAGCGGCGAGGAAGTGTCTTTTCGTGATTTGCGAGATGGGAGAGGCCCCAAACTGGCCGGCTTTGCCAAGATCAAGGGCTGCTGCACCCAGGCAGCCTCCGACGGCTGGCAATATGTGTGGATCGATTCTTGCTGTATTGATAAATCTAGCAGCGCAGAGCTTTCGGAAGCAATCAACTCCATGTTTCGATGGTACCAAGATGCTGAAGTATGCTACGCCTACTTAGCAGACGTGCCAGAAGGTACCGAGGACCCTTACTTGCCAGATTCTTTCTTTCGGAGGAGTAAGTGGTTTACTAGAGGCTGGACTCTTCAAGAACTACTAGCACCCTCGACAGTATTATTCTTCAATTGCAACTGGACCGAGATAGGCACGAAATCAAGTCTTTATGACACAATAGTGTCTGTCACTGGTATTAAGCGCCTGGCCAATTTTGAGGAGGCATGTGTAGCTCAGAAAATGTCTTGGGCCTCGAGAAGAGAAACTACGAGACTAGAGGATATGGCATACTGTCTGATGGGTTTCTTCGGCGTGAACATGCCGCCTCTCTATGGTGAAGGGGATAATGCCTTCAGAAGACTCCAGCTCGAAATTCTGAACAAAATGGATGACGAGTCACTTTTTACCTGGAAGGAAGAGCGAGGTGGAGTGTGGCCGTGGCTAGTGGAGCGGTCTGGCATGGGGGGCTTGCTTGCCCGCTCTCCTACTGCGTTTAGAGATTCAGGAGACGTCCAAAGGTTGACTCATGGAAAGGAAAGACCTTCTTTTTCAATGACCAACAAAGGCGTGCGCATCGAATTACGACTCATTCCTTTGAAGAATATCAACTTCCCTAAAGGATCTGGTCCACACCCTAAGGACGTCACTGACGCATTCCTGGCTCCACTAAACTGCAAACGAGAGAACAGCGCCAACTGCCTTGCGCTTTACCTTAAGAAGATCGGCGGAAACAGCTTCCAGAGGGGAATTCGTGATTTGATTCCATGGGATTGGGACATAAAGCGGACAACAACGCAGCTCGTCCATGTCAGGCAGAACGATGATACCCGGAAACCTCCGGAAGGCAGAAACCAAAAGGAATTTGTTTTCCTAATAAAATGCCGCTCGCTGCTCGAAAATGGCTTCTTCATCTCGCAACGTCATACCGAGGACCATATGTCCTTTTCGGGGCAGGATCTCTGGGAAGCCATTGCTGATGGACTGAAAGTAACACTGAGGTTTTCCATCTTTCATACGCTGGGAGCGCTCATGTTTAAGAATGGCGACAGTACTAGATTTGTGGTACTTTTTGAGGTTGCCAGCCTTGAGCAGGCTGGCGTGAACATCTTAATTCCTGTGGGGGATCAGTCACTGGAAGAGATTGTAACTTCTTTCTCCGAAAGCAAATCTGAGAGTAGGCAGCAGCTCTGTCTAGATCGAATTACGAAACCAGTAGGAGGCGGACTGTGTCTCTCAGTATGCTTGAGAAAGAGGATCGACCAAGGTGAGAAGCTATATGTAATAGATATCACGACAAGGAAGACCTGAGTGAATTTTTTTTTTTTCGTATTTTGGTATGTTTTTGACGAACCGTTTTCCTCCTCGCTCTAACCTTTTTTTATTTTAAGGTTTTCTTACTCAAAAATACTCCCGAAGTCAATTAGTATGCTGAGCAGCCGTCCCTTAAAGCTCAACGGTGCCTAGAATCTGCGATAGTCATCAACGAACTTCACTATTTCCGCTTTAGGTTCTGGAGCCCTGCATCCTTCATTACAACATAGCCAAAAAGTCGTCACATCTATTCTAAAAATCTATGACCATCTGAGAGTTTTCATTCACTACCAGACGTTCTATACATTCAAAACTCGATAGAGGAGCTGGCTGTTGGTCTCTTGTGCCACCTCCCGAGCTTTTAGGACGTTAGCACTAAACTGGATCAGACTTAACTCAACAACTACAGTGTATACTTAAGAGATAATGAGAGATTGGGAAGAATGGACTCCAGGAGGAACCCCCCGATCCTTCTCCCCATCATTAAACACCATTACAAGCATCCGGCGAAATACGCGCCAACCTTGCGCTAAGACCATAACGCGGCCGCGGACCTTCTTGGATACACGCAGTCAGATACAAAAGCTGCTAAGCTGCTCCAAATTTTCCACCTGCACCTCGTTCTTCTTAGTCTCTAGAAGGTGCCGAACTCAACAATAGTAGGGCGCTACATACGATCGAGCCATTATCTCATCCTAACCTAGTATTGCAGCATCCCCGACGGTGTGATCGCTTGTGGCTTGCCGCCTTGGACCTGAAGTGAATGAGGCACCAGATCTCGGTCCTGGGCTCGAGGGGGGAAGAGATGATAAGAGGCGCAGTAAGCCGCCTTTGTTCACGAGAAACATAGGTAGCAGCTTTCAGAGCAAATAAAGATAGCTTGGAGGATTAAATATTGAAATTCTTGTGTTAGTGTTGTTGACTTGGCTTGATGTTAAATTGAAACTAAACGTTTTAACTTAGAGTAACTTCTTCTAAAATAGATTTCCACCTAGCAGAGTCATCAACCGTTGAAACTTTAAACGGTCCTTCCTGCACAAACGAGCCGCCCCTCCATCGATGCCGAACTCGCAACAATAAAGTAGCTAGCAGTGCCAACCTGTCAACTTTCCAAACCCAACCTAATATCCCTCGCTATCGATTTCTACCCTCTGCCAAACAACTAACAGGTGTGCGAACCGTATGGCGTAACCACTCGTAACAACAACTCGTTATCTCTCCCAAGCATGAGATCATTTGATCAACATTAGCAGCAGCATATGGGTTCACCTTTGCCTCATCCTCCGGTTGCCGAAGCGATGTTACGTGCAGGTTTAGCCTTAAGTACCAGAAGCATTAATCCTCACTTAATTTTTTGGTATACCCTGCTTTGCCTAGCAACCCGGCCGGAACTATTTCTTTTTGCTTATAATTTATAACTTTGAGTTTATTTTATTTATTTATCATTCTTTTATTTAATTTATTAATTAACAAATAGTGCTTTCTTTCTTTATTTTTTTATATTTATAATACCGGCCTGGATAGTTCAATTGCCTCTTTGAGGAAAAATACCGTGAAAGGAAGAGCTTGAATTTTTCTCACCAAGTCAATTGGTATCCGACAACGGCTCACGCTAGTGCAAGACCTTGGAAGAAATACATAGGTATCATCTTTGAGGACCTCGGTGCCAGCTATATTACGGGCATCGTGCACCTCGCAGATTCTAGATTCAACATCGTCAGATCTTAAGCGCAAAATCTCCTATCTTAACTCCTGATACGCTCAAGTCGTATTCTGGAAAGTTTGATAGTAAAGGAATAGCATCCCAAGCACGTAGCTCACGAAC
>Ga0302325_10017599_pt1 | contig 15101 bp, 16 predicted proteins | sample Palsa_T0_2_FD_201948 | JGI IMG/M metagenome (GOLD analysis project Ga0302325, IMG submission 201948) | Peat permafrost microbial communities from Stordalen Mire near Abisko, Sweden - Palsa_T0_2 | ecosystem: Environmental > Terrestrial > Soil > Palsa > Peat permafrost | place: Sweden: Abisko... | reverse complement strand
GGCAGCGCGAGAGAAACAGAAGCAGATTCGCGCGATTTTCGTCGAAGTCGAAGAGCAAGTGACACGTGAGACGATTCTCAGCGGCATCCGGCCGGATGGACGTGATTACCACACGATTCGCCCGATCAATTGCCAGGTGAGCATTCTCCCGCGCGTGCACGGCTCGGCCGTATTCACCCGCGGCGAAACCCAGGCGATGTGCACGGTCACCCTCGGCACCAGCAGCGATGAGCAGATGGTCGATGGATTGATCGACGAATACAGCCAGAAATTCATGCTGCATTACAACTTCCCCAGCTACAGCGTTGGCGAAGTTCGTCCAATTCGTGGACCCGGTCGGCGAGAAATCGGCCATGGCGCGCTGGCTGAGCGCAGTCTCATCGCCGTACTGCCGGGTATCGAGCAATTCCCCTACACCGTGCGCGTCATCAGCGATATTCTTGAATCCAACGGCTCCAGTTCCATGGCCAGCAGTTGCGGCGGATGCCTGGCGCTCATGGATGCCGGCGTCCCGATCACTCGGCCAGTCGCGGGAATTTCCATCGGACTCGTCAAGGAAGGCGATCGATCGGTTCTTCTCACCGACATCATCGGCGAGGAAGATCATTTCGGCGATATGGATTTCAAAGTCTGCGGCACCACCGAAGGAATCACGGCCATCCAACTCGACATCAAGATCGAAGGCATCGATTACAAGATCATACGAGACACATTGCACCGCGCTCGTGAGGCTCGGCTGACCATTCTGGATAAAATGACTGCTGTGCTTCCCGCGCCAAGGGCGGAGATCAGCAAGTTCGCCCCGCGGCTGCTCACTGTCAAAATCGATCCGGAAAAAATCGGCAAACTCATCGGCCCCGGCGGCAAGAACATCAAGAAACTGCAGGAAGACACCGGCGCCAACATCGACATCGAAGACGATGGCACAGTGTTCATCAGCTCCGTCGATCAGGCATCTGCCGAGAAAGCCCGCGATCTCGTCGAGGCGATCACGGCCGAGGTCAAGGTCGGAAAAATTTATTCCGGCAAGGTCGTCAGCATCAAGGAATTCGGCGCGTTCATCGAGATCGCTCCGGAGACCGATGGATTGTGCCACGTCTCGGAATTGTCCGACCGTTACGTGCAAAACGTGACGGACTTCGTGAACATCGGCGACGAGGTTCGCGTGAAGGTGATCTTGATCGACGATCAGGGCCGAATCAAATTGAGCCGCAAGGCCGCGATGAAGGAAGAGGGATTGAGCGATCCCGAACCCGTCGGCGCGCCCGCCGGCAGTCCCGATGAAGGCGGCGAGGGAAACTTCCGCCCACGCGAACCCCGCGGCGATCGCGGCTACGGTGGCGGCGGCGGACAACGTGGCGGTGGCGGTGGTGGTCGCGGGGGAGGCGGCGGACGTGGCCGCGGCGGCGACCGCGGGCCGCGTCGGGATTAATCCGGCGTCTCTGATTCTGCTATACTTATTCAGATATGCCTGCTACTTTACGCAAGCCTCGCGTCATCGGCCCCGAACATAACGGCCGGCGCATGTCGCTCGACGATTTCGATCGTGCGATATCGCGTGACGGGCAAATCTTTGAATTGAATAAAGGGGTCATCGAAATGACGGATGTGCCTCACCATCGGCATTTCGCGCAACTGCAGGCGGCTCGAAACCAATTGGTCATATATCAGGACGCCAACCCGGAGACGATTCATTCGATCACTGGTGGAATGGAAAGCAAAATATTGGTTGCCGCGACACAATCGGAACGGCATCCTGATTTATCCGTTTACCTTTCGCCGCCTCCGGATGTGGAAGATGTCTGGTCGCTTTGGGTGCCCGCGATTGTGATCGAAATCGTCTCCCCAAGTTCGGCAAATCGGGATTACCACGAAAAACCGGACGACTATCTCGAATTTGGAATTAGTGAGTACTGGATTATCGACGCCCAGAAACAACAGATGACGGCAATGATCCGCTGGCGCGGGTTGTGGAAGCCGAAGATCGCAAAAGCAAATCAGAAATATACGACGCGACAATTGCCCGGATTCTCGTTGAATTTGAGCAAGGTGTTTGCCGCAGCTAAGTGACACGCCGCGATTGCCCCGTAATTTTATGAATTTCAGGGCAGCAAGCGCTCGGTCGGAATTTCCAATTTCGTGCCATCCGCCAATGGCAGCGAAAGTGTCTGCCCCACGGGCAAAGTGGCCACGGCAGCATATCGCCCTTCGCCCGACACTGGTTGCGTGCGGACCTCAATGGCATGATCCACGAGATTGATCAAGACGTACAATGCGATCCCCGCGTCGGCATAAAGGCGTTGCTTGATTGTGCGATCGTCCTTGAGAGAACTGTCGGCGACCTCGACTACCCCCAGAATGTCGGCCGGCATCGGATGTCGAACGCGGTAATTCCCCCGATCTCCGCGCACAAGGGCGCCGTCCGGTTCGGGTTCGCTATTTGGCGGCAGTGTGATCGGATTCTGAGTTCTCATGTGACATCCATGATCTTTCAAGAGTTCATTCAACTCCGAAAGACTCTGCACCACCAACGCATGCTCGTACCCGACCGTCATAGATTCTCCTCCCTGTCGGCTTCGGTCTTTGCGCACCAACAGCCCGTCGATCAATTCGATTGGCTTGCCTTCCTCCAAAATCCCCTCGGCGATCATCTCGTGATATTGCTCCACCGTCAGTGGAACAACCCTCGAGTAATCCCGTTCGGCGTCTCGCAGTGTCCTTACCGTCATAACAAAGCTCCCGTCTTGTCGATGATACCACAAATCGCCACCGTGCAGCCCGCGATTTTGGACGGTTTTTGGGGTAGAATTAGCCAATGGCGTCGCACCTCGTAGGTCCATTCCCCGCCGAGCTTCTGGCTGCCAAGAAGCAGATTCGTGAGCGCGCCCGATCCTACGGTCTGGATTTCTTCCCCGTTATTTTCGAGATGTGCGATTACGAGCAGATGAATCAGCTCGCCGCCTACGGCGGATTTCCGCAGCGATATCCGCACTGGCGATTCGGGGCGGAATATGAACGACTTCGCAAACAGCATTTCTACGGACTCGGGCGAATCTATGAGATGGTCATCAACAATGATCCCTGCTACGCATATCTGCAGGAATCGAATCAACTGGTGGATCAAAAGCTGGTGATCGCCCACGTTTACGGCCACGCGGATTTTTTCAAAAACAACCTGTGGTTTAGCCAGACCAATCGAAAAATGATCGATGAGATGGCGAATCACTCCACGCGCATCCGCCGGCACATCGAGAAACAGGGTTTCGACACTGTTGAAAAATTCCTCGATATCTGCCTGAGCATCGAAGACCTGATCGATGCCCACAGCATGTTTCTCAATCGCGGCCCAATCGAAGAAAAGCCCACCGAGCCGCATCGGCAGGATGACATCGCAAAATTCAAGGCGAAGGACTATCTGGATCGCTGGATCAACCCACCGGAAGTGCTCGAAGCCGAGGCGAAAAAATTGCGGGACGAGCGCGCGAAGATGCGGCATGTCTCCCCCGCCCGGCCGACGCGTGATGTGCTGCAATATCTCCTGCAACATGCGCGGCTGGAAGATTGGCAAATGGATTGTCTCTCCATCGTTCGTGAAGAGGCGTATTACTTCGCGCCACAGGGCATGACCAAAGTGATGAACGAAGGCTGGGCCAGCTATTGGCACAGCACGCTGATGACCAAGCATTTTGTCGAGGCCAAGGAAATCATCGACTATGCCGACCATCATAGCGGCACCGTCCACATGCCGCCGGGGAATTTTAATCCCTACAAAATCGGCCTGGAACTTTTCCGCGACATTGAAGATCGCTGGAACAAAGGAAAATTCGGCAAAGCGTATGAGGAATCGGACAACCTCGGCGAGAAAAAGAAATGGGACAAGGGGCTCGGATTGGGTCGGGAAAAGATTTTCGAAGTCCGTCGAGTTTATAACGATGTGAACTTCATCGACGAATTCATGACGCCTGAGTTCATCGAGAAGCACAAATTCTATCAATATGGCCGCGACCCGCACACCGGCCAGCTGCGGATCATCAGCCGGGATCCGCAGCGCATCAAAAAGACGATGCTTTATCATCTCACCAACATGGGCCGGCCGTTCATTTATGTGGCCGACGGCAATTACGCCAATCGCGGCGAGCTTTACATGGCCCACAAACACAACGGCGCCGACCTGGAGATAAAGTTCGCAGTGGAAACGCTGAAAAATGTCTACAAAATCTGGCAACGCCCCGTGCATTTACAGGCGAGGATCGACGATGACATGATCCTCTTCAGCTTCGCCGGCGATCAGCCCAAACAGCAGACCATTCACGATGAGATGCCCAAACCGGGGCATCAGGTATAATCACACAAAATGACCAGCGCCCCGCAATCCCCACGAATGACACTGGAAGAATACTTCCGATTCGAACGCACCGCGCTGGAAAAGCACGAATTTCGCGATGGTCAGATTATTGCCATGTCGGGTGGAACTTACGAGCACAGTTTGATCATCGCCAATACCATCGGAGAGTTGCGTCAACAACTCAAAGGCAAACCATGCAAAGTCGCCGATAGCAATCTCCGCGTGCGCATTACCAAAACGGTTCTTTATTCATATCCCGATGCGCTGGTCATCTGCGGCGATCCGCAATTCGATCCGTTGGATTCCGCTCGCACAACGATTACGAATCCCAAAGTTGTCGTAGAGGTTCTCTCGCCTTCGACAGAGTCTTATGACCGTGCGGACAAATTCGTTCAATATCTCCGCCTGGAGTCCCTGCAGGAGTATGTGCTTGTCTCACAGCAAACGGCGCTTGTGGAAGTTTTCCTCAGGCAAGAAGAGGGAGCTTGGAAATTGTTCTTTTTCGAAGGCCGTGAGGCGACCGCGAAATTGCAGAGCATCGGTGTGAACTTACCGTTGTCTGAAGTTTATGCGGGGATTGAGTTCCCGCCGGCGCCAGCAACCAAATAATCCATCCATGGGCGAGCGAATCATTCAAGTTGTGCCGGATCTGAAATCGCTTGCAGTCGCAGCGGCGGAGCGCATTATCGAGATGTCCGATGATGCCAAGGGGCGGCACGAATCATTTTCCATCGCACTTTCAGGCGGTAATACACCCAAAACCCTATTCGAATTGCTCGCGACGGATGAATATTCCGAGCGAATCGACTGGAACCACTGGGAAATTTACTGGGGCGATGAGCGCTGCGTGCCGCCGAACGATCCGGAAAGCAATTTCGGAATGGCCGCCCGCGCGCTGCTCGATCACGTGCCGATCCCACCGCAGAATATTCATCGGATGAAGGGCGAACTCGATCCGCAAAAAGCGGCCATTGAATATGGGCAATTGCTCAAGGAAAAATTTGGCGACGGCGGCATGAATTTAATTCTTCTGGGCATGGGCGATGACGGACACACCGCATCCCTTTTTCCGCATACCGAAGCGCTCAAGGAAACCAAGCACCGTTGCGTGGCGAACTTTGTGCCGAAAATGAATGTCTGGCGAATCACGATGAGCGCGCCGTTCATCAATCGCGCCCAAGAGGTTATTGAAATGGTGGCCGGCGCGTCCAAGGCCGCGCGGCTGGAAGAAGTCCTGCACGGTCCGCCCAAACCGGATGATTTCCCCGTCCAGATGATCGACCCCGTCGATGGCCAGATGATCTGGCTGCTCGACGCCGCCGCCGCGGGGATGTTGGAATGACCTCGCAAATCCCCCGCCTCCGCATGACCGGTGTGAAGAAACGCTTCGGCGCCACCGTCGCCCTGGCCGGCGTCGATCTGACCGTCGCGCCCGGCGAAGTGCTCGCGCTGGTCGGCGAAAACGGGGCCGGAAAAAGCACGCTCATGAAAGTTCTCTCCGGCGCGCACAAGCCGGATGAGGGCCAAATGTGGCTGGACGGAGAACCTTACGCACCGGCGCATCCGCTGGAAGCGCGCCGCCGCGGCGTGGCGATGATCTATCAGGAACTCGCCCTCGCTCCGCACCTGAGCGTGACGGAAAATATTCTTCTGGGCCTGGAGCCAACTTTCGGCCCGATTCTGCGAAAATCCGAAATGCGCCGCCGCGCGGCCGATGCGCTGGCGCAACTCGGTCGGCCGGATATTTCGCCGGACGCAATCGTGTCTGATCTTTCCATCGCCCGCCGGCAACTGGTGGAAATCGCCCGCGCCGTCGCCGTCGGCTGCCGGGTTCTCGTGCTTGATGAACCCACCAGCAGTCTGGCACAGAGCGACATCGTGCATCTGTTCAATCTGGTCCGCCGTCTCAAATCCGGCGGCCTGGCGACGATTTACATCTCGCATTTTTTGGACGAGGTGAAGGAAATCTCCGATCGGTTTACAGTTCTGCGCGATGGCCGCAGCGTCGGCGAAGGCGAGAGCGCCACCGCGCCGGTGAAAAAGATCATCGCGCTGATGGTCGGTCGGGATGTGGAAGATTTGTATCCGCGCGGCGAGCGCAAGGCTGGCGAAGCTGTGCTCGACATCTCCCATTTGGCTGGGCAGTCCAAGCCGAGTGATGCGTCGCTCACGCTCCATCGCGGCGAAGTTCTGGGGATCGCCGGCCTCGTCGGCGCAGGCCGAACCGAGCTTCTTCGTTGCATTTTCGGCCTGGACCCGGTTCGGCGCGGGAAAATTCGTGTCGAATTATTCGAAGGTCCGGCGACGCCGGCGGCGCGGTGGCGGCAAGGCGCGGGAATGATCTCCGAAGACCGCAAAACCGAGGGATTAGCACTTGGTTTGAGCATCGCTGATAATTTAACCATGACCAAAATGCGGCGCTTGGTGAATCCCCGGCGGCAACGGGCCGAATCGCGCCGATGGATTTCGCGCCTGGGCATTCGCTGCCGAAACCCCGGCCAACCCGTTGGCGATCTATCCGGCGGAAACCAGCAGAAGGTTGCCATCGCCCGGCTTCTGCATCACGATGTGGATGTGCTGCTGCTGGACGAGCCGACACGCGGCATCGATGTCGGGTCCAAGGCCCAGATTTATCAGGTCATCGACGAGCTGGCGCAAAGCGGTAAGGCCGTGCTGATGGTCAGTAGTTATTTGCCGGAATTGCTCGGCGTGTGCGACCGGATCGCCGTGATGTACAAAGGTGTGCTCGGAAGCGCGGCGGCAGTGGCCGACACGAACGAACATCAAATTATGTTTCAGGCGACCGGCGCGACGGAGACGGTTTGACCTCGACGATGCAACAATCCCCGCCGCTCGAGCAGCCCGGTTCGCCGCGCTGGCGAATCAGCTTTGGCTGGCTCAATCAGATCGGCCCGGTGCTGGGGCTGCTGGCGATCTTCGCATTGTTCGCATTTCTGCGGCCCAAAACTTTTCTGCGTGTCGACAATCTGCAAATCATGCTCCTGCAAACCACCGTGTATGCCACGGCGGCATTGGGGGCAACGGTCATCATCATCTCCGGCGGAATCGACCTTTCAGTTGGATCGAACATCGCCATGTGCACCGTGGTGATCGCTAAATTACTGTTGATGAACGTGTCGCCGGCGATGTCCGCTCTGGTCGGCATCGGGGCAAGCATGGCGTGCGGACTAGCGATCGGGCTTCTGGTGACGCTGCTGGATTTGAGTCCGTTCATCGTGACGCTCGGCATGTGGGGCGCAATTCGTGGGGCCGCCAAGTGGATCGCTGATGAAACGGATGTCGATGCGCCGCGCACGTGGATCAATTCGCTGATGCATCAACTTCGGCCGGATCAACAGTGGATGATTTTCCCCGTCGGTGTGTGGCTGATGTTTGTTCTGACATTGCTCGTGAGTGCGATATTGCATTACACCCGGTTCGGCCGGCATGTGTTCGCCATCGGCTCCAACGAACAAACCGCGCGGCTCTGCGGCGTGCGCGTGAAGCCGACGAAATTGGGCATCTATCTCTTCGCGGGATTTTTTGCCGGCGTCGCGGGAGTGTTACATTTTTCCCGCCTGACCATCGGCGATGCCACCAGCGCCAATGGATACGAGCTGAACATCATCGCCGCAGTGGTGATCGGCGGCACCAGCTTGATCGGCGGCCAAGGCGGCGTGTTTGGAACCTTGGTCGGCGCGCTGATCATGACCGTCGTCGCCAATGGCTGCACAAAAGTTGGATTGTCCAATTCCCTGCAGGAAATCGTGACTGGCGGTATCATCATCCTGGCCGTTGCGCTGGATCGGTTCCGGCATTGGAGACGCGCCTGACATTCCGCCGCGAGGCCGCGGCGGCTAAACTGATCCATTATCGCCACTGTGACCGATAAATCGGCTGATGCGATTGGTAAAGGATTACGAAATGGAGACGGAAGAAGCGCCGGAGGCGAACGAGATTCCCGATGGAATGTCGGAGCCGGAGCCAATCGAGGAAGATTCCAGCGCCCCCGTGCCCGAAATTGATCCCCGGCCCGTCGAGGCGCTGCTGCTGGCGACGCATCATCCGCTGACGGCCGGCCGATTGGCGGAATTGCTGGGCCTGGACACGACTCGGCCGATTCGTCAGGCCATCGGCAAACTCAATCAATCCTACGAAGAAACCAATCGATCCTTCCGCATCGAGCAGGTCGCCGGCGGATATCAGGTGCTCACCCTGCCGGAATTCGGCGAATATCTAAAAAAACTCCACCAGCGCGAGATCGACGCCAAGCTGACCAAAGCGGCGCTCGAGACGTTGGCGATCATCGCCTATAAACAGCCGATCCTGCGAGCCGACATCGAAGCCATCCGCGGCGTGGCGTGCGGGGAGACGATTCGCAATCTGATGGAAAAGCATCTTGTTAGAATCGCCGGCCGAGCGGAAGAACCGGGCCGGCCCATCCTCTATGGCACCACCCGCCGATTTTTGGAATTGTTCGGATTGAACAGTCTGAAGGATCTGCCGCAATCGGAAGACGGTTTGCAGCCGACGCGGTGAAGAATCGGGGTTCGGGTTTCGGGTGTCGGGTTTCGGGGAAATACCAAAGACCGATCGTTTTTTCACCCGAAACCCCAAACCCGAGACCCGAAACCCGATTCCTCACGTCGCCAGCGAAGTGTGATACAGCATGAAATACACCGCGACTCCGCTTAGCGAAACGTAAATCCATACCCAAAAGGTCGGCACGCTCATGCGGCGATGGCTGGCCCAATCACGCCGCCAGGCGCGGCGTAGCGTGACGAAAATCATCGGCAGTAACACCACCGCAAAAAATAAATGAGGCAGGAGAACGATCAGATATGCATCGCGCAAAATTCCCGGATGCGCGTGCGTGGTCTTTTCGCCGTGACGGATGTGGTAAGTGAGATAGCAGGCTAAAAAGATTGTGGAGACGAGTGTCGCCAGGACCATCGTCCAGCCGTGTGCGCGGTATCGGCCGGATTTGATGAAGAAAAATCCGATCACGATCAGCACCGCGCTGAGGGCGTTGAGCGAGGCGTTGATCTCGGGCATCGGGCTGGTCGCGGGGTTCATGGATTGAGCAATCGCTGGACGTCGGCAATGAGATGATCGGTTTCACCGAGGATGCTGCTGTCGTAATACTCCCGCACTGATCCCTTGGCATCGACCAGCACGAAATGCTGGCTGTGCTGGATCACGCTTTGACCCTGGGCCGGCTGGAAATAGAGCCGCATCCCTCGGATGACATCGTCTTCCGTCTGGACCGGACCGGTGAGGAAAAGCCAGCGGCCGTCCTGGGCGTGATAGGCCTGGGCGTATTTCGCCAGAACTTCCGGCGTGTCGTGGAGCGGATCGACCGTGAACGAAACCAATTTCACATCCGGCGGCAATTTATTCTGCAAGGCCGACATGCGCGTGGACATCAGCGGGCAGGCATCAGCGCACGTGGTGAAAATGAAATCGCAAATCCATGGATGCCCGAGCAATTGTGATTTCGTTATGGTTTGATTGTGTTGATCGGTCAACGTGAATTCCGGTGCGGGATAGAGATCGGGAAGCGATTCTTCTTCCGAGCCCGCGTTTGAGACAACCGCATCCGGATTGGCCGTTGGCTGTTTCTCCGCCAATCGCGCCCATTTGATGGCGGCGACGGATACGATCGCCATGCCGGCCACGAGCCACAGCGCCAGGATCAGGATTTTTTGTTCTCTTCGCATGATTCGATTCAGGTTTTTGATTCTACTGCAAATCCGCCGCAACGCGCTGTCGGGCGCTGAGGCCCGCGAGCCAGAACATGATCAGGGCGAACAAAATTGAAATTCCCAGGCTGTACGAAAAGTTGGGAAGATTTCCACGAGGCAGATCGGCATAGAGAGATCTTCGCAGGCCCGAGACGCCGTAGGTTAAAGGATTCAGCCCCATGATCCACTGCATCACGCCATGGGCCCCTTCTGCCGGGAACATCGCGCCGGAGAGAAACCACATGGGCATGAGAAACAGATTCATAATGGCGTGAAATCCCTGCGTGGAACTCATCCGCCAGGCGATGCAGAATCCCAGGCCGGTCAGAGCGAAACTGACGACCAGCATGATAAGCACCGCTTCGGTAAATCCAGCGAGGGTCAGTTTCACGCCAATCAGCGGTGCAAGTAAAAGAAAAATCACACCTTGCGCTGTCGCCAGCAGCGTCCCGCCGAGGATTTTTCCACCCACGACCGCCAATCGCGACACCGGGGCGACCAGCACCGATTGCAAAAATCCCTCCCGGCGGTCTTCGATAATCGAGATGGTGGAAAAAATCGCGGTGAAAAGCAAAATCATCACCGCCGTTCCCGGAAAGAAATATTGCATAAAGCTCCCCCCGCCCGGCCCACTGGTCTGAAAACTCTTGCCCATGCCCGCCCCGAGCAGAACCCAAAACACAATCGGCGTCGCCAGTGCCCCGATGATCCGATTCCGCTGCCGAAGAAACCGCACGAGTTCCCGCTGGCAAAGTGAAAAGGCTGGAAGGAGAAAACGATGATGAGACATTCGAGCGGTGGATTGTAGTACGAAGAAATCATTTCCACCACGGAGACACGGAGTTCACGGAGGTGGCATTCGGCTATATTGCGGTTTACTTAATTCCTTCAAATCAATTTTCACCGCAGAGGGCCGCAGAGAAAGAAAATAAAATTGAATGCATGTATTTTATTCCTCTGCGCTCTCTGCGGTTCAAACTCTTCTTTCCCCTCCGTGCTCTCCGTGTCTCCGTGGTGGAAACTGTCTTTCTTCGAAATTCAAAACGGCGCCAGGATGCGGAATGTCATCCGTTTCCCGGTGCGTGGATGATCGAAACCAAGCTGAACCGCCGCGAGCATCAGGCCGGCTTTGTTCTGTGATCCGCCGTACATTTCATCTCCGACAATTGGGCATCCAAGGTGTGCCAAATGGGCGCGGATCTGATGCTTGCGGCCGGTTTGTAGCCGGATTTTCAATCGAGCCGTTTGCTGATCGACCGATATGACCTCGTACTCCGTAATCGTCTCTTTCCCAGTGCGGCTGACATGAACCGATCCATCCGACCATTCACTCAGGCGGGTTTTGATCGTCCCCTTGGGCATTTTTGGCGGTGGCGAAACGACGGCCTCGTACACCCTTTCCACCGTGTGATGGAAGAATTGCCGCTTCAGGGATTCATGAGCATGGCGATTTTTTGAGAAAATCAGCAGTCCCGAGGCTTCCCGATCTAGGCGATGGACCAATCCGGCTTGCGCCCGCCGGTCCGAATCCGCGACATATTGCCGCACCCCGGCCCAAAGCGTGGGCCGGCGCTCGCGGGGGCCGGTGCTGGTGAGGGTTCCCGCCGGTTTGTTGACCAGTAGGATATCGGTGTCTTCGTGGATGATGGGAATTGGCGCCATGTTGAAAGACAAAAAACGCCAAAAATAACCCGGAAAAACCGAGCCGATTTCAGCGCCTGTTGCGAACGTGGGTTTTCTTTCCTCTTCCACGGCCGCGCTTGGTATTATGTCTGCGGCTTCAACGTGGGTAAACGGTGTGGAATCCTAATCACACAGAAGCCAAGCGGTATCCAGTTTGCGGCAAGAATTTTATTGGCTTTCCGCGTTGGCGCAGCCAATGAGTTCCGATAATCTAGGTTATTGAGTATCCGTGGATAACGCTCGGCAGCCGCCGCGGATGAGCACGCTGCCCCGTGGGACAGCGGAAAGGAGTCCGAAGAAAACCAAGGGATTGGGTGATCGGCAGTGAACGGGCCACGTGGTTCCCGCTGCCCCTAGTTGAAAAAAGGAAGGTCCGGAACCTGCGGACGCCGGAACAGACAACTCCGGTTGTATTCGTGTAGGTCGGCAGGTTTAAGGAGGCTTTTATGATTCGTCGTACTTTGATGTTAAGCGCAATGGCCGTGGGTGCCATTGCAATGGTTGGATCGAACTCAGCTTCGGCGTCGACCGTCATCCAAAGTGGTGATACGGTGGATGGTTGGAAGATTTCTTTCCCCGTGGGCGTCGGTCTTTCTCTCGTAGCTGACAACACAACTGGTGTTGAGCTTGGTCTGGAAAAGTTCGCAGATTTCCAAAGCACTGAAGGCATCGCGATCACCTTTACGCAGGCCAGCTACACCGCTGCCGCCCAGCAAATCGCGATTCTCGATGAAAGCATCACCAACAGCACAACGACGCCCTTCAGCGGCTTTCAGTTCCTGGTGATCAGCCCGATGGCTGGTGGTCAATCGTTCACCAGCACATTCACCTCGATCTCACCCTGGACGTCGGACAGCCTGACTCCCGATGGAACGTCATACACTCTTTCCGGTGGAACGCTGGGTATCGGCGATACCGCCTCGATCGGGTATGGCGTTAACGGCGGCGATCTGGTGATGGATGCAAATCCGGTCACCTCCGGCCTGCCGTCCGATTTCTTTCTTAAGGAAATCCCCATCACGGGTGGCGGCGGATCATCGCCCGTTCCCCTTCCCGCCGCGGCCTGGACTGGCCTCGGTGGATTGGCGGGCGTGATTGTTCTTAATCTCCTGAGCAAGCGCCGTCAGCGAGTGATTTGAGCGTTGATTTGAGTTTCTAACTAACGAAGATGAACTGCGAGGGTCGAATCCGATCGACCCTCGCTTTCTTTTTGCGCGCATGGAACTTCCACCCGATGGTCACGAGCCGGTGCTGTTACAAGAGGTGCTGGATTTTCTGCGCCCCGCTACCGGGCAGACATTTGTTGATTGCACGCTCGGCCGGGCCGGACATGCGATGGCCATCGCCGCTCGGCTCGGTCCGCGAGGATTATTGATTGGCCTGGACGCCGACCCGCGCAATCTGGAATTCGCCGCCGAGAAACTCAAAACATCCCCCTGCCCCACGCGCCTGTTCCACGCCAATTTCTCGGAATTGCCGGATGTTTTGCAGACCTGCGGCTGGCCGCCGATCCACGGAATCCTGGCCGACCTGGGCATCAGCACCAATCAATTATTCGATCCGGCTTATGGCATGAGCTTCGACCGCGACATGCCGCTGGACATGCGCATCGATCCCCGGCTCGCGCAAACTGCGGCTGATTTGGTGAACCATCTTCCCGAAAAAGACCTCGCAAACGTCCTATATGAACTCGCACAGGAACATTATTCTCGTGGAATCGCAAGAAAGATTGGCGAAGCGCGCAAGAATTGGCCGATCAAAACTACCGAAGCATTGGCCGAATTGGTGCGCCAAGCGGTCGGCAAAACCGACCGATCGCGGATCGATCCGGCCACGCGGACGTTTTTAGCGCTGCGAATGGCAGTCAATGGCGAGATGGAGAACCTCGCCCGGCTGCTGCGAGATGGCCCAGCGTTTTTAGCGCCCGGCGGTCGAATGGCCGTCATCAGCTTCCAGTCGATGGAAGATCGAGCTGTCAAAAATGTGTTTCGGTCGTTGGAGCAGACCGGGGTTGTGACCATCCTCACGAAAAAGCCCCTCGCCCCCACTTCCGAAGAAACGGCCCGCAATCCCCGGTCGCGCTCGGCCAAATTGCGGGCCATCGAAAAAAAACATTGACGGGAATCGGCGCTCGCGGCGCCCTTGGATTGTGAGGTTGGCATGACGCGCGAAACAAAAATTGGACTGCTCGTGGGGTTGGCATTTATCATCGTCATCGGGATTCTGCTCTCGGACCATTTCCGTCCGACGATCGAGCCGGCCTCACTGGTGAACGCCGCCAGCGATGTGCGCGAGGCGATGAATGCGCCGATGGCCAGCAATCCACCGATCACGATTTACACTCCGCCGGATTCCACGCCGCGACAAGCCGTACCGACGCAGCAGGAATTAAATCCGCCGGTGGTTCCAGCAAATCCTGTCGCAGTCTCGCCGGTTGATCCATCCCGGGAGGAAGCGAACAGGCCAACGTATGTAACCGATCCAGCGACCCCGCAAGTCAATCCGGCGCCGCCCCAGTCGATTGCCGGAGCTGATGGGCCGGGGACTGGATCGGAGGAACTGTCTCGTGTCGCCCGTCGCAACGGCGAGGAAATTGTCGGCGTCGATCAGCCGCCATCGGATTCTCAGAATTCCCCCGCCGCTCCGAGCGCATTGAAAACCTACAAGGCCCAGCCGGGCGACAGCGTTTCGCGCATGGCCGCCAAACTCATGGGCTCCAGCAGCCGCGCCAATGTGCGGGCGATCATCGATGCCAATCCATCGCTGAAAGATGATCCGGATACGGTGATCATTGGAAAAGTGTATGTGATTCCGACCACTGCCGGCGCAACCGCGCAGAATATTCCATCGCAAAATTCAACCGATTTGCCGACTCCAACGGATGCTCCAACGCCCTCAACCAGCCGCCAATATTTCTACACCGTGCAGGATGGCGACAGCCTCTGGCGAATCGCCAACGATGTGCTGGGCGATGCATCGCAAGTGGATGCCCTGAAAGAATTGAACGCCTCGGTGCTCAAGGGCGATGACCACGATGTCGTCATCTCCGGCACGAAATTGCGGCTCCCGTCAAAACCGGTTGCCTCAGCGAATTGAGAAGCGGATGCTCAAGCTCCTCCTATGCCTCGCATGGAGCATGGCCATCGGCGTGGCCCTGCTGGAGCTGCGTCAGCAGCAATTGAATCTGACGTACCAGATCGATGCGTTGCACAATCACATCGAATCCAGCCAATCAGAACTCTGGAATCAGCAACTCAACATCGCCGAATGCACCGCACCCAATGCGGTAACGGCGACATTGAAAGGCCAGGACTTAAAAATGTCCGCCC
>Ga0302325_10017598_pt1 | contig 15102 bp, 12 predicted proteins | sample Palsa_T0_2_FD_201948 | JGI IMG/M metagenome (GOLD analysis project Ga0302325, IMG submission 201948) | Peat permafrost microbial communities from Stordalen Mire near Abisko, Sweden - Palsa_T0_2 | ecosystem: Environmental > Terrestrial > Soil > Palsa > Peat permafrost | place: Sweden: Abisko... | reverse complement strand
ATGCCAGGGTCTCCCGGTGTTCTGGTGGGATCTTGACTCGACACTGTTGTCCTTTCCGGGACGTTAGGAAACTGCCGCACGCCCCTGCTGTCGGCACGTGGACTCGTTGTCCAGGCCGCTGGGCGGTCGGGCAGGCATGTCATCGGGCGGGCGCTCTTCCCCCGGCACCGCGGATGCCTGCGGACCCATGTCACAAGCCGGATTCGGGGCTACTACGAAGCGCGGATGCCTCACGAACGAGTCGTTACCAAAGCGTTACCGAACGCCGCATCGGCCCTGTTTCCCGCAGTGTGCATGATCCCTTCGTCTGGCATCTATTCCCAGCAACGTCAAAATGTAACGAAGAAACTGCGCTCCGTAACTTACCTGACTCCGGCACGGCAGCACAGCGCCCACCCGCTCATTCCCCGGCGGTCTCGCCAGCGGCAGCGACGGAAGCGCCTGCGGCAGCGAAGGAGCCGGTCAGGAGGCTGTCCGCGGCGCAGACCGCCACCACGACGGCCGCTGTGCACGCAGCCAGAACCAGCGCCGACACGTGCGGTGCCAGCGCGCCGAGCAGCGCCAGCGCGCCGAGCGCACCGATCCGCTGCCAGGACAAGCGCCGCCAGAGCGCCGCCTTGAACCCCGCGTGCCCGGCGATGAACAGGCCGGTGCCGCCCAGCAGCAGCCACGAGGTCGACGCGGTGGCCGGCTCAGATGGGTGGGACAGCACGATCTCGTCAGCCGCCGCAGTGACGATGATCCCGGCGACCATAATCGGGTGAATGAAGTGGTAGGCGGACCGGCCGAGCCGCCCAGGGTCGGCTGACTCGGAAATGACCCGCGCGCCCGCGTCGGCGCTGCGGTCGAAGTAGATCCACCACAGCCCGGCGCTGGCGACGAACGCGGCCAGAAACGCGGTGATCGTGGCGCCGCGGACCCCGGCGTGCCGGGTCAGCGGGCCGGCCAGCGTCTCGCCGATGACCACGATGGACTCGCCCAGCGCGATCAGGATGAACGCCTGGCAGCGCTCGGCGAGGTGCCCGCCCTCGATGTCCCATTCCTGGGTGCTGGACCGGCCCAGGCCCGGGGTATAGAAGCCGACCGCGCCGCCGAGCAGGTCCACGCCGACCGCGCCCAGCCACAGCAGCTCGCGCGCGGACCCGCTCGCCACGCCGCCGAGCACGGCCAGCGCGCCGCTGAGCACGCACCAGGCCAGAATCCGCTCGAAGTTGCGCTGCAGCGGCTGGCCCGGCAGCCCGGCGACGGTGAACGCGCTGCGGCCGATCTGCATAGCCGCGTAGGCGCAGCCGACCAGCAGGCCGCCCGAGCCGAACGCCTCCGGCAGCGCGGCCGACATCACCAGGCTGCCCAGCATCAGGGCAAGCAGCAAGAGCCGGACGGCGATCTGGTCGGGGTCCAGCCAGTTGGTCACCCAGGTGGTGTAAGCCCACAGCAGCCACACCATCGCCAGCAGCAGGCCGGTCTGCAGCGCGCCGTCGACCGTCGGCCGGCGCAGCAGATAATGCGACAGCTGCGTAACGGCGAAGACGTAGACCAGGTCGAAGAACAGCTCGATGTTGGTGACCCGCTGCTGCGAGCCACGATCGCGCAACAGGTTCCGCCGCCCACCGCGTTCCATAGCCCGCTCCCGTGGATGCCAACGCCGGGCCGACGCCGGATGTCAGGCGTGCAGCCTAGCTAGCGAGATCACCAGGTGGCGGACGAACTGGCCGGCGTCGGGCCACGGGAAGAGCGGCAGCGCCGTGCGCAGGCTGACGGTCCCGTGCAGCGCGACCCACACGGCCGTGGCATCAGCGACGACGTCGGTGCTCGCGGCGGCACCGGCCTGGACGCACTCCTCGATGCCCTGGACGAGCAGCGCGAACGCCTGCGCGCCGAACTCCAGTACGGGGCGGCCATCGGGACCGATCGGGACCGGATCGCAGTAGTCCTTGGCTGCCATCCGCCGCTCGGAGAACAGCACGCCGTAGCGGGCGGGATGCTCGAGCCCGAACCGGACGTAGGTCTCGCAGCCCGCCACCAGCCGGTCGACCGGATCCGGCCCGGCCGCCTGCGTGCCCTTTTCGATCGCGTCGGCCAGCTCATCGAAGATCCGCAGGATGACAGCCATGACGATGGCGTCCCGGTCCGGGAAGTGAGCGTAGATCGACGGAGCGGCGATGCCGATCTGCCTGGCCACCGCGCGCAGCGTCACTGCCTCATCTGAGCCGCTCCGCTCGATCAGGGCAAGCGCCCCGGTGACGATGTCTTCGGTCAGTCTGGCTCCCTGGCCGCGAGCGTTCCGCTGCCGCCGGGCTCCTGCAGTTTCGAGTACTGATTCCACGTCTCTACTTTACATCTGTTAGCTCATCTGTCTATGCTTACGTTAGTAAGGTAACGAGAGTAAGCAATCGGATGTAAGTAAGGGAGTTTCGATGAGCGAGACAGCCACCACCCAGCCGGTCTGGGCCGGATCGGGCGGCCGGGCGACCCAGTGGCCCGGCGGCCACCCCAGGCGGCGCCAGATCCTGCTCGTGCTGTGCCTGAGCCTGCTGGTCGTTGTCATCGACAACACCATCCTCAATACCGCGCTGCCCACCCTCGCCCGGGTGCTGCACGCGGGAACCAGCTCGCTGCAGTGGATCACCGACGCCTACACGCTGTGCTTCGCCGCACTCCTCATCCCTGCCGGGGCGCTCGGTGACCGGTACGGGCGCCGGCTCTCGCTGCTGGGCGGGCTCACCGTCTTCGCCCTCGGCAGCACCGCGGCGGCGTTCTCCTCCGGCACGGGCATGCTGATCGGCGCGCGGGTGGTGATGGGCCTGGGCGCCGCGTTCGTGATGCCGGCGACATTGTCGATCCTGAACGCGGTATTCCCGCCGAAGGAGCGCCCGCAGGCGATCGCGGCCTGGTCGGCCGTGGCCGGAGTGGGCATCGTGATCGGCCCGACGCTCGGCGGCCTGCTGCTGTCGCACTTCTGGTGGGGCAGCGTCTTCCTCATCAATGTCCCGCTCGTCGCGCTCGCGCTGGCCGGAGTGCTGGCGATGGTGCCCGAGACCGCCGAGCCCGGCGGTCACCGCCTCGACTTCCCCGGCACGCTGCTGGTGGCAGGCGCGCTGTTCGCCATCGTCGACGCCATCATCGAGGCGCCCAGCCGCGGCTGGACCGGGACGGTCACCCTGGCCGAAGTCGGCACCGGGCTGGCCGCCCTGGGGATCTTCGTCTGGTGGGAGCTGCGCATCGCGCACCCGCTCATTGACCTGCGAATCTTCGCCTCGCGCGCCTTCTCCACCGCCGCCGCATCGGTGACAGTGATCTTCTTCGCCCTGTTCGGCAGCCTGTTCGTGCTGACCCAGTACCTGCAGCTGGTGCACGGCTACAGCCCGCTGGCCGCCGGGGTGCGCGCGCTGCCGTTCGCGTTCGCGATGGCCGGCGTGTCCCCGCTGTCGCCGATCCTCGCCAAGCGCCTCGGCACCCGCGTGATCATCCCGGCGGGCATGGCGCTGATGGGCGGCGGCCTGCTCGACCTCTCGGCTGCGGGCGTGCACACCGGCTATCCGTCGCTCGCCGTCGCCGTCGCGATCATGGGCGCCGGCATGGGCCTGGTGATGGCACCAGCCAGCACGACCATCATGACGACGGTGCCCGCGCACCAGGCCGGGGCCGGCAGCGCCATCAACGACACGATCCGTGAGGTCGGCGGCGCCCTCGGCGTCGCGATCGTCGGCAGCCTGTCGGCCGCCGTCTACCGCTCGCACCTGAGCACGGCGCTGGCCGCGGTGCACGCGCCGGGTCAGGTTGTGCACCTGGCGACCAGCTCGGTGGCCGCAGCAGACCTCGTCGGCGCGCAGGTCGGCGGCGCGCGCGGCGGCGAGCTGGTCGCCGTGGCGCACAGCGCCTTCGTCACGGCCATGTCGATGGGCATGCGCGTCGCCGCGGGCGTGGCTCTTGTCGCCGCCATCGGGGCCGTCTTCGCCCTGCCGCGGCGCCGCCAGGGCGAGGTTGCCGAGGTCGCCCCCAGGCCGGCCCTGGCCGCGCTCGTCCCGGCGAGCTGAACCCCCGCGAGCCGACCATGCTGACACCAGAAGGGACAAGGAGCACTGTCATGGCTGAGATCTACCCTGGGCGCTACACCGCCGAGGTCGACGGCGAGGTCGTCGTCTTCCTCATCGGTATGCGGATCAACAAGCTACGGAAGATCAGCACCTGGCTGCCGGTGCTGCTGGCCATGCCCAAGATGCTGGCGGTCCTGCAGCGCGACCCCGACTCCGGGCTGCTCGGCGCCCGTACCTACCTGGGGCCCAGCCCGCTGGTGGTGCAGTACTGGCGCTCGTTCGAGGACCTGGCCCGGTTCTCCCGGGACAGCACCGCGCCGCACCTGGCCGCGTGGCGGAAGTTCAACCGGGCCGTCGGGGCCTCCGGCGACGTCGGGATCTGGCACGAGACCTACCTGGTGCCGGGCAGCTCCGTCGAGTGCATCTACGCCAACATGCCGGTGTTCGGCCTGGCCAAGGCGACCCGGCACGTCCCGGTACGCAGGGGTCGCGACACGGCGTCGGCCCGGATCGGCAAGACGGCCGACGACAACCCGGCCGTCCCGGTGCGACACGCCTGACCGGCCGCAGACCGACCGCAGACCGCGCTATTTTGAGCCGAGGCGCGTGGACCGGGCGCGGCACCAGGCGGGCGGCGGGCATCACGCTCGGCCGATCGCAGGGCCAGAGAGGATCAGGCATGGACACGGACCTGGCAGGCCAGGTGGTAGATATCGCCCAGCGGGTAGTCGCCAGCGGTGCGATCTCGGCCAACGGGCACGGCAACGTAAGCGTTCGGGTCCCCGGAGCGCAGGAGATGTACTTCACGGCGGGTCCGTCGCTGCGCAACCACCCCGCCTCGGCTGTCGTCCGAGTCGGGCTGGACGGATCCCTGCTGGAGGGCGAGCTGCCGCCGATCCAGGGCGCCGTGGTCGCCATGCACACTGCGATGTACGCCGATCACAGCGACGTCGGGTGTGTCCTGCACACCCACTCGCCCTACGCCACCGCCTACGCTGTCGCCCGCCGGCCGATCGGGTGCTGGGTGGAGGCCCTGGCGATGTTCGGCCTGGCCACCGGGGTGCCGGTGGCCAGCTACGGGCCGCGCGGCTCCGACCAGGCGGTGGCCGGCATCCGGGCCGCTATCACCCCGGGAGTTCCCGCGGTACTGCTGGCCAACCACGGCGTGCTGGTCTTCCACCGGACCCCCGAACTGGCCATCCTGGTCGGCGGAGTCATCGAGGAAGCCGCGCAGGCGGGCATCAACGCGGCCGCGCTCGGCGGCCCGGTCGAGATCCCGGCCGACCTCCGGGCCGCGGCCCTGCAGCGCGCCATGACCTTCGACGGCCAGGGAACCGTACGCGCCTGATCCCCCGCACGGCGCAAGCAAGTGCGGGCCGGCCGACTGGTCGTCACCTGGCTTGCTATGCCATTGTTTTCTCATGCGAGGCTGGCGGCGCCGATTGCCGACGATGACTGTGCTTGCTGCGGTCGCCGTGATCTGCGTCCTCGGAGCCGGGCAGGCCAGTTCGGCCGCCCTCTCGTCGCGGCCCGGCGGTTCTGGCGCCTGGACGGTGTATCACTACGATGCCGCCGGCACGGGCGTCGTCACGTCGGTGAAATCTGTCGACACCATGACCCGGGCCTGGACCTCGCGGGCCCTGGCCGGAGACCTCTACGGCGAGCCCCTGGTGTTCGCCGGCCGGGTCTACGTGGCCACCGAGAACGACACGGTGTACGCGCTGTCGTCCGGCTCCGGCGCGGTGATCTGGTCACGGCATCTCGGCCGCCCCGTGCCCGCCGGATCGCTTCCCTGCGGGGACATCACCCCTACCGTGGGCATCACCGGTACGCCGGTAATCGACCGGTCCAGGCGGGAGATCTTCGTAGTGGCCGACGAACTGGTGCACGGCAGGCCGGCGCACATGCTGGTCGGGCTCAGCACCACCTCGGGCAGGCGAGAGATGACCCGGGACGTGGACCCGGCCGGAGCCAATACCGCAGCCCTGCTGCAGCGCACCGGGCTGACCCTCGACGCCGGGCGGGTGGTGTTCGGCTTCGGCGGCAACTACGGGGACTGCTCCAGCTACCGGGGCCGGGTTGTGGCAGTGCCCGAGAAAGGGGGGAAGCCGAAGTTCTTCACCGTCGATGCCGCGGCCGGCGAGTCGCAGGGAGCCATCTGGATGGGCGGAGCGGCGCCCGCCGTCGACCGCAGCGGCCACATCTGGGTCGCGGCCGGGAACGGCTCGATCTACTCCGCTGCCCACGCATACGACAACAGCGATTCGGTACTCGAGCTGTCCTCGTCCCTGCGTCGCCTGCACTTCTTCGCGCCGAGCAACTGGCCCGCGAATAACTCCCAGGATCTTGATATGTCGATCGAGCCGGTGCTGCTGTCCGATGGCGAGGTGATACTGGCCGGGAAATCCCGCATCGTCTACCTCCTGAACGGCGCGCACCTCGGCGGCATCGGCGGACAGCAGGCCGCGCTGGGAGCGGCCTGCAGCGACGACATCGACGGCGGCTCCGCGGTGGCGGGCAGGACGGTCTACCTTCCCTGCGTCAGCGGCATCATTGCCGTCCGGGTCACAAAGTCCCCGCCGCGGCTGCACCTGCTGTGGAGTTCCGGCACCGGCGGCGGTCCGCCCATCATGGCTGCGGGACTGATCTGGACCATCGGGCAGAACGGGATTCTGTACGGGCTCAATCCCGCTACCGGCAGGATCCGCCAGCATGCATCGATCGGAGTGCCAGCCAACCACTTCCCGACTCCGAGCGTAGGCGACGGTCTCCTGCTGGCGCCCGCCGCCAACCGCGTCGTCGCCTTCACCGCTTCCCGCCACAAGGCCGCCACGCCCGGCACGACCCCGGCTGCAGCGGGCCAGCCGGGCGGCCAGGGCGGCCAGCGCAGGGCCGCCGGCGCGGGTGCGATTCCCCCGGCTGCCATTTCCGGCATCGTCGCCGGGGGTCTGGTGGTGATCAGCGGGGCAGGCTGGCTGGTCTGGCGACGGCGGCCAGGCTGACCAGGCTGGCGTTCGCCGCTTGGGCCGGCAGCAGCGCGTGGATGACGCTCGAGGCACGGGCGGCGTCAGGCTCGTCGCCGGTGATGAGGCTCAGGTAGACGTAGGACTCCATGATGCGCACGAGAACGTATGGCAGATCGGCGGCGGGAACGGCGCTGTGCAGATAGCCGCCCTGCCGGTCAGCGTCGACGACCTCGGCGATCAGGGCGATGAGGCGCTGCTGGAAATCGCTGGCCTTGGTCGTGAGCAGCCTGAGGGCGAGATCGCCTTCGCGTTCGAGGAAGCGCTGCATGCCCGGGTTGGTCATCGTTGCTCGCGCGGCGGCGGTGATGATGTCCGCGGCCACGGGCCGGCTGCCTGTCCCCGATGATTCGCGCAGGCGCTGGACGGTCCTGGCCATCAGGTTCCACAGCACTTCGGCGAGCAGGTGCTCGCGTGAGCCGACCCACCGGTAGAGCGTGGCCCGGTCCACGCCAAGTTTCTTCGCCAGGCTCTGCATGTCGACCCGCTGTCCAGCCTGAAACATGCGCTGGGCTTCACGCAGGGCGTCGATCGCGGCCGGCCGGCCTGCGGCGGCGCCGTCCAGCTGTCGCCGCAGCGGCGTACTCGCCGCCGGGTGTCCTGGTGCACGGACGCTCATGGTCGTTGGTCCCGGTTCGCTCGGACTGTTGACACCTCTGGTGACCTGGAGCACAGTGTGCAACAAATGACTGCGATGTGGCAACGGAGCGACAGATGAGCGATGCGATGCAAGGTCCGACGGTGACGGTCGCGGGGGGCGTGCTCGAAGGGCGCCGTGCGGGCGGCGTGACCGCGTATCTGGGAGTGCCGTACGCCGCGGCCCCTTTTGGCGCGAACAGAATGCGCCCGCCGCAGCCGGTGCAGCCATGGAGCGGCAGGCGATTGGCCGTCAAGTACGGGCCGACCGTCCCCAAGGGCGACTACCCGCCGCAGTACCAGCCGCTGTTCCCTGAGGTCGTCATCCCCGGGGAGGAGTGCCTGAACCTGAACGTGTGGACGCCGGACACCGGCGCGACCGGGCTGCCGGTCCTGGTGTGGATTCACGGCGGGTCGTTCATGAACGGGTCCGGGTCGGTCAGCGAGTACGACGGCTCCGCGTTCGCCCGGGACGGCGTCGTCTGCGTGACGATCAATTACCGGCTGTCGGCCGAGGGCTTCCTGTTCCTCGACGACGGCGTCGCGAACCTCGGCCTGCTGGATCAGGTCGCCGCTCTGCACTGGGTGCAGGACAACATCGCGGCATTCGGCGGGGACCCGGCGCGGGTCACCGTCGCCGGCGAGTCCGCCGGCGCCATGAGCGTCACCACCCTGCTGTCCATGCCGATGGCGCAGGGACTGTTCGCCCGCGCGATCGCCGAGAGCGGCGCTGCTGCCCATACGCTGACCCCGGACCAGGGACAGATGGTCGGCGGATTCCTCGCCAGCGCCCTCGGCGTGCCGCTGTCACGCGACGCGATCAAGCAGGTCCCGCTCGACACGCTCGTGCAGGCAGCATCCGACCTCGTCGTGGAAGTCCAGACCGCTCCTGACCCGGCAAAATGGGGGGCGCTTGCCATGAGCCTGCTGCCCTTCGCGCCGACCGTGGACGGCGCTGTCCTGCCGCAGGCGCCGCTTGCGGCCTTCACCGCCGGGCAGGGCGGCGAGGTCCCGCTGATGATCGGCTCGAACCGGGACGAGGCGCGGCTATTCCTGGTCGCAGCCCAAACCATCGACCTGATCGACGATGCGACGCTGGAGGCCGCCGCGGCCGCTTACGGGCTGACATCCGACGGTGTCGCCGTCTACCGCGCTAACCGGCCGGGCGCCAGCCCGGGTGACATTCTCGCCGCCATTGTCACGGACTGGTTCTTCGGCATCCCGCCCATCCGCGTCGCCGAGGCTCGTGCTGCCGCAGGAGCCGCCCCGACCTGGATCTACCGCTTTGATTACCCGCATCCGGACGACAACCACGGACTCGGCGCCTGCCACGCCATCGAGATCCCGTTCGTGTTCGACGCGATCAGCAACCAGGACGCCCGCCCGCGGATCGGCGATGCGCCCGCGCAGGCCGTTGCCGACACCATGCACGGCGCCTGGGTCTCGTTCATCACCGACGGCACGCCAGGCTGGGCGTCCTACACCATCCCCGACCGGACGACGGCTCTGCTCGCCGACAAGGTCACCGAAGCGGGCGACCCGGCCGGTGACGAGCGAATCCTGTGGGAGGGCATTCGATAAGAACGCGGTCGCCGAGTACTGAAGCCTGGCGCGCATGGATGGTCATCCCCGATCGTCGCCTCCGCTGGTGCTCAGCACCGCTGGCGCCATGACTGCGGACAGGTCGTTGGTGGTGGAAACCGGCGTGGCGGCCTGGCTTCAGGATGTGCCGTACCAGTTCAGCGGCGGGGGGACCGCTGCGCCGGAGGCCGCGGAGGTGCCGATCCCGTCCGGTCCGGATCCGGACCGGACATAGTGAAGAAACTGTCGCCCACACGACGGTTTCTTCACTATGTCGGAGAAGGGACGGGCCGGCGCACTGCGCGAGCCGGCACCGGTGGGTGAGAACGCCTGGACAAGCCGTCTCACCTGGACGACGCGATCGCCGAGCTGGGCCGAATCTCGGCCAGGCTTCGGCAGCGCGCCTGCCGGCTGCTAACGCCGCTCGTTGGTCACTTATCTTCCTGTGCGCGGGCCAGTGCCAGGGCCAGGTTGCCGGCGCCGAAATGCGCGCTTGCCCTGGACAGATGCAGAGCCTGCTCCTCGGTGTTCACCGCCTCGGGAAAGTTGAGCAGGTCATTCCCCTTCCGGTAATGGTCGAGCGCGACTGCAAAGGCCCTCTCGGCGTCAAAGGCCCTGTCGGCGTCCATAACTGATCCCTTCCCCGCACTCGATGGCCAGCACATGCACGATGGCCAGCTGATGTCTGCCTGCTCCGCTTCTAGCACAGGTCCGCTGCTAGGACAGGTCCGCTGCTAGGACAGGTCCGCTGCTAGGACAGGTCCGCTGCAAGCACAGGTCCGCTGCTAGCACAGGTCCGCCATCGTGCCAGGGGAACGGCAGGAGGTCGGGCTCGACCCATCCGGTCCTGGCCTGCGGGCTGGCCAGCGTAGCCGGACGGTAGTGGCGAGTCAGCAGGCGCTTGCTCAGCAGGGCCGGGTGCTGGCCGGCGAACGCGGCGAAGTCGTCCTCGGGGCACTGCGCGGCGTGATAGCCGACGAGCTCGACCCACGCCTGGGTGACGGTGGCATGGTATTTCTGGGGCGCGCCGGCATACCGGGCGGTTCGCTGGATGCCGTCGCTGACCAGTGCGGCAGCTGCGTGCGTTCCGTAGCGCCGAACGGCCAGCCAGGTCAGGTGGACATGCTCGCGGTGGCCGAACCGCCCGGCGGTGGCCATGACCTCGGTCATCAGCTCGTCGAAAGACGATGCGCCGCCGGCGGCCTCGGGGTGCCGGGTCATGGGGACACCTCCGTAAGGGCCTGCAGGGCGGCGCGCAGACCGGCCAGCGCCTCGGCAGACAGGGCGGCGAGCGCGCGGTGCTCCAGCTCAGTGACGGCCTGGCGGATGGTGGCAGCGGTCCGGCGCCCGGCAGGGGTGAGCTCGATGAGTATCGCCCGGCGGTCTCCGGGGGCATTGCCGCGGCGGATATGGCCGCGGTGTTCCAGCCGGTCCAGCACGCTGGTCAGCGTGGTGGGGCGGGTGCCGGCGGCCGCGCCCAGCTCGGAGACCGTCCGGCTACGGCCGTCGGCCAGGTTGGCCAGCACGTTGATCTCAGATGCGGTCAGGCCCAAGCCGGCCAGCTCGGCGGCCAGCACGTGCAGGGTGTGGTGCGTTGCCTGCTGCAGAGCGAGCAGGGGCGACCATTCTGGTGACACGATTTCGGATATCACGATTTCAGATTATACGTTTTCGTGTCAGCATGCCAGGCGACGGGAGGCATCCCGACGCGGTGCCACGGCACGACGCTGCTCGGCGCACGGCGGCAGCTCGCGGAGGCGGATCATCACCGGTACGGCATCGAACCGGGCTGGGCCCGTTCTGGGCGGTGCCCTAGAATCTGCTGGAGCGAGTGAGGTACTCCTGCAATGGCTGATTCCTTTGGAGAATTGCTGCGCCGGTTCCGGGTCGCGGCCAGTCTTACGCAGGAGGCTCTCGCCGAGCGGTGCCGTATCAGTCCGGCCACGATCGCGGCGATTGAGCAGGGGCGGCGAAAGGCGCCGCGGCTGTCGACGGTACGGCTGATAGCCGAGGCGCTCGAGCTGCCCCCCGCCGACCGGGAGGTGCTGGCCAAGGCCGCCGACAATGCCAGCGCAATCGCCAGGCCCTCCCCGGTCATGCCTTTGCCCGGGCGCGATGCCGAGGCGGTCGCGACGGCTGCAAGGCCGCCAGCCGAGACCGAGGCACGGACCGGAGCAGGGACCAGAGCGGGGATGGGGGCCGGGACCGCCGGGACGGGGGCCGGGACGGCCGTCGGCCGGGTGGCTGGCCTGCCGATGGCGCGGACAAGCTTCATCGGCCGGGATCGAGAGCAGGCGGCGGTCCTCGCGGCACTAGCAGACAGCCGGGTGGTGAGCCTGGTAGGGCCGGGCGGCGTAGGCAAAACCCGGCTGGCGGCCAGGGCAGCGGAGACGGCAGCGAGCTGGTACCCGTTCGGTGCCGTCTTCGTCGACCTGGTCCCGGTGCGCCCGGGCTTCGTGGCCCAGGCGGTCGCGGCCCTGCTCGGCATCACCGAAGGGCCAGGAAGGTCACTGGACACAGCCCTGCATGAGCACTTCGCCCAGGGCCGGTCGTTGCTGGTGCTCGACAACTGCGAGCACCTGCTCGAGGTGGCGGCAGCCTTTACCGAGAAGCTGCTGGCCAACTGCAGTGACCTGACAGTCCTGGCGACCAGCAGGGAACGGCTGGCCATCCCCGGGGAGCGCACCGTGCCCGTTCCGCCGCTGTCCCTGCTCGCGGACGGGACGGACGGCACGGCCGACTCGGAAGCCGAGACGCTGTTCCTGGACCGAGTCCGGGCGAGCGACCCAGACTTCGCTGCACCTCCGGAGGTGGTGGGAAGGGTGTGCGCCCGGCTGGACGGGGTGCCACTGGCGATCGAACTGGCCGCAGCCCGCAGCACGTCGCTGGGCGTGGACGGGCTGCTCGCGGGCCTGGACGATCATCTGCGGCTGCTCGCCGGAAGCCGCAGCGCCCACGAAAGGCACCGTTCGCTGCGTGCCGTCATCGACTGGAGTCATGACCTGCTCGATGACGGCGAGCGCGCCATGTTCCGGCGGACCGGGGTATTCATCGGCGGGTTTGACCTCGACGCCGCTGCGGCGGTGTGCGCGGACTGCAGCCGTGGCATGGCGGCTGACCTGGTCGGCCGGCTAACGGACAAGAATCTGCTGACCCATCGCCGCGGCCCTGAGGGCAGCAGGTGGCAGATGCTGGAGACCATCCGGGCCTATGCGCTGGACCGGCTCGCCGAAAGCGGCGAAGAGGCTACAGTCCGCGAGGCCCATCTGCGCTGGGCGGTATCCATCGCGGACGATCTTGAGCACCAGGCCGAGACGGCCCAGCAGTGGCGTGCCGCGTTCGACGTAGTCGCTGACGACCTGCGGTCAGCGCTCACCAGCACCACTGGCGCGGGCGGGAGCGACGCGGGCGGGAGCGACGCGAGCGCGGGGTCGCGTCACCGGCTTGCCCGCGCTCTTGGTCATCTCGCCTATGCCCGCAGGTTCCTGGTCGAGTCCCGCGAGCACTACCGCGCCGCTGCCGAGCTGGCACGCAATCCGGTCCAGGCCGCTTGGGACCTCCGTACCGCGGCGGATGTGGCCATGGCCCAGGGACTCGGCGCGGTGGCCTTTGACCTGCTGCTGGCCTCGGCCGAGCGGGCCCAGGCAGCAGGAGACGACTGCTCCCGGTCGGCGTTTCTCGCCTATGCCGTCATCATCGCCGACCGGTTCGCTGCCGAATTCTCCAAGGAGGTACCACACGCCCGTCTCCGCCAGCTGCTCGACGAGGCCGCGCGCAGCTGCCCGGCCGACGATCCGGCTGCCGCCGCCTACCTGGCGGCTGCCGCCGCCTGGATCGCCCAGCCCGAGAAGACCGTGCCGGACCCGGTCCTGTCCGGCGAGGCCCTCGCCGTGGCGCGGCGCACCGGTGACCCGGTCCTGATCAGCGGCGCGCTCGACGCCGTCGTCGGGGTACTCGACGCGGGCGGGCGACTGCGCGAGGCTCACCAGCTGAACTCCGAACGTGCCCGGCTGCTGGCGCGCTTGCCGCGGCACGACCCCCGCGCAGGCGCCGAGATCATCGACACCTTTCACATGGTCACCGAGATCGCCGTGACCGCCGGCGACCTCCCCGACGCCCTCACGACCGCCCGCATGGCCCAGAGCGACGACATCGCCCGCGGGCGGCCGCACCTGACAGCCAGTAAGCCGATCCTGCCGCTGGTCCTGCAAGGCCGCTTCGACGAGGCACTCACCCAGGCATCCGTCATGTGGGCAGCCTGGGAACAGGCGGGCCGACCCGCGGCGCGCTGGATGGGCCCCGCCACCTACGCCCTGGTCCTGGCCTGCGGACTGCGTGGCGACCTGGCCGGCCGCCAGGAGTGGCTGGGCCGGGTCAGGGAAGTGATCGGCGCCGGGACCGATCCGGCTGGAACCAACCTGGCCACATTCGCGGTATTTACTGATGCTCGCATTAGTCTGCACGAGGGTCATATCGCCGCGGCCGCGGCCGCAGTCGCCGAGCTCTCCCCCGCTGCGCAGCCCTGGTACGGAACGCCCCACTGGTCCTCGCTGCGCCCCTACGCCTGGGCTATCGCCGCCGAGGTGGCCGCCGCCGCCCGCCTGCCCGACGCCGCCAGCCGCCTGGCAGCAGCGGCACCCGCAGGCGAGGAGAACTACTGGGCCGCTGCCTGCCTGGCCCGCGCCGCCGGCCGGCTGCACGGCGATCGTGACGCGCTGGAACGCTCCGTCGCCGGCTGGGAACGTATCGATGCGCGATTCGAACGTGCCTGCACCCTGCTGCTGCTGCCCGACCGGGCCGCTGAGGGACTCGCCGAGCTGCGCGCCCTCGGCTGCCAGCCAGGACAACGGGACAGCGGGACAGCGGGACAGCGGGACAACAGGACAACAGGACAACAGGACAACGCGACAGCGGGCTTGATGCTGCCCGCTGCCCCGCTGCCCCGCCGTCCGGCGCATAGTGACTGTTCAGCTATGGGTCCGGATCGCGAGCATCCCGTCGGTGTTGCCGGCGCTGTCGGTGTAGAAGCCGACCAGGTCGCCGCGGTCGTTGACGCCGTTGATGATGGTGGTGCCGATGCCATGCGGGTCATCGACAGTGGTGAACCCGTGCTTGCGGGTCCAGGTGAAGCCGTGGGTGACGGCGGAGCTGCCGGTGCCTAGGGTGTAGGCGCCGACAACCTCGCTGAGGTCGTTGACGCCGAACGGCTGGGTCATCGACGCACCGGGGAAGGCCAGCTTTGTGGTGTGGCCGCTGGCGGTCTTGAGGAACCCGAAGGTGGTCCCGCCGGAGACGCTGTAGAAACCGGCCACGCTCCCCGCGCTGTTGATCGCAGTGGCGGTCAGGCTGACACTGGCGCTGAGATTGTGCAGGCCTGGCAGCAGCACCCGGCTGAACCGGGAGGTCTTGATGTTGTACTTGTATCCCCGGCTGGCGCCCTGGGCGTTGGTGTAGAAGCCGACAGCCACGTCACTGTTATTGACACCGAGCAGCTGGTCGACCGGCGGGTCGGAGACGCCGCTGGCCGGGAAGTTCACCTCGTGATAGTGCCCGTGCTTGGCGTAGAACCCGAAGTTGTTGTCGACCTGGCTGACCTTGTTCTGGGTGGACCAGAACCCGACCGTCACGCCCACGTCGTTCAGGCCGACGACCTGAGTCTGCCGCGAGCCGGGGAAGTTCTCGTTGGCGTAGTCCCCCTGATGGTAGGGCGCGTGCAGCCGGTAGCCCTTGTTCGGGTGGCCGTGCGCGCCGGAGCCGAAGTAGCCGACGATCATGCCCTCGTTGTTGATGCCCAGCAGCTGGTTGAACGTCACGTCATGATCGTT
>Ga0302325_10017596_pt1 | contig 15103 bp, 15 predicted proteins | sample Palsa_T0_2_FD_201948 | JGI IMG/M metagenome (GOLD analysis project Ga0302325, IMG submission 201948) | Peat permafrost microbial communities from Stordalen Mire near Abisko, Sweden - Palsa_T0_2 | ecosystem: Environmental > Terrestrial > Soil > Palsa > Peat permafrost | place: Sweden: Abisko... | reverse complement strand
TGCCTTCGATTGAGCGGCCGCTGTGTCGGCATTCAAGGATCATTTCTCGCGCCTGGCCGCCAGCTACGCAACTTTCCGCCCGCGCTATCCGCCCGCACTATTTGATTACCTTGCGCAGTCCTGCTGGCTGCGCGAATTGGCCTGGGACTGCGCCTGCGGCAGTGGGCAGGCGACGCTTGATCTGGCGCGGCGATTCGAAGCCGTGCTCGCAACCGACGCGAGCGCCGCTCAGCTCCAAGCTGCGCCACCGCAGTCAAACGTTCGATACTGCGTGGCACCGGCTGCCGAGAGCGGCCTTGAGGCGACATCCGTCGACATCGTGACCGTGGCGCAGGCGCTGCACTGGTTCGAGCTTGCGCCGTTCTACGCCGAGGTCGATCGCGTGCTGCGACCGCGCGGCGTGCTTGCCGCGTGGACTTACGGTGTATTGCACGTCGCGGGTGATCCCATTGAGCGACTGATGCAGGAATTTTATTGGGATACGCTCAACTCGTACTGGCCCGCCGAGCGACACTTCGTCGAGAGCGGCTATAGCACCTTGGCGTTTGCGTTCGCAGAGATGACACCACCGACTTTCGAGATGCAGGAACACTGGTCACTGCAGCAGCTCATCGGTTATGTGCGCAGCTGGTCGGCCACCGCACGCTATCTCGAGCGCAACGGCGTGGATCCGGCGGCGGCGCTTGAGGAGAGCCTGGCTCGCCTCTGGGGTGAGCCCGATGAATTGCGGCGGATCAGCTGGCCGCTCTCCCTGCGCATCGGCGTGAAGGCGTAGACCCCGTATCTCTCGTCGCGTTGCAAAGCTATTCTCGCGGTGATGAGCGTTCAACCAGTCGTTCAATTCAACGGCAGGATCGACTGTCGGCGCGACGGCTGCGGGCCGCTGGGCCTCATTATGTCCGGACATACGGCACTTCACCCGCGGCAGCTTGTGCACCTGTATTTTGCCGGTACGGCGCCGCCGGACCTGCCGCGCAGTCTCGACGACGCCTCTGTCGCGCGCGTGGGCGAGGAGAGCTACTGCATCACGAGCGGTGCACGCTCCTGGACGCTAATCGCGCGCGCCGTTCACTTGCATCGCGAAGTCGCCCGGGAGTTTTATCAGGCGGTGCCTGCGCAGCCCGTCCGCTGGACGCAGCGGCTCTTCTGGCGGATCGTACTCACCCTTGCGGCAACGTCCGCCGGGCGCTGGCTGCTCGGTGTTTGGCGTCGCGGTTGATCCAAGACCTGGAGCCTTCATGCGCCTCATTCCTTATCTCGCCCCTTTCATCGCAGGCGCCCTCCTTACGGTGCAAGTCGGACTCAACTCAACTTTGGGGCGTACGGTTGAGAATATGCGCTTCGCCGTCCTCATGAACTTTCTCGTGGGGTCGGTCGGGTTGCTGGTCTATTTCGCCGTCGCCGGCGGCGGCCTGCCGAGCCGCTACGGCGTCGCATCCGTGCCGGCATGGGCCTGGTTCGGCGGGTTTCTGGGTGCTTTCTATGTGGCGGTGGCAACACTCGTCGGTCCGCGCATCGGCGCCGCGGCTCTTCTGGCGCTCACCGTCTTCGGCCAACTCCTCGCCTCGCTGCTCGTTGATCAGTTTGGCTGGCTCGGCTTTCCTGTGCAGCCGATTTCACCCACCAAACTCGCCGGAGCGGCTCTCCTCCTCGGGGGCGTCGGGCTGATCGTGCGCTAGAGGCGCAGGGCTTTTCATGACAACGGATACACGCATTCCCGTCACGGTGCTGACGGGCTTTCTCGGCGCGGGCAAGACGACGCTCTTGAATCGCATCCTGGCCGAAAAACACGGCCAGCGCATCGCCGTGATCGAGAATGAGTTCGGCGAAGTCGACGTTGATCAGGAGCTCGTCATCGGCGCCGAGGAGGAGATCTTTGAGACCGCCAACGGCTGCATATGCTGCACCGTGCGCGGCGATCTGATCCGCGTGCTCGGGCAGCTCCTGAAACGCCGCGACCGCTTCGACCACGTCATGATCGAAACCACGGGCCTTGCCGACCCGGGCCCGGTGGCGCAGACCTTCTTCGTCGAAGAGGATTTGAAGGAGAAGTTTCTTCTCGACGCCATCGTGACCGTGATTGACGCTGCGCACATCGAACAGCACCTGGGTGAAATCGATGCGGCCGGCGAACAAGTGGCATTTGCCGATGTGATCCTGCTCAACAAATCCGATCTGGTTGCGAGCGCTGATCTGCTGCGTATCGAGCGGCGCCTTCGCGCGATCAACGGCACCGCAAGGATCGTGCACACGCGCAATGCGGACGTGCCCATCGCAGCGGTGCTGCAGGTGGGCGCATTTGATCTGCAGCGCGTGCTGGCATTGGAAGGAGACTTTCTCTCAGGCACAGCGCCGCACGAGCACGAGCACGATGCCGCCGATCACCACCACGATGATGAGATCGGTTCGGTCGGTATCGTTGATCCGCGTCCGCTCGATGCGCAAAAGCTCGAGGCATGGCTTGCCTATCTGTTGCAGAGCCGCGGCCCGGACATCTTTCGCATGAAGGGTGTGCTCAATATCCGTGGCGAGAATCGCCGCTACGTATTCCACGGCGTGCACATGAGCTTCGACGCCCGCTTCGACAGGCAGTGGGGCGACACGCCGCGCGATAACAAGCTCGTATTCATCGGCCGCAGGCTCGATCGGCAGGAGCTCGAAGCCGGCTTCGCATCCTGCATCACATGATCGACGCACATCTAGCGAAGCGCGCATCGGTTGCGCTCGATACCTATGTCGTCGACTGCGCCTGGTCGAGCGACAGCACTGCGCTCGCCATCGCCGGGGGTGAAGGGGCGGTGCTCCTCGTTGACCGCGCGACGGCAAATCCCGAAGTGCGCAAGCTGGGAGAGCATGCGCTCGGCACCCTCGCTGTCGCTTGGCAGCCGCGAAGCGGCACCATCGCCTCCTCGGGCCAGGATGGCGCAGTCATGCTGTGGAATGCCGATGCGGCAGTGCCTGCGAAGTTACTCATAAAAGGCCGAGCCTGGACGCAGCTTCTGGCCTATGCGCCGCACGGCAAGCTTGCCGCAGCGACGGGCAAGACGCTTCATCTTTGGAGTCGCGAGGGTGACCCGCTCGGCGAGCTTGCACCGCATGCGAGCGGTATCGCGGCGATCGCCTGGGATGCATCCGGACGGGAGCTCGCAGCTGCCACCAATCGGGCGATGTGGGTGCATCGCATTGAGCCGCTGCCTTTTGCCTCGCAGGCCTATGAGGTGCCCTCGGCCTGCCTCACGGCCGCGTTCAGCCCGAATGGCCGAATGCTCGCGTCAGGCATGCAAGATGGCGCGGTCCATCTGTGGTACCGCGGCACCGCGCGTGATTCGCACATGCGCGGCTACGGCGCGCGCGTCGCGCTGACTCACTGGAGCGCCAACAGCCGCCAGCTTGCAACGAGCGCAGGCTCGGAAATCGTCGTTTGGGATTGCGGCGGCAAAGGCCCGGAAGGCTCAACGCCGCTCGAGCTTGCAGCCCATACGGACCGCATCGATTGCCTCGCCTATCAGCCCGGCGGTCCCTGGCTTGCCTCCGGCGGCCGCGACTGGCGCGTCGCATTGTGGTGGCCGGGGAAGGCTACTGTGGCGGTCGATGTGCAGCCTTGCGCATCGGAAGTCTCAGTGCTGCGCTGGTCGCCAGATGGCCGCTTTCTCGCCGTCGGGGAGCGCGGCGGCCAACTCTCGTGCTACGAACTTGTCACGAAGTCGGCGAGCCGAGCTCAATGACCGCAGCCGGAACGACCGGCACGCGATGCGTCCCGAGTAGGTTCGCGTAGATCCCGGTTTGGGTGTGAAACGCCTGCGTCCAGGTGAACTGCCGCAGGACGCGTTCGCGCGCCACTCTGCCAACCGCCGCGACGTCGCGCTCGTAGAGCGCAACAATCGCCTCCGCCATGCTGTTTGCACTGCCAGGCTCGGCCAGCATCCCGGCCGATGTATCGACCAGTTCGGGAATCGCGCCGGCGCGTGCGGCCACCACGGGAAGGCCGCAGGCCATGGCCTCGAGAATCACGAGGCCGAAGGTTTCCTTCGTGCCCGCATGAACCAGAGCGTCTGCGGAGGCGAGCCATTGCGCAAGCTCGATGCTGTCGCGCCGGTACGGAATGAGGGAGATATTCGGCATGGGGCGCGCTTCGCGCTCTCCGCCGATCATCAGCAGGTGATACGGGTGTCCGAGACTTGCGAACGCCTGCAGCAGCACCGGCAGATTTTTCTCCTGCGCGAAGCGTCCCGCGTAAACGAGGACGCGCGTATCCGCAGGGAGCCCCAGGACTGCGCGCAGATCCAAGGTCGCGCGCTCGGGGCAGAAGATTTCAGTGTCCACTCCGAGAGGCTGATGCATGGTGTGCCGAACGCCCAGGCCGTTCAGAAAGTCGCACATCGAGCGGCTCGGCGCGAACACCACATCGCAGCGCTCGTAGAACCAGCGCACGTAGTGGCCGAGCGTGCGCTCGCTCAGGCTGCCGATGCGCCGGCCGATGATTTGCGGCAAGTTCGAATGATAGAACGCGGCGAGTGGAATGCCGCGGCGCCGCGCAACGCGCCAGGCACACCACGCCGGGTGAAAGGTGTCGCCCACCTCGATGAGATCCGGCTCGAGCGCATCGAGCAGCGCCGCCCAGCGCCGGGTGTTAAGCGGCAGACGGTAGTTGAAAGTGCCCGGCAGCACAAACCCCGGCACCGTGCAGATACCGCCGCGCTCCACGTATTCCGCGTCGCCCGGAACCACCATCGAGTGTTGCCAGGACGTATGGCTGCGCAGCCATGCGTGCTTGGCGGTGAGATAGCGCTTCACGCCGCCGCTCGTCGGCGAATAGAAGAGGGTCGTGTCGACGACGTGCATGCTTATTCTAGGCCTGTTCGTGCACCTTTTAGGAGGTGTCAGCAAGCTTCAGGCCCGCATTGCACCTTTTATGACATGCGAGTGTCAAGCTCGCAGGGGCTACCCGTGGGGCGCCGCGGTGAACGATCTTGTGCTCTGCGGCCGCTTCAGGCGGCGCTGGAATGCAGCATGCCGGTGGCGCGCGCCGCAGCGATGGCCTGCATGACCTCGTGTGCGTCGGCCGTGCGCTCGGTACGGTCTTTGGCAAGCATGCGGCTGATGAGCATCTCGTGCTGCACGAGACTTTCCGGAAGTCGCGGCACTGGCGCGTTGACGTGCTGTTCCAGCACTTCGATGGCGGATTGGCCCGCATAAGGCCTCTTCCCCGTCAGGAGCTCGTAATAGATCACACCGAGACTGTACACATCGGAGCGCGCGTCGAGTTCCTCGCCCATCGCCTGCTCGGGGCTCATGTAGTAGGGTGAGCCGCGCAGCACGCCGGTGCGCGTGCTCTTCAAGCCGCCGTTCAATTGCCGCGCGAGACCAAAGTCGATGAGCACTATCGCATCGTTCTCGCGCAGCATCACGTTGGCCGGTTTCAAATCGCGGTGCACAATTCCCGCGTCGTGCACGACGCGCAGCGCTGCGGCGATTTCTCCCACGTAGCGCAGCGTGTCCTCTTCGGAGACCCCGTGACGCAGCCGCGCCTTCAGGTCGCCGCGCGAAAAATAATCCATCGCCAAATATTCATGCCCGGCGCGCCAGCCGTAATCGTGGATCTCAACGATCGCCGGATGTCGTATGGCGGCGAGCGCCGCGCGTTCGCGCGCCAGCACCTGCGGCTCGGTCTTGCCGTCGCCGACCGACGTACTCACCTTCAGGGCGACATCGCGTTTGAGTTCTAGGCTCGTGGCTAGATACACCACGGCCTTCTCGGACTCGCCGATGGTCTTCAAGATGCGATAGCGCGGGATGAGATCGCGCAGCGCCGCGCCGCTGCGCGGCAGCGGTGTGGCGGATTCTCCGGCGGCTGCGTTGTTGCGCGTGCGGTTGGCGTGCGCGAGGCGCGCGAGGCTGCGTGCGACGCGCCGTTCGATGCGCCGCAGCGCGCTTCGCACGGTGGCATTCATCCGCTGTGGCGTGAGGAGGCGCTTCGGCAGATAGTCGAGCGCGCCCAGGCGCAGTGCACGCACGGCCGTGAGCTCGTCGCCGCTATCAGCAATGACGATGCAGGCGGGAAAGTCGGTGCGGCGACGCAGCTGACGCAGCAGATCGAGTCCCTCGGCCGGTTGCGCAGCGTCTGTTTCGCCAAAGGCGGCGGACAGGAGCAGGAGGTCGAAGTCGCGGTGCGTGATTGAGTCGAAGCGCAGCAAGAGCTCGCTCATTTCGAGCAAGGTCACGCTGGCGTCCGGGCACAGGACCGACAAGTGGTGGCGTAGCCACTCCGCATAGCGCAGGTCGCGTTCGACGATTAAGAGACGTGCTCGCATAACAGTGCAACTATTGAAGAGCGAATCGGATGCGCAGCTGTGCGCGTTGTACGACGGGTTGACCGTCACGTTCGGCCGGCTGATAGCGCCAGCGCCGCAGCGCCGCGACCGCAGCCGCATCGAAGACGTCCTTGGGGTCTGAGCCCAACACGGCCACGTGGGTGACGGAGCCGTCGGCCTCGACGTCAAATGCGAGATCCACCCAGCCGGTCGTACCGCTCGCGCGCGCGCGTCCGGGATACTCGGGTGCGACATAACGCAGCCGCTCGAGGGTGGCGGCGCTCACGATGTTATTGGCATGCGCAGGCGCGCCTTGCGGCGCTGGGGCCTGCGCCTCCGGCGCCGCCGTTGCCGGCAGTTTTGGCGCTGGCGCTGCGACGGGTGTGGGTACCGGGGCTGCCCCGGATGCGGGCGCGGATGCTGCCTCAGGAGCAGGCGTGGGCGCTGGGACCGGCTTGGCGAGCGCTTCCTTCATGCGTGCGATGAGCTGTGCGCCTTGCAGGTCGCGCGTCAGCGTGTCGATGGCATCGCGGTTGACGCCCGCGTCGGCCGCGATAGCGATCGAGTGCGCGGCTTCATCCAGGTTTCCCGCCGTAAGGGCTGCGCGCGCGGCCGCGACCAATTGTTGCTGCCGCTCGAGTTCTTCGGCTTGCTGCTGTTGCTGCTGCAGGCGTGTCTGCGCGTGCATCGCGCGCTCTTTTTCGCGCGAAATTTGAGTCGCGAGGAAGGAGGCCCGCGCGGAATTGGGTGCGATGGCGCGAGCGGCTGCAGTGAGATGCTCAGCCTCTTCGAGATGCTGTGCGAGTAGATCCTGCTCGGCGGCGGAGAGCACCTGATCAACGACTTTGTCGAGACCGGCGAGCGCTTGCGCATCACCGGGATGGCGCTCGAGCGCCTGGCGATAGAGGTCAGCCGCATTCGTGCCTGGCGGCAGCAGCCAGTCGCCGCGCGCGAGCGCTGCGCCTGCGCGCTCGAGGAGTTGGCTAAGAACGGCGTCAGTCGCTATTGGGGCTGGCGTTTTCGGTTGCGGCAGCGCGGCGGCAGCTAGCGGCGCGGAAATCTTCTGCGGTGCGTGCTGGCCCATCAACCAGCCGACGATACCCGCTGTGGCAGCGACCGCGAGTATCGCTATGGCGAGCGTACTCAGCGGCAGAGGTCGCGCTGCGACGGGCTCTCTGAGCTGCGCGATGGTGCTCGTCGCCCCGCTGCCGTCGCCGGCGCCGCGGCGGCGCCATGCCGCCTCGATGAAAAGCCGGATGCGTTGCTCCGATGCCGGCTTGTGGAGGAATCGGTACACCTCGCCACTCGTGACCTGTGCGCTGAGCGCGGCCTGCTCGGCCGCTCCGCCGGCGACCACGAGCACAACGTCCGGGAACTGCGCCTTCAAACCCTGGGGTAACTTGGCGGTCGCACTGATGGTTGCGGCCGTATCCAGCACGACGACACCGGCGGCGCCGGACATGAGATGGGTCGCAAGGTCAGCTTCCGCGCCGACGAAGACGAGGTCATGTTCCGACCCTGCAACGGCGCGCACGGCCGCGGCGAATGCCGGATCGCGCGTGAGCACGACCAGGGTTTCGCGCGTAAGCGCGCCGAAACCGCGCGCAGCAACGCCGGCGGCGGGCGCATCGGTCGGGTCGACGCCTATGGCGCTGTTCAGCGGAATATCCAGCTCCTTGAGGCACGCCTTGCAAACGGCGCGGTGGACGGGTACAGCCTCCGTGACGATGCGGCAAATCGCCTGCTCTTGTCGCCACCGGCCGGGCGATTCTGTGAAACTCGTCATCTTGCGGCGAGGGCATTTTGTAGCTGAAGCTTAACAGGGGCATTTTCGAGCCTTTTTGCACGTTATGTCCGCGCCGGGCGCGTTCGCGCTAAGTACGGAGGATTGGTTGGTAATTGGGCTGTTATTGACGGTCATCGCCTTGGTTGCGACGCTGGGTTGCGCCGTGGCCCCGCGCTATTGGATAGCGGACCTTGCGGTGCACTTTCGCCTGCAGTGGGCGGCGCTCGCGCTCGTGGGCTGTTTCATACTGGCGGCGAGCGGGCATGCGTACTGGGCGGTGCCTGCCTTGGTAATCGCGGCAATTCAGGCAGCGATCTGCGTACCCATCCTAGCTTCGCGCATGCCCGCGCTGGCGGGTCCTGCGCCTTCTGCGCCGCTACGCGTGGTCGCGATCAATGTTTGGTACCGCAACCGGCAGTTTCAGCGTGTCGTTGATTACATCGCGGCCGAGCGGCCTGATTTCGTGCTGTTGGCCGAGATCACGGCCGAGTGGGAGCAGGCTCTGGCGCCGCTGCATGAGGCCTATGCGCACCGCTACTCGACGCGCGGGCGGCGCGGCACGGGACTTTTGCTGCTGTCGCGCTGGCCCATGCAGGCCGCGGTGTGGCCGGGTTTTTCGGACATCGAGCCTGCTGTGTCCGCGACACTTCTCATCAACGAGCGCAGCTTGCATCTCTTGAGCGTGCATACAAGCTGGCCGCTTGGACCCGAAAGCTCCGCCTTGCGCGATCGGCAGCTGGCACTCGTCGGCGAGTTTGCACGCGCCCATACAGGAGCGCTCATCGTTCTGGGTGACTTGAACGTGTCGCCGTTCTCATCGCATTTTCAGGAAATGCTTGCCGGCGGCAATCTCAAATCTGCCGCGCAGGGTTTCGGCTGGCAGCCGACATGGCCGACATTTCTGCCGGCCGCCGGGATTCACATCGATCATGCGCTGACGAGCGCGGGAGTCGTCGTGCGAAGTTTCCGGCGCGGCTCGCGAGTAGGATCGGATCACCTGCCGATCATATTTGAGTGCGTTTTTTAGAGCTGGCATACGAAATCACCGAGAGAAAGCCGCAGCTCATTGCTTGGGGTAGGCTATGGGAGCACTAACAAAGAGGCTTTGATTGGCTGACCGCGCCGAAACGGAAATACCGCAGCGGCCCGCCGATAGTTTGACGTCGGCGGCGCCCGCAGTGGCGGAATCACTTTCCACGCCGGAGACTTCACCGCCCATGCTCGACGTTCACGCTCCCCAGGAGGTCCTCCATACTTGGAAAGCCTTCTTTATCCACCTCGCCACTATCGTCATCGGTCTGCTCATTGCTGTCGGCCTGGAGCAGACCGTCGAGTACTTCCACCACCGGCAACAAGTTGCGGAGATCCGTCGCTCTCTCGCCGAGGAGCGCCGCATGAACGAGGTTATCTTTGCAAATGCTTGCAGCGAATTCCGGCGTTACGGCCCCATTCTGGTGGGCAGCTTGCAGACCCTCATCTATCTGCGTACTCACCCTGGTGCTTCACCCAGCCAGTGGCCGGGCCGATTCAGCTTCTACATCCTCACTATCCGTTTCCAAGACTCAGCGTGGAAGACCGCCCTGCAAAGCGCTGCGCTCGAGTACATGCCGCGCGCTGAGGTCCGAACCTACAGCGACGTCTATGCCCGCCTGACTGAGGTCAGCGACGAGTCCGTGGCCGAGCTCCACGCCGTCATTCGCGCAAAGAGCTTCATGCTTCAGGTGCCTGATCCTGCCACGATCAATTCAGGGCTGAGCACCCAGGCCTTCGCTCTCGTCTCGGACGTTGTCACGAGTCTGTATCTGATGGGCATCGCCGAGCGCAACATCGCCCGCCTTTACAGCGATTTCCACAGCCCCCCAACGGACATGGAACTCTATGCCCTCATTCCGCCGGTGCCAGCGAAGCAGGACATTGAAGCCGCTCGCGAGATCGCTGCCCCCGAGGGCCGCGAGAAATAAACAACTCCGTGACTCCGACGTCGAAATGATGAATGTAGGCGGTTCGTCGCCACGCCCGCTTGGGGGTTCGAAAGGTGCCGTTCACCTTTGACCTAGCGAGGCATGCGGGGGGATTTCTTTCCGTTCGTCGCGACCTGGTACTGCGCGACGTTGAGCTGCATTGCAAGAAAGGTGTAGTAACCAACGATTCCCGTCATGTCGACAACTCCCTTCGTTCCAAATCGAGACCTGGCACGCTCAAATGTCGCATCGGAAACCTGCTTGTTCCTCAGCAGTTCGCTGGTGAAGTCAAACACGGTTTCTTCATCTGGGCTCATTGCGTTCGGGCGCCGGCCTGCGGCAATGTCGTCGGCGACCTCTTTCCGAATACCGGCCTTCAGCGCGATCGGGTAGTGCACGCCCCATTCGTAGTCCTGCGTCCATTCCTGGGCCGTGATCAGGATCGCGAGCTCGCTCAGCGTATTGCCAATCGCCGACTTGTACCGAAGGTAGTCACCCATCGCGCGCGCCTGCGACATCACCTGTGGACTGTACATCATGGGCTCGAATGGGCCGAATACCGGAACCTTCCGCGCCGCCTCGAAGTCGGCTGCAGCCTGCTTCTGTTCCTCCGAGTACTGCGCGGGAGGAATAGTCGGCAACCGTTCCTGGGCTCGGGCAGCGACAGCGGCGATGGCCAACACGGCTATCGCCATTCGATAATATTTCATGTGCTCATCTCGCTGGAAGGTGCGCATCCGCCGCACATGATAGTCCCCGCCTAAGAAGCCCAATAACAGATTGTGTTACCCGATACCTGCGGCGCCCGCGGCGCGTTTGGGTCCAATAAGCGTCCTTTGCCGTGGCGCGGGATCGACAGTTGCTGAGCGGCCAAGAGCGGTCCAATAATGTCGAGAATTCTTTGCCCCGGACCGGAAATTCGATCATGACGGCGTGCGGTCGTGGACTGACGCTTCAATCCTGCTCAGGTCGCATGCACGACGGCGTGCTTTCACATTCGTCAGTTTGATCAGTTGTTGTGGAAATGATCACCTGAATGCACACTTTCTCAAGCCGGATTGCCTTTTCACTTTTTTCGCTCGCAATGGTTCTTACGTCAGGCCGAAACATGATCTATCGCATTTCATGGCGCATCTGCCAGCGTCGCACCGCGGGCATGATTTCTTTGAAACGCGCCTGACCAGCGGCGGACCTCTCATGTCAGCACCGCGTGTTGTCCGGATGATCGGGCTGCCTACCGACCGGAACAGTTCCTACAAACGTGGCCCGGCGCAGGCGCCCGCCGCGATCCGTGCGCAGTTGCTGTCCGAACGCGGTAATGCGGCCAGCGAGAGTGGCCTCGAGATCGGCGCGGGCATCAGCCTCGAGGACGCCGGGGATCTTCCGCTGACGGAAGTTCCCGAAGACGATCGGCTCATCGAGGATGCGGTGGCGGCGGCGCTCGTCGCAGGCCGAGTGCCGCTGTGCCTGGGCGGTGATCACAGTGTCACCTACCCTATCCTGCGAGCGATGGCGAGGGAACATGGTCCGGTGCAGATACTGCACTTTGATGCCCATCCCGACCTGTATGACGAATTCGACGGCAATCGCCGCTCACATGCCTCGCCCTTTGCGCGGGTGATGGAGGACGGGCTTGCCATGCGCCTGGTGCAGGTGGGTATCCGCACGCTCAACGCGCATCAACGCGATCAGGTCCAGCGCTTTGGTGTCGAAGTCGTATCCATGATCGACTTCACGCCAGCGCGGGTGCCAGCCCTGAACGGGCCGCTCTATGTTTCGATAGACCTGGACGGACTAGATCCGGCGTTTGCTCCCGGCGTATCGCATCCAGAACCGGGTGGGTTGTCGGTACGTGAGCTCCTGAATGTGCTCGCGCACCAACGCGCCGTGCTGGTGGGCGCGGATGTGGTGGAACTGAATCCGTCCATGGACATCAATGGCATGACCGCCGTTGTCGCGGCCAAGCTGGTGAAGGAATTGCTAGGCCGCGACTGAGTTCCCCCAAAACCTGCCGTTCGGCCGTCGTCACAGACTGGGTGGACGTAATCACGCGTTCGCGCTGGCTACGGTTTTATGAATCCGAGTTGCTTAGCGACCACGGCATCGAGCATTCGCGCGGGAAGAAGTCTGGGTAAAGTCCAGTTCTTGAAACGTTGCTTGATGACTGCGTAGCGTGCCTTAGGTTTTGCCGTGCTGAGTGCTAGATGGACGGCTTCGCCCAGACGCTCAGGGGAGAAACCTTTGCGTCCTTCGGCGACGATGAACTGCTGAAAGTTCTGCACCGCGGTCCAATACTCAGTCGGCTTAAACTCACTCAGATCTTCCTTTTCGCCCTTGTCGTACATTGACGTGTTCACGAAGCCCGGTTCAATCATTACGAGGTCGATGCCAAATAACATTAGTTCCAACCGCAGCACGTCCGACATTCCTTCAAGACCACATTTGGAGGCGCTATACGCACCGAGTAGCGGGATCGGAACTTTTGCACCGCTAGAGGTGATGTTCACGATGCGCCCGGCGGGACCCTGCCGCTTCTTATCTGTTCCCAAAAGACGAGCGAAGGCTTGGATTACGACAAGCGGAGAGACCATGTTGACATCCAGCTGCCGCCTGTATTCGCTGGGCCTCAGATAAAGCAGTGGCCCACTCACCACAATTCCTGCATTGTTCACCAGGCCCATCAGATTTCTGTCACCTATCATTGAGCCGACTTTCTGGGCAGCGTCATATACAGCGTCGGCGTCCGTAATGTCCATCATGAGGGGCACGAAGCCGTTACCGAACTCTCTTTGCAAACGATCGGCGTCTGCCTGCTTGCGTACAGAACCGAACACGCGGAATCCCTTTGAAACGAGCACCTTTGTGGTTCCCCAACCAATTCCGGTAGACACTCCGGTGACCACCACATCCTTACTGTTCGCCATCGCATTTCTCCTAAGCTGATCAATGTCCACTATCAATGTGTACACCGTACACCTTCGCTGTTACCTGCGTCAAGGTGTAAAGTATTCACATGCCTTATCCGTCGAAAACAGACCGCCAGGCCATCCTTTCGGCGGCGGTGAAGCAGCTGGCGCAAGTGGGTATCCGCGACTTGTCGTTACGCAATCTCGCGGCCTCCCTCGATCTCGCGCCCAATGCAATCTACCGTTACTTTTCCGATCGCTCGGCACTGGAAGCTGCGCTGGCAAGCGAAGCTGCCCGGCAAATGGAATTGGCGCTGAGGAGGGCAGCGGAGGGGCGCGAGGCGGTTACGGCAATCCGCGAGATGTCATCTGCCTACATAAAATTCGCTAAGGACAACCGCCACCTCTACGACGTGATGTTGAGCCCCCACGTGCCGAAGCACGATGCGACCCTCCATCAGAGCCTCTGGACGTTCACAGTCGAGCAGGTAAAACGAATTGCCGGGTCGGACCGAGCTGCGCAGGCGTCTGTCGCGCTTTGGGCGTTCCTCCATGGAGCCGTCGCGTTAGAGGCCTCTGAAGTGCTCGGCGACAGTAAACCCGCAAGCGGCCTTGGATTCGGGCTCGACGCATGGTTCATGGCTGTCTCAACGCGCAAAGGGCCAATAGAGGCGCTCGAAGCCAAACCCACAAAGATAACGGCCAGCAAGAAAGCGTCTGCGCGTGAAAGGTCAGCGCGACGCGGCAAGTAGGAAATGGACGAGTGACCCATGCGCAGAAAATTGGCATGGCTAATTGCTGCAGCAGCAGAATGCAGCGACGCAGAACCGCAATGGCCAATTCAATCTAGCGAAAGCTACGCTGCTCCTAAGATTCCTCAAATTAAGGACGCGCTACGACTACTCCGTGCGCGCCGCTGCTCAAGCCGTGTTCCAGGTGATCCACATGGATCGCGGCTGACGAAATTCATAGCCGCTCGGCGCTGGCGATTTCTCGCGGATCAGGCCCAATCCCGGAAGCTCAGCCAGTAGGTGCTCGAGCGCGATGCGCCCTTCGGCGCGGGCGAGATGCAACCCGAGGCACGCGTGGGTACCCGTGGCGAATCCCAGGTGACGGTGCAGATTGGTGCGGTCGATATCGAAGCGCTCGGGCGCAGCAAACACGCTTGGATCGCGGTTCGCCGCGGCGAGCATGCAATTGACGGCGTCGCGCGCGGCAAACCGAACATTAAGATAGGTGCAATCGTTGATTGCGTGGCGGGTCGCCGACTGCACAGGCCCAAGCCAACGGATCGTTTCCTCAAGGACCTTCGACAGCAGCGCCGGCGTCGCCCGCACCCGCTGCAGTGTTTCAGGATGTTGAAAGAGCGCCCAAAGTGAATCCAGTATCAACGCCTCCACAGTGGAGATGCCACCGAAAAAAATGATCGACATGTTGCGGCGTATCTCCGCGTGGCTCAGGGGTTCGCCACCGGGCGCATGGATGAGCATGCCCAAGAGGGCCCGCTCGCCGCCTGCGGCGGCCGCGGCGATGGCCTCATCAATATAGCCATGAAACTGCCGCACTGCGGCATGCGCCGCACGGCGCACGTCCTCATCTTGCGCAAAGTTGGACAGTGCCCGTTCAAAGGCGTCATACCAGAGCCGCATCTGCACTTCGCCGTCGAGTGGCATGCCGAATACCTCGAGCATCGTCAAAATCGGCAGGCGCGCGGCAAAGTGCACGCGCAGTTCGACTGCGCCGGCGTGCTTGAATTCCGCGATCAGACGCGCCGCCGCCGCATGGATTGCTGCTTCATACATCTGGCGCACGCACCCGGGCGCGAACCGCGCCGCGACCGCGCGCCGATAGCGGTCGTGCTCGGCCCCTTCCGCCGACAGCATCTGCGGGCCAAAAGTGTCGAGAATCAGCGAGCGCTCAAATGCCGTCGTAAAGCGCGCGTGATCCAGGGTGATGGCGCGCACGTCTTCGTAACGGGTGACGTACCACATCCCTAAGGCATCGATCCAGCTGATGGGCTCGAGCGCCTGCAGGCGCGCGTACACGGGATAGGGATCCGCTTCGAGTTCCGCGAGCGTAATCGCGCTGCCCAGCGGATAGGCAGACGTTGCAGAATCGCCAGGCATGTTTGAAGTCTAC
>Ga0302325_10017593_pt1 | contig 15104 bp, 12 predicted proteins | sample Palsa_T0_2_FD_201948 | JGI IMG/M metagenome (GOLD analysis project Ga0302325, IMG submission 201948) | Peat permafrost microbial communities from Stordalen Mire near Abisko, Sweden - Palsa_T0_2 | ecosystem: Environmental > Terrestrial > Soil > Palsa > Peat permafrost | place: Sweden: Abisko... | reverse complement strand
CGTCGCGGATCGCGACGCGGTCCCCCTCCCCCGCTGCGCGTGGAAGGAGCGAAAGAGCTCCCATCGCGGAGATGTATGAATCTATAAGCCCAGAGGGAGAGGTGTTTCGAGGATGGAGGAGCAGAGGGATGACCAGTCCAGTTGATCTTCCGCCCCAGGATCCTGGAACCCCCTGGCCGACGCGGGATTGGCCGGAGGGCGCGCTGCCGGGGTCGGCGGATCGGGGGCGCATCGCCGGCATGCTCGACCACGCCTTCGCCGAGCCGGCGCCGGCCGACATTGGCGTGACCCACGCCTTGCTGATCGTCCGCCAGGGGCGCCTGGTCGTCGAACGCTATGCCGAGGGCTTTGGGCCAGACGTCACCTGCCATTCCTGGTCGATGGCCAAGAGCATCACCCACGCTCTCGTCGGCCTCATCGTCGGTGACGGGGGCCTCGACATCCATGCCAGCGCCGATATCCCCGAGTGGCGCGGCGCCGGCGATCCGCGCGGGGCGATCACCCTGGACCAGCTGCTGCGGATGTCGAGCGGCCTGGCGTTCCTCGAGGAATACATTCCGGGCGAGCCCTCGGACGTCATCGAGATGCTGTTCGGCAAGGGTAAGGACGATGTCGCCGCCTTCGCCGCCGGCTTTCCCCTCGCCCATCGGCCCGGATCGCATTTCTATTATTCCAGCGGAACCTCCAACATCGTCAGCCGCTGCGCGGCGCGCGCCACCGGCGCGTCAGGGGCCGATTTCGAGGCGTTCATGCGCCGGCGGCTGTTCGATCCGCTGGGAATGGCGAGCGCCAAGCCGCGTTTCGATGCGGCCGGGACCTTCATCGGCTCGTCGTTCTGTTTCGCCACCCCGCGCGACTTCGCGAGGTTTGGCCTGCTCTATCTGCGCGGCGGCCTGTGGAACGGGGGCAGGCTGTTGCCGCAAGGGTGGGTCGACTATGCGCGCACGCCGACGTTCCAGCAGCCGGGCGGCGACACCGACGGTCCCTATGGCGCCCATTGGTGGCTGGATCTGGCCGGTCCCGGAACCTTCTCGGCCAACGGCTACGATGGCCAGTACATCATCCTCTGCCCGGACCGCGACCTGATCATCGTCCGGCATGGGGCAACTCCGTTGCCCCTGAAAGACAACCTCAAAGCGTGGCTCGGGGAGTTGGCGGGGGCCTTCGCGGCCGCTTAAGGGGAGCAGGCGAATCGTCCCGCGAGCGTGCCGTCACGCAGGACGACGCGGATTTCGGCCGCCGCACCCGCGCTGGAGAGCCGGGCGCCCAAGCTTCTCGCCGCCGCCTCGGCCTTGGCGCCGCTAGAGAACACCTGCGGATTCTCCACCGAGTCGTGACGCACCGCCCAACCGTCGGCGAGGGGCTCGACGTAGATGACCTCGATCATGGCGAACTCCGGCGGCTTGCCCACGAGCGCCCCGACAGCAGTGGGCCACAGGTTCATGACCGGGATGTGTCGGCCCTGAATCGTGATGCAAGTGGCGACCACAGTTTCGTGATCGTTCTGGGCGCCGCGTCGAGCGGAGCGGTCGTCTGAGAGAGCCCGAGACTCATGCTCCTCCACCGTAGGGGGAGGGGGACCGCCGCGCCTCTCGGCGCGGGGGTGGAGGGGGTTCTCCGCCGACGCGGCTTCAGGGATGTTGCAGGGGTCAAATCCCAGCCGGCGGAGCTTTGGTTTACCCCCTCCACCACGTCGCGGTTCGCGACGTGCCCCTCCCCCTACGGTGGAGGAGCGAGGGTCCGACCGATGATTCGGACTGAGCGGTTATAGCGCCAGTCCACGGACGATATCGTCGACGACGGCGGCCACGGGCTGATCGATCTCGACGGTCAGGGCGTGCTCGTCGGGGGTGGGGGGCTGGAGGTCGTGGAACTGGCTGGCGAGGAGGCTGGGGGGCATGAAATGGTCTTTCCGGCGAGCCAGGCGTTCGGCGATCAGGGCCTCCGTTCCGTGGAGATAGACGATCCGCGCCTGCGGGCGCCCTGCGCGCAGGGTGTCGCGATAGGCGCGCTTGAGGGCCGAACAGCTGACCACGCCTGGCTCACCGGCCCTGGCCCGCGCGTCCATCCAGGCGCCGATGGCCGCCAGCCATGGCGCCCGGTCTGCATCATCGAGGGGCTGGCCGGAGGCCATCTTGTCGATGTTGGCCTTGGGGTGGAGGCTGTCGCCATCGATGAACGGCCAGCGCAGCCGCGCCGACAGCGCCTGCGCGATCGTGGTCTTGCCCGCGCCCGACACGCCCATGACGACGATGAGCGGCGGCGCGGCGCCGGTCATGATCCCACGGGCAGCCAGCGCCGGCCGTCGCGGGCCAGGAGCTCGTCGGCCGCCTTGGGACCGTCTTCGCCGGCGGCGTAGGCGTGGACCATGCCGCCCTTCTTCCAGGCCTCGAGAAAAGGCATGACCGCGCGCCAGGAGAATTCGATCTCGTCGGCGCCCTTGAACAGGGTCTGGTCGCCGATCAGACAGTCGTAGATGAGGGTCTCGTATCCCGTCTCCGGACTGGCCTTGAACCAGTCGGCGTAGCTGAAGTCCATGCGGACATCGGTAACGATAACGTCCGGACCCGGACATTTGGCCTGGAAGTCGAGCGAGATGCCCTCCCGGGGCTGAATCTGCAGAACCAGGACATTGGGCGGGCAGACGCCGCCGCCGACTTCCTGGAACATGGTCTTGGGAGCGGCCTTGAACTGGATGGCGATCTTGGTGTCTCGGGCGCTCATCGCCTTGCCGGTCCGCAGATAGAAGGGCACGCCGGCCCAGCGCCAGTTGTCCAGGCTGAGCTTGAGGGCCACGAAGGTCTCGGTGCGGCTGTCGCGCGGCACGTCCGGCGAGCGGCGATAGGCGGCGACCTTGGCGCCGTCGACCTTTCCCCCCTTGTACTGCCCGCGCACGCCGTCGGCGGCCGCCTCCTTGGGGGTCACGACCCGGATGGCCTCCACGACCTTGCTCTTCTCGGCCCGGACATCATCGGCGTCGAAGGAATTGGGCGGCTCCATGGCGACCATGGCCAGCAGCTGGAAGAGGTGGTTGGGGACCATGTCGCGCAGGGCGCCGGTCTTGTCGTAATAGGCGGCGCGCAGCTCCACTCCAACGGTTTCGGCGGCGGTGATCTGCACGCTGTCGATGTGCTGCCGGTTCCAAAGCGGCTCGAAAACGCCGTTGCCGAAACGGGTGACCATGATGTTGCGGACCGTCTCCTTGCCGAGGAAGTGGTCGATGCGGAAGATCTGGTCTTCGCTGAGACACCGCATCAGGCGCCGATTGAGCGTCCGGGCCGAGGCGAGATCCTCGCCGAACGGTTTTTCGACGACCACGCGGCGAAAGCTCCCCTTCGCCTCCCGGGTAAGGCCGACCTTGGCGAGACGCTCGACGATGTCGGCGAAGTAGTTGGGGGCCACTGCGAGATAGAAGAGCACATTGCCCGCGCTGGGGCCGAGGCGCTCGGCCAGGGCCTGGTAGCTGGCGTCGTCCTCGAAATCGCCGCTCTGATAGAAGATGCGCTTGGCGAGCCAGCCCCAGACCTTGCTGTCGATCTTGGCGGGGCCGAACTCGCTCCCCTTGGTCGAGGCGGCCGATTGAAGGAAGTCGCCGAACTGCCGACGAATGGTGGCGTCGTCGAGGGGCGCGCGGGCCACGCCGATGACCTTGAAATCATCGGCGAGAAGACCGGCATGGGCGAGGTTGTAGAGCGCCGGGACCAGCAGGCGCTTGGAGAGATCGCCGCCGGCGCCGAAGATGACCATCACGCCGGGCGGCGCCGACGGCGGACCCGAAGCCGGCTTTGGCCCCGAGCGTGGCTTGCTGGCCGCCAGCGACGTCAGACCTTCTGCTCGATGTGGCCGCCGAAGCCGTAACGCATGGCCGAGAGCAGTTTCTCGCCGAAGGTGTGGCCCTCGCGCGAGCGGAAGCGGGCGAAGAGCGAGGCCGTGAGGACGTTGGCGGAGACAGCCTCCTCGATCGCCGCATCGATAGTCCAGCGCCCTTCGCCGCTGTCGGCGACCGCCCCTTCGAACTTGGCGAGCTGGGCATCGCCGGCCAGGGCCTGGGCGGTGAGATCGAGCAGCCAGGAGGAGATCACGCTGCCGCGCCGCCAGACCTCGGCGATGTCGGGAAGATCGAGGGTGAAGCGGTCCTCGGGCGGCAGGACGTCGCCGCCCTTGCCCTTGAGGACATCGAACCCCTCGGCATAGGCCTGCATCAGGCCATATTCGATGCCGTTGTGGACCATCTTGACGAAGTGTCCGGCGCCCACCGGGCCGGCATGGATGTAGCCGAGCTCGGCCCGGGGATCGGCGCCGGCGGCCCGCTTGGTGCGCGGGATATCGCCCAGGCCCGGGGCGAGGGTGCGGAAGATCGGATCCAGGCGGGTGACCGCCGCCTTGTCGCCCCCGATCATCATGCAGTAGCCGCGCTCCAGACCCCAGACGCCGCCGGAGGTGCCGACATCGATGTAGTCCAGACCCTTGGGAGCGATCGCCTTGGCCCGCCGGATGTCGTCGCGATAGAAGGTGTTGCCGCCATCGATGATCGTGTCGCCCTTCGAAAGGATGCCGGCGAACTGATCGACCGTCTGCTCGGTCACCGCGCCGGACGGCAACATGATCCACACCGCCCGCGGCGCCTCGAGCTTGGCGATGAGGTCATTGAAGTCCGTCGCCCCAATGGCGCCTTCGCTGGCCAACTGAGCGACCGGCTTGGGGTCACGGTTCCAGACCACGCACTGGTGGCCGCCCCTGATCAGGCGCCGGGCGATGTTGGCCCCCATCCGCCCCAGTCCGATGACGCCCAGCTGCATGGGAGCTCCTTTTCGTGAGTTTCAGCCGATAGAAGCCTCGACGGCCTCCAGAAGGCGATCGAGTCCCCCCTCGACGTCCTCGCCCAGATCGAGGCGCAGGACGCGGCGGCCGCGCTCGGCGAGCACCGCCAGATCGCCCTGGGCCTGCGCCGCCTCGACGATTCCGAAGCTCAGGCGCCGGCCCGGAATCTCGAGGTCCCGGGGCGATGTGGCGGTAATCTGCAGGAAGACGCCGCCGGCGGGACCGCCCTTGTAGGCCTGGCCGGTCGAGTGCTGGAACCTCGGTCCAAAGCCCAGCACCGTGGCGACCTTGCGCCAGTTCCGCAGCTTCAGCCGAACCTTCTCGAGCACGGCCGCATGGCGATCGTTGCGGTCGAGGTAGGCCAGGAGGCCGATGTAATCCCCGCTGGCGGCCCGCTCGAAGTGGGCCCGCAGCCAATTGTCGAGGGTCGGCGGCCCGGCATCGGCGGCGAGGCTGTCGCCCGGGGTCGCGTAGAGGGAGAGGTCGCCCAGGCAAAGGTCAGCCGCCCGCGTTCGAAGCTTGCCGGTCTTTTCGTACTCGTCGGTGAGCTCGCGCGCCTTGACCTTGCTCGCCTCGACATCGGGCTGGTCGAAGGGGTTGATGCCGATCACCGCCCCGGCGGTGGCGATGGCCGTTTCCCAGCGGAAGATCTCCTGGGCCAGCGTCGCCGGGCGGGCGAGGGTGATGCGCACCACCGGCTGGCCGGCCTCCTCGAGCGCCCGGACCGGTTCGTCGAGCTCCGGCTGGTCTTCGCCCTCGAGGCGCAGAAAGGCGAACAGGCGGTCCTCGCCGTAGACCTTGGGCGCCCCCAGAGCCTCACCGTCGATGGGAATGACGCCCTTGCCCTGCTTGCCGGTGGATTCGGCGATGAGCTGTTCAAGCCATGACCCGAACGCCCCGATCCCTGGCGAGGCGATGATCGTCAGCTTGTCGCGTCCGCTCCTGGCGGCTTCTCCGATCACCACCCCGAGGCGAACGCCAGGATTGGCGGCGGGCGGGGCGCTGGCGTCGCAGGCGCTGACCATCGGCGCGGCGATGTCGAAAATCGTCCGCACGTCCCGGCCGAGCACCGCGGCTGGGACCATGCCGAAGTTGGAGAGGGCGGAATAACGGCCGCCGATACCGGGGTCGCCGAAGAAGATGTGGGCAAATCCCTGCTCGCGCGCCGTCTTTTCCAGGGCCGAGCCGGGATCGGTGACGGCAATGAAATGCGCCCCGGCCTTTCCCTGGCCCAGAGCCTTCTCGGCCAGGGCGAAGAAGTAGCGGTGGAGGATGTCGGGCTCCAGGGTCGAGCCCGACTTGCTGGAGACGATGAACAGCGTCTTGGCCGGATCGATCGAGGCTTCGATGCGGGCGATCTGATGGGGGTCGGTGGAATCGAGGACGATCAGGGGCGGATGGCCGGCCGCCGGCCCGAAGGTGCGCGCAATCACTTCAGGCGCAAGGCTGGAACCGCCCATGCCCATGAGCAGGGCGTGACTGTAACCCGCGGCCCTGACCTCGCCGGCGAGGCCTTCGAGGGCGGCGAAGTCCACGACCTTGCCGGCGCCCGCCGCCAGCCAGGCGAGCCAGCCACTTTCGTCGGCGCCGGTCCACAGGGAGGCATCGCCGGCCCACAGGCGCCGCGACCAGCCTTCGCCGGCGGCGCGCTCCAGGGTCGCGTCGACCGCGCCCTGCAGAATGGCCGGAAGGCTGAACGCCTGGCGATCGAGCTTGTCGCCGAGGAATTGCGCGCGCTTGTCGGCCACCGCCCCCAGGAGCTTGTCGAAAGCCTGGGCGAACAGCGCCACGCCGTCGACCACCAGCTTCCTCGTGACGCCGTCGAGGTCGAGTCCGAGGCGCCTGGTCTCATCGAGGATCCGCCGGGCTCCGGGAACATCCTGGGTCAGGCTGGGGCCGACAACGCCATGGTCGCGGAAGGCGTCCATGGTCTTGGGCGGCATGGTGTTGACGGTATCGCGGCCGATCAGGGTCTGGACATAGAGCACGTCGGAATAGGTCGGATCCTTGGCGCCGGTGGAGGCCCAGAGCAGCCGTTGCGGCGAGGCGCCGGCAGCGGCGAGCGCTTTCCAGCGGGAGCTTTCGACCAACTCCAGGTAGCGCTGGTAGGCGATCTTGGCGTTGGCGATGGCGACCTTGCCACGCAGGGACTTGAGGGCCTCGGATTCCTGGGCGTCTGACCGCGCCAGCCGCTCATCGATCTTCTTGTCGATCATGGTGTCGATGCGGCTGACGAAGAAGCTGGCGACGCCGTGCACGCGGCCGATCTCGCCTCCCGCCGCGAGGCGATCCTCGAGCCCGGCGAGGTGGGCCTCGGCGACGGCCAGATAGGCCTCGACGCCGAAGAGCAGGGTGACGTTGATGTTGATGCCTTCTGAAATCAGGGTGCGGATCGCCGGGACCCCCGGCGCCGTACCGGGCACCTTGATCATCACATTGGGCCTGCCTACGGCGCCCCACAGCCGCCGGGCCTCCTCGAGCGTCGCCTGGGTATCCATGGCCAGATAGGGAGAAACCTCGAGGCTGACGTAGCCGTCGGCCCCGTCCAGGGAATCATAGAGCGGACGGAAGTGATCGGCGGCCGACTGGATATCGGGGATCGCCAGGCGCTCGTAGAGGTCCATCGGCGTCCCGTCGCGAAGCGCCAGGCTCGACTTCAGGCGGTCATCGTAGGCGTCGCCCTCGCCGATCGCCTTTTCGAAGATCGAGGGATTGGAGGTCATGCCCTTGAGGCCATCGTCCCTGATCAGGCGGGCGAGTTCCCCGTCCTCGAGGATCTTGCGGTGCAGGTAGTCCAGCCAGATCGCCTGGCCGGCGTCGCCCAGGGCGCGCAGGGGGTTGCTCATGGGTGGGTTGCCTTGACGGCGTCGATCTGGCGCCTGGCCGCTTCGCAGACGTGCTCGGCGGTAAAGCCGAAATGCTTCATCACCGGGCCGATGGGGGCCGAGGCCCCGAAGCTGTGCATGGCGATGACCTCGCCGCCGGCGCCGACATAGCGGTCCCAACCCATGGGAGCGGCGGCCTCCACGGCGACCCTGGCGGTGACTTTGGGCGGCAGGACGAAGTCGCGGTACTCCTGGTCCTGCTCCTCGAACAGTTCCCACGAGGGCATGGAGACGACGCGCGAGGCGACGCCCTCGGCAACCAGCGTCTCATGGGCCTCGAGGGCCAGGGAGACTTCCGACCCGGTCGCCAGAAGGATGACCTGCGGGATCGGATAGTCGGTGCAGGCCAGCACATAGGCGCCGCGGGCGACGCCGGCAGCGGGCCCGTATTTGGTTCGATCGACCGTGGGCAGCGCCTGCCTGGTGAGAACGAGCGTGGCCGGCCGGTGGGTCTGCTTGAGGATCACCCTCCAGGCCTCGGCCGTCTCGTTGGCGTCGGCGGGACGAAGGACCAGCATGTGGGGTATAGCCCGAAGGCCGGCGAGCTGCTCGATCGGCTGGTGGGTGGGGCCGTCCTGGCCCAGGCCGATGGAATCGTGGCTGAAGACGAAGATCACCGGCTGGGCCATCATCGCCGCCAGGCGCATCGGCGGGCGCATGTAGTCGCTGAAGGTCAGGAAGGTGCCGGTGTAGGGCCGCAGCTTCGACACCGACAGGCCGTTGGCGATCGCCCCCATGGCGTGCTCGCGGATGCCGAAATGGAAGTTGCGGCCGGTGTAGACAGTGGGTTCGAAATCGCCGGCGCCGTCGAACTCCAGGCGCGTCTTGGTCGACGGCGATAGATCGGCCGATCCGCCGATGAGCCACGGCAGAGCGGGGGCGACGGCGTTCATGACCTTTCCAGAAGCCTCGCGGGTGGCGATGCCCTTCGGATCGGCCGGGAAGGCGGGGATCGTCTCTTCCCAGCCCTTGGGAAGCTCCCGCGCCCACATCGCCCGCAGCTGCTCGGCCTCGTCCCGGCAGTCCCGGCCGAAGGCTTCGAGCGTCTTTCGCCAGGCCTGGGCGAGCCGGCCGCCGCGTTCGGCGAGGTGGCCGCTGAATCGTTCCTTGACACCGGCGGGGACCAGGAACTGGGCGTCGCGCGGCCAGCCGTAGGCATCCTTGGTGAGCTTGACCTCTTCCTCGCCCAGAGGATCGCTGTGCGCCTTGCTGGTCCCCTGCTTATGTGGCGAGCCGTAGCCGATGACGCTCTTGACGACGATCAGGGTCGGCCGATCGTCGGTGGCGAGGAAACTCTCCACGGCCCTGGCGAAGGATTCGCAGTCGTTGGCGTCGTCGACGACGCGGGTCGCCCAGCCGTAGCCGCGGAACCGTTCGGCGACGTCCTCGTCAAAGGCCAGTTCGGTGTGGCCCTCGATGGTCACGGTGTTGTCGTCCCATATCCAGCAGAGGTTGGAGAGCCGCAGGTGGCCGGCGATCGAGGCGGCCTCGCTGGCCACCCCCTCCATGAGGTCGCCATCGCTGCAGAGGGCATAGACGTTGTAATCGAACAGGGTGGCGCCGGGCCGGTTGTAGCGGCTCGCCAGCCACTTCTGGGCGATTGCCATGCCGACGCTGTTGCCCGCGCCTTGGCCAAGGGGGCCGGTGGTGATCTCCACTCCGGTGGTCAGCCCGTACTCGGGATGGCCGGCGCAGACCCCACCCAGCTCGCGGAAGTTCTTGATGTCGTCCAGGCTCACCGCCGGCGCGTTGGTGGGCCGTCCGTGTCCGTCGAGCCGAGCCACCCCGGCCAGGTGCAAAAGGGCATAGAGCAGCATGCAGCCATGGCCCGCCGACAGGACGAAACGGTCGCGGTTGGGCCAGGTCGGATCGGCCGGATCGTACCGCAGGAACCGGTCCCAGAGGGTATATCCGACCGGGGCCATGGCCATCGGGGCGCCGGCGTGGCCGCTATTGGCCTTCTGCACCGCATCGATCGCAAGGGTGCGGATGGTGTCGATGGCGAGCAGGTCAGGATCGCGACCGCGGGGGGCGGCCAGATCGTGCGCCTGGGCAGCCGTCGTCTCAGTCATGGTTTGCTTCACCTCATGCCAGTTGCCCGCAGCGTGGCCGCGTTCGCGGATTTCCTAGCGGAAGGCCGGTGACGAGTCCCGCGCAAGCCACAATTTGTCGCGTCAGACGCCCCCGATCGGGCCAACGCGCCCGGCGGTCGGCGGTTCCTCACCACCGAAGGGGCAGGGCGTGAAACTCGCCCGTCATCAAAAGCGTTGCTTTCGCCGGAGTTGCGATTAGCTCGGCTCCATAGCCCTTCAAGCCCGCAGGCAGAACCCATCCATGGCGCTCGAGATCACCGTCGGCCCCCCGCGGCTCGCCATCACTCATGGCTACGGCGTCTTCATCACCGAACAGGACGGCCAGATCCCCTGGCCCACCGACAAGGGGTTCTACCACTGCGACACGCGGATCATTTCCAGCTGGTACGTCTTCGCCAACGGCGTGCCGTTCAACCTGCTGAATAGCGGCAACATCACCTACTATGCGAACCGGGTGTTCCTGATCAATCGGGCCTTTCGCACCGAGGCCGGGGACATCGCCGCCGGCGCCATCGGATTTTCGATCTCCCGTTCAATCGAAGGCGGCGTCCACGAGGATCTCGACCTGGTCAACTATGCAATGAGGAGGGTCGAGTTCAACCTCGAGATCGCCCTGCGGAGCGATTTCGCGGATATCTTCGAGGTGAAGTCCGGCGGCATTGTCCGTCGAGGCCGCATCACCACGGAGTGGTCCGACGACGCCCAACGGCTGACGACCGGCTATCGAAACAAGAGTTTCATCAGGGATCTCATCACCCTGGTGCGGGATGCGGATGCCCCCGCGGTCTACGCCAACGGCCGGATCAGCTTCAACGTCGCCCTGGAGCCGGGGAAGACCTGGCATGCCTGCATGCTGCACGAGATCAGCGACGGCCAGACGGTAGATCGGGCGCCCAAGGGCTGCATCGACAAGGTGGGAACCGCCGGCCGGCGGCGGCGCCTGGATAGTTGGCAGGAGGCGGCGCTGAAGATCCGCACGACCAACGAGGAATTCTACCGCTTCTACCACCAGTCGGTCGAGGACATGGCCGCCCTGCGCCTGCCGATCGAGGGCACGAGTCAGCTGGAGTTCGTACCGGCCGGGGGCGTGCCGTGGTTCGTCGCCCTGTTCGGCCGCGACAGCCTGATCGTCTCCTTGCAAAACGCCCTGGTCTATCCCAGCTTCGCCAAGGGCGCCCTGGACGTTCTGGCCCGTTATCAGTCCAAAAAGAGGGACGACTGGCGCGACGCCGAACCGGGCAAGATCATGCATGAGCTTCGCCGCGGCGAGTTGGCGCACTTCAAGCTTATTCCGCATACGCCCTATTACGGCACGGCCGACGCGACGATCCTCTACCTCATGGTGCTGCACAACGCCTGGCGGTGCCTCGGCGACGAAGACATCCTGCGTCAGCACCTGGGCGCGGCCGAAAAGTGCCTGACATGGATCGACGACTACGGCGATCGCGACGGCGACGGCTTCCAGGAATACCAGACCCGTTCGAAGGACGGCTACGAGAACCAGGGCTGGAAGGATTCAGGCGAGGCCCTCGTCGACACCGACGGCAACCTGGTCAAGGGCCCCAAGGCGCTGGTCGAACTCCAAGCCTATGTCTACGACGCCTGGCTGCGGATGGCCCAGGTGTTCGAGGCCCTGGGCAAGCCGGCGCGGGCGCGGACGTTGAGAGCCAAGGCCAGGAAGCTTTTCGAACGCTTCAACGACGCCTTCTGGGACGAGGACGCCGGCTTCTACGCCTTCTGTCTGGACGGTGAGAAGCGCAAGATCATGAGCATCGCCTCCAATCCCGGCCACTGCCTGTGGTGCGGGATCGTCCCTCCCGAGCGCGCCGAGAGAGTGGTCAAGCGCCTGATGGCGCCGGATATGTCGAGTGGCTGGGGCATCCGCACGCTTTCAGCCGACCACCCCGCCTACAACTCCAACTCCTACCAGAACGGCTCGGTCTGGCCGCACGACAACAGCCTCATCGCCGCCGGCTTCAGGCGCTATGGATTTATCGATGAGGCCCTCCGCGTCGCCAGGGATATCAGCGGCGCGGCCGGCTACTTCATGCAGCACCAGATGCCCGAGCTCTACTCGGGGGCCCAGCGCGACAGGTTCAACTTTCCCCTCCAGTACTTGGGCGCCAACGTTCCCCAGGCCTGGGCCGCCGGCTCGAGTGTCGCGATTCTGCAGATGATCCTCGGCTTCCAACCGGACGCGCCGGCAGGAAAGCTCTATCTGGATCCCGCTCTTCCGGACTGGATGCAGGATCTCGAACTCATCGACCTGCGCGTTGGCCAGTCCGTCTTCGATCTGGCGTTCCACCGCGACGGGCCGGCGACGCGCATGGAGGTGACCAGGGGCGACCCCAGCAGCGTGATCCAGCGCAACTACGCGACGATGACGGATCGCTGGGTCTGAGGCGCGCGCCTCGAGCCCGGGGCAGCCTCTTCAACCCCTGGTAAATTGCGATAAGGTGGGCTCCATGAGCGATCAGAGCGCCGTCGCCGAAACCTCGCCGCGCCAGTCGGGCGCGCCCACCGCCGGCGAATGGGCGGAGCTGAAGACCAGGGTCATTGCCCTGGAGACTCTCGTCATCGCCCTGCTGGCCACCGCCTCGGAAAGCCAGCGCGCCCTGGCCCGGGAGATGGCGAACTTCATCCTTCCCCGGCCAGGGGCCACTCACCACCATCTGACGGTCCACGCCGCTCATCGGATGGGCGATCTCATCGATCGCGCCGAGCGGTTCGAACGGTCCGCGGAATAGCGGCCCAGGGCCGCGGCGAGGCGCGCCTTTAGGCTGTGACGGTACGCGCGATGGCGCCAGTGTATGGAGCGGGGCCTTGCGCCATCCGGCGCTCGATGGCCCGGGCTATGAGCTTGGCCGACCACTTGTGCGTGGTGAGGAGGTCGGCCGCCAGGGGTCCGGCGAGCGGGACGGCGGTGATCACGGCCCGCGCTCCCATAAGCGTGGCGGCGACGATGAGGGTTCCGGCCCCGACTTTCGCCCGCACACCCTGGACCAGCAGGAAACCGCCGGCGGCGAGGCTGTAGAATTCGCCCACGCCCGGCACCCAGTCGAGGATGCCATCGAGGCCAATGCTGAAAGGGCCCAGATGAAAGAGCGCGTCGGACAAGGCGCCCACCTTCAGGACGCTGAGGCGGATCGCCTCCAGATCCGGCTCACGGTCGAACGGCATGATCATCGAACTCCACACGCCCCTCCCCATTAGCGACTTGGGGTGAGGAAGGCCTCAGCGCCAGGGGCGCGCTGCTAATTTCGTATCGGGATTGGATTGGGCCGTCGCACGGCCTATGGGGTCCGCGCCCAGAATTCGAAGGAGAACAATACGCATGACAAGCGCTCTCATCGTCGGCGCCTCGCGCGGCATCGGCCTTGGCCTAGTGCGCGAACTTGGCTCTCTCGGCTACGACGTGGTCGGGACCGTCCGCACCCAGGCGAGCGCGGATGAACTCAAGTCCGCGGCCTCGGCTCATCCCGGAAAGGTGAAGATCGAAACTGTCGATACCACCGATGTCGCTTCGGCCGAGGCGCTGCGCGATCGGCTCAAAGGACAAGTCTTCGACGTGGTCATCCTCAACGCCGGCATCGGCGGCCCGCGGGATAAGAATCCCCGCACCGTGGACGATGAAGCCTTCCGCCACCTCTTCGTCACCAACTCTTTGGGCCCCGTCCGCCTGGCCGAGATGCTGGCCGCCAATGTGCGGCCCAAGACCGGGCTCGTCGCCTTCATGACCTCGCAACTTGGCAGCATCGCCAGCAATACCGGCGGCATGGAGCTCTACCGGGCGAGCAAGGCGGCGCTGAACTCCTTCGCACGCAGCTTCGCCGCCCGCCACCGCGACAAGGGCTGGGTCGTGCTTCTGTTGCACCCCGGATGGGTGAGGACCGATATGGGCGGTCCTGGCGCCGCCATCGATGTCGAAACCAGCGCCCGCAGCCTGGCCGACGTGGTCGAGCGCGGCCTGCGCGAGCGCCGCGACGGCTTCTTCGACTACAAAGGCGACGAACTCCCCTGGTGAGGCCTACCTGCCGGTGAAGGCCGGAGCGCGCTTTTCGACAAAGTGTGCTACGCCCTCCTTGAAGTCCTCGGAGGTGAAACTGGCGGGCATGTCGAGGTTGGCCGCCTCGATGGCCTCGCCAAGGGTCTGGAACTGGGCGTTCCATATCTCGCGCTTGATTTCCCTCAGCGAGCGCGGCGAGACCTCGGTCGCCAGCATCCTGGCGTAGGCCATCACTTCGTCCTCGAACTCGGCGAAGGGGATCACGCGGTTGACCAGGCCAATCTCGCCGGCCTCCCTGGCGCTGACCTTGCGGGCCGAGAACAGCAGGTCGGCCGCCGCGGCGATGCCGATGAGGCGGGGAAGCAGCCAGCTCACTCCATGCTCGGCCACCAGGCCCCGTCTGGAAAAGGCAGTGGTGAACACCGCCGCGTCGGAGGCAAAGCGAATGTCGGCATAGAGGGCGATGACGAAGCCGAGGCCCGCGCAGGCGCCGTTGATCGCGGCGATGATCGGCTTGGGCGCGGCCGGAAAGTAGGAATAGGTCTTGGAGAAACTGGGGTTCGTTCCGGCGGGCGCCGGCTCCTCGCGGGCGGCGGCGCCGCGGCCGCTGGCCTGTATGGTCTGAAGCGCATTCATGTCCGCCCCGGCGCAGAACCCCCGCCCCGCGCCGGTGAGCACGATGACCCGAACCGCATCGTCATCGACGGCGGCTTGCACCGCCGCCTTCACTTCGACGTGCATGGTCCCGGTCCAGGCGTTGAGGCGGTCGGGGCGGTTGAGAGTGATCACCGCGACCCCATCCTTCGCCGAATAGAGGATCTCCTGATAGGCCATGGCTGGCACCCTTTGCTTCTGGATATCGGGGGACCCAGCATAGTCCTTCAAGGCGAGGGCGCCAGGGTCGGCTATCGTTCCGTGCTCTCGCGCCCTAGCCTCTCATGCCGCGGTTCTGGGCCAGGGCGGCGACGCTCGCTGCGCCCACGGCCCCGGCGACGTCGAACATCCGGCAGGCGGCGATGGCCACGCCCTCGGTCGCCTCGTGGTTCACCACCTCCAGACCGATCCAATCGCCGATCGGCGACCGGTGCAGATAGAGGGTGACATCGCTGTTGATGTAGGCGAGGCCGGCATCGCCGGCATTGGCGAACGGACTGGCGAAGTCGGCCGCCAGCGCGGCGCGCACGAAGGGCGTGAGCGGCTCGCCCTCGACGAGGGCCCGGACCTCGGACATCCAGATCCGGCGTGGACCAAGGCTGCCCATGGCCCCTGCGATCGGCCTGGTGGCCCACATTCCTCCCA
>Ga0302325_10017592_pt1 | contig 15104 bp, 10 predicted proteins | sample Palsa_T0_2_FD_201948 | JGI IMG/M metagenome (GOLD analysis project Ga0302325, IMG submission 201948) | Peat permafrost microbial communities from Stordalen Mire near Abisko, Sweden - Palsa_T0_2 | ecosystem: Environmental > Terrestrial > Soil > Palsa > Peat permafrost | place: Sweden: Abisko... | reverse complement strand
GGATCGAGCTCCAGCGACCGTTTCTGCGCGATGACCGCGCTCGCAACCGCCGGCTCGCAAGGGTGGCGGAGCGGCTCCGCGTGCCTTGTGTGGCGACTGGCAATGTGCACGCTCACGCTCGTTCGCGCGCGCCTCTTCAGGATGCGCTGGTGGCGGTGCGCGTGCACGCGACACTCGATGCTTCCGAGCCGGAGCGGCGGGGTAACTTCAGTCATGTCCTGGCGTCCCCCTCGGCGATGGGGGCTCGTTTCTCCGAGCATCCCGAGGCGGTCGCGGAATCCGCTCTGCTGGCGGATCGCCTTCGCTTCGATCTTGGCGCTGATCTCGGCTATCGCTACCCCGGATCGGAGGATGCGGACACGATGCGCAAGCTCTCCGAACTGTGCAGCTCGCAGTTCCAGGATCGCTACGCGGATGCCGGCTCTGGCATAAGGGATCGTGCCGCCGTGCGCCTGCACGAGGAACTTCGCCTGATCGAAGCGCTCGCGCTCCCCGGTTTCTTCCTGCTGCACCACGATTTGCTCGAGCTGGCGCGGGAGGTGGCGTTCGAGGTGAGAGGACCGGACACCGCCCGCTCGCTCTTGCCTCCGGGACGGGGTCGCGGCTCGAGCGTCTCTTCGATCGTCTGCTACCTGACCGGTCTCTCCCACGTCGACCCGATCGCGAACGAGCTGTTGATCGGGCGCTTCTTGAACGAGGAGCTGACCGCCCTTCCGGACATCGATCTCGACTTTCCGCGAGATGTGCGGGAGAGACTGATTCCGCGCGTGCACGAACGCTACGGCCGCGACCGATCGGCTCTGGTGGCTGCCTTCCCGACCTACCGTGCCCGCGGCGCGATCCGCGAGCTGGGGAAGGCGCTGGGGCTCCCGCCTGGGGAGATCGAGCGGGCCGCTCGCGAGAGCGATGGCTTCGAGCTGGGGCCCGAGCTCGGCACCGACGCCGGTGGCCATCGTAAAGGCGGTCGCTGGGACTGGCTCGTGCGTCTGGCAGCCGAGGCGCAGGGACTCCCGCGCCACCTCTCCCAGCACTCGGGCGGGATGATCGTCGCCACTCGCCCGCTCGTCGACTGCTGTCCGATCGTGCCTGCGGCGATGGAGGGTCGCCAGATCGTCCAATGGGATAAGGACTCCTGTGCCGATGCCGGCTTCCTGAAGATCGATCTGCTCGGGCTTGGGATGCTGTCGGCGGTCGAGCGGGCGGTCGAGATGATCGCTCGCACCCGTGGCCAGCGGATCGATCTCTCGAGGATCCCCTACGACGATCCGGCGACATATGAGTGCATCCAGAACGCCGAGACGACTGGGGTCTTCCAGATCGAGAGTCGTGCTCAGATGCAGTCGCTGCGCCGTACCCGTCCCGAGAGCCTCGAGGACATCACGATCCAGGTCGCGATCGTCCGCCCGGGCCCGATTCAGGGTGGAGCGGTCAACCCATATATCGAGCGCCGCCAGCGCTTGCGAGTGGACCCCGGCTACCAGATCCCATACGACCATCCCTCGCTCGAGCCGGCGCTGCGCGAGACGCTCGGGACGATCATCTTTCAGGACCAGGTGCTCGAGGTCGCGATCGCCTTCGCGGGCTTCACACCGGGCGAGGCGGAGGGACTGCGACGGGCGATGAGTCGCAAGCGCTCGGAGGCCGCGGTCCGCTCTCACTACGAGCGGTTCATCTCCGGGGCACAGCGCGTTCACGGGGTGGACGAGGCGACTGCCGAGCGGGTGTTCTCGATGATCCGAGGGTTCTCTGGCTTCGGCTTCCCGAAGGCTCATGGGGCGGCATTCGGCCTGCTTGCCTACCAGTCGACGTGGCTGCGCGTCCACTATGGCCCTGAGTTCCTGTGCTCGCTGCTGAACGAGCAGCCGATGGGCTTCTATCCGCCCGACGCGCTCGTTCACGAGGCACAACGACGGGGGATCGCGGTTCTGCCGCCCGACGTGAACGAGAGCGAGGTCGAATGCGAGATTGATTCCGGCGGGCGTGTCCGAATCGGCCTCGGTTATGTCCGCGGTGTTCGCAGGCAGGATGTGGAGGAGATCGTCGCCGCCCGGCGGGCGGGCGGGCGTTTCCTCAGCCTCTCCGGCCTCGCATCGCGCGCCGCCGCGGGCGTGCCCGCGCTCGAACTCCTCGCGTGGTCGGGGGCGGTGGACTCGGTGGCGGTGGAGGCGGCGGTGGAATCGCGTGGGGCCACTGTGGGAGCTGCAGGCGCCGCCTCCATTGGCAGTTCGCCTGGCGGCGAACTGCCGGTGGCGCTTCGCGCCATTGGCAGTTCGCCTGGCGGCGAACTGCCGGGGGAGGTGGAGGCTGCCCGGGTTCGCGCCTCCGGGACCGCCAGGCGGATCGCGTTGTGGCAACTCGGGGTGGCGACTCCCGGCCGGAGCGTCGCCGGTGGAACCCAGCTGGCGCTCCCACTCGACCTGCCACCGCCACCGTCGCTTCGGGATCTATCAGCTTGGGAGTCGATGCTCGCCGACTATGGGACGACCGGGCTGACGACGTACGACCATCCTCTGGCACTGTTGCGTGAGCGACTACCCGCGGGTGCCGTGAGCAGCAGGGACCTGGAGACGCGAGCCCATGGGGAAAGGGTCAGGGTCGCCGGCCTTGTCGTCGCTCGGCAGCGTCCGGGAACCGCCAACGGGATCGTGTTCGTGCTGCTCGAGGATGAACACGGCACTATCAACCTGATCGTGCCGCCGCCCGTCTACGAGCGCCATCGTCTGACGGTGAGGACCGAGCCGCTCGTGTTCGTCGAGGGCAAGCTCGAGCGATTCGCAGCCGCCGGCGGGGCCATTAACGTGCTCGTACAGCGGATCGCGCCGATCGCCACTCCCGATCGTCCGCTAGCCGAGGTGAAGGACTTCTCGATGCTCGACGAGCTAGAGCGACGGCGGATCGCCCAGGACAAGGCCGCCGCCGCCGCGGGGTCGGCCGCGGCAGGTGCGACCGCCGCCGCGGCGGGCTCTGTGGAGGCAGATGATTTCCGTGCCGTGGCGCCGCCCGTGATGAGCTTCGCCTCCGGCCGCCGGCGATAGAGCCCGTCCGTCGAGGCCTTCCGCCGGTCGGGGCAGGCGCCGCAGACTGTGTTGCCGACCCGCCGCGGAGTCCTCGTCGGGCCTCCAACCGCAGGGTCCGCAGCTCGAACTAGCCATTCTCGGCCCCGGAGCGGTAAGGTGCCCGCGCACCGTGCTCGGCGTCGCACTGTTCATCGCGTTCTGGGTCATCCTGGGACTTGGAACTTTCTTCATCGCCATTCGTGGCGGGATCCGTGGTGCGCGCGACAGCCTGCAGACCCAATCGCGCCGCGGAAGTCGCGCCGCCACCTTCCTTTTCGTGGTCATCTACGGGGGATTTGGACTCGCGCTACCGATCACGCTTCTGGCCGGCAACCATGCGAACGCGAGCAGTCAGTACGACGGCATCAAGCTCAACGCCGCAGACAAGGAAGGACGCGTGCTGTTCGGGCAGCACTGCGCGATCTGCCACACGCTTGCCGCCGCCAGTGCCGTGGGCAAGGTGGGGCCGAACCTCGACATCCTGCAGCCGCCCGAGTCGCTGGTACTGTCGACGATCCAGAACGGGCTCAGTATCGGCGCCGGGACGATGCCCCAGGGCCTCGTGGTCGGCAAGCAGGCCGTCGACGTCGCCGATTTCGTCAGCAAGGTCGCCGGCAAATAGCCGGAAACGATCGGAGGGTGCGTCCGCTGTCGTTGCTAGCTTCGCTGCGAGCTCGTCAGCTAACCCCGTAAGCTCGAGAAAGAGGACGGCTAAATGCCATACGCAGAGGGACCGCCGCGCTCGGCCGAGAACTACGGCCGACGGCCCGGAACCGAGCCGCCGACGCGCCGCACGGTGACGATCCGCGGCCAGGCTGCCGATCGCCGCAGCACCAGGATGATCGAGGTCGACCGTCGTCGTCCGCCTCGCCGTCCGAGCGACCGCGCGATGAGCCGGCCCGATCGCGTCGCAATGTGGGCGTTCCTGCTGTGTCTCCTGCTGCTCGCCGCCGCAGTGATTCGCTGACGCTCCGCCGCAGTCATTCGCTGACGTTCCGCCGCAGAGATTCGCTGACGTTCACCTCGCGGCGGTTCCGCGGCCGTCGCGGGCGTTCGGCAGCGGCGGTGGGTGATAGCTTTCGATCCGTGGCTTCCACTGCCGTGGACGGCACCCGCGCCAATGGCGGTCCCGCCAAGTCGTCGGCCCCCGGCGTCGGGCGCAGGATCAACCAGGCGGGGGAGCCCAGATTGGTCGGCCTGGAGAGCGTGCGGGGCATGGCCGCGATCGTGGTGGTATGGACGCACGCCTGGTCGATGTCACGCGACTTTGCCGGGCGCACCTACACCCAGCGCCTGCCGGACGGTGGCATCTACGCCATCTTCGTGTTCTTTGCCCTGTCGGGGTACCTGCTGTTCTGGCCGTTCGCGCAGGCCGCTTGGGGCAACCGCCGCCCGGTAAGCATCCGCAACTACGCGATCAACCGGGCCTGGCGGGTCCTGCCCGCCTACTACGTCGCGCTCGTCGTGATCATGATGCTCCAGTACCACGGAGGCACGGTCCGCCTGTGGGTGGCGTTCTCGACGTTCACGGAGAATTTCTCGAGCAAGACGCTCGGCCTGGTGGACACGCCGATGTGGTCGATCGCGACCGAGATGCAGTTCTACATCCTGCTGCCGCTGATCGCCTGGGTCATCGTGCGCGTGTCACGCGGATCGCTCCGTACCGGCGCGATCGCGCTCGCCGCGCTCGCCCTGCCGACCTTCCTCGCCCGGGAATTCATCCGATACGGGCTCCCACTCGACAACAAGCTGCAGTTCCTAGACAACACGTTGCTCGAGACCTTCTGCTACTTCGCGCTCGGGATGGGCCTCGCAATGTGGAGGCTCTCGATGCAGCAGCGCAGACCCAGGTGGCTGGACGGACCGCTCGGTCACTCGACCGTCTGGATCGTCGGAGCGGTGGTGCTGTGGCTGATCGCGTGCTACGACTTCAACTGGGAGGTCCTCGGCGCGCTCGCAAGCGCACTGCTGATCGGCGCCGTGGTGCTGCCGCTCCGGCACGGACGGGCGATCAGGCCTTTCAACTGGCGGCCGCTGGCTCTCCTCGGCGTCATCTCCTACAGCATCTACCTGTGGCACTTCCCGATTCTGGTCGGGATCTCGAACCGCAGCTTTACCGATCCGAATGAGGTCATCGGCCGCGGCCTCACCCAGCTGTTCGTACTCGGGCTTCCGCTGTCGGTCGCGGTAGCGGCGTTGTCGTACTGGCAGATCGAGCGCCGCGGGCTCTCGCACCGGCGACCCTGGTCGGCGAACGCGGTAAGCGCCTCCCCCGAGCCGCCGCCGCCCGACCCGGAGGCGGCCGTGCCACCGGCTCCATCGCTGACCCACGGCTGATCTGCGCCGGTGCCGGCGGAAACCGCTCAGACCGTGGCTCACACTGGAGCAGATGCCCCTGCCGGCGCGCCCCCGGGTGCCGGCGGCGGGGGCAGGATCAAGCAGGCAGGCGAGAGCAGACTGGCAGGGCTCGAGAGCGTGCGGGGGATGGCGGCGATCGCCGTAGTGTGGACGCACGCCTGGGTGCTGTCACGCGACTTCGTCGAGCGCACCTACGCGCAGCGGCTGACGGACGGCACGATCTACGCGATCTACCTGTTCTTCGTGATGTCGGGCTACCTGTTGTTCTGGCCGTTCGCGCAAGCGGCCTGGGGCAACAGAAAGCCGGTGAGTGTGCGGAGCTATGCGATCAACCGGGCATGGCGGGTGCTTCCCGCGTACTACGTCTGCGTGGTCGTTCTGATGCTGGTTCAGCGGCACGGAGGGCCGCTCAGCTTCTGGGTTGCGTTCGGGACCTTCACGCAGGACTTCTCCGTCCACACGCGGGGCGAGCTCGACTCGCCGATGTGGTCCCTGGCGACCGAGATGCAGTTCTACATAATGCTGCCGCTGATCGCGTGGGGGCTCGCTCGCGTTGCGCGCGGCTCGATCCGGATTGCAGCGATCTCGCTCGGCGTGATCGCCGTGGCGAGCTTCATGGCGCGTGAGGTTCTCGACTGGGGGCTGTTCGGGACTGTGCGGGTCACGAGCCTGGTAGCTGCGATCAACTTCTCGATGATCGAGCTCTTCGGTTACTTCGCGCTCGGGATGGGGCTGGCGCTGTGGCGGCTCTCGATCCAGGCTCGTCGGCCCAAATGGCTCGACGGCCGGCTTGGCCACTCGACCGTATGGTTCGCCGCTGCGTTCATCCTGTGGATGCTGGCGTGCTACCAGTACGACTGGGAGGGCCTCGGCGCGCTCGCGAGCGCATTGATCATCGGGGCGCTGGTGCTCCCGCTCCGTCACGGGCGCGCGATCGCCCCGTTCCGCTGGCGCTGGATCGCGCTGTTAGGCGTCATTTCCTACAGCGTCTACCTCTGGCACGTCCCCGTCCTGCTAGCGATCGCCAACCGGAGCCTCACCACGGCGCACCTGGTCGTCGGCCGCGGCATGTCGGAGCTGTTCGGCATCGGGTTGCCGGTCTCGGTCGCGATTGGGGCGCTCTCGTACTGGCAGATCGAGCGGCGCGGGCTCTCGCGACGCCGCCGCTGGTCGGGCAACACGCTGGGTTCAGTGCCGGAGGCGCCTGCGGCGGCGGTCTCCGAGCCGGCAGCCGGCGGCGCGCCGTCGCTGACCCCGAGCTGAGGCGGGGCGGGGGGCCAAGCGCGGGCGGTGGATGGTGCTCACCGGCCGGAGTCCGCGACCGCCGCGAGGCGGGAGCTTGTATCCGAACGACTTAGACCTATCCCACTCTGTACTGATCCTGCGTTTATCGCGCTTCCGTATAAGGAAAGGAGTGGAATATCACGCTGGCCGTTGCCACGAGAGCGACGACCTGCAGGATGGCCCGCCCTGGCTCCCGGATCGCTTGTGCGATCGCCTGGAGCCGGATATACTTATCAACCGTAAGTGAGTTCCCAAAGTATAGGAGTTCGACGGCCTCCCGCCGTCGATCCGAATCGACCCCCGGTGGTCAATGATGAAGATCCAGATGAGCAGATTCCAGATACACGACGACCTGACCGCGCCCGAAGGCTCGGTGCCGGTATTGCGCGGCGCCCTGGCTACCGGCGGTCAGCTACCGAACTTTCTCGGTGTTCTGGCGGGCTCGCCCGCCGCGCTCCGCGCGTATGCGCGGTTCCGATCCGAGCTGCGTCACGGCAAGCTGAGCCTGGCCACGCTCGAGCGGATCGCGCTGGCGGTAGCCGAGCATTACCACTCGGAGCCCGGGATCGCGATGCACTCGCGAACCGCACGTGCGGCGGGCCTCGGCCTCGACGAGGTGGCGCTCGCGCGCCAGTTCAGTTCGAAGGATCCGAGCCAGCATGCGCTTCTCACCTACCTCCACGCGCTCGTCGAGAACGACGGTAAGCCACCGATGCACCTCCACGAGGAGGCACGGGAGGCAGGCTGGGACGACGAACAGATCCTCGAGGCGATTGCTGCGGTGGCGCTGGAGGCCTTCACAGCGATGGTCAATGTTGCGGGAGAGGTTCCGGTGGACGGCTCGAATGAGGCGTCGCGGGCCCTTCAAGCGGCGTAGGCTGGGCAGATGAGCGCCTGCGGCCATTCGGCTCACGAGGATCGTGACGCTTCGGCCGCGGGCTGCTGCCCGCTCTATCACGAGGCCGTCGAGTTGGTTGGTCGCCGCTGGACCGGAGCGATCCTGCGCGTTCTGATGGACGGTCCCCTGCGCTTCTCCGAGGTCGCCCAGGCTGTTCCCGAGCTGTCCGACCGGCTGCTGTCCGAGCGCATGAAGGAGCTCGAGTCGCGTGGAATCGTCGCGCGCACCGTCAAGCCCGGCCCGCCGCTGCGGGTCGAGTACGAGCTCTCGGTGATGGGCCGAGAGCTGGAGCCTGCGCTGTCAGAGCTCGAGCGCTGGGCTCGCCGCTGGCTCTCTCCGCGCCGGCCCGTCCGCGTCCGGGCGTAGGCCTAGAGCACGCTCAGAGGCTCGCGGAGCGCGTTACGCTCCCGTCCCGCCAGGTCATCCCACAAGCGACGCGACAGAGACGAACGACTCGGCTCGCAGCGGCAGCGTCGTCGCGGGCACGTCCGTAAGCGGCTTCGGGCGCGCGAGGTCGCGGACGAGGACCTGTGAGGACGCGGTGTCCACGCCGCAGCTCCTGAGTCCGTAACCGACGGTCACGCCGACCAGCCTGACCGGTCCGACGCGCCCCGCCGGTAGATTGCAGACGCCGTCGCCGCCGAGGTTCCGTCGCACGCCAGTGGAATCGATGCAGCCGTAGATGGCGCCGTTGAAGGCGAAAATCCGGGCCGCGTCATCCGCCGCCAGAGTGTGCGAAACCGGTGCCGCGCAGCGGTCCTGGCCAGCCGCGAGGGACGGGGCGGCCGCGCCGCACGCGGCCGCCGTCAATGTCGCAGCGACCAGAGGCAGGGACTCGGAGATGGCCCGTCTGGCGCAATGCATGCCTGGTGGGTACCGTACCTCGCCTGAACCGCGCCGGGCGGCGCGCGGGGGCGCGCCGGGCTGCGCGCGGGGGCGCGCCGGGCTGCGCGCGGGGGCGCGCCGGTAAGGTTCGCGCTCGCTACCCGCAGCTGAAACCGATCAGGAGCCCTCAGGATGGCCGACGCCCCGCTCACCTCCGATGACGTGATGGAACTTGCCAAGGAGCATGAGATCCGGTTCATCCGCCTCTGGTTCACGGACATCCTCGGCCAGCTGAAGTCCTTCTCGATCAATGCGACCGAGCTCGCTGATGCGTTCGAGGGTGGGATGGGCTTCGACGGCTCCTCGATCACCGGATTCAACGCGATCGAGGAGTCGGACATGATCGCGATGCCCGACGCGAGCACGTTCTCGAGGCTTCCGTGGAGCCCATCCGAATCCGGTGTTGCCCGGATGTTCTGCGACATCCTCACCCCCGAGCGCACGCCTTACGAGGGCGATCCGCGCCACGTGCTTCGGCGCGCTGTGGAGCGCGCCTCCGCGATGGGGTTCGATCACTTCTACGTCGGCCCCGAGCTCGAGTACTTCTACTTCCGCGACTCGAAGTCAACCGAGGTGCTCGACGAGGGGGGCTACTTCGACCTGACGACGCTCGACGCCGGCTCTGACCTACGGCGAGAGACGGTCATCGCCCTCGAGCAATTCGGCATCCACACCGAGTACACGCACCACGAGGTTGGGCCGAGCCAGCACGAGATCGACATGCGCTACGCCGACGCCCTGAAGATGGCCGATGACTGCATGACCTACCGGATCACGGTCAAGGAGTTCGCGCTGAAGTACGGCTGCCACGCGACATTCATGCCCAAGCCCCTGTTCGGTGAGAACGGCTCGGGCATGCACACTCACCAGTCGCTGTTCACGGGCGAGCGCAACGCGTTCTTCGACGCCGACGACACCTACTTCCTCTCCGACGTCGGCAAGGCCTTCATCGCCGGCCAGCTGCGCCACGCACGTGAGATCTCCTCGATCTTCGCCCAGTGGGTCAACTCGTACAAGCGACTCGTGCCGGGCTACGAGGCGCCTGTCTATGTCGCCTGGTCACGCCGCAACCGCTCCGCGCTCGTGCGCGTCCCGATGTACCACCCCGGGAGCGAGAAGGCGACGCGAATGGAGCTCCGCTGCCCCGACCCCGCGTGCAACCCGTACCTGACCTTTGCCGTGCTGCTGCAGGCCGGGCTGGAGGGAATCGAGCACGGCTACGAGCTGCCCGACGCGATGGAGAAGAACCTCTACCACCTCTCGCCGGACGAGCGCAAGCGGCTCGGGATCGAGCAGCTTCCCGAGACGCTCGGCGAGGCGATCGAGCTGACCGCCGAGTCCGAGCTGGTTCTGCGTACGCTTGGCGAGCACATGTTCAACCGCTACATCGAGATCAAGCGGCAGGAGTGGGATGACTACCGGGTGCAGGTGACCCCGTGGGAGATCGCGCGGTACCTGCCTGTGTTGTAGCTCGCGAATGGCTTCGTCGAACATTCCGAGCAGTTCCCCCGTCCAGGCCCTGGAGCGAGCCGCCGAGGGCGCGGAGCCGGCAACGAACGGGTCGGGACCGGTAGGCGATGGCGGGTCTTCCCGGCGGTGGACCGTGTTCGTCAATCAGGACGGCATTCTCTTGTGCGCGACCGTTCGCGCCCTCGCCGAGCTCGGGATCCTGACCGGGGCAAACGACGCCGGGAGCTCCCTCAGCGGCCTGTATCCCGGCGTCACGTCCGGTGGCTTCGGCTATCTGCGCGTGGGTCTTCGGTGCCTGGCGAGTCAGGGCTGGCTCGAGCCCTCGACCGCGGCTGAGCCCGACAGCACGCTGATTCGCTGGACGGCAAACGGTCGCCTGATGGTCCCGTACCTCGACTACTACATCGCGGCGGGGCAGTTTCTCGCAGGCTTCGAGAGCAGTGACGACGACGCCTGGGCGCACGGCTGGAAAGCCGAGCAGATCGAGTCCTTCGTCGACCTGCTCGAGCCGGCCGGCGACCGGTGGAGGCTCAGCCCTGAGCTTCCATCGCAGCTGCGTGCGTTGACCGTCACCCACCTGGACTCCGCGCTGGTGGTGCCCGCGATGATCTGGCTGCTGGAGACCGACCGTCTCGCGCCGGACCGGCCGATGCTCACCGACGACGTGCTCGGCGAGGCGATCGGTCGCCTGCTGAGGATCGTCGGCTGGGTCGACCACGACGGCGGCGAATGGACGGCCGCCGGTCGCGAAGCGGCCAGGTTGGCCGTCCATTTCGGGATGGCCGGGTCGTATCTGCCGATGCTCTCGCGGCTACCCGACCTGTTCCGCGGCCAAGCGACAGTCGCGAGCAGCTCGGCGGACGGCGAGTGGCATGTCCACCGACCGCTCAACGTGCGCGCGAGCGCCACGGCACACAAGCGCTACTTCGCTGACGCCGACGACCTGTTCATAGAAATCTTCGATCGTGAGCCCGTGAGCGACCAGCCGCGCTTCATTGCCGACATGGGATGTGGCGACGGGAGCTGGCTGGTGCACCTGTATGAGCTGATCATGGAGCAGACGCTCCGCGGGCAGGTCGCGGCGGAATGCCCGTTGCTGATGGTGGGCATCGACTTCAACGTCGCGGCCCTGGTAGAGGCGCGGCGGTTGCTCGAAGCCGCGGATGTCCCGGCGTTGCTGATCAGAGGTGACGTTGGCAACCCGGACGAGGTGAGCGCCCGGCTCGCTGAGCACGGACTTGCGATGCAGGACGGACTGCACATCCGCGCGTTCATCGACCACAACCGCGCATATCGCGGCGCCGAGGCGGATATCGGCGTCTCCGGCGTCTCCAGCGGCGCGTATGTGGGCGCCGACGGCCGGTCACTTGACGGCGCCGCGGTCGAACGCGATCTCGTGGCGCACATGCAGCGCTGGACTCCGCATGTCTCCAAGCACGGCCTGGTGGTGCTCGAGGCGCATTGCGTCGATCCCGCGATCGCGCAGAAGCACCTCGGCGCGACGCACAGTGTTGCGTTCGATGCTTACCACGGTTACTCGCACCAGTACCCGGTCGAACATTCGGCGTTCCAGGCTTGCTGTCAACTAGCCGGGTTGCGGTTCGTGAGTGAGTGGGAGCGGCACTATCCCGTCAGCAGGCCGTTTGTCGCGGTCACCCTCAGCCGGATGCTGCCCGTCGCGCCTGGGACGTCACCACTCGCAGTACGCGGGCCTGTCGAGCGCGCAGATACCTGGCAACCGTCGCCGGAGACCGATCTCACCGACGGCGAAGCGCTACACGAACTGCTGTACACGGGCGGAGATCTCAATCATCCACGTTCCTGGTGCTCGGCACCAACCGGATACGTCGTCGCGCGGGCGCTCGCCGCTGTTCAAGCCAGACTCGCCCACGCACGCGCAGGCGACGTAATCCGCGTACTTGACTACGGGGCAGGTACCGGTTTGGCGACGATCGAGTTCCTCAAGGGGTGCCGCGAACGCCGAATCGACGGACAGCTCGAGCGGCTCGGCGCGACGCTCGAGGTGCATCTCGTGGACCTGCCCTCGAGCTGGTTTGCGTTCGGATACCAGTTGTTGCGTGACTGCCCGTGGACCCACGTTCATTCGCTGTCGAGTGCGGAGCGCCGGTTTCGCCCCATGCGGGAGGTCACCGGTGACAGGGCGATGGACGTCGTGATGGCGAATATGGTCTTCCATCTGGTGCGGCCACGCGCACTCGAATCGATGGCCACAGAGCTTGCCAGCGTGACCGCTCGTGGGGGCACCCTGATCTGGAGCGCGCCGGACATCGGACCGGCCGGGCCGTACGCAGTCCTGTTCCACGATGCGAACCGGGCGCTGCGGCGGCGCTGGCTCGAGTTCCTGGACGCGGGCGCGTCCGGCGAGGATCTGTTCGCCGACGAGGCACTGCGAGACGAGACAAGGCGGATCCGCGACGGCCTGAATGACATGGCCAGAACCGACGCCCGGGCGCGGGCGAACCGTCGTGTGCTGCCCGAACCGAACATCGCCGCAGACGTATTCGGCGCGCTCGCGGATGCGTTCGACGGCCCGAGCGAACTTCGGACCGAGACTCACGAGCTGCTTGTCCAGGACATCATCGACACGCTGCTGGTGCCTTCGAACCAAGGTGAGTACCTCCCCGAGATCGGCGATGCCCGTGTCCGCGAGGCGGTTGTCCGGGAGCTGATGCTGAAGGAGGTACTTCCCGTTCTGAGGAGTCAGGAAGCCGGAACCGCGGGTGGACTGAACGTGCAGTGGACGCTCGGTACGCACACGCGCGCCACCGGCTAGGCGAGTAGTGCAGCGAGCTCCTCGGGCTCGCTTACCGGCGACTTGCATGTGAAGTGCTGGCAGACGAAGGCGACCGACTCGCTGGCGCTGGCGACCGACTCGCTGGCGCTGGCCGGTCGCTTGGCAAGAAGCTCGCTGGCGCTCCCTTCTTGCTGGGTGCTGGTGTTCCATAAGTGGCTTCCGGCTAGCACTATGTGGGGGCGGAACTGGCTGTGGACTACGCGCAGGAGCTCCGCCCGTCCTTTTGGGGGCCCGGTTATGACGACCTGTTTCACTGGTGCTAGGTAGAAGTCGATGGCTCGGAGGAGGTGGCCGAAGCCGTGCGGGTGCTTTGCCGCGAGCGGGTAGACCAGACGCAGCACGCTGACCGCGTGCTGCTCGTAGCGCTGCTCTCCCGACAGTGACGCCAACCGCAGCAAGCCGAATGCCGCCGACGAGCTTCCCGACGGGATCGGCGAGTCATCGAGGTCCTTGCGGCGCGCTGCGAGCTGCTCGTGGTCGTCGGCGGTGGTGAAGAAACCGCCACGCTCGCCGTCGGCGAAGTGCAGGGTCAGCTGATCGGCCAGTGCGACGGCCTCGCGGTACCAGCGTGGGTCGAACGTGGCCTCGTACAACGTCAGCAGCGCCTCGAGCAGGAAGGCGTAGTCCTCGAGGTAGGCACGCAACCGTCCCCTCCCGTCCTTCCAGGTCCGCAGCAGGCGGCCATCGTCGTCGCGCAGCTCGCGCAGGATGAACTCGGCGCACGCGGTGGCGCTCTCGATGTAGTCCTTGCGCTCGAGCGCCGCGCCGGCGTCGGCGAGCGCCGAGATCATCAAGGCGTTCCACGCGGTCAGCCGCTTGTCATCGAGGCCCGGACGTACCCGTCCGGCGCGGGCTTCGAAGAGCCGGCGCCGGATCTCCGGCAGATCGGAGGGCACCGGTCCGCGCGCCTCGAGGATGTTCGTGCCTTCGAAGTTCCCGCGCTCGCTGGCGCCGAAGTAGGCGATCGCGTCCGGAGCGAGATCATCTCCGAGGGTCTCACGGAGCTGTCCGACCGTCCACACGTAGAACTTGCCCTCGACCCCCTCCGAGTCCGCGTCGAGGGCGGCGCAGAACCCGCCCTCCGGGCCGCGCATCTCGCCCAGCGCCCAGTCCAGCGTCTCGCAGCACACCGCGCGCAGGCGATCCTCACCCGACTCCTGCCACCCGTGCAGGTAAGCCCGCGCAAGCAGCGCATTGTCGTAGAGCATCTTCTCGAAGTGGGGAACCGTCCAGGTTGCGTCGACCGCGTAGCGGGCGAAGCCTCCCCCGACCTGGTCGTAGATCCCGCCGGCTGCCATCGCTCGCAGCGTGCCGAGTGACATCTCACGCTCGCTGCGGCTCAGCAGCAGCTCGATCGTCGAAGCCGGCGGGAACTTCGGCGCGCGGCCGAAACCGCCGTTGGTACGGTCGTAGGAGCGGCTGAGGGTGGCGACCGCGTCGGTAAGCAGTTCCTCACGGATCGGCTCATTCGAAGGCTGCATGCGCGCGGTCGCCTGCAGCGAATGGATGATCTGAGCGGTCTGCTCGCGGATCTCTTCGCGGCGCTTTTCCCAGGCATCGGCGACCGCGAGGAGGACCATGCGCCAGCTCGGCATTCCCTGGCGCGGCTCGGGCGGGAAGTAGGTGCCGACGTAGAAGGGAACCTGCTCGGGTGTGATGAACGCGTTCAGTGGCCAACCGCCGTGGCCGGTCATCGCCTGGACGGCATCCATGTAGATCGCGTCGACGTCGGGTCGCTCCTCGCGGTCCACCTTGATGCACACGAAGCGCTCGTTCATGAGCGCCGCGATCTCCGGATCCTCGAACGACTCGCGCTCCATCACATGGCACCAGTGGCAGGCCGAGTAGCCGATCGAGACCAGCAGTGGCCGGTCCTCGGCGAGGGCCCGCGCGAGCGCCTCCTCGCCCCAGGGATTCCAGTCGACAGGGTTGTCTTTGTGCTGGAGCAGGTACGGGGAGGTCTCGTCCGCGAGGCGATTGGGCATGCTCCGGAGGCTACCCTGCAGTGGGGGACGGCGCGGCTCGTAAGCGCGCAGCCCGCAAGTCCGATCTACTTAAGCTGGAGCCCAGATCAACCGCGATCAGGAGAGCAGCACGTGTCCGACAACCGAGAGCCAGTAACCGCCAAAGACGCGCCAGCCGCGATCGGCCCCTACGTTCACGCCGTTCGCGCGGGCGGCCTGCTGTTCTGCTCGGGCCAGATCCCGCTCGACCCCCGGACCGGTGAGCTCGTCATGGGCGGTCCCGCCGAGCAGGCGGGCCGGTGCCTGGAGAACCTCGCAGCGGTGTGCGCGGCCGCTGGAGCGAGGTTGGGAGACGCGGTCCGCGTGACCGTGTA
>Ga0302325_10017590_pt1 | contig 15106 bp, 13 predicted proteins | sample Palsa_T0_2_FD_201948 | JGI IMG/M metagenome (GOLD analysis project Ga0302325, IMG submission 201948) | Peat permafrost microbial communities from Stordalen Mire near Abisko, Sweden - Palsa_T0_2 | ecosystem: Environmental > Terrestrial > Soil > Palsa > Peat permafrost | place: Sweden: Abisko... | reverse complement strand
AGCAGAGACGAGGACGATATGGACGAACGACACCCATCCAAGGAGGCAGCATGACGACAGTGGTAGCGACCCCTCCGCCCGCGTCGAGCGCGGGCAGTGCCCCGCCGACGACGAGCATCACGGGCGTAGCCAACGGCAGCAATCACAGTACGAAGGTCGATTTGCAGGTGGCTTACCAGGCGCTCACGACGGGCCTGGCGACTTTCTACCAACCGACCGACACATTCCTTTTGCCGACCGGTACGGTCACGCGCGATGCGCTCATCGCGCAGTTTCAGGGGTTTATCAACGTGGCCGAAACCACGAAATCATCGCAACAGAGCTGGCATGAGGCCGTGCAGGCCGAGCGCGCAGCGGAGCTGGTGGTGCGCCCGGTCCGGCAAGCCGTGCGCAGCGTCGTAACAGGCCGATTCGGCGCGAACGCAAAGCAGCTCGCGCAGTTTGGGTTCGTGCCTCTGAAACCGGCCGTCCGCAAGGTCGCGGTCAAGGCCCAGGCCGTGGTCAAGATGAAGGCGACCCGGCTCGCGCGGAGCACCAAGGGCAAGGTCCAGAAAAAGACCGTCAAGGGGACCGAGCCGGCGGTGGGCTCGGACGTCACGAGTCTGCCGGCGCAGCCGTCCACGGGGACGGCGCCGGCGACGCAGGCGGCTCAGACGCCGGTCGTGAAGGCCTCGAGCTAACGGGCTCTCTCACGGAGTGGAAGGGGGGCAGGACTCGTTTTCGGGTCCTGCCCCCCCGCGGGTCCAGACTCACCATGGATCAACGTCAGAGACCAGGTCTACCTCCGCGTTGGAGGCGTCACGCGCTCTTCTGCTCCCCCGTTTCGCGGCGGTGCACCTCCTCACGAACGGCAGGGATGATCCAACGGCCGTAGTCGATCGCGTCGTACAGTGGCTCGTAGCCGCGATTGAGGAACGTGGTGACGCCGATGTCGTAGTAGTCGAGCAGCGCCGCGACGATGGTATCGGTCGTGCCGACCAGCGCTGTGGAATCGTGAGAGGCTCCGACCGCGGTCGCCGTCGACATCCATAGGGTGGCGCTCGCCTCGCGCGGCGGCAGCGAGCAAGCGCTTGGTGCCCGTTCCGGGCACTCGACCGGGGACGGGCTTGTAGTTCTTCTCCAGCGCTTCGACCGACCCGGCCTCGACGATCAGGCCGTCGTGTAGGACCATGACGCGATTCGCGACGGCGCGCACGACTCCCAGGTTGTGAGTTACGAAGAGAATGGCCAAGCCTTCCTCCCGCAGCGTGCGCAGGAGCTGCAGAATCGCCGCTTGGACCGAGACGTCGACCGATGAAGTGATCTCGTCGCAGACCAGAACGCGGGGGTTGCAGACGAGCGACCGCGCGATCGCCACTCGCTGGCTTTGAGCGCTCCGCGTTCCTCGGGGTGCTGCTCGTCGCGACTGACGGCTTATTCAAGTATGCAGCGATCGACGTCATCGCCCGAGTCGTACGAGCAAGCCCCATCGGCGTGGCCGCCGAACAGCTCGTCGATCTGGTTCAGCTTCCCTCGGGCAAGTCTCCCGACGATGTGGCGGTGGTTCTCCTCAGCAGGAGCTCCGCGACAGGTCCCTCCTAGCGGCCGGCGTCATGAGTTCGGCGCCGCTTCACGCGGCGCTTGCCCTCGCCCAGGTCTGCGCCGCTCTCACGGAGTCGAGGTCGGACGAGGCGACGGTCCGCCATGGACTTGTCAGGCTCGCAGCGCTGCTTCGATGAATTCAGTCTTGCCGGCGGTATAGGCGGCCCGGCTGATCGCGGTGTCGGCGATGTTGGTCTTCAGGGCCTCATAGGCCGCGCGCAGGGCGGCGTCCGCACGCAGACGGTCGCGGAACCTCAAGGTCCTGGCCCACGCCTCGGCGCCATGAATCACCACATGGACGAGATGGGTGCGGGCAACGCCGCGGCCGAAGATGTGGTGATCGGGGATGCCCTGGCTTCCAGCGTAGTCGTAGCCCAGCGCCGCCATCGGCTCGATGAATGCCAAGCCATGGTCGATGTGGGCGACGCCAACCTGTAGGTCGAGGATCGGCTTGGCGCGCAGGCCAGGTACGGCAGTGCTGCCGTAGTGTTCGATGGCCAGAGCCGCTGGGCCGAGCGCGGCCGCCAGGCGCGCGGCCTCCTCGCCGAAGGCCCGCGCCCAGAGGGGATTGTGGGCCACCAGGCGGTTGGCACCCGCTTCCAGCCCGAGGCCGTAGTCACTGTCCAGGGCCACAACCTGCTCGCGAGGCAGACCGGAGCGTCCTTGCGCGCGCTCAAATTGAAGACGTCCTAGGCTCGGCCGGAGCTTTCGGCAACGCTTCTTCGGCTCGTTCGCCACGTCCATGATTGTCACGATATTGTCTAGCATAAGAGACACAATGGAGCTAAGGATGCCGGTTATGAGCAAAGGCAAGCAGACCCCCGACATCGATACGTTGTGGTTCACTCGTTGCGCAGGCAACGGACGCGGCGGCGTGCCGACCGCGACGGGCATCGCCCATCAGCTGGGCCTGTTCCGCAAGGAGTTCCAGCGCGACGGCTTCCGGCTGCGCACCCTCCAGGACGATGACGCCGACGATTTCCGATACAACCATTACGACCATGAGCTCACCACGCTGATCCGCGAGGGCGGAAATCTCTTCTCGATCCCCGCGCGCGCACAGGGTGCAAAGACGTACCTGATCGGGCTCACCTGGATCGACGAAGCGCAATCGATCCTGGTCCGCACGGACTCGGACATCCGTTCGCCCAAGGATCTGAAAGGCAAGCGCGTGGCCCTGCCCGCCTATCGCCCCGCCGACATCCGGGAGAACAAGCGCGGCCGCAGCATCGCTCGGCTCCAGAGCTTGCACGGCTACGAGGGTGCGCTGCGCTCGGTCGGCCTCTCGCTCGACGACATCAAGCTCGTCGAGGTCGGCTGCGACGCGGACGATCGTTCCGGGGACATCCGGACGAGCGAGGGCGGCTTCTGGCAGGGATTCCAGCCGCTCCACGACGGCAAGGTCGACGGCTTCTTCGTGAAGGGCGCAGGCGCGCAGGACGCAGCACGCCGTCACGGCTTTGTGGTCGGCATCGATCTCGACAAGCTGCCGGAGCGCCGCTTCCGCGTGAACAACGGCACGCCGCGGCCGATCACCGTGCACGAGTACCTGCTCGAGCACCACTACGACGTCGTCGTTCGCTTCCTGCGCCAGGTGCTGAGCGCCTCGGAATGGGCCAAGACGCACCTCCATGAGGTCTACGACCTCCTGAGGAACGAGATCGGCGCCACGCCGGAGGGCCTCGCCGCCGCGTATCGCGACGGCTTCCACCTCTCGCTCGCCCCGAATCTGTCCGACGAGCGCGTGGAGCTCTTCCGCCAGCAGAAGGACTGGCTCTTGAGGCACGGCATCCTCGATCGGGACTTCGACTACGATGCCTGGATCGATCGCCGTCCGATCGAGGAGGCGGCGCGAACGCTCTCCGCTGCCGTCGCGGCCTGAGCCGCCGCACGATCTTCGCGCGAGGTTCTCAAGTGTCGAGCTCGGCGGATGGCTCTCGTATTCACATTGCGATTGCGCGGACAGTTCGAGTTCGCGGGAATGAATCCGTTGCTGCCGACCCGCATCCACTTGTGGCCGATTCGTACGATCGCGCTCGCGTGGTTGTTCGCGATTGGCGCCTGCCATGTCGCGCGCGGGCCTGCGCAGAGCGGTCCCTCGTCCCCGGTATCCGTTCCTCCGCCCGAGGTCGAAGTTGCGGCCAAAGAGATCAGTGCGGAGCTTCTGCGCGGTCAGATCACACAAATTTCATCTGACGCGTTCGCGGGGCGAGGGCCGGCAACGGCCGGCGATCGCGCGGCCCGAGCGTACCTTGTCACGCAGCTCACGTCCCTCGGCCTTGAGCCCGGCCTCGGGCGGCAGGGGTGGGAGCAGCCGGTCGACCTGGTGTCTGTGACGACCGCCATGCCGAAAGTATGGACGTTCGAGCGGGGGGACAATCACTTGTCGCTTTCGTGGTGGGACCAGTACATCGCGGGCAGCGGCGTGCAGATGACGACAGGCGCCATCGATCGCGCCGAGGTCGTCTTCGTCGGTTACGGCATCGAAGCGCCCGAGTACGGCTGGGATGATTTCAAGGGAAGCGACGTCAAGGGCAAAGTCCTGCTCATGTTGAACAACGATCCCGACTGGGATCCGGCTCTCTTCGGCGGGACCACGCGGCTTTACTACGGTCGGTGGACGTACAAATTCGAGAGCGCGGCCAGGCACGCCGCCGCGGGTGCGATCATCATTCACACGACGCCGTCGGCCGGCTATCCGTTCCAGGTCGTGCGTTCGTCCTGGGGTGGTACGCGCTTCGAGCTGCCGAGCAAGGGCGCGCCGGCCTTGACCGTTCAGGGGTGGGTGACCGAGGACGGGGCTCGCGCGCTCGTCCAGCTCGCGGGGCAGGACCTCGCCAAGCTCGTGGAGTCCGCCCGCAGCAAGGCGTTCGTCCCCGTCGCGCTCGGAATCACGACGTCGATAGGATTCCAGAACAAACTCGAGCGCGCTCGGACGGCCAACGTGTACGGAGTCATCAAAGGGAGCGATCCTGGGCTCGCAGACCAATACGTCATCGTCAGCGCCCACCACGACCACCTCGGTGTCGGCAAGCCGGACGCGAGGGGCGACGCCATCTATAACGGCGCGGTGGATAACGCAGTGGGGGACGCCCAAGTGCTCGGTATCGCCAAAGCCTTCAAGGCTCTGCCGAGTCCGCCCCGCCGATCCATTCTTGTCTTGTTCACAGCGGCCGAAGAGCAAGGTCTGCTGGGCTCCAAGTATTTCGCCGAACACCTGCCCGTGGCCCCGGCGAAAATCGTAGCCAATCTGAACTACGATTGCGGCAACATCTGGGGAAGCACGCGAGACATTACGCAGATTGGACTCGGCAAGTCATCGATCGACGCCGTGGTGACACGCGTCGCCGCATGGCAAGGGCGCATCGTGAAGCCCGATCAGTTTCCGGACCGGGGTTCGTTCTATCGTTCCGACCAGTTCAGCTTCGCAAAAATCGGCGTTCCGGCGCTGTATCTGAAGACCGGCACGGACTTCATCGGCCGACCGGGGGGATGGGGAAAGGAGCAGATTCTTCGTTACGAGTCTCACGACTATCATCAACCAAGCGACGAGATCCGACCCGATTGGAACTTCGATGGCATGGTGCAGGACGCGCAAATAGGTTTCTTCGCCGTACTGGAGATCGCGAACGCCGACCAAGCCCCGAGCTGGGTTCCGGGCGATGAGTTCGAGGCCGCGCGCAAGGCGTCGCTCGCGGACGTCGGCCGTTAGGGAGGCCTGCCCGTGCGAGACTCGAAGCCGGACACGCCGTCGCCGCGGAAGCGCCCGGATCCATACTCGTGGAAAGGCGCTTCGGCGCGACGGACATAGCCACTACGATCATCTGTCGCAGGTCGTCCGAGCGGCCGAACTCCCGCGGGGGGCTCGGCGGTGTGTGCACCTCGGAGCCCCGCCGGTAAGGGAGCCGCCAATCGCGTATGACCGAGCGCTTCGGCAGACTCCCCGCAGCTCTCCAGCGCGCCTGCGGCACGGCCACCGTTAGAAGGAGCGCGTTTCGGCGGAGGAACCACTACGATGCGGCTCATCTTGGCGCGCCAAGCCCAGTTTGTCGACGGCATGGACCGCGTAGCGCTCAACGTAAAAGCTCGTGGGGCTTTCCTCCGCCTTGACTGTGGGGAGCTCTCCGAGCCGCGCCTTCCAACTCACGATGCGCTCGGGGGCTAGTTTGAGGACCGATCCGCGGATCTGCTCGACCTGTTCGAGCGCCGGCCAACGCTCGAACCACGGATACAACGTGAAATCGACGAGGCTCGGTGCCGCGCCGAAGAAATACGGCCCCCCCTCCGAGTGCTTCGCGAATCCTTCGCGCTCGAGAAAGTCGAGCCCCGACAATAGGCTGCTCCGAGCTTCGTCGCGAGCGGCCTCAGTCGTACCTCGCAGCAAAGCACCGAACAGCGGAACGAAACGGGTGTTGGCCCAGTCGATCCACAAGCGCGCGATCGCGCGCTTGCCGGAGTGACCTGGAAGGAGAGGCGGGTTCGGGAACACCTCGTCGACATATTCATTGATGATGGCGGATTCCCAAACTCGGTTTCCATCGTGTTCGATCGCCGGCACTTTGCCATAGCCGGATACGGTCGAAAACCAGCTCGGCTTATTCCGAAGGTCGATCTCCCGGAGCTCGAAGTCGACGCTCTTGTGCGAGAGGACCAGGCGGGTCCGGTGGGCGAACGGGCATGCCCGAGCGCTAAACACGATCAATCTTGCCATTGCGGATCCTCCTGAGGTCCCGTCGGAGCGGTGCGGCCAGATCAGATAGGGGCGGCTGCGCCGCGCGATGGCCTCGGCCCTTGCTGGGAAAGGAATTTTCGAGCAGCGGCCAGAGGGCGAGGATCGATCCAGCCACGAACGTCGAGCTCCTCGGGCAGAAAGCCGTGCTCGAAGAGAAATGCCGTGAAGTCCTCGAGAGCCTCGATCGACGACTCTTGCAGGTCGGTCTTCAGGTGCGTGTTCGCGTCGTTGCCGTAAGCCAGAGACACCCATCGATCGGCCGAGCCGGTCTCACGAGCCAAGTATTGAATGGCCTCATCGCGGTGGTCTTCGGCCCATTGTCCCGCAAGCAGCACGCGGCGAACAATGCGGCTCACGATGTCCGGGTGGTTGTCGAGCAGATGGGCGTCAACGGTTAGGGTGCGCGGCGAGTGGTTGTTGGCGCGCGCGCGGGTCCGGATGCTTCCAGAGGTCGAAGACCACGTGGGCTCCTATGGCATCGGCGACCTCGAGACCTCGAGACCCCTTGTGAAAAATGACATCGACCTTGCCGGTTTTGAGGGCCTGAACCTCGAGCAGTTGTTCCGCGCCGAACGCCTGGCCGAGCTGCCCCGGCCGATCGAACGATGTCTCCGCGCGAGGAATTTCGATGAGCTCGACGTCCCTTTCCGTCAGGCCCTCGAGGGCGAGCGCCGCGAGGTAGGCGCGGAGCGTCGTCGCCTTCCAGAAATCGATGCGGTCGTTTGGGCGCGTCGCGATGCCGAGACGGCGCCCCATCAGGTGCTTGACGCTCCGGATATTCGACTCGGGAAGCGAGAGGATGACTTGCGACTCGTCGGTCCACGTCAAGCCGATGAGTCGCGTCTCGCGGCCGGCCGCACGCGCCCAGATTGCTGGGATGCTGCCGCCCTGTCGAAACGAATTGTCGAGGTTGTGGTCGAAGTGCGAGGCGCGCACGGATCGGTCGCTGCTATCGCGCACGGAGCCCAACTTGATGCCGTCGGCGGCGAACTCCTGCTCGATCCAGCCCAGTTGCACGGCAATTCCGACGGGCGTCGGTACCGGGCAGCGTGTGTACCAAAGGGTCTCAAGCTTGCTCATGCTGCATCTCCTCGGTGGATGGATGATCGTCAGAGAAGCGCACTCGCTACCAGTTGTCCAGTAAAACGGACGAAGCGACAGCGTATGCGTCCCGGGCGACGAATGGGGACGACGTAGCAGATCGCCCTCTCCCACAGATGCGCTTGCAGATCTTACGAGGCGTGATGCGGCTTCCATGCTCCTCGTCACGTGCTCGATCCGGAGATCGATCGGGAGAGAGTCTTTTATACTGGACATAAGATGCAGCGCGATTATGCTGATGCCATCCTCCGGCGAACGTGACACACGAAAGGTTTTCCAATGCTCAAGACTATTCAAAATGCCGCGCCGCTCGACACGCTCTGGTTCACCCGATGCGCGGGTGGGGGACGCGGAGGCGTTCCGACTGCGTCCGGCATCGCCTATAAGTTGGGATACCTGGACGAGGAGTTCGCGAAAGACGGGATCAAGCTCCGCACCTTGCAGGACGAGGGAACAGAGGGCCTGCGCCACCACCACTACGAGCATGGCCTCGAGAACCTCATCCGCGAGGGCGGTAACCTCTTCGCGATTCCCGCCAAGGCGCAGGGGGCTGCCACGAGGTTGATCGGGCTCACGTGGATCGACGAAGGGCAATCGATTCTCGTTCGCCCCGACTCCGAGATCCGGTCGCCTGGTCAGCTCAAGGGAAAGCGGCTTGCCCTGCCCGCCTACCGCCCCGCGGACCTCGCCGAGAATCGCCGAGGTCGCTCAATTGCTCGCCACATGAGCCTCCACGGCTACAAAGGGGCGCTCGCGTCGGTCGGGTTGACGCTGGACGACGTTCGCTTGGTCGAGGTCGGCGGCAAGAGCCCCGAAGAGCCCAGGGAGAGCTATGGCGGGTTCTGGCCGAGCTACGAGCCGCTCGTCCGCGGCGAGGTCGACGCGATCTATGTCAAGGGTGCGCCGGGACTCGATGGAGCGAAGAAGTACGGTGTCGTTGTCGGCATCGACCTCGACCAGTTACCCGAGCGGCGCCTGCGCGTGAACAACGGCACGCCGCGCCCGGTCACCGTGCACGAACACTTCCTCGAGCACCACTACGACGTGCTCGTCCGCTTCCTCCGGCAAACGCTTCGCGCGGCCGAGTGGGCCAAGACGAACCTTAAGGGTGTGCAAGACATCCTCCAGAGCGAGACGGGCGCCAGCGCGGAAGCCGTGGCCACGGCTTACCGCAGCGGCTTTCATCTATCGCTCGCGCCGGATCTGTCCCCCGAGCGGCTCGATCTCTTCCGGCAACAGAAGGACTTTTTGCTTGCCTACGGCGTTCTCGATCGAGACTTCGACTTCGACGCCTGGGTCGACCGACGTCCACTCGAGGACGCGGCGCGCCATCTCGCGACCGTTCGGGCCGCCTGACCGCGGCCGGCCCCCCAAACCATTTCCGGCGAGGACTGTCATGAGTCAGAAGAAGAAGCGTCAGCTGTCGTTGTCGGTGTTTGTGCAGCAATACGGCACCCACGGTCGCGCATGGCGCCGGGAGGGGGTAAAGGCTGGCGGCAATCCCGATTTCGAAGAGTGGGCAAGCATCGTCAGGCTGCTTGAGCGCGGCAAGTTCGACTTTGCCTTCTTCGCGGACTTCGTCGGCCAGAGCGGAGCGCAGGTACGCGGCTTCGGGGGATGGCCGCGCGGAGGCCACTTCGAGCCGACCACGCTCGTGTCCGCTCTCGCAGGGATCACCAAACACATCGGCCTCGTCGCAACCATCAACACGAACTTCAACGAGCCTTACAACGTGGCGCGGCGACTCGCCTCAGTCGACCACCTCACGGGGGGTCGCTCGGGCTGGAATATCGTCTCCTCTCTCTCCGAAGGCGCGGCCCAGACGTTCGGCATAAAGGACGGGATCGACCACGATGGGCGCTATGAACGCGCGGCGGAGTTCGTCGATCTGACAAAAGAGCTGTGGGACAGCTGGGACGACGGCGCCTTCGATCACCCGAACAAGGAGACCGGCGTGTTCGCCGATCCCAAGAGCGCGCACCCCATTCATCATCATGGAAAGCATTTTTCCGTGGATTCCATTCTCGATATTGCGCGCCCCATCCAGGGATACCCCGTTTTTTTTCAGGCGGGCAATTCCGACGCCGGACGCGAGTTCGCAGCCCAGTACGCGGAGGTCATCTATGCGGCCGCGCAGACGCTGGAGGAGGCAAAGTCGTTCTACAAGGACGTGAAGGGGCGCCTGGCGAAATACGGCCGCGAGCCGGACGACTTGAAGGTCACTCCCGGCCTCTTCTATCACATTGGTTCCTCGCGACTGGAGGCCCAGGAGAAGTACGAGTCGTTCCGGGAGGCGGTGGACGTGTCGGGCGCAAGGCTGTTTTTTGGTGTCGATCTCTCCAGCTATTCCATCGATGGGCCCATGCCGACGCATCTGCCGGAGCCGGAAAACGGCAAGGGCCGATGGCGGCAAGCCATCGCCCTCGCGAAGAGGGAGAACCTCACCATTCGCGAGCTCATCTTGCGCTTCACCGCCGTACAGGGCCACCGCATCGTGGTCGGGACCGCCACGGACATTGCGGACCAGCTCGAGGACTGGTTCGTCCACGAGGGCGCGGACGGCTTCAACCTGAAGCCGTCGTTTATCCCGGATTCGCTCGAAGACTTCATCAAGCTCGTGGTCCCGGAGCTGCAGAAGCGAGGCATCTTCCGAACCGAGTACGAAGGCACGACTTTGCGTGACCACCTCGGCCTCAAACGTCCGGCTAATGCGCTCACTCAACCCTCGAAAGCACGTGGCTCCTATGCCGAGCCGGCAAGCGCGCTCGCGTCCGCTCAAGGAACCTCCGGGACGTGATTGACTCGTACGCGAAGTCTCGTTTTGGAACGCGCCCGCCGCGGCGAGCGTTCGCATTCCTGGCCATCATTGCTGGGGCGCTCTTGCTTGGGGCCTTCGTGCTCCACAGAGGAGGCCATCGAGACTCTGCGGTCGGACCGAAGGTAGTCCGACTGACATGCACTGCGGCGCTGACCGGCGAGCGCGCCTTCTCCGGATTGACCTCCGTCATCGTGTCTGACGGGTGGCTGGAGCACGAGCTTGCCAAGCACGGCGTTGGGATCGAGTGGGTGCCAGTCCCGGGCGCCTCGGTAGGACCCACGATCAACGAGGGTTTCGCCAACCACACAATTGACATCGCGAGCTACGGCGATTTGCCCTCGATCATCGCAAACGCCGCGGGCGTTCAGACGGAGCTCATCGTGCCGAGCGGACGGGGAGGGGACACGTATCTGATCGTGCCTCCCGATTCGACGGCTACTTCACTGCTCGATCTGAAGGGCAAGACGATTGCGATCCACCGGGGCCGCCCGTGGGAGCTCCCGTTCAGCCGTCTGGTCGACTCTCTCGGACTCACGTACGCCGATTTTGACGTCCGCAATCTCGAGCCGCAAGCTGGAGCCGCCGCCCTCGCCGCACACAAGGTCGATGCCCTCTATTCGATCTCGGCGTATCAGCTCGTCCAGAGAGGTGTGGGTAAGATCGTCTGGTCGACGGCTCAGGCACCGCCCGACTGGAAGATGCGCGCCGAGGTGTGGGCGGCGCGGGACTTCGTCGAGAAGTATCCGGATCTCACGCAGATCATCGCGACGGCGTACGTGAAGGCCGCCCATTGGGCGTCGCTTAGCGAGCACCGAAGCCAAATGCTCACCTTACTCGCGCGGGCCGGCACGCCTATCGAAGTGCTCGACAAGGAATACGGCGAAGGCGACGTCTGGCGGGATCGCTGGTCGCCGCTCTTCGATCAGCCCGTGCTGCTCCATTACCGTAACGCGATCGGCTACGCCCGCGAAAAGAAGATGATCTCGCGCGACCTCGACTTCAACAATTGCTACGACGATCGATTCGTGAAGGAAGCTCTCGATCAGCTGGGGCTGGGAAACTACTGGGCGCCCTGGACGTCGGGCGCCGTGAGCGTTCGCCAGCCGTGAGAGGCTTCTTGCGCGCATAGGAGGAGAGATTCTCCCGAGCGCTATCCTCTTGCGATGTGGCTCCAGTAGCCTCGCAACCCCAACACGTCGATGGCGGCAGCGACGAAGCTGTCGTCGTAGCAATCGTGGAAGTCGAAGGAATGCGCGATGATTCCTTTGTCGAGCGCGTATCCAATCGCAAGCTCGTAGTGAGAAATCATCGCGTCGTCGAAGAGCGGTGACCACCGATCGCGCCAGGAACCCGTCTTGTACTCGCGACGGACGACGCTCTCGGGCGTTCCAGTTTGCGTCGCGATCTTGATCATCGCTTCGCGGTTCTCCTCCTGGGACGCCCACTGGTTGGCTCGAACGTACGCGGTCGCCACGAGCTGAGTCAGGTCCGGATGGCGCTGCGTGAACGCGGCGGAAGCCCACAAGCCGCCGAGCATTTTCCAGTCGGCGGAGGCGCCCTCCGTCGACCAGATGATCTTGCCGACTCCCTTGTCCTCGAGCGTGTACGCGGTGATCGGGAGGCACACTGCGTCCACCTTGTGCGCCGCCAACGCGGCCGCCCCCGCCTCCGGGTTCAGGTTGAGAATCACGAAGTCCTTGTGGTTGAGGCCGGCCGAATCGATCAGGCGACTCAGTGGGAGCTCCCAGGGACGGCCTCGATGGATGGCGATGCGCTTGCCCTTCAAGTCGGTGATTGACCGCGCGGACGAATCCGGCGGCACCAGGAGATACGTGTCGCTACCGCGGCCCGCGGGAACAATCAGTTTCGTGTGAATGCCTGCCGCGTTGGCGATGATGGACGGCAGTTCACCGTAGCCAGCAAGATCGATGCTTCCGTTGGCAAAAGCCTCGTTGGTCATCGGCCCCACGTTGGCATTGGGCATCGCGATCCATTCGAGGCGCGCGGACTGTTTCCGCAACTCGCGCTCCAGCCAACCGTCGGAGGCGACCAGTCCAGCCGTACCAAACGGTTTGGTCTGACCCATGCCAACGAAGGCGATGCGCACGGCGATCGACTCGTTCGGCGTTCCGCGCCTGCGCGCGCGCGAAAGGGCAACCGTGGCCCCCACGGCGCCCACTCCCACACCGAGCGCAAGCAGAACGCGCCGCCGGTCCCAGGCGGGTCCGCCCGCGGCAGAACGCGAAGCCTTGTCTACCATGTTGGTTTCTCCTTCAAGCCCATGGGCGCTCGCATGCTCAGGCCGATAGCCCTTCCAGACGCCCGTGAGTCTGAATGGCGAAAAGTTTCGCGTAAAAGCCGCCGGCCTGCGTGGTGAGGGCGGAGTGACGCCCGCGCTCGACGACGCTCCCTTCTTTGATCACGAGAATCTGCTCGGCGTTCATGACGGTGCTCAATCTGTGGGCGATGACTACGGAGCTACGACCGCGCAGAAGCTTCTCCAGACCCCGTTGGACCAGGTGCTCCGATTCGGAATCGAGTGCGCTGGTGGCTTCGTCGAGGATGATGAGCTGAGGGTCCCTGAGCATCGCCCGCGCGATGGCGACGCGCTGCTTCTCGCCCCCCGACAGCTTGACGCCTCGCTCGCCCACCAGAGTCGCGTACCGTTCGGGTAGCTTCTGAATGAAGTCGTCCGCGTGTGCGGCAACCGCCGCGGCGCGCACCTCCTCAGACGATGCAGCCGGCTTTGCGAACGCGATATTCTCCCCGATATTGTCGTTGAAAAGCGCGACGTCTTGAAGGACAACGCCGAGCTTGGTACGCACGGAACGTTGTCTGTACCGTCGGAGATCGATGCCGTTGATCAGCACGCGCCCTTCCGTCGGCTCGTAGAAGCGCATGAGGAGCTTGACGATCGTTGTCTTTCCGCTTCCGCTGGGACCCACGAGCGCCAGCGATTCGCCGGCGCGAGAGGAAAACGAGATGTCGCGAAGCGCGTAGGTCGTCTTGCTCGGATAGCGGAAGCTCACGCGGTCGAAGGCGATCGTCTCGATGCGATCGAGGTCCACCGCATCCGGAGCGTCGGCTACCTCGGCCTCGACGTCGAGTAGCTCGACGAGCCGTTCGGCACTGCTCTCGATTTCGCTCATCTGGTTGATCTGTCGCGCAATGGGCGTGATCGTATTGATGAGGTTCTGAGTCAGGGTTAGAACGAGTAGAATGTCGCCGGCCGTGAAGCGCCCCACGAGCGCGCCGTGCGCCGCAAGAGAAACCGCCGCGAAAACGCCCAAGGCGTTGGCCACATTGAGAGCCAACGCCGAACGCCACTCCACACGGTGTAGACCGTCGCGAGTCACCTTCCATTCGGCCTGAGTGCGGTCGTAGCGCTGCTTGACCGCCGGCTCGCCCCCGAAGCTACGGACCGTCGCGATGTTTCCGATCATCTCGGCGAGGAGCCCCGTCATACGCCCGGCCAGCGCTTGCCAGCCCCGCCGGTAAGGCTTCGTCCAGCCGACGGTTCGATGAGAAATGACGAAGTTGAACGCCAAAACCCCAGCGAGAACCGCTCCGATGAGTGGCGCCTTGTACGCAAGCAGTCCGAGGATGAAAAACATTTGAAGGATGCTGGCCAGTGTGCCCTCCGTGAGGGACATGAGCCACATGGTGATCTGCGTGATCGCACCGAAGCGATCCATGATCTCGCCGACCCGCATCTTTTCGAAGTAGTCGATGGAGAGGCCGGTCATATTGTCGAAGACGCGCTGCCTAAAGGTGCTTACCGTGTCGAGCCACAGGTCGTCGGCTTGTCGGTCTTGGAGCGCGCCAAAGACGACCACGGTGAGACGAAATAGGAAGAAGGCGGCCACAAGGACCGTAATGCGATGCGCCGCCTGCGCGTGCGACAGCCGACCGGAGAGGACGCCGGAAAGGACGTCGACGATCATCTTGTAGATCTGCGGCGTCGCGGTTCCTATTCCTCCGAGGACAGTCCCGACGACAATCACGCCGAGGACCCGACCGCGGTACTCGGGAATAAACTGGATGGCTCGCCAAATGTTTTTCATGGGAACATCTTCAGATCACGCGTGGCTCCAGCCGTCGTCGCGCCAGCGCATCAGGCGGCGGCCGACGCGGACGAGAAGACGATCGAGCGCCAGGCTGGCCGCGGCGACGCTCAACGTGCAAACGAGAAGCACGTCGAGCCGGCCGCCGGCCTCGGCGGACTGCATCATCGTTCCGATGCCCCGCCCGGACGGAAGGAGAAGTTCACTACCCACGGTCGCAATCCAGGCGAATGGGATCGCTTGCGACAGCGCGGAGTAGAAGTGCGGCCCGACCGCGGGAAAGATGAGGCGCACGAGCACCTCCCTTTTCGGGAGCTTCAGCACGCGCGCCACCTCGATGTACCTGGGGTCGATTGAGCGCACTCCCTGGTACAGGTTGAGCACGACGGGGTAGAGGACTGTCAAAAACACGAGAACGAGTTTTGCGACATCTCCTGTGCCAAACCAAAGGCCCATGAGCGGAGCAAGACCGAGGTACGGTACCTGTCGCACGGCGTGAAAGAACGGGCCGATTGCGCGATCGAGCAGACGAGACGCGCCCAGAGCGGTGCCGAGCAGTACTCCCGCGGGAGCTCCGAGACCCAACGCGAGCAGCATCCTGTTCATCGTGGCAAGAAGGCTGCTCGGCAGGGCTCCGCTCTCGACAACCTCGAGCAAGCTCCGAGCGAGCGCCCAGGGCGGAACGAATCCGTACGAGTAGGTCTTGCTTCTCGACAGGACTTCCCAGCCGGCAAATCCGAGGAGCGGAAGCCATGTTCCGCAGAGAGTCCGCGACCACCGCGGAGTCGACACACGAACGCGGCTCACGCC
>Ga0302325_10017589_pt1 | contig 15106 bp, 20 predicted proteins | sample Palsa_T0_2_FD_201948 | JGI IMG/M metagenome (GOLD analysis project Ga0302325, IMG submission 201948) | Peat permafrost microbial communities from Stordalen Mire near Abisko, Sweden - Palsa_T0_2 | ecosystem: Environmental > Terrestrial > Soil > Palsa > Peat permafrost | place: Sweden: Abisko... | reverse complement strand
TCACCAAGGCCGAAGGGGATTACCAGCGATAGAAGCGGTGGCTCCCGGCACCCTCGCCTCGGCCGATGGCGAACCCCACGACCCACAGAACCAGCAGGACGACCGCGGCGATCCACAAGAGGTGTATGGCAAACCCGGCGCCGAAGAAGATGAGGACGAGCAGCAACGCAAGGACGAGCAGCATGAAACAACACTCCTTTTCTTGATTGATTTTCTGAATCCCCCGGTAGCAGAGGGTGGTGAAGCGTGCGGGGACGAACGCCGACCTAGTAGGTCGAATCGACGCGACGGACAACGGTGCCATGGCCGTCATCCACGACGGTCTGGCGGCGACGCGTCGTCCCAGCCACCAGGACGACGATCGACAACACTGCACCGACGGCTCCAATCATGCGGTCCCTTTCAATTTGCTGCAATGGCTGTACCCAAGGTGGGCGCGAGCAAACAACCCTGTGCTCCTGTCGCCACTGGTCGCCGTTGCATCGATCTCGACTCGAGCCGTTCACGATGCAAGCGAGTGGAACGTCACTCGCGAGGTTCACCGATGCAACCGGACACGTCCTTCGCAGCCATGCGTACGGTCCGCGGCTCGAACGATCAGCCGTCAGGACCACTCGAATGGGCGTCAGGAGCGCAGAGCGGGCAGTATGCGTGCCGTCACCCCCGACCGATCAAGGAGCGAGAGACGCACATGTCAGCGCCGTATGCCGAGAGTCCAGGTCGATGGCAGTTCCTCTCGTCGCGGGACGGGAAGGCCGAGATGTCCTGGAGCCCGACGCCCGACATGGCCAATCCCTTCGGCAGTGTCCACGGCGGAATCATCGCCACGGTCATCGACGAATCCTGCGGAGCGGCCCTCATGCCGATGATCGAGACTCCTTCCGCACCGACGGTCTCCCTGAACGTCGAGTATCTGCATCCCATCCTGATCGGTGGTACCTACACCGTGGTCAGTGAGATCGTCCGGAAGGGTCGGGCGATGGCGATCGCCGACTCGCGCATCCTGAACGACGAGGGCACCACGCTCGTCCGGGGCACCTGCTTCTTCCAGATTCCCCGCTCGAAATAGAAAATTTCGCCTCTAGCGCCGCTCGCGACGCCACACCACGCGCAGACCCGTCCAGGTGTCGTCGATGGCGCACACCTTGTTGTCGACCAACCCCAACGGCAACGCCACCGCGCGCACCACGTTCTCATCCATGGTGGTGGCCCTGCCAGAAGATCGCTTGGGCCAGGCCACCCAGAGACCGCCCCCCGGGAAGATCATCCGTCCCAGCGCGTCAATGCGACGTTCGAATTCTCGCCGCTCGGTGAAGAAGGCCACCACCACGTCGGCCTTGCCGCGTGCCTGGCGCTTCACGGTCACCCCCGGCGGCAATCCGAGCACCGCGCCGGAGGGCTCACCGAGGAGCGCCAGGCTCGACCCTTCAACAATCCCCAGCTTCTTGGGCAGCGGCGTCCCGCTGTAACCGGCCATCAGTCCTTGACGGCCTCGTAGACCCGGAAGGCCAGCGGGTACTCGTACTCGCCGCCGTCCACGGCGAACCGTGCGAGATGCGAGTCGAGTACCGCCTCAGCCTCCCCCACCCGCTCGGAAGGGACGCCCATGAACCCGAGCAGCGAGCGGTCGGCCACCGCGCTGGCCGGCGCCCGGACCGTGATCTCGAGCGCGCTGCTCTCGACGTCGCCGAACCCCGCGCCGCCCAAAATGTCGCGCACGTACTCGTCATCGCCCAGGCTGAACGGTCCCACGGGGCTCTTGCCCGGAGCGGGGAGGCGTGGAGTCGGAACGAAGGAGCGCAGGGCGGTACCCGTGTGCCACGGGTTCGACTCGACGCCCTGCCAGCAGGCAAAGACGAAGCGACCGCCCGGATGCAGCCCGGCGTGGATGGCGCCGAACGCCACGAGCGGCTCATCGAAGAACATGACGCCTAGCTGGCTGACGGCCAGATCGAAGGGCTCCGGACCGAGGCCCGCGGTCTGCACGTCGCCGACGACGAACGACACGTTCGCCGCTCCGGCCTGGCTGGCCCGGTCCCCCGCTAGCTCGACCAGCGGTGCCGAGAGGTCGATCCCGACCACCCGCCCTTTCGATCCCACCGCGCGCCCCAGGGCGATGGTCAGCGCACCTCCCCCACAACCGATGTCGCAGACCCGCGGGCCGGATGACGCGCCGGCATCGGCCGCCGCTAGCAGAGAGGGCGTCAACGCCTCGCTGAGCCGTTCCCTCTTTGGCCATGCCGCCACCCACTGGTCGTCGTTCCAGCGCTTCGATTCCCTCTCGTTGGCCACGGCGACAACGTAATCTCAATGTAGGTTCAGGGTCGTGCGTGTCGGCCTCGTCATCCTGCCCTCCGACCGCTGGGCCGAGGCCCGGCGGCAGTGGGAGTGGGCCGACCGCTCCGGCTTTTTCACGGCCTGGACCTACGACCACATTCGTTGGGGCGGCATGCCCGACGGGCCCTGGCATGCCTCGGTGCCCGTGCTCGCCGCCGCGGCCGCTGTGACCGAGCGTGTCCGGCTCGGGACCCTCGTCGCCACACCGAACTTCCGCCACCCCGTCACACTCGCCCGCGACGCCCTCGCGCTCGATGACCTGAGCGGCGGTCGCCTCGACCTGGGTCTCGGGGCCGGCAGCGGCGGCCCGGACGCGACTGCGCTCGGGCAGGCGCCGTGGACGGCGCCGGAACGCCTGGCGCGTTTCGAAGAGTTCCTGCAGGTGCTTCAGCCCATTGTGGACGGAGCGCCTGCGACGCGGACATCCCTGCGGACGGCGCACTACACGGCGGCCGAGGCACCCAGCACACCAGGGGCGGTGCAGCGGCCCCTTCCCCTCACGATTGCGGCGGGAGGGCGCAAGAGTCTGCGGCTCGCCGCCCTCTTCGGGCACGACTGGGTCACCGTCGGACCCACCGGACGCGGCCGCGGCACGCCCGAGGAGGTGTTCGAAGCCGTCACGCGACAACTCCCCGTCCTCGATGAGGCCTGCCGCGCCGTCGGCCGGGAGCCCTCGAGCATCGGCAGGACCCTCCTGTGGACGCCGACCGAGCCGGTCATCACGTCGCTCGACCAGTTCGACGAACTCGTCGGCCCCTGTGCCGAGCTCGGCTTCGACCAGTTCGTCCTCCATCACCCGGCCCAGACCGGGCCGTACGGAGGCGACGTCAAGACGTTCGAAATGATCGGCGAGCGCGCCGCCACGTAGACGCCGCCGGGACGACTCAGCTCGCGAGCGCTGCCGTCACCTCCGCCAGAACCGCGGGCCGGGCCGACTCCGGCTCCACCCGCCCGATTTCGCACGACGTGGACTCGACCCACGATGCGGCCTCCGCCAGCGCCCGCGCCACCGGCACAGCCGCATCGGGGCGCAGCAGTGTCACCTGCTTGGCCAGCAGTACCTCGCCGCGCCGGCCGGGATCGACCAGGCCCACAATGCGTGTCCCGTCGAGCACGGGCATGGCGAAGTAGCCGTAGATGCGCTTCTCCTTCGGTGTGTAGGCCTCGAGCCGGTGCCGGACGTCGAACAGGCGCTCCACTCGTTCCCGGTACCAGATGAGCGAGTCGAACGGAGACAGCATCACTGTCCGTCCCCGCATCCGGGTGCCCACCGCGCTGAGTGCTCCGGAATCGGCGTAGGCGGCCTGCTTCCACCCCGCTACCGACACCTTCGTCAGCCCGGAGGAAGCAAGCACCCGGCGCACCAGCGCACGCGGCACGCCGTGGTACACCGCCAGATCGGCCTCCGTCGCCACGCCGAGCGAGCGCCCTGCAGCCGCGACCAGCCGTATCGCGCACTGCTCGTCGCTCCAGTCCTGGGCCAGGAGCCCGGCCGGGATGGCCCGCTCGGCCAGGTCGTAGACGCGGGCGAAACCGCGCCGTTCGCGGCAGACAAGCTCGCCGACGTCGAGCAGCCACTCGGCGGCGATCTTCGTCTCGGACCAGTCCCACCACGGACCGCCCTTCTTGGCGCCGCCGAGCTCGTTGGCCGTCAACGGGCCCTCTTCGTGCAGACGCGCCAACACCTCGTTGCAGGTCTTGTCCCGCTCCTGCAGCACGTGCCAACGCCTGCCCTTCTCGCGACGGGCCCGGCGCTTGAACGCGTAGGCCGGCCAGTCCTCGAGCGGGATCACGCAGGCGGCGTGGGACCAGTACTCGAACGTTTCGCTCCTCGGTCCCCAGTACGCCTGGTCCACTTTGCTGCGGCCGATCGCACCCGAGCGGGCGTAGGCCACCAACTCGTGCGAACGGGCCAGGACCGAAATGGTGTCGAGCTGCACCGCTCCGAGCCGGCGCACCATGGCCGGCACGCCACCCTTCGTCACACGGGGGCCCCGGAGCCCCTGGGCGGTCAGAGCCATCCGCCGGGCATCCTCGCTACTGAGCGCGTCGACGGCCATGGCCGCTGCAAGTTAGCAAGGAGGTGCCAGGTGCTCTCTCCGTTGCGTGAGAGTCGAGCCCGGTCAGGAGAACCGGGGATACAGGGCAGCGACACCTCCCGACAGCTTTGCGAGGACTTGGCGGCTCGTCTCGTCGGCCACAATCTCGTAGGCGTCCGCCTCGACGCCGTCGAGCGCGATCGCGGCGATGTCGGCCGGGTTTGCCTTCGGCCCGGTCACCGAGGCCGCCATGTCCGTGTCCATGTAGCCGACATGAAGGCCGGCGATTCGGATGTTCTGCTCCGCGAGCTCAGGGCGAAGCGCATTGGTCAAGGACCATTCGGCGGACTTGGCTGCGCTGTAGGCACCGATGGCGGGAAGGCTGACCCATGAGAGGACGGAAAGGATGTTCAGGATCGACCCGCCGCCGTTGGATGCGATCTTCGGAGCGAAGGCCCGGATGACCGACAGCGTCCCGAAGTAGTGGGTATCCATCTCCAGGCGGATCTCCTCCAGATCGCCTCCGAGCACCTCGGATCCTGTGGACGAACCTGCATTGTTGATCAGCAGGGTCACGTCACCCGCGACCTCGGCCGCCGCGGCAACCGACGCGGGGTCAGTGATGTCGAGCTGCACCACTTTCGCACCAGGGAGGTCGACCGTGTCGGGGTTGCGCGCGCCGGCGTAGACCGTGGCGCCACGCGCCAGCAGCCGAGCGGCCAGCTGACGACCCAATCCCCGGTTGGCCCCCGTGACCAGGGCGGTTGATCCGGCGACGTTCATGCGTGCTCCTTTGGGTTGGCGCCGACCTCGGCGCGTTGGTGGTGGGATCGAAGAGGCAGGACATCCGCGCCCTCTCGGCCATGACGGGCCTTCGCCGCGAGTAAGTTCTGTCACGGAACTGACCATATCCCATTGCGTTCTATGAAGCAACTCACTAGTCTGAGCACATGGAACGCAAGAGCTTCTCGGACATGCACTGCTCGGTGGCGCAGTGTCTCGAGGTCGTCGGCGAATGGTGGTCGTTGCTCATCGTGCGCGACGCCTTCTTGGGTGTGACCCGCTTCGACGCCTTCCAGGAGCGACTCGGGATCTCCCGAAACATCTTGGACCAGCGCCTCAACCGGCTGGTGGAGACCGGCGTCCTGGCCAAGATCCCCTACAGCGAGCATCCCCCTCGCTTCGACTACCGGCTCACCGACAAGGGCCGTGACCTGTGGCCGATCATCACCACCATGCGCCAGTGGGGCGACAAGTACGCCGCCCCCGAGGGTCCCCCGATACGGGTGACCCACGAGGGCTGCGGACAGGTCTCAGACGCCATCCTGACGTGCTCCGGCTGCGGGGAGCCGATCGGACCGAGGGACGTGCGGGCTGCACCAGGGCCCGGCGCGGTCGAGTCCCTCATCGGGACGGCGCGGCGATGACAGTCGAGACGGCCGGGCTCGAGCAGACCCGGTTTTCGGCGGTTAGCGCCGTGACGCGACACGAGCCCGGCCGCTTCTCCGCCGAGATCGACCCTGAGTGGACTATCGGGGCCAAGCCCAACGGCGGGTACCTGCTCTCCATGTTGGCCCGGGCAGCCACGACGACGAGCGTGCACGACCACGTCATCGCCGCCAGCGCCCACTACCTGCACTCCCCCGATCCCGGGCCTGTCCTGATTGAGACAGAGCTCTTGCGTTCAGGTCGCTCAGCCAGCCAGTTGCGTGCCCGCATGGAGCAAGACGGCAGGGCCTGCGTCGAGGCGCTCCTGACGGCATCCTCGCTCGCCGCGGACACGACTCCCTACTGGGACCGCGGGCTGCCGGAGAGGAGCGAGGTGAGTTGCGAGGACTGCCCCCGATTGATCCCGAACCTGCCAAACGGCATCCGGGTGGCGATCATGGAGCAGGTCGAAGTGCGGCTCGAACCGGGTTCGAGCGGGTTCACCGCAGGCCGACCCGGCGGTCGGGGCGAGCTCCGTGGATGGCTGGCCTTGCCCGGAGCCGAGCCGTTCGACCCGAATGCACTGCTCTTTGCGGTGGACGCGTTCCCGCCGGCCACCTTCGACATCGAGTTCTCCGGATGGGTGCCGACCTTGGAGCTGACGGTCTACGTGCGGGCGCTGCCGGTGCCCGGACCGGTACGCATTTTGCAACGTGCGCAGCTCGTCGACGGCGGACGAGTGGACGAATCGTGCTTCGTCTGGGACATGTCGGGTCGACTGGTGGCCCAAGGGACCCAGCTCGCCGGTATCCGCCTCGGCTGAAACCAAGGAGAAACGACGATCATGTCCAACAGCTCAGCTGCCCCAACAGCCTCCCCAGGCTTCGACGTCACGTCGCTCGACTCGTCCGGCGCTTTTGTGAAGCACGCCGGCCTCATCCTCGACGCGATCAACGAGACGAGAGTCGCCGGGCACATCGATCTCACCGCGGCACATCACACGCCCTGGGGAATCGTCCATGGTGGCGTCTACACCACAGCCGTCGAGAGCGCCGCCAGTATCGGTGCCACCGCAGCGGTCGTCGACCTGGGCCAGGTGGCGGTGGGGCTCACGAACACGACCCACTTCCTCCGCTCACTCACCGACGGGCGGGTCGACGTCGAAGCCGCCGCGCTCTACCAGGGACGAACGCACCAGCTGTGGCGGGTGGAGATCACCGACGAATCCGGGGGCCTGATCGCCCACGGAGAGGTCCGCCTGCAGAACATCGCTTCGAGGTCAGGGGAATAGAGGGCGTCATGACTTCAACGGGAAGTGTCATGACTTCAACGGGAAGTGCAGGGAAAAAAGGGGCGGCGTCATGGGGTTGACCGTTCACGGCTCGCCGCATGCGGCCCTCCGTTCAGTGCTCGGGGGAGAGCTGTTCGGTCAGTGCTTGCAGTTCCGCCGGCGTGAGACCCCCATCCACCGCGACAAACGAAGTGGGTCGCACGGTGATGACGATGCGGATATCAGCGTCAAATACTTCGGTGACGAAGTCGTATCGCCGTTGGAGGGATTGGTAGAACGCAGCAGCAACGTCGGTCTCGATCGATTCGACCGTTCCGCGAACCTCGAGCGTTCTGTAGGGGTTGTCCGGGTCCTGCACGTGGAATGACATGCGTGGCTCATGCGTGAGATTGCGATGCTTCTGTCGTGCCCGCGTGTGGGAAAACCTCGCCCGCCGACCGTCCCAGTCGAACCACATGACACTGCTCTGAGGTGCTCCGTCCGGCCTCACGGTGGCGAGATGGGCGAAGAGCGGTCGCTCGAGCAGGTCGAGATGAGTTTCTGGCACGTCGACTTGGGTCATTCGGGCATCCTTTGCTGAAGAAGTGAGTTCTCGTGATGGTGAAAGCGCACGCGTCCCGCCCTGCGCTCGACTGGACCGGCCCTCAGACCGAAGCGTCCATCCCGCCGATCACCGCGTCGAGCAATCCGGGGAACTTGGCGTCCAGCTCCATCCGGCGCAACGTGGCCAGCTTCCTCTGGCCCTCATGGCGGGTCCGGATCAAACCGGCATCGCGCAGTACTGCCACATGGTGCGAGGTCGTCGACTTGGCCGTGGCCGTTCCGGCTTGCTCGCCGAGCTCGGCGCACGAGAGCTCGACGCCGCCGTCCAATACCGCCACCATCCGCAACCGGGACGGGTCCGCCAGCGCGTGCATCACCGAGGGAAGATCCAACTCCTCTCTTGACAATTCGGGTTGCTCGCGCACCTTTTACCTCCTCCCCATGTTGCCGGTGATTTCTCTGATTCCGGGAATGCCTGCCGCGGATTATACGTTCGATAGTTGTACAAACGTCGAACTATCTCTGGAGATTCCCGCTTCAGGTGACTGGAGATTCCCGCTTCAGGTGAAAGGTCCGAATCAGATGACACTCACCGCTTCTCACCCAACAGGAACCCGAACTCCCAGTTCAGGGCAGACTTCCGCCATCGCTGCGGGCCCTCAGGTCACCACGGCCTCCGCTCCCGCCGCCCCGGTCTACGACCCCCGGCGCTGGAAGGCCCTGCCCGTCGTCCTCACGGCCACCTTCATGTCGCTCTTCGACATCTTCGTGGTCAACGTGGCCGCGCCCAGTATTCAGCACGACCTGCACGCCTCCTCGTCGATCCTCGAGTTGGTCGTCGCCGGCTACTCCTTCAGCTACGCCGCAGGCCTGGTCACCGGAGCTCGCCTGGGTGATCTCGTCGGTCGCCGTCGGATGTTCACGATCGGCCTGGCCACCTTCGCCGTGGCGTCGTTCTTTGCCGGGATCTCCCCCAACAGCGCGGTCCTGGTCGCAGCGCGTCTCGCCCAGGGGTTCGGCGCTGCTGCCATGATCCCCCAGGTTCTGGCCCTGCTCACGGCCAACTTCAAGCCTGAGGAGCGGCCCCGGGTCTTCGCGCTCTTCGGCGTCACCGTCGGACTCGGCACCGTGGCCGGCCAGATCTTGGGTGGCGTGCTGCTCCAGCTCAACATTTTCGGGTGGGGCTGGCGGCCCATCTTTCTCGTCAACGTGCCCATCGGGATCGTCGCGATCATCCTGGCCCGCCGGCTCATCCCGGAGTCACGGCCCGATGCCGCTGACCGTCTCGACCCGCTCGGCGTCGTCCTGCTCACCGCGGGCGTCGGTGCGCTCACCGCTCCCCTCGTGCTCGGCCAAGCTCAGAACTGGCCCATCTGGACGTGGATCTCCTTTGTGGTCGGCTCGGCACTGGTCGCGACCTTCGTGTGGTGGGAGCACCGTCTCGGAGGACGGGGCGGGCATCCGCTGCTCCCCTTGAGCTTGTTCGAGCACCGGGCATTCAACAGCGGGCTCTTGGTGAACCTTGGTTTCTTCGCCTTCTTCGGCAGCGTGCTGCTGACGCTCACCCTGTTTCTCCAGGAAGGACTGCACTACTCGCCCATGCGGGCCGGCCTCACCTTCGCTCCTCTCGGCGTCGCCTTCGCCCTCTCCTCTCTCAAGGGCCGCAGCCTGCATGCCCGCTACGGGACCGCGATCATTTCTGTTGGAGCCGCCGCCGCCCTTGTCGGCGTGGTTGGTCTGACCGTCGTCGTCACGGTTTCGGGCCTCTCGGCCACGGCACTCGAGCTCTCCCCCGTGCTCGCGATGATCGGGATCGGCAACGGGCTCGTGATCCCTCTCATCGTGCAGGGCGTGCTCCAGAGTGTGCCCAGCCAGAGCACCGGCGCCGCCTCTGGCATGCTCACGACGACGCAGCAGTTCGCCATGGTGCTCGGCATTGCCGGCGTGGGCACGCTGTTCTTCGCCCGGGAGGCAACGTCGGGCATCGTCTCGGCCCTGCAGTTCGGGCTCTTCGCCGACATCGCGCTCGTTGCCTTCGCGCTCGGGATGACGTTCCTGTTGCCCCGGGCCAAGCCGGCGGGAGTCCCCGCCCCCGTCGATGACATGGACGACGACCTCCTCGACCTCCACCCGTTCGAGGGCGCTCTGTGATGTGCAGCGCATGTCCGGAGACGGGCGATCGAACCGGGCGTACTATTAGTTAGCCAAAGTAACTATACTGGGAGCATGAGCGCATCCCGTCCGACGGCAGTGGTCGATCCTCAGACGCCGTCTGGCGACGCGGAGCCTGGCGAGGAGCTGGCCGCGCGCCTGCGGGTCGCCGTGACTCGCCTCAATCGCAAACTTCGCCAGCAGGCCCTGGCCGGACTGTCGCCGGCTCAGGCCTCGGCTCTCGGCACCGTCAACCGGCTCATCGATCCCACGCTGGGCGAACTGGCCGCAGCGGAACAGGTACAGCCGCCGACGGTGACCCGGTTGGTGACCTCCCTGGAGAACGCCGGCCTGGTGGCAAGGGAGACCGACCGGGTCGACCGGAGGGTGGTCCGGGTCGGGATCACCGCCGAGGGTCGCCGCAACCTCCAGCGGATCCGGAGCCTCAAGAACGCCTTTCTCACCCGTCGACTCGCCGCCCTCGACCCGGCCGAAAAGGCATTGGCCGAGGACCTGACGAGCCTGCTCGAGCACCTGGTGGCCGGCGGATGAGTCCCATCGTCCAGGCGGCCCGGCAGACCTTCAAGGCCCTGCGGGTGCGTAACTACCGCCTCTACTTCTTCGGTCAGGTGATCTCCGCCTCGGGGACCTGGATGCACGCCGTCGCCCTGGGCCTGCTCGTCCTCTCGGACCAGCTCCACGGGAACGGTTTCAACGTCGGACTCGTTACGGCCCTGCAGTTCGTGCCGATGCTGCTGCTCGGCAGTTGGGGCGGACTGATCGTGGACCGGGTCGACAAGCGGCGACTCCTCTACGTGACCCAGACGGCATCGGGGGTACTGGCCCTCGCCCTCGGACTCCTGGTGGCGCTCGGGACCATCACCATGTGGGAGGTGTATCTGATCTCGACGCTCTTCGGTGTGGTCAACCTCTTCGACAACCCGGCGCGCCAGACGTTCGTCTCGGAGATGGTCGGACGTGATCTCATGCCCAACGCCATCAGCCTCAACAGCGTGGTCATGAACTCCGCACGAGTCATCGGCCCGGCCATCGGGGGGATCCTCATTTTCACCGTCGGCCTGGCCGCCTGCTTCCTGTTCAACGCGGCCTCCTACGTGGCCGTTCTGGTCGCCCTGTTCATGATGCGTCCAGCCGAGCTCTACAAGCGCCCCGTGGTCGTCCGGGCCAAGGGGCAGGTCCGCGAGGGCCTTCGCTATGTGTGGTCGACCCGCGAGCTTCGGGACCCCCTGCTGGCCATGGCCGTGGTGGGCATCTTCGCCTTCAACTTCACGACCACCCTTCCGCTGCTGGCCACGCGCACCTTTCACGGCGGTGCCGGCACCTACAGCACCCTGATGGCAGCCATGGGTTTCGGCGCCGTCATCGGCGGTCTGATGGTCGCGCATCGGAGCCGCCCCAGCACAGCCATGCTCAGCCTCATCGGCCTTGCCTTCGGGGTCATGCTCCTGGTGGTCGCCGCCGCACCGACCGAGGTCATCGCCTTAATCGCCCTGGTCTTCATGGGGCTCTGCAGCATCTCGTTCATCGCCACGGCCAACGCCACGATCCAGCTGAAAGCCGACCCGGCCATGCGGGGTCGCGTCATGGCCCTCTACGCCATCGCCTTCCTCGGGAGCACCCCCATCGGAGCCCCACTGGTGGGCTGGATCGCCGATATCACCAACCCGAGAGTCGCCATCATGGTCGGAGGCGTGGCCACCGTGGCCGCGTGCATCCCCCTCGCCTTCCGCTACCGGCGCGAGCACGCGCCCCAGATAGGCCCGGCCGTCGAGGAGGAGCTGTCCGACGCCGAACCGGGCGAAGTGGTGGACTTCGCTCCGAGGCCCGTCATCGCCGGCCGATCAGGAGAGGCGCAGGTACGTCACATCGGGAGTGCCTGAACCGGATCGCTTCGGGTGGCGGAAGTCGTCGCCTCGGGTCAACGACCTGCGTGGCCGGCTGATCGGCTGATCGGCTGATCGGCCGTTTCCCGGTACAACGGCTGGTATGGGGAATTCTGCGAGCACATCTGCCGTTGCCTGGCAACCGTCGCTGTGGGCAGACCAGAGCACTGTCGTCGACGAATCCTTTCGTGGCCTCGAACGTAGTGAGCTCAGCAGGGATTGCTGGGTGGACCACTGCCCCGGATGGATGGCCGGCCCGGACCAGGCCTTCGAAGAGCTGCTTCGTGACGTCGCCTGGATCCAACGCCGACGCTGGATGTACGAACGACAGGTCGACGAACCACGCCTGACCTCGTGGCAGAAGATCGACGAGCACACCGCCGCCGGCTACGAGTGGTTGGGGGACGCTCGTGCGGCGCTCTCGGCGCACTACGACGTCCAGTTCAACTCGGTGGGGTTCAATCTCTACCGCGATGGCGCCGACAGCGTTGCCTGGCACCGCGACCGCATACCCCCCGAGATCGTGGATCCCCTCGTGGCCCTGGTGTCGCTCGGTGAGCCACGCAAGTTCCTGCTCCGTCCAGTGGGTGGAGGGAAATCGCGCACGTTCAAACTCGGGCGCGGGGACCTCCTCGTCACCGGTGGGCGGACGCAGCGGTGCTTCGAGCACAGCGTGCCGAAGGTGAAGGCCGCCGGTGCGCGGATGAGCATCGTGTTCCGACACGGCGTTGAGGATTGATGGCGCCCGCAGCCCGGACATGCACGACTCCGCAGGACGCGGATCGGTGGGAGGTTACGTGACGGGGGGTGCCGGGTGCCCAATGACTCGTGCGACGTGGTCAAGGATGTGCCGTTGCAGTTCGGCCATGGTGTGACGCTCAGTGAAGAGGAAGTGCTCGATGAAATCGATCCGCGTGAGTGAGAGCAGCGCGTGTGCGGAGAATGGGGCATCGGCGGGGTCGACGATGTCAGCGAGCCCCTTGCTCAGGAGAGCATGGGCCCAGCGGTAGTTCGGCGTCTCGAAGAAATTTCCACCTGCCGGTCGTTGCTCGACGCGCTCGAGCAGCCGCGTGAGCTGACGGTTCTCGACTTTGAACTCGACGGTGGAGACGAGGGCAGCGGGGATGCGCTCGCGCGGGGGCGTGGAAGGGCCCAACGGCGCCGGACCGGATTCGATCTTCTCGACGAGCGCAGCGATGCGGGCGTCGAAGACTGCTCGTAGGAGTCCGGCCTGGTCTCCGAAACGCCTGAACACCGTTCCCTTTCCTACGCCCGCGGCGGCCGCGACGTCGTCCATCGTCACTGCCGTGGCGTCGGTAGCCTCGTCGAAGAGGGTGCCCGCGGCTTCGAGGATCGCGGCCCGGTTGCGGACGACGTCAGACCTCTCGCGGACTCGCGATGCACCCGATCGGGTCGGGCCTGCGGCCTCGCTGCGCTTCATCGATCAGCTCGTTACGCGTGGAACTCGGCGGCGGCAAAATCGCCGAGCGTCCGCGCAGGTGTGCCCGTCACTCGCTCGACAGTATCGGTCGTCCAGTCTTGGCTGCCTGATGCGATGACGGAGTCCATGAACGCCAGGAACTGGGCGGACCGGGCAGGAACCCCGATCGCTTCGTAGCGGGCCGGCACCTCTTCGGGCGCGACCGGCACATGGGTGATCACACGTCCGCTCGCCTCGCTGAGGATGCGTGCCATGTCCCCGTAGCTCAAGGACTGCGGCCCCGTGATGATGAGGTCGGCGTTGAGTGCCCCTGGCGCCAGCAGCGCCTCGACGCCGGCACGGGCGATGTCTCCGGCGTCAATGAAGCCGACCCGTTGGCCGCCGGTCGCGGTGACGATCGTCGAGGTACGACGGATCATGCGGGCATGTGGGTGCTCGCCGGTCACGTTCTGCATGAACCAACTCGGCCGCAGAACGGCCCATTCGTGGAACATCTCTGGGATCGCCTGGTGCACAATGCCCGGCCCGGGGCCTCCTGCGGGCGTGGGGGCGTTGCTGAGCAACACGACCCGTCGCACACCGGTGCGGCGGGCGCGTTCCAAGAACGGGAGCATGACCTTGCTCGGGTCCGGATCCCCGATGGGCGGGATGAGATACATCCGTTCGACCCCGGCGAGTGCGTCCGGGTGGGTCGTCGGATCGTGCCAATCAAACGGGATTGGCATCGTCCCCGCAGGCCCCTCCCCAGCCCGGTTCGCCGCGATCACCGCGACTCCGCGTGCCATCAGCTGGGCGGTCAGTCGACTACCGGTGGTGCCGCTCGATCCGGTGACCAGCACGGGACCCTCACCTGCCGCACCGTCCGTCGCGCCGTTCACCTCCCGCTCCCGCCGCTGAAGGAGGCGAGCGGGTTCCAGTAGTCGCGGTAACGGGCAACGAGCCCGTCGCGCACGGTGAGCACGACGACGTAGGACCTCTCGAAAGGCGAGTCGGTGTCCCGGACCCGACCCGCCGCGCTGAACTCGATCACCGCCACATCCGGATCGACCGTCTGGTGCATCTCGAGATTGGTCAGACGTTCGAGAACCGCACCCGAGGCCACGGCGCCGAGATACTCGCCGACGGCCTGCTTTCCTTCGAGCCTCGTTGGTCGACCGTCGGGTGCGAACGGGAATTCGAAGACCACGTCATCCCGACATCGGCCAAGCAGGGCGTGCACATCACCTGCTCCGATGCCGGCCAGAATTTGCACGAAGACCTCGGTCGGCGTGGGGCTGTCCATGCGCTTCTCCTCCTGAGACGGAACGACAGCACACAGTATACGGACTCTGAGTCCGTTTCGGACCTACAGTCCGTTTAGCGGCGGGGAGGTCGATGCAGCCGCGCCGGATCAGTCGAAGAGTGAAGCCGCCACCGCGTCCTCGAGCACACGGTCATTGGCCCACATCAGCTGCTGCTGCTTGGCCCGTCGGAAGTAGAGCTGGATGTCGAAGTCGAGCGTGAACCCGATACCGCCGAAGAGTTGCTGCGCCATGGCCGTGATGTCGCGGAAGGTCGAGCACGCGAAGAGCTTGGCCATCGGGGCCAGCGATTCGAGAGGCCGTCCGGTCGCGCCGGCCCAGGCCGCCTGGTGCACCAGCTGCTCGGCGCCGTCGAGGTTGGTGACAGCGTCGGCAAGATAGTGGGCCAGCGCCTGGAAGGCGCCGAGCGGCTTGTCGAATTGGTGGCGGTCCTTGGCGTACTGCGTGGTGATCTCGAGGGCGTAGCGCGCGCCCCCGACGGCCTGCGCCGCCAGGAGTACGAGTGCGGGCTCGAGCACCTGCTGCCAGGTGGCCCACCCGCTGCCGGCCGGGCCGATGCGGTCGTCCTCGCCCACGACCACGTCGGACAGCGTGACCTCATACTGCGTGTCCGACGCAAGGCTGAACTGCTGGCGCAAGGTCACCCCGCTGGCTGCGGTGTCGACGAGGAA
>Ga0302325_10017587_pt1 | contig 15107 bp, 17 predicted proteins | sample Palsa_T0_2_FD_201948 | JGI IMG/M metagenome (GOLD analysis project Ga0302325, IMG submission 201948) | Peat permafrost microbial communities from Stordalen Mire near Abisko, Sweden - Palsa_T0_2 | ecosystem: Environmental > Terrestrial > Soil > Palsa > Peat permafrost | place: Sweden: Abisko... | reverse complement strand
CGACCCCCCGGTCGGCCTGTCGGGACGCGCATTAGGCTGATTTCGCTCGGCGAAGAGCGGGTCCAGGGGGACCCGCGCGGACCAGGGGGTCCGCCCTACTTTCAATTCGTAAACCCCGTGACCGAATCGATCCTTCCATCCGGGCTGAACGCGAAGACGCTAGTTCCGCTCATCCGCTCTTTTCCGTCACTCCCCGCCGCAATCCAATCGGCCAGCACCATTCCCTGACAATGCCGGACATCGCCCTTGCGCTTCAACCCGATCCCCGGCATAAACCGCTGTGCTGCGCCAATATGTGCCATCAAATCAGCCATACCGTCGAGCAAGCTGTAACGGTCGCGGAATCGGACCTGCGGAACGGCGATCCTGGCCAGTGCTTCCTCGCGCGCTTGCGTATCGGCGATTACCCACGCGGCAAACCATGCGTCCACCGCGCCGGCGGCGTCCGCATACACTTCGTTCGCCACCGCATTGGCGAAGAGCGAAAGCTGGAAGCGCCACCCCTGCACGTGCTCATCGCGCGGACCGGCTTCGGCGAATTCATGCAGCAGATGAAGTCGCGTTCCTGCCGCGTCCGGATCGAGGCGTATAGTTACGCGCGAGCTCCCAGGCGGGATCGGCTGGCCGCTGGAGAAACCGTATGTAAACGAGATCCGCTCCGGATCGCGCACTTCGAGCACCTCGCCCAGTGACTCAATTCCGTTGGGATGACGGATGTAGACCTTGCCTCCGGGCTGGGCGTCGATAGTCGAGCCGGCGCCCCACCAACTCGCCCATCGCGCGCTGTCGGTGAAGAATCGAAAAACAGTCTCGGGCTTGGCTTGGATCACAATGGTTCGGTTCAGGCTGTATGGCAATTCCGGCATAAGTCCTCACAGGTTTGATTTCTTGGCGTGGTGCTGTTGCGGTTTAGGACCGCGTCGCGTTTCTTCCAATTCGGCGGCTAACTTGAGTTTCCATAAAGCGTCGTCCCACATGCGCTCCAGAATCTCCGCGGCCGGCCCCAGCGCCTCGCGGCGAACCCGGTAGAAGCGATTTCGCCGCTGTGTGCGCGCCTCTAGTAACCCCGCCTTCACCAGCGCCCCTAGCTGAAGCGAAACCGCCCCGAACGTGACGTCTGGCATCGACCGATGGATCGCTCCCGCGGACTGTTCCTCGTTCCACACCAGGCGAAGAATCTCGCGCCGGCGCGGCGAGGCGATAGCATCGAGAACGGCAGGTGCCATGGAAAATAGTTTAGTTTAAACTAAAGTATTTGTCAATGGTCAGGTTATCTGGTGCCCAAAAACCCGTCTGGCCAACGCCAAAAAACCGGTCACAGCCCGTATCTATATGAAAACAAACTGTCAAAATCCAAGCCGTTTTTACCTGTCTGGTATACTGAAATCGGGGTTCTCTTTCACCACACGGCATCTTCCGGCCGATAGCTGTCCGCACCAAACGCCGTTTTACCATTCGAACCTAGTCCCATAATCGGACACTAGTCTGCGCCCGCGGCTCTTCTCGAATCAGCCGTTCGTTGCGCTTCAGATCTTTGGAAATTGAATAGAACAGCCGGCGCTGCCTAATCACAGTGATTTCAGCGTCGGCCAGTCGCCGGGGCTGGGCACCGCTGCTCCGTCACCACAGCTGGGGAGATCCTGACCTGGCGCCAGTTCGTTCGCATGGTGATGCAAGTCCCTACTGGTCCGCCAAGGCCTCCATTGGCGAGACCCGAGCGGCGCGATGAGCTGGCAGTAGACAGGCGGCAACCGAAACCACGCCGATCACGCCGGCGGCCGCCGTAAAGGTCGCAGCGTGAAGCGGCGGCACTTGAAAAAGGAGCGTCCGCATGGCTCGGCCCGTCAGCCACGCTCCCGTAAGGCCGAGTATTTCCCCGGCCGCCAGCAGACGTATTGCGCGCCAGAGAAACTGGCTGCGGATCTGGTCCGGCCGGGCGCCCAATGCCATGCGTACGCCGATCTCGCGCCGGCGCTGCGCCACTGCGTAGCTTAGGACGCCATAGACGCCGACCGCGATCAGCAGAAGGGCAATCAGCGAAAAGACACTCGCAACTAATGCGGGCGAGCGCTGGGCCACCAGGCTGTCGGCGATTCGCGTATCCATGGACCGGATGTCAGTCACGGGCAGTTCGGGGTCGATTTGCCGAACCGTCTTTTGCAGCGCCAACCCCAGCGATTCCGGTTGAATGCTGGTGCGGACCACAAGGAAAAGTTTGTCGTCGGTGCGCAACGCGTATGGATAATAGACCGCCCCCTGGGCTGTTTGGTCAGTCAGTCCTGCCTGTTTGGCCGCACTGACCACGCCCACGACAGTGAATGACTGCGCGCCGGTTGCCGCTTCGGAGCCCACGAAAAGGCGTTGCCCAAGAGCGCTGCCGTGCGGCCAGTAATATCGCGCGAAATCCTCATCCACCACGCAGAACCTGGCTGATCGGCGCGAATCGTCCGCCGTGAGGAAACGGCCTTCCAGCAGGGAGAAGCCCATGGCAGCGAAGTAATCGCCATCCACTCCATAAGAGTAATGGCCTCGCGGCGATTCGCCGGGCAGGCGTGGATGCCCCTCTACGGTGGCGGCGCTCTTGCCGCTGTTACCGCTGAAAGGCACATTGTTGACCACGCCCGCGGCCGAGACGCCGGGTTGGCGGGCCATGCCATTCAACAGCCTCTCATTGAATGCCAGGCGGGCGGGCCAGTTCGGGTATCTGTTCCACGGCACTGCGATTTGCGCAGTCAGAACATGATCCGGCCGGAAGCCGGGAGACACGGCCATGGCTCGTTCCAGACTGAGCCCCAGCAGACCGGCGCTTGTCAATAGAATCATTGCCAATGCGATCTGCGCCACCGTAAAGCCATGGCGCAGGTTTTGAGCGGCCCGGCTCGGCGTCCCGCCACGGGTCTCCGATTGAATTGCAACTGTCATATGGCCGCGCAGGCTGAACCAGGCGACGGGCGCCGCGAGCGCGAGCCCCATCGCGATGGCTCCGAGAACCGCGATGCAGGCCAAGCGGGCATCGAAGGCTATGTCGCTCCCCAGGGGTAAACGATCGGCCCCCAGCACGCTCAATAAGCGGATCCCGCCCGCGCCGGCGACCAGGCCAAGCAAGCCTCCCACCAGCGTGAGCAGCGTGGTTTCGACGATCGCTTCGCTGATTATGCGGCGCCGGCTTGCGCCCAACGCCTGCCGGACGGCCACCTCTTTCAGTCGGCTGCTGGCCCGAATCAAAAGCAGGTTTGTCAGGTTTACGCCGCCGATTAGCAACAGAACCATCGCGCCTGCCTGCATCCACAACACGACGGGGCGGATGCTTCGAACATGGTCCGCATGGAGTGACGCTACCACGGAACGAAACCCCGCATCGGCCATCATTTTAGCTTGGGGGTCGTCCGCTTCCAGGGTTGCGTTCTGTGCGTCGATCTGGGCCTGCGCCTGCGCCAGGGTCGCGCCTGGGTTGAGGCGGGCAATCATTTGCCTGGTGTTTCCACCCGAATGCCGTTGCCGGGAACTGCGATCTTCAGGGCGCGACGGCAAAGGAGCATACAGACGCGCAGCGGAAGAAAGGAACCGGAAACCGGGCGGCAGGACGCCGGCCACTGTGTTCCAAGTTCCGTCCATGCGCAGTTGCTTGCCGATCACTTGGGGGTCGGCATTGAAATGCTCCCGCCAGTAGGCGTCGGTGAGAATCACAATTTTGTCGGTTTGATCAGAGGTTTCCTCGTCCGTGAAACTGCGTCCCATCGCCGGACCGGTCCCAAGGGTTGAAAAAAAGTCCGGAGACACGCGCGTGATCTCCTCGCGTTCGATGGAGCCGGCCTCGCCCACAACCGCCGTACCGTAGGAATACATGGCAACCGCGGCGAAGGCGGGAATCCTGCCGCGGCGTTCGTAGTAGTTGGCTATCGAGGAGCCGTCGCGATCGACGCCGGCTTTGGGGTATGTATTGAACACCGTGACCAGGCGGCTGGCCTCGGGAAACGGCAGCGGGCGGAGCAGAATGGAGTCGACCACCGCGAAGATGGTGATATTGGCGCCGAGACAAACCGCCAGCGTCATCAGGGCGGTGGCCGTAAATCCGGGCGTCTTGCGCAGCCATCGCGCGGCGTGGCGCAGTTGCCTGATCAGTTCATCAAACGGGTTGAGCCCGCGTGCTTCGCGGCACTCTTCCGCGACGGCGTTCAGACTGCCAAACTCCATCCGGGCCCGCCGCGCCGCCTCTTGCCGGGGCACGCCTGAGCGCGCTAGGTCCTCCGTTAATTGATCGATGTGAAACCGCAGTTCCCCGCTCATGCCCTCTTCGAAATCGCGGCGCGACGTGAGCACGCGGAAAAGGGAACGAAGGCGCCTCAGCACGTCATACCTCCTCCGGCGTGGTGTTCAAGGCCGCGGCCATGGCCGACGCCAGCCGGTTCCAGCCGGCCGTTTCCTCGCGTAGGCGGCGCCTTCCGGCGGCGCTCAGCTTGTAGTATTTTGCGCGGCGGTTATTGTCGCTCACGCCCCATTCGGCGGCGATCAGTTGCTGGTGCTCTAAGCGGTAGAGCGCCGGATATAAGGACCCTTGCGGGATCTCCAGCGCGTCGCCGGAGATCTGCTGAATGCGCTGCAACACGCCATATCCATGCAGCGGTCGTAATGAAACGGCCTTGAGAATCAGCAGGTCGAGAGTGCCCGGCAGCAGTTCGGCGGACTTACCCACAAGTATTTCCTCCTAGCCTAACTAGGAGTATACTGAACCTCTCCTAGTTTGACAAGGGGAGCGCTCAAAACGGCGTCCCGCGGCTACCGCGCCACGTAGAGGTCCAGGTCTTGCTTCAGGTCCCTGTTCTCTTCGATCTTCACGAGGAGCGCCTGCGCGGTTTCCATCTCCTCCGCGCCGGGCGACTGGTATTCGAATGTCCCCAGAAGCCGGTATTGTCCCGGCGCGAGGCCGGTGAACTGATACTGGCCGTGCGCGTCGGTCCGGGTGGCGCGCACCGGCGTAACACGCTTGGCGGGTTCCAGATCGTAGGGTTCGAGAAACACCGGAACGCCGGCTACGGATTGCGAAGAGTAATTGACTGCGCCGTGAACCGCACCGGGGCTCGACGACAAGGTGACCTTCATCGGCGCATAACCGCTGTTATAGACGACGCTGGTGAGCACCACCTCGCTCCACCCATCCGCCCGGCCGGGCAAGGGTTGATTGCTCATGGTGAATCCGGTCGGATAGTACGCCGGGCTAGGCGCAAGCGCAAACTCCCATCGGCCCGGCAATAGGGTCGCGCGCCCATCTTCAAGATGCAGCGTCTCGGTGGCGCCGGGCCCCGAGAGCTGCTTCCGGCGAGCCAGTACCTGAACCGCCGAGGGATCCACCCGGCCTCCCCGGTTGTCCTCGAAGGCGACCACGATGCCCGGCAATCGTCCGGCGCTGATATGGAGATCGGTCTGATTGCGGTCGAGCTCGAATGGCATATATCCGGCGTAAGGGCCGGATGACGCATAGAGCTCGAATTTGCCGGGCGCCTGGGGATTGAATTGGAAACGGCCGGTGCGCGCCTCCGCCGTGACGGATTCCGAACCCATGTCGGATACCAGCGTGACGGTGATCGGCATTTGCATCGTGGCCGTGGTGGCCACACCCGCCACCTGGAACAAGTGGCCGGGCATGGGGCGGACGTTGATTTCCTCCGCCTGCTGGTCCAGCATTACTTCGATCTGGCGGGCTTGATCTACCGCCGTCACATCCTTATAGAACGTGGGCAGGTAGCCGCCGTCTTCATCGCTCTTGGCGGCCGTGCGGATGAGGTACGTCCCCGGTTCCAGGCCGCCGAAACGATAGACGCCGCGGTCGTCCGAGCTGATGCGGTTGACGTACACCGGCGGCTGCGCATTGCGGTAAACCACCACGTCATGATCGGGCATGCCCACCTCGTTTTCGTCCACGATTTTGCCGGTGATGGCGCCCATGCGCGGCAGACGAATTTCGATCTGCATCTTTTGCGGCTCTTCCAGGACCACCGGCAAACCGGCCGATTTCCACTGCTTTTGGCCGTATTGGGTGGTGGCGAACGCGCGGCGGGATGCCGTGACCAGGTAGGCGCCGGCGGACAAGCCTTCCAATTCGAATGCGCCATTGATGTTGGTGCGCACGGATTTCGCCGCTCCGGCGGTTCCGGCCACGGGGTTTGCGGTCACCTGTGTGCGCGCCAGCGGACGGCCGGTTTGCGCCTCCACCACGGTGCCCTGAATGATGGCGGCGTGGAGCTCGGCAGCGCACGCCAACAGCAGGACCGGCAAAAAGATCCGCATAGTTTTCTTGACGGGATGACGCTTGGCGGCGCTAAAGAGTGCAGGGAGATTTTGGAGCTTGACGGCCGGTGGACTAAAATGTATACTGTATCTGTACAGTATACATGTCGCGCGACCCGAAAATCCGCATCGATCTGGCACTGCCGACGCCGGCCTACCGGCAGATTGTGGATGGAATCCGAACCCTGTTGGTGGAAGGCGCGTTGGCGCCCGGCTGCCGGTTGCCTTCGGTACGGCGCCTGGCGATGGAGTTGGGGGTCCATTTCAATACGGTGGGCGAAGCGTACAGGGAACTATCGACCGAAGGATGGCTTGACCTTCGCCAGGGGCGCGGGGCCACGGTTCTCGACCGCAGTAAACCGGAGCCGGCGTCGCCGGAACGATTGGCGGAATTCCGGGACCGGCTCCGCAATCTGGTCACGCAGATGCGCGCCGCCGGCGTTCCAGCGCCCAAGATCGTCGCCGAGCTGCGTGCGGCAAAGGAGAATCTGAAATGAACGGCATAATTACCGTTTCCTTGTTGTTATTGGCGCTCGTAGGGGCGACCCTGTTCCTCCTGCCGTATTTCTCCTCGCGCCGTTTCTACTTCACGATCACCGTCGCGCCCGGATTTCCGGCAAGCGAAGCGGGCCGTTCGATCATGCGCGGATACCACACGCAGGTGGCTGTCATCCTGGCAGCGTCCGCGCTGGTTGTGGCGGCAATCCCCTACGCCGCTCTCGTTGCGAGCGAAGTGCTGTTGGGATTGGGCGGCGGGGCTGCATTCCTCTACGCCCGCAGCAAAGTTTCGCGATATTCTGTCGCGCCGGAAACGGTTCGCGAAGCCGGGTTGAGCGCAGACGAAGAGCATTTGCCGCGGTGGATACTTTGGGCTTTGCCGCCGTTTCTGTTTCCAGCGGCTGCGGGGTTGTGGCTGCGCGCGCACTGGAGCGAGATTCCGGTGCGCTTTCCTTACCACTGGAACGCGCACGGCGAGCCGAATCGATGGGCTATCCGAAGTGAACGCGCCGTATATGGTCCGCTGCTGCTCTGCGCCGCAATCATACTGCTGATTCTGTTGATCAGTCTCGCGGCGTTCTATGGCTCGCGCCGCTCGGAGCAGCGTCTGGCAACCATCAAGCTGGCCGTCGCGAGTATGTATTGTCTTTCGATCGTCTTCGTGGGCGTTGCCGTAATGCCGGTTGTACACGTTCCGATCTGGCTGTTCGTGGCGCCAGGGGTCTTGTTTACAATCGGCGCCATGGCCTGGCAGTACAAGTTTCTAAACGCTCCCAGTCGCGGCGCGGAGGCTACGCCAGACGCGTGCTGGCATCTGGGACAGATTTACTATAATCCGCAAGACCCTGCGTTATTTGTTCAGAACCGGCTGGGGCTGGGCTACACCGCAAACTTCGGCAACCGGCTTTCCTGGGTGCTGTTGGGGGTGGTTTTGGTTGCGGCGGGCGGAATGGTATTCTTTCTGCCGAGATCCGGCTGAAGCCACGCGCTGAGGTCGCGATTCAGGAGAGTGGCCAGTTTGAGGATGTCCTCGGCGTAGTAATCCACCAGAAAGCGGCGATCTTCAGGGTCCATCGCGATCTCGCGGCGAGGCACGAAGGCTAGCTGCCGCGCCGCCGGAAGCAGCTTCCGGGGCGTGACCTTTTTGATCGCCTGCCACACGCCCAATTTGTGGAGCGCATGGCTGACGCCGGCGAGCCGCGGCACGGATAGCTCCAGGTGGCGTTGCGACGTGTCGGGCGTGAAAGTATCGTCGACCTCCAGAAACCGGAACGTATTCGCCATCATGGCGGCTGGATCCGCGCGGTAGTCGTCGTATAAATGGATGCAGACATTTTGTCGTGGGAAGAGTTCGAGAAAGCGAGTCACCTGGGCGTGATAAAGGCCGAATTCCAGCAGCGGATATTGCAAGCTGGCCTTGCGCGAACGGTTTCGCATATTGGCCTCGATCTGCCGGCGGAAGGTGAGGCGGAGCCCGCCCACGGCGACTTGGCGCAGGTATTGCGAGAAAGCGCGGTCGGCCGGGTCGCGTAGGATCAGTAGGATTTTGGCGGTTGGAATCTTCGCATGAATATTGCGCGCGGCGCTCTCCGACCACAGATAGCCCGGGCTGGCTTCGCCAATCGCGGTTTCGCCGCGAACGTGCTGGAAGAGGCGTACGTAATCCCCCCATTCGGTGACCATGCCGCCGAAGCGGTGTTCTCGCATATCGCCGTCGAGGTACCTGCGCAGATGGCGCTGCCCACGCTTAACTCCAGGCAAGATTTCGGGCGAGCAGTTTTCCGGGCGGAACTCGCCGCCGAAGTAGCAGGGCTCCTTGATGGGGCACATGAAGATTTGCGGATGCTGATCGAGATAGTGATAGAGCGATGTCGTACCCGCCTTGGGCGCCCCGGCGAGAAAGAAGTTGGGCAGCACGTCTGCGAGGCAGTGTAGCGAAGATTAGGTTGGGTGGAGAGGCTGGGCGAAAACATTTACAGGTGAAAACGCGGGGATGCGATTCACATTCGATGGCTGGCAGATCGGCGTCGATAATTCGCACTATGCTTATTTCGGGTGAGGAATTACATCGGTGACGACGTAGGCGTCGTTCACAATCTTGAAATAGAAGCGCCAGTGCGACGCGGGCTTGCCAACGATCCTTGGATTCATCGTATTTCTTGGCGCGCAGGGAAGGGTGATGGAGGTTGCCGGCGAGAAACCGAAGCTGCTTGCCAAACGCGCGAAGCACGGGCGCCGGGACATCCTTTAGTGCCTCAACGACTTGATCCGATAGGACAACTTTCACGAGGCTTTTGGCTTGCGCTTGCGCGAGCGGATCTCTTTGTGCAAGAACTTGATAGCTTCCCCAGCTGTATTGAACGGGCCGTGAAAGGGCCCTTTCTCGGCTTCATCCAAGCGGGCATCGACGATCCGGCGCTGTGCGGGCGTGTATTCATCATGCGGCGCAGAGAGCTTAGGAACAATGTTGATCACGCCGCCGGAGACGCGAAACTCCACCCTGTCGCCAGGCTTCAGTCCTGCCCGCCGGCGCACGCTGGGCGGCACAACCAAGTCAGCCTTGTTCTTCACCGTGATTGTCATGGGAGGAGAAGAGCGTAATGTTATGGGCGCCCATCCGTACTGTCAGCATATCAGGTTTTCGCATTACGACTTCTCGCCCTCCAACCGCCGGATATCGTGCAAGAGCTTCGGCAGAAAGCCGTCTTCATCGCTGCTGTAATAGCCGCGGATGCGCATGTGCCGGTCCACCAAGGTGAAGCGGACGCTGTGGATCATGCTGCCATCCACGGGGTTCAGCCTGAAGCCGTCGCGGCCGATTTCGTTTAGCTTGCTTGGATCGCCGGTCAGAAAATACCAGCGGCTCGCGTCGGCCAGGAAGTGTTTCGCGTATGCGGCCAGCACCGGCGGCGTATCGGTGGCAGGGTCCACCGTGAACGAGACCATCTTGATATCCGGCGTATCGGCGGTTTGGCGCTGCAACTCGGTCATGTGGCGGCTCATCAGCGGGCACGGTCCGGGACACGTGGTGTAGATGAAATCAGCCACCCACACGTGGCCTTCGAGCGATTTGCTGTCGAACGGCTGGCCGCTCTGCGACGTCAATTGAAACGGCGAAAGCTGGCTCAACACGCTCAGCGGCGGGGCCGAGCAGGCCGCGCCGAATAAGGCCAAAGCTGCAATCGCCAGTCTCATGCCGAACTACGCACGCTCTTTCGGCCGGCCATAATTCCCGATGCCAGCAGCAGCCCGACCCCGAAGGCGGCCGTCACCGCCAGGCTGGTGAGGGCGCCGGGCGTGGCATCCGGCATGAGCAGCGCGTGGTTCAGCAACGAAATGGAATAGGTCAACGGATTGACGTACATCACGGCTTTGATCCAACCATGCGCCGTAGCCATCGGGAACAGCGCGCCGGAAACGATCCACAAAGGAAATAGCAGCAGATTCATCAGGGCGTGGAATCCGGAAGTGGATTCCATCTTCCATGCCATCACGAAGCCCAAGCCGGTGAGCGTGAACGAAACCAGGAAAATGGCCGCGGCCACCACTAGCAGTTGAGCCGGTGCGATGTGGATGCCCGCCAGGGGCGCGAAGATCAGAAAGATTGTGCCTTGAATCCAGCCCAGCGTCGCCGAGCCGAGAATTTTTCCCAATACCATGCTGGTGCGCGGCGCTGGCGATACGAGCATCGAAAGCAGGAATCCTTCGCGCCGGTCTTCGATAATCGTGATGGTGGAGAAGATGGCCGAGAACATGACGGTCAACACCAGCGCGCCCGAATAGAACTTCGCCAGATCGTTCGATCCGTAACCGATGAATAGCCAGAACACCAGCGGCGACGCCACCACGCCCATCACGCGGCTCTTCTGCCGCCAGAAGCGCACCAACTCGCGCTGCCACAGCGTTGCAGCCGGCAGGAGGAAGCTATTCAATTCCCGCTCCCGTCTCTTTCACGAAGACATCTTCGAGGCTCGGCTTGTGCAGGTCCACCGATTCGATGGCGCCCGCAAACGCCTCCACCACGTCCGCGATAAACCGATGGCCGTTTTCGATTTCCACTCTCACCTGGCCATCAAGCGCCACCGCGGGCACGCCGAAGCGCTGCTCGATTTGTCCGGCCAACGACTTGGCGTCAGCCGCCTGCAACACCACCACGTCGCCGCCGATACGGGCGCGCAATTCGTCGGGGCTGCCCTCGGCCACAATGCGTCCTTGATGCAGCAAGATGAGGCGATCGCAGCGGCCGGCCTCTTCCAAAATGTGCGTGGTGAGCAAGATCGTGACGCCATCCTGGATACGCAACTCTTCCACGTGCCGCGACAGGTCACGCCGGGCGGCTGGGTCAAGACCGGTGGAGGCTTCATCCATCAGGAGCACTTGCGGCCTGTGCAGCAGCGCTTTGGCAATTTCCACGCGGCGGCGCAATCCGCCGGAAAGCGTCTCCACCAGATCTTTACGGCGGTCCGTGAGCCCCAAACGCGTCATAGCCGATTGCATGCGTTCGCGCAGCGTCGCGCCGCTCAACCCGTGCAAATGGCCCTGGGCGCGCAGGTTTTCTTCCAACGTCAGCGCTTTATCCAAACTTTGCGTCTGAAAAACCACCCCGACGATCCGGCGCACCGCGGAAGCTTCACGAGCCACATCGTGCCCGGCGATCGAGGCGCTGCCTTCGGAGGGTGCCATCATCGTGGCCAATACCCGGAACAGCGTGGATTTGCCCCCGCCGTTCGGACCGAGCAGTCCGAATATCTCGCCCTGCTTTACTTGGAAGCAAACGTTGGAAAGCGCGACGCGGTCCCCGTAGCGATGAGTGAGATTGCTTACTTCAATCACAGACCGGGCCTGTCGACGAGCATCAGGCCGTAGATAAGGGGCAGATAGAGCACCGACGCCATGAGCACGCCGCGCGCCCGCGCCGCGCTTCGTTCGAGGGCCACGCGGACGCCGGAATAGAGGAACCACAGCCCCAGACCCAGCGCTCCGGCCAGATAGATATTTCCCGACATCCCAAACGCCACCGGTAAGAGGCTCACCGGGATAAGCGCAATTCCGTACAGCACCATTTGCCGCGCTGTGGAGCGGCAATCGGGCTCGACGACCGGCAGCATGCGGATGCCGGCTTTGGCATAGTCTTCCTTATACATCCACGCGATGGCGTAAAAGTGCGGAAACTGCCAGAGAAAGAGGATCGCCGCGAGTATCCACGCTTCGGGCGTGACCGTGCCGGCTGCGGCGGCGTAGCCGATCAGCGGCGGCATGGCGCCGGGAATCGCGCCCACCGTGGTGGACCACCAGGTCCGCCGTTTCAGCGGCGTGTAGAGGAAGAGATACATGGCCAGCGTGAAGGCGCCGATCAAGCCCGAAAGCAAATTGACGCTAAGCCACAGTTCCATGAAGCCGGCTATCGAAAGCGCGATGCCGAAGGCCAGCGCGCGTCCCGGCGTCAAGAGGCCCAGGGGCAGCGGCCGCCCGGCGGTGCGCCGCATCTTACGGTCGGCGTCCCGCTCGAACCATTGGTTAAGCGCCGCGGTGCCGGAGGCGATCAGCGCCGTACCCAGGATGGTATTGAGCAACGAGAGCAGGTGAATGTGGCCCAGGAATTCGCGCCAGCTCGAGGCGTTGGGCAAGCCGAAAAAGTAGCCAATGCCGGCGCTCATCATGATGAGCCAGGTGACGCGCGGTTTGGTCAATGCGATGTAGTCGCGCATCAGGCGATCACCACCCCGCCATGCGCCATTTCCAGGTCTTCCGGCCGGATTTGCCGGTAGACTAGCACCGCCAAGGTTACGGATGCGCCTAACGTGGCCACGCCCATCGCGGCGTGCGCGACGGTAAACCATTCGAGCGTTCCCGCCATGAACAGATTCATGTATGCGCCGGCACCTAACAGCAATTGCGAAAAGGTGAGCGAAACCAAGAAGAGCGCCGCGCGGCGAACGCCCGCGGTTTGCATGTTGCGGAGAAACGCCTGCCCGCCGGCCCACAACACCACGCCCGTTGTCACGCAGGCGCCAGCGAGGTGCACGCCAAAACCGGCGTGGCCGTAGCTGACGGCCACGCCCAGCGCGCCCTGCGCCAAAAGCGCGGCTGACGCCAACAATGGCGCGGGGCCATGCTCGGCCAATCCGTATCGCACACGGGCTGCGACAGAAAGTCGGCGCGGCTGGGAACTGTTCATAGGCAGACCTTCCATTGTAAACGGAAAGTGGAGTTGGTAGAGGCCGGGCATGCCCGGGGGTGCTTAACCGTTTTGTGGGGATGCGGCCAAGACAGTGTTGTCGGCCTCAGCCGGACTCAGCCTCTTGCGGATGTTGGATTCAAGCTAGAGGGCGCGAGGTGCGCTGAGGTGGAAGATTTTTTCCGTAGCTGAGAGTAGGTCGCGGGTAGTTGTTGCCGCGCGGCCCGAGGATCCCGAGCTACCCTCAATAGGGGGGCGATCTTGTGTCGCATATTGGCGATCGGTAAACGCTACGCGACAAACCTGGATCTATCATGCAGAACATCGTGTTGAGAGAATTCTTGGCTGATTACTGGATGGAAGGGCTGTTTCGACAGGAATCGACTCCCGACCCGGCTCCGCCCTATCTCCGAATGGCGATACGGCCGAAGGGTGTCCGGACGCTTCTCGGATGGGACGTTTACGCTTCCCGCCTGGCTTGCCGAACAAAAAGGAATTGTGTGATGGCACCCAAGACCGAACGGGCGTAACCAGCAAGAACTTGAATGACGAGCCTATTTCCCTGCTGGAATTATAGGTGCCCGAAATCCCGCGCAAGCCCAGAGGACACACCATATGAGCGCGAACACCGCCAGCGGAACGCCTAAACCCCACTCCGCAGTCTCAAGAGCCTTTTTCCGTCCCGTATGATCTTCCCAGCCCACACCGGCTTTGACGTAGAGGCGCTTAGCTATTTCGTAATCGCTCAGGTCCCTATATTCGGTGAACGACGCCCGCAGCTTCGGCAAGGTATACCAGCAATGCCCGTCACGGCGGTCGAAGTCGCTCCCCGCCGAAAATTCAGCCGCATTCAATCAATCTACCTCAGCCCATCCGCCGCAATGCCTCACGATGGCTCAGGCGGCTTCTTCATCTCGATCACCTCGGCCCCGCGTTCCTTCGCAAGGATTGGATGACGGCGCCCATGTAGGCACGCAACCACTACCACTTCATCAACGATTTTGAACCATAACCCATAAGGGAACTGATCCAGGTTGCAGCGTCGATTCTCTCCGACGATTTTGGCATAGCCGAGCGGATTTAACCCGATCCGGTCTACCCCTTCCTGCAACCGATCAAGGAATTCCTCGCCAAGCCCACTCTTTTTGCGCTCGTACCAGGCGGCGGCTTGCGCGATATCTCGCCGGGCCTGTCGTGTAATCGAATACGTTCAATGGGTTTGCGGGGCTTTGAGTTTACGGCGGATATCTGCCAGAGCCTCGCGAGCGTTCACAGCCGTTTTCCGGTCCTCTTCAAACGTCTTATCGCGCTCCGAAAGGATTCGCTCCGTTTCGGTATTGATCTCTTCCTTCTCGCCGGGGCGACAGGGTGTCGTGCTCATATCTGATCTTTGCACATTACGGTGTGGCGCTCAACCTCTTGCCAGACGCCCTCAGATGCCCTGATTTCTATTAGCATCCGCGCCATTATTCAACCTGCAATGGAGAGCCCCGATGACCGCACGTCAGCCTTCGGGAGGCCCTTGAACGGAAGCCCAGATAGCGGGAGGACAGCCGGTCAAACAATCGGGATAAGTCTCGGCAAACGTTGAAATGGGCTCCCTCCTAAGTCGTGAATTGCGCTCTGTCCGAATGGTCCGGCCATTCGGAGATGGCCGATACGGCGACTGCGCCCGCGCGACCGCCATTTCTGTCGAGAAATCCCCTTCGCGCCGATAACGGCGTAGTGTTTACTCAGGCGCCAGACTAACGCGACAAGCGCCCGATACAGCGTCGAGAGGCCCACGTTCAGAAGGTTTGCTACGTACCTGGCCGGATTCGCCTTTGTCGATCAGCCCGGGGCGCTTCTGTGCAGCGTTCACACAGCGGAATGCCCCTGGCAGGTACGGTCGTTCCATCGCCGCGCCTGACGCAGCACGTCCGCGCCCAGTCTAAAACCAGCCATTGCCCAAAACCGGGTCACAACACTTTCAATAAATATTCCTACCCAGCAACCCACTCCTTCCACATCATTTAGCCAACCCAAGCTCCAACCGCTCACCCCGATCCCCGGCCCGCGCCTGATATATTCGAAAGAGAAAGGGCTGCCTTCGCGATGCCATTCGCGAGCGCAGCCCTTTTTCATTTTCACAGCCAAAAAAGGATTC
>Ga0302325_10017586_pt1 | contig 15107 bp, 12 predicted proteins | sample Palsa_T0_2_FD_201948 | JGI IMG/M metagenome (GOLD analysis project Ga0302325, IMG submission 201948) | Peat permafrost microbial communities from Stordalen Mire near Abisko, Sweden - Palsa_T0_2 | ecosystem: Environmental > Terrestrial > Soil > Palsa > Peat permafrost | place: Sweden: Abisko... | reverse complement strand
AACGTATTATCTGCCCAAGCATGGGGGCGTCCTTGGAAGCGCGGGCCAGGGTCTGGGCAGCAGTGTGGAAGGAAAACTCCGAGACGTGATCCGCAGTTTTGGCGTCAACGTTGAGAGGATGCACTCCTTCCGGCCTGGCACAGGTCCCGGCGGTCGAGCGTTCCTCGTTGGCTATGCGTTTCCTGACCCACCAAACTCATCCGTCCACCTCGACGCGGAGTTGGTTGCCGAAGGCGGCGCGGTTTATCCGTTGGAAAGCAAGGCTGGCGGTGGCGGAGGGCCTCCTGAGAGGTCCTGGAATCTATATACTTTGGGTTCGTTGCCATCGGGTGTAAGCAACTACGCTCTTCTCCTGAAGCTGGGGACCAATGGATTACCGCTGGCGGAAATTAGGTTCTCCGAACCATGAAGATGGTCCAACAGATTCACTGGAGCAAATGCGGGCGGGCTATTTTCGTTGTCGCAACTGCAATTCTTCCGCCAGCATTCGCGGCGAAACGATTTTCACGCCTTGGATCTTTTGGCCCCAATATTTTCCAAAATCACGCTCATCGCCTGTGAGCAAATGAGTCGCGCCTCCGGCGATGGCGCCGCCGAGAATTGACACATCTTTAAGAGGCAGCTCTGCTCCCAGGCTGGTAGTCAATTGTGTGATCAGTTCGCACCTTTGGGTCAGCCGTTCGAGTGAGCCGACCGACTCGGGAAACTTCCCGGCTAGATTGCGCCGGGCCTCTTCCACGGCATAGGCGTTGGTAAGGCATTCGCCCCGCTCCATGATCAGGTTTAAGAAGGCCTGCATGAGGCGGTGGGGCAAGGCGGCTGAAAAGAGGATATTCGCGTCCAGGAATATCCTCATTTTTTCTTTAAGCGATAGCGTGCCAGCGCCTCCTCATTGTTATGGCGAAACTCGGCCAGCCTCTGTTCTGAGTACATTTCCACGGGAAATGTAGCCCCGGCGCGCAACAAAACGCCCTCCTCGGTTTCCTCGGCCACGACCTGTCCTTCGGCGTCAAGTCCCAGCTTGCGTCGCATCTCCTTGGGCAAAGTCAGGGTCCCGCGCTGATTGATATTAATGACTTTTGTCATGATTTCAGTATTTCATACTTTCACATTTATTGCAAAGCAAACTCAAGCAACTCAGGAAACAACAAGCTTAATTTGTGTGTCCATCCACGAACCGGGATGGGTATATTGCGAGGCAGTTTGATGACACGTAAAATTTATGAATTCGCCTGAAATCATCGTTGCGAAAGCTTTCATCGCGGCTGTCAACGGGCACGACCTTGCCCAACTGGGCCAGCTTATGACGGACGACCATACCTTCATCGATCCAGCCGGGAGGATTCAGTCCGGGCGCGACACGATGCTGGCTGGCTGGAATGGATACCTCCAAATGTTCCCGGACTTTAAAATAGAGATGCAAAATGCGCTGGCGGACAAAAATGTGGTCGCTGTCTTTGGTTCAATTTCCCAGACCTACAACGGCAAGCGTGGACTGGTCGCGGCTAATAAAATTGCCACGCCGGCCGCGTGGCGGGCGGTGGTGGAGAATGGCAAAATAAAAAGTTGGCAGGTCTATGCTGATTGGACCGAAGGCTGCAAAATAATGGCGGAAGACCAAAAATCAGCTTAGTGGTTGTCGGTATCTACCCAGGCGATGTTTGAATTATTGCAGACCGATGCCGGATGCCGCGCGCGTTTGGGGCGTCTGACGACCACCCGGGGCGTCATCGACACGCCGGTGTTCATGCCCGTCGGCACGCAGGCGAGTGTCAAGGCGCTTGACCCCCGCGAATTGCGCGAAATGGGCACACAGATCATCCTCGGCAATACCTATCATTTGAACATCCGCCCCGGAATGGAAATCATCCAAGCTGCCGACGGATTGCATAAATTTATGAACTGGCCGGGGCCGATCCTCACCGATAGCGGTGGATTTCAGGTCTTTAGCCTGGCGAAAATTCGCAAAATTCGGGATCACGGCGTGGAATTCCGGTCGCACCTTGACGGCTCGCCTTTGTTCCTTGGCCCCAAGGAAGCGATGGCCATCCAGCGAGCGCTCGGATCGGACATCGCCATGGTGTTTGACGAGTGCCCGCCCCATGACGCCACACCGCAAGCTGCTCTCAAGGCCGTTGAGCGCACCTTGGCCTGGGCGAGGGAATGCCGCGAACAACCCCGCGCCGCCGGACAATTCGTCTTTGGGATTGTGCAAGGCGGCAGTGCCGCCGCTTTGCGCGAACGGTGCGCCAAAGAATTGGCGGCGATGGATTTTGATGGGTACGCAATAGGCGGCGTCAGCGTGGGCGAACCGGAGCACGAAATGATGAAGGCTGTGGAATTGACCGAGCCCTTCCTGCCCGCGCACAAGCCGCGCTATGCCATGGGCCTGGGCACTCCGGCGCAATTGGTGGAATTGGTCGCGCGCGGCGTGGACATGTTCGATTGTGTTTTGCCGACGCGCGTCGCTCGCAATGGCACGGCTTTCACCCGGCGCGGGACCATTAGTATCAAAGGCGGCGCGGTCAAAGCGGACTTTGGACCCATCGAGCAAGGCTGCGCTTGTTTCGCCTGCGCCCATTTTACCCGCGCTTATTTGCGCCATCTGCTCAACGTCAACGAGATTTTAGGCCTGCGCATGCTTAGCGTTCACAACTCCCATTTCTATCTTGAAGTCATGCGTGAAATACGGAGCCACTTGGCGGCAGGAACCTTTGGAGATTATCGCCAGACTTTTGCCGCGACCTATATACCCACGCAAAAAATCCTTTCCTCGCGCATCAAGCACGATCTTAAGGTGGATGACCGGAGCTAATCGTTTGGAAAAGTAATTGCCTCAGAGAGGCGGCTGCTGCTTAATAGTGTGACAAAATGACGCTAAAAACATAATTGCTGATGGAAAGTTGAATTTAGCCACGGTCTTGTAAAACATTATGCCAGGGTCCAAATCCAGTTTCGTTGATCGCGTGCTCGACCGCATTGGACGGTTGCATCCCGAAGGAGTGCAAGCGGTTGTCCAGCGGTTGGCCAGGGAACGCCAATTCATGGAAACTCTCATGAATGCGGTTGAGGATGGCGTGTTGGTCGTCGATGAGCATGGCCGGATCATTTATTTTAACCAGTCCGTGACGCGACTTTGCAACTGGGACCCGGAGCGAGTAGAAGGGCAATCGATCAAGGAATTGCTGCCGGAACTGGATTGGGACAGCTTGAGCGCGCCAAATCCGAGTGGACAGCAACGCGCTTCGCATGTTGAGTTTGAGGTCTTTTATCCGCGCCCACGTTTTCTACGCGTCTATGCTGCTCCATTGGATGGAGAAAGCCGGGGCCGGGAAGGCATGGCCTTGATTTTGCACGACGCGACCGAAGCGCGGCAAAAGACTTTTGAAGCCATTGAAAGTGAACGGATTCATTCTTTGACCCTTCTGGCGGCGAGCGTGGCCCATGAAATTGGCAATCCACTCAACGCGCTAAACATTCATCTGCAGCTCATGGGCAAGGAAGTCAAAAAGCTGCGCCAGCCTGGCCAAGGCACGGATACGCGCCGATTCGGACGCCGCGACACCGAGCCCAATGTCGAAGTGGTGGAAACCGCCAAGAAGCTGGAGCATTACCTGGATGTCGCCAAGGGCGAGATCGCGCGGTTGGATTATATAGTCACTCAGTTTTTGCAAGCCATCCGGCCTTCGCCGCCACAATTGCTGCCTGGTTCCCTGAACGACGTGGTTCGGGAAACGCTGGAATTACTCCGGCCGGAGCTGGAGAACCGTGGTTTGCAACTAAAGGAGAAACTCGCGCAGCACCTGCCTTTGGCTCCGTTGGATGCTGGACAAATGAAGCAGGTGCTCCTCAACTTAATCAAGAACGCCATGCAGGCCATGACGAGCGGGGGAATATTAACGTTGCAAACCGCCAGCAACGCCGACTGGGTTTGGGTGAGCGTGTCCGATACCGGCGGCGGCATAGCGCAAGACAAGCTAAACCATATTTTTGAACCCTATTACACCACGAAAAAGAGAGGAACGGGGCTGGGGCTGATGATCGTACAGCAAAAAGTGCATCAACATCGTGGTTATATTGAATTGGAAAGCAAGGTTGGCCAAGGGACGACTTTCCGTATTCGACTCCCCTTGCACGATCGCCCGCCCAAGCTTCTCGGCGCCACCAAGGACGAAAACCAAACCAGTGAACACCAAGACGACCCACAAACCCATGCTGCTGATCGTCGATGATGAGAAACCGACGCGCGACGGTTTAAGGGCCGCGCTGGAGGATCATTACGATGTTTGGGTGGCCGAGGACGCCAAAGCGGCGACCAGTCTCCTGGAGGAGCAGCACTTCGAGGTGCTGTTGACGGACTTCCGCTTGCCGCAGGAGGACGGCATGAAGCTCATTGCCCGGGCTAAATCGCTGCCCAAGCCCCCGATTTGCATTCTGATGACAGCCTACGGCTCGGAGGAATTGGCCGTGGACGCGATGAAACAAGGCGCGGATGATTATATTGCCAAGGGACGGTTGCAGATTGACGAGTTGGAGATGCGCATCGCCCGCGCTTTGCGTCAGCAGCACTTGGAGGTCGAAAACGTCTCACTTCGTCAGCAATTGCACAGCAAGTTCGGCCTGGATAATATTGTTGGCGAATCGCCGGCCATGCAGGAAGTCTTTGACGTAGTGCGACAAGTCGCGCCCGCCCGGACTACGGTGTTGCTGCTGGGCGAAAGCGGCACGGGCAAGGAACTCATCGCCAAGGCTCTGCATCAACTGAGCCCCCGCGCCCATGGCCCCATGGTTACCGTGCATTGCGCGGCTCTTTCGCCAACTTTGTTGGAAAGCGAATTGTTCGGCCATGAGAAGGGCGCATTCACCGGTGCCCATGAAAGAAGGATTGGCCGTTTCGAACAAGCGCAGGGCGGGACGCTATTTCTGGATGAAATTGGGGAAATCGATGCCACGGTCCAAGTCAAATTGCTGCGACTCCTGGGCGAGCGCGCTTTTGAACGGGTCGGCTCCAACAAAACGCTGACTGCTGATGTGCGTTTGATCACGGCGACAAATAAAAATTTGGAAGAGCAAGTCAAAGCCGGAAAATTTCGTGAAGACCTTTATTTTCGCCTGGCGGTTGTACAGATTGTGTTGCCGCCTTTGCGGGAACGCCTGGGAGATATTCCCTTGCTGGCCAAGGCATTTTTGAAGGAATTTGCCACCGAGAACGACAAAAATGTGAACGATTTTACGCCCGAAGCGCTCGAAGCGTTAATGAATTACGCCTGGCCCGGCAACGTGCGCGAATTGCGTACTGCCGTCGAACACGCCGTTGTCCTGACACGAGGTGAGAAAATAGGATTGCGCGATTTGCCGCCCGCCATGCGAGCCGCGACTTCCGGCGGCAGTCCAGCCCGAATTTTAGCGCAACCCGATCTGACCGTGGCCCAAGCCGAAAAGCAACTGATCCTTCGAGCGCTCAAGGAATGCGGGGGCAATCGCACCGAAGCAGCCAAGAAACTCGGCATGAGCCGCCGCACGCTGCATCGCAAGCTGCACCTCTACTCATTGGAGGGCGTTTAAGTGCCGCTGCAGGACTGGATCTACCATTTGGATGAAGGAGTTGGCGCGAAGGCGATCAAAATCGCCGCCGCCATTCTTGGATTTGTCGCGCTGGCCGGGCTTTTTGATGCCTTGGCTTACCAGAGCTTTTCGAGCGAAGAAGCGATGGAAACAGCGCAATTGGCCCGCAATCTGTCGCGAGGCCATGGTTACACAACCCAAACCATCCGCCCGTTGTCAATCTGGTTACTGCGCAAACAAGCGGAGCCGGGGCAAGCGGCCGCTGTCATGAATCGTCCCGTGCCTGATTTATGCACGCCGCCGGTTTATCCGGCCTTGTTGGCCGGCTTGATGGCTGTATTGCCATTTGATTTCGTTGCCACCCAGGACTGGGAATTCGCCCCTGAACGGTGGATGGGCGTCTTCAATCAGGTTTTGTTCTTCCTGTCCGCGCTCATTTTATTTCGGATTGCCCGGCGCTTGTTTGACACTCGAGTGGCGTGGCTCGCTTGTGCCATTTTCGCGGGCTCAAACCTATATTGGAAGTTCACTGTTTCAGGTTTATCCACAACGTGGCTTATTTTGGTCTTCCTGGCGGTTGTTCTTTGCCTGGTTCGTTTGCAAGAGGCCGGTCAAGCTGGGCGCCATGGCTTGGGTTCCCTTGGGCTGGCCGCTGGCGCTGGGATACTCGTGGCGGCAGGAGGATTGAGCCGTTACGGGTTTGGTTTCATGATCCTGCCCGTGCTTTTTTTCATCGGCTGGACCGCTCCGCGCCAACAGCGGAAACTCTGCTGCGCAACAGCCGCAGCCGCGTTTCTTATACTCATGACCCCTTGGGTGACCCGGAACGTCATGGTGAGTGGGAATTTTTTTGGAACTTCCCAATATGTGCTTCTCCAACAAACGCCGCCATTCCAAGGGGACGCCTTGGAACGCTCGTTTGGTCCGGAGGGAGGCTTTCGGCGAATCGTGCCCATGGACGTGATTGACAAGATTATTATCAATGCGCAGGAGATGTGGCGCAACGATCTGCCTCGTTTGGGCGGGAATTGGGTGTCCGCATTCTTCTTGGTGGGCTTGTTCGTCCCCTTTCGCAATCCAGGCCTAGGTCGCATACGTAGTTTCCTCTTATGCTCGATGATCCTGCTTTTCTTTGTGCAGGCCGGTGGTCAGGCCCCTGACGCGAGCGATACGCAAGACGTTAATTCACAAAATCTTCTTGCCCTTTTCGGACCTTTGGTTTTTGTCTATGGCGTGGCCCTTTTCTTTACTTTGATCGACCAGTTAAATCTGGTCACCGCCGACACCCGGGCGGCTGTGATTGGGGCTTTCGTGCTGGTTGCTTGCGCCCCGTTGTTGATGTCCTTTATGGTCGGACGCAGGCCGTCGCCTCACACCCCGTACTCGCCGCAGCATATTGGCAGAGTGTCGCGATTGATGCGCCCAGAGGAATTGATGATCAGCGACATTCCGGGCGCCGTAGCTTGGTATGGGGACCGCGAGTGTGGATGGCTGCCGCTTAATGATGACCAGGACTTCTATTACTTGAACCGCCTTAAGCCTATCAAAGCCGTTTATCTAACCCAGCGGACCACAGATTCGCGGTTTTTGTCCCAGATGATGCTTGATACAAAAGGTTGGGGCCATTTTGTGGTGGAATGCGAAGCCCATGGCGAGGCGCCGACAGGATTTCCGCTCACCAATGCTATTGCCGGGTTGCTGCCCGATCAGTTATTTGTGAGCGACCAAGCCCGCTGGAGGGTGCCGCCATGAAATGCCTCAGCGAAGAAACGTTCAAAAAAAAGGTAAAATTTTCTTTTGACAAAAATGCCCTTAACCCGTAGAAATCGTGAAAGATTAACGGAACTCCGTCCTAAATTGCGGGGTGAGAGGGACACGAATTAATTTAACTTATGAACAAAATCATTGCCTCTGTAGGATTCGCCGCTCTGAGCGCGGCATCGGTTCAAGCTCAGTTTGCCCCCGGTTTGACACCTCTGGAGACCTCGAAGCCTTGGTCTCTCTCCGCCTCCTTGCGTGGATTTTACGATGATAACTATCTGACCCTCCCGAAAACATATCCGTCCGCAACTGGCGTAGGCGTTGGGCATCCCTTGGCCAGTTGGGGCTCTGAAGTATCGCCCGCCGTGGCCGTAAATCATTCGGTCGAGAACACCTTTGTTACGGCTAGTTACGTTTATGACTTGAAATGGTACGAAAACCGCAGCGACACCGATCAGTCTCATCAGTTCAACGGCCACTTGGAACATGCGTTCAGCGAACGTTATAACCTTAAAGTCAATGAATCGTTTGTCGTCGCGCAGGAGCCAACCGTCATCGACCCGACTGTCATTTCTGAGCCTTTGCGTGTTTCGGGCAATAACGTGCGCAACACGGGCAGCGTTGACTTTTTAGACTCACTGACAAAAAATTTGGATTTGCATTTGGGATATGGCAACACCGTTTATGCTTACCAGCAAACGGCACGTTCGGTCATTGGTTACGGGCATGATACGGGTATACCTGATGCGGGAGGAGCAAATTACGCTCCTGAGCCGAGCCGTTCCGCATTGTTGGATCGCATGGAGCAGTTGGCAACCATCGATTTGCGATGGAAGGCCACTCCTGAAACAACCGGAGTGTTTGGTTATACATTTGGGCATACGGATTACACCGCTCCCGAATACATTATTTTCCCAAACCCGCCCTATAACACAGGGCCCGGTGGTCCGGGGGCGAATGTGGGATATCTGAGCAACATACGCAATGACTATTCTCACACCGCCTTCATAGGCGCGGATGAGAGCTTTACCCCTAATTTGAACGGATCGATTCGAGTGGGCGGAGAATACTTGGATTATTACAAGTTTCATGATTCACGTCTGTCTCCTTATGTAGATGCCAGCATCACGGACCAATACCAACCGGGCTGTTCGGCTCAGTTGGGGGTTAAGCATGTCCATAACTCGACTGACGTGGTTGGCATTCAAGGAACCAGTCCCGTTCTGGATGAGGAATCAACTGCCATTTATCTTTCTGACACTCATAAATTAACGGATCGTTTAACCCTCAGCGTGATGGGGCAGGCGCAATTGTCCACTTTCGTTGGAGGAGGTTCGGCCTATGACGCCAAAGAAGATCAGTTTTTCATTCTGCAGGTTAATTTCGCCTACCATTTCAATCCCTGGCTGATGGCTGAAGCTGGATACAACTACAGCCGGCTCAAGTCCGATTTGGCAGATCGCGAATATACTCGCGATGTCATGTATCTCGGCTTCCGGGCCTCGTATTGATAAAGAATAAAATTGATCTTTAGCAGAGAAAGCTGGAACGTATCCGAGGTACGATCTAGCTTTCTTTTTTTTATAAAATATGGACTCTGCAACAACAAGTGATTCACCGGAATTAAAGCTTCATTTTCTGGATTATTGGCGCGTCATTCGCCTGCGCCGAAGCCTCATCCTGATGGTGTTCTTTCTCTGCCTGGTGACCAGCACGCTTTTGATCATTTGGTTACCCAAACAATATACAAGCACCGTCCAAATTGAGGTGCAAAAGGACGATCCCGAAGTTACTTTTGCGGAGGCCCATCAATCATACATCAGCGCGGATCCATACTTTCTCACCACCCAATTTAAGCTGATCGAATCCCAGCTTATTTTGGACAATGTTATTACAAACCTTCATTTGGATCAGAAGCTTGCTCAGAAAAATGGTGAAGACCACTGGACTGTTGATTATACCTACAAATATCTCAAGAGCAGAGTCACGGTGGAGCAGACTCGCATGACCAGCCTGATTGAAATCTCCGTCAGAAGTTCCGAATCAGACTTGGCCGCCACCATTGCCAATGCCATTGCCGACTCTTACAAACAATTTCGACTGGATTCCTGGAAACAAAGTAAGAACCGAGGTATTGCCAAATTGGAAGAAAAACTAGCCAGCGAAACTCAGGAATTGCATCAGGCCCAAACTAATTTGGATGCCATACGCAAAGAATTGGACATTGCCGATATCTACGATCAAAGTGTCGTTTCGCAAGACATTCTCTCCCATCAGCTTGAGGATTGGGATCACCAGCGGGTCGGGGCAGAATCCGACTTTTTAATGTATAGCAACATTCTTTCCAATCTGGAAAACTTGCCAACAAATCTACTCGGAGGCGCTCTGGCCACTGCTTATGCCCACCAGTTGGATCCTGAACTGGTTCAATTGTCTGAACACCTGCAAATGACCAAAGCTGAAATGGTGACGGCCGTCAAGAACTACGGCGAAGAAATGCCGATCTATAAGACTGCCCAGAAGCACCTTGAGGACGCTGAACTTGCGTATGAAAACAAGATTAAAGCAGTCATGCAAGGTATAACTTCTCGAGTCAATATGGATAAGGGCTTTCTGAATCTCATTCAGCAAAAGGAGGATGAAATCACCAAGAACAAGAACTTGGAAGCTCAGAAAAACAGGCCCTATTACATGGCTAAAGCCGATGTGGAGAATAGACGGGTAAATGTAGTGGAGTTGGGAAGGTTGTTGCTTCGTGAGTCGGCCGAGGAGTTGCAGCCTAATCAAAACGTCGTCATTGTTTGCAACCCAGCCCGCCCGGAAATTAAGCCTATTAGTCCAAAGCCCACGATCATTATACCCTTAGGAGTCATAGTGGGCTTGGTCGTCGGAGTCGGTCTTGCTTTCTTCATTGAATACCTGGATACAAGCGTCAAGACCATTGATGACGTCGAGCGCTCCTTGCAAGCTCCTGTTTTGGGAGTCATCCCGCAAAATGTCGGTGTGATCATTGATGAAGGGGCGGAAAGCCCACACGCCGAAGCCTATCGTGTCCTTCGCACCAATATCCTTTTCTCACGGAAAAGTGAAAGCTGGAACACCGTGTCTGTTCTGAGCGGTGGAGCTGGCGAGGGCAAATCGACCACCCTTTTTAATTTGGCGACTATTTTTGCTCAGAACGGTCAACGCACTCTGGTGGTGGATTCGGATTTGCGTCGTCCTACACTGCACAAGATTCTACATACGACCAATACCATCGGGTTGACCGATTTCTTGCTCAAACAGCGCACCCTTGATGAAGTCATCCAAAAAACCAAGCTGCCCACGCTCGATTTCCTGCCCAGCGGCAAATTGCCCAGCAGCTCCATGAGTATCCTTGGCTCCGGGCAGATGAAGGAAACGATCCAGGAACTTAAGCGCCGCTACGAGTTCATTTTCTTTGATTCTCCGCCGCTTTTGGGCGTGAGCGACGCTTCGATTTTGGCCAGCGAAATGGACATGGTGCTCCAAGTCATTCAATACAGGCGTTATCCGCAGCCGATGACTTTGCGCGCCAAACAGATGGTTCTGAAGGTTGGTGGCAATCTGATTGGCATCGTGCTCAACAACATTAATATGAGCCAGGACGAGAACTACTATTACTACAGCGGTTATTACGAGTACCAGTACAAACATAAAGACGAGTCCGACCCCGTTGTCCCAGCAAAAGACGGCAAGAAAACGGCCACCGAGGAAATCAAACCGAAATACTAATCGCCGGTTTGTTAACGGCTTCTTTCTTATGAGATTGTTGCGTCAAGATATCACTCGATACGTGTCTTCTTTCTATGCACTCTTCTTCGCGGCCATGCTCGCAGGGTGCTTTACCGATTCACAAACCAACAAAGTGCCACCGCCGCATGATCCGACTCAGGACAAATTGCAAGCGGGGGATAGGATTAAGGTGCAACTCTTAGGGACTCTTGAAGAAGTGAAAATCGACGATCAGGAAATAAATGCGGAGGGGAACATCGTTTTGACCTATCTCAATATAGTCGGCGCAGCCGGTAAGTCTCCCAGTCAATTGAGCCAGGAACTCACTGAAAAGTATAGGAAGGGCTATTTCCCGAATGTTACCGTTACGGTTACGCCGGTGGCTCGCTTCTTCTTTGTTGGAGGTCAGGTCAACAATAACGCCGGGGGACGCATCTTGTACGCCGGCCCGATTAGAGTGCTGGGCGCAATCCAGGCTGCGGGTGATTTCACTCCATTTGCTGACAAGAGGCATGTGCAGATCACGCGTGTTGACGGAACCATTTTTAAGGTCAACTGCGTCGATGCCATAAAGCATCCAGAGAAAGACCTCTGGATTTATCCCGGCGACAGAATCTATGTCGGACGCCGATTCTAGGCTATGGTCCAGCTTCAGCTTCTGAGCGGAAATCGAAGCGGGACCGTTTTTACATCAACTCATTTTCCCATCCGGGCTGGTCGTGAAACTGGACTGGACTTGACGTTAGACGATTCGGGCGTGTGGCAGCGGCATTTTCTAATCGATTGGCGTCCCGAAGGCCTCCTCCTGGAAGCAGAACCCGAAGCCTTGCTCAGTGTCAACGATACTCCCACGCAACGGGTCGTGCTGCGCAGTGGAGACATCATCACCTTGGGCGCTTTGAAAATCCGTTTTAGTTTAAGCCCGGTGCGCCAATCTTCCCTTGTTCCCAGGGAATGTTTGACCTGGATCGCCCTGGCCGCGCTCTGCCTGGCGCAAGTCGGGCTGGTTTATTTATTGATTCGCTGAAACTTCAGTGGCGGAAGTGCCGGGTTCCGGTAAACACCATGGCCAGACCATGCTCATCGGCCGCGGCGATGACTTCGGCATCGCGCACAGACCCGCCCGGTTGAATAGCCACGGTCGCTCCGGCCTTTGCCGCGACAACCAAGCCATCCGCAAACGGGAAAAAGGCATCACTGCAGACCGCGCTGCCCGCGAGCGAAAGCCCCGCCTCGCGCGCTTTTTCGACGGCCAGCTTGCAGGAGTCCAGCCGGCTCATTTGCCCGGCCCCAATGCCCAGCGTCCGGTCGGGCGCGGCAAAAACAATGGCGTTCGACTTGACGTGTTTGGCGATGCGCCAGCCGAACATCATGGCCAGTTGTTCCGCCTCGGTGGGGGTGCGTTTGGAAACCACCCGCCAGCCCGTAAAATCCAGGGGCTGGGCATCCGGCTCCTGCGCCACAAGCGAGCCGGCTCCGATGCTGCGCAATTCCAATCCGGGGGCATGGCCAGGCCGCAGCACCTTTATTAGACGCAAATTCTTCTTCTTTTGCAGCAGCGCCAGGGCTTCCGCAGTGAAATCAGGCGCGACCACAACCTCGCTAAAGATTTCCGCCACCGCCTCGGCGCAGGCCAAATCCAGCGGCTGATTGACCACGATGATGCCGCCAAAAGGGGCCTGCCGATCCGTGGCCAAAGCTTTCTCCCAGGCTTCTTTCAAAGTCTCACCCTGCCCCGCGCCACACGGATTCATGTGTTTAAAAACGGCCAACGTGGCTGGCCCTCCGACGAAATCACCCGCCAACACCGCCGCCGCGGTCAGATCAAGAATGTTATTATACGAAAGCTCTTTGCCGTGCAGTTTCTGAAAATCCTCGTCGAACCGCCCATACAACGCGGCGCGTTGATGCGGATTTTCTCCGTAGCGCAACTCCCGCGCCAACGGCACATCCAGGCGCAATGCGGCTGGCCACGCCTGAGCCTGCGTCGGAAGAACCGGAAAGATGGGCAGGGTTTCGGCGGCCGGGGTTTGCCCCAGAAAAAACGCCTTGGACAAATACTCGGCAATTTGCCCGTCGTAAATCGCTGTGTTGGCGAAAACTTTCGCCGCCAAACGGCTGCGCAAGGCCGGGGTGGTTTCTCCAGAGACCAAAATCTGGCCGGCGACCTCGGCGTAATCCGCCGGATCCATGAGGACGGTGACGCTAAGATGATTTTTGGCGCCACTGCGCAGCATGGAGGGTCCGCCGATATCGATGTTGTCAATCGCTTCGGCCAGAGTTACCTCTGGCTTCGCCACCGTTTGGGCAAAGGGGTAGAGATTAACGACCACCAGATCGATCGGTTTGATCCCATGTTTGCGCGCGGCTGCTTCATGCGTGGCGTCGCCGCGCAAATACAACAATCCGCCGTGGATTTTGGGATGCAGGGTTTTGACGCGCCCGTCCATCATTTCCGGGAACTCGGTATAAGCGCTGAGATCGCTCACCATGACGCCGTGCTCGCGCAGCACCTTGGCCGTTCCGCCAGTGGAAATGATTTCCACACCGGCGGAAGCGAGAGCCTGGGCGAAAGGAATTAGTCCCGTCTTATCAAAAACGGAGAGTAAAGCGCGTTGGATTTTGGCCATAACAAGCGGCTCAATCTTGCAGAAGCCAACGCGGAGTCAACCTGATTTGCGATTTTGCCCCGTAGCGGCGAGAACTTATTCTGGAATGGGTGCGTTTGCTCCCCACGTTTTGTTAGGCTCAGGTCCCATTTGAAAGGATAGCGTCCCTCCTTCTCGGACGGCGCGCGCCGGCAGAAATGGGGAATTCAACTCATGCCCATTGAAGGTGGCGGATTGTATATAAATGTTTTTCTCGGAGAGATTCGCCGCAATCATGGTAAATTTTTTGCCATTGGAAAGATGCATCACACCTTTGGGCAAACCAGGACTTCCAATCACGTAATAATCGCTGCAAGGGCAAACCGGGTAAAATCCGAGGACAGTGAATATGTACCAAGCCGACATTTGCCCGCAATCATCATTGCCGCTGAGGGAATCGGGCTTGTTGCCATACTGGGTGCGAACAACCTCGTGCACGCGTTCCGCCGCCTTCCACGGCTGCCCGGCGTAACAGTAAAGATAAATAATATGATGGCTTGGTTCGTTGCCGTGCCAGTATTCGCCGATTCTTCCCTGCACGTCGTCCAAGCCCTTGATCGTGTCGGATTGGTGAAAGTTGAAAAGCTGGTCCAATTTGGCGGCAAAGGGCTCCCTGCCCCCTGAGAGGCTGATCAAACGCGGCACGTCCTGTGGGACATACCAGGAATACTGCCAACTGGTTCCTTCGGTAAAATCGTTGGTGCGCGAGTCGTCGTCGTAGAAATGAGGATTGAACGGCGTCTTCCATTGGCCATGTGAATCTTTGGGGCGCATCACTCCAATCGACGGATCGTAGAGGTTGGTGAAGCTGGAGGCGCGTCCCATGAAGTATTGGTAATCCTCCTTCTTGCCCAGGGCCTTGGCCATTTGAGCCACGCAGTAATCGTCGTAGGCATATTCCAAGGTCTTGGAGACCGATTCGTTTTCCTGGTCAAACGGCACCCACCCCAGCCGGCTGTAAGCGGCCACGCTGTCGTAATCAGGGTTCATGGCCGTCGTCTTAATGGCCGTGTAAGCGCGCTCCTTATCGATTCCTTTAACGCCCTTGAGGAAGCCATCCACGATGACAGGCACTGCGTGATAGCCCACCATGCACCAGGTTTCGTTGCCTTCCAATGACCATACTGGCAGCAGGTGGTCCACACTTTGATCGTAGTGGGCCAGCAAGGATTGAATCATATCCGAATCCCGGTAGGCTTGAATCAGAGCGAAAAGCGGATGGGTCGCGCGGTACGTATCCCATAAAGAGAAAACAGTGTAATTCTTAAAGCCGCGCGCCACGTGGATGTTGGAATCCAAACCGCGATATTCTCCATCTTCATCCTCATAAAGGCTGGGCGCCAGAAAGCAGTGATACAGGCCAGTGTAGAACGTTTCCTT
>Ga0302325_10017585_pt1 | contig 15107 bp, 10 predicted proteins | sample Palsa_T0_2_FD_201948 | JGI IMG/M metagenome (GOLD analysis project Ga0302325, IMG submission 201948) | Peat permafrost microbial communities from Stordalen Mire near Abisko, Sweden - Palsa_T0_2 | ecosystem: Environmental > Terrestrial > Soil > Palsa > Peat permafrost | place: Sweden: Abisko... | reverse complement strand
TGCAGTTGAGCGAACCGTCCGAGAAATCCGCGCCTGCCACGAAGCGGACCTCGTCGCCACCTCGGCGGCTGAGCCCGAGCGGATGGGTCATTGCGAAGTGAGTGAAGGCCTCGGCGTCGTCGTGAACGGTGGCGGGTGCCCCGAGGCGCTTCAGGTACGCCGAGAGGGCCGGCTGGTCGTCGAGGGCCAACACCCGGTTGCCCTCGCTAGCGGTGACGACCATGGGATCTCCCACGGCGCGCCAACCGTGCTCCACACCGATGCCGATCGGGCCCTGAGAACCTATGGCCGCCGCGACAACGGTGTTCTTCAGGACGCGCTGGCCGTAGAACTGCCAGGTCGACTTCATCTTCAAACCGTCGCCGGCACACCCGCCGACGAGCGGGACCTGCGCTCCCAACACGCTGTAAGCGCCGCGGACAACCTCTTGCTGGTCCCCGCCGAGCCCGTCGCTCAAGACCAGCAACACCCTGTGCGCGCTCGATTCGAGCCGGGCGGCGCTCATTGCCACTTCGGCACTCGCCTCGCGGAGCCCGCCTCCGGCACTCGCCGAAGCGGTCCGCACGTCGAAACCCGGCCCTCCGATCGCCATCGCGACCACGCCGGCGGTGCCCGGCCCCGCCGTGGCTATCTCGCCAGCGGTCGTGCAGCCGATCACGGGGACCTCGCCGGCGACCTCGTTGATGCCGGCGAGCAGCTCGGGAAGGTCGTAGGCCTCGGACGAAAATACGACTAGGAGCTTGGCGTCCTCACCCGAGAGTGCCGCCGAAGCCACTTCGACACCGGCGCTATGGGCGTCGGGGTTTGCGGATGAGCCGGTCGCAGTCCACTGTGTCTTGGCGCGAGCTGCTGAAGGTGCGGAGAGTATGCCCATGCCTATCGGATCGGCCCCCTTTCCTGGGTCTTTAGCAGGAGCGGCCAGGTAAGGCCCCCCCGGCCACATCGGAGTACCCTTGGCCACAGAACGCGCGGACCTTGGGGTCGGAGATGGCGCGACATCAAAGGAGGCGAGGTTGGACAACGAACGGGCGAAGAAGGCCTTGGAGACCGAGCGGCGGCGCGTCGAGGGGCTTCTCGGGGACACGGTCGAGGCGGGGGAGGAGGACCGCGAGGAGGCCAACGAACAAGGCGATATGGCGGACCCCGCCCAGAGGTTGACCGCCGAAGGGCTCGATGACGCTGTCGCGGCCGGGTTGCGTGAACGCCTCGCAGCGATCGAGCGAGCCGAAGCCCGCCTTCGCGCTGGCACCTACGGCCATTCGATAAAAAGTGGCCTGCCGATCCCCGACGCGCGGCTCGAGGCAGACCCCGCGGCTGAGCTCACCGTAGAAGAGGCCTCGGAGGAACCGCCCGCCGTCTAGGCGGGCCCTAGGTCCACCAACTTCTCGAGCGGGCTGGGGTAGGGTGGTGTGGCCACCAAGGACCGTCCTCGCGAGGTAGCGCTCGAGGGAAGACGAGCCTCCACCGGCCACCACCGTTAGCCGAGCATGGAGGAGATTTTGGCGAAGCACATCTTCGTGACCGGAGGAGTGGCGAGCTCTCTCGGTAAAGGCCTTACAGCTGCGTCACTGGGCCGGCTCCTGAAGAGCCGGGGCCTGCGAGTGACGATGCAGAAGCTGGACCCCTATATCAACGTCGACCCGGGCACGATGAACCCTTTCGAGCACGGCGAGGTTTTCGTCACTGAAGATGGCGGAGAGACCGACCTTGACCTGGGCCACTATGAGCGCTTCATCGACGAGGCGCTGTCGCGCGACTCCAATGCCACCACCGGTTCCATCTACCAGTCCGTCATAGCCAAGGAACGCCGGGGCGAGTACCTGGGCAAGACCGTCCAGGTGATCCCCCACATCACCAACGAGATCAAACTGCGCATCCGCCGCCTCGGTACAGAAGACGTCGACGTCGTGATCACCGAGGTCGGCGGGACGGTGGGTGACATCGAAATCCTCCCGTTCCTCGAGGCGATCCGCCAGTTCCGCAAGGACGTAGGGCGCGACAACGTCTGCTACGTGCACGTGACCCTTGTGCCTTACCTCGGGCCTTCGGGCGAGCAAAAGACCAAGCCAACGCAGCACTCGGTGACAGAGCTCCGCTCCCGAGGGGTGCAACCCGACGTGATCATCCTGCGCAGCGACCGCACCGTGCCAGCAAACATGAAGACCAAGATCTCCTTGCTCTGCGACGTACCCGAAGAAGCGGTCATCTCCAACGTCGACGCACCCAACCTGTACGAGATCCCCCTCTCTTTGCACGACGAGGGCCTGGACGATTACGTGTGCCAGCTCCTACGCCTCGACGTCGCGCCGGAGGGTGAAGGGGCCCGTCCCGGGCGTCTCGACCTGTCGCACTGGCAATCCCTGGTGCGCAGTGTGGAGTCGGCCACTAAGCCGGTCCGCATCGGCCTGATCGGCAAGTACGTCAACCTCCCCGATGCCTACCTGTCTGTTGTCGAAGCGCTCCGCCACGGCGGTTACGCCCATGGCGCCAAGGTCCAGCTGGACTGGGTCCAGGCCGAAGAGGTCGAGGGCCTGATGGCCGAAGGCCGCCTCCGGGACCTCGACGGAATGATCGTCCCGGGAGGCTTCGGCGAACGCGGGATAGAGGGCATGATCGCCGCCGTCGGCTACGCCCGCGAGGGCCAGATCCCCTGTCTCGGCCTGTGCCTCGGCTTGCAGGTCATGGTCATCGAGTTCGCTCGCAATGTGGCCGGCCTGGAGCGCGCCAACTCCCGCGAGTTCTCGCCGAGCGCGCCGCACCTCGTCATAGACTTGATGGACGAGCAAAGAGAGATCGTCAGCCAGTCCAACTACGGTGGGACCATGCGGCTCGGCACCTACCCTGCCAAGCTCCGGCCCGGGACGCAGATGGCTGATATCTACGGCTCGCCAGAGATGCTCATCTTCGAGCGGCACCGCCACCGCTACGAGTTCAACCCCCGCTACCGCAGCCGCCTCGAACAGGCTGGGCTCGTCTGCTCCGGTGAGTCGCCCGACGGGCGGTTGGTCGAGATGATCGAGCTGCCCAGCCACCCTCTGTGGATCGGGACCCAGGCGCACCCGGAGTTCAAGAGCCGCCCGGACCGCCCGCACCCCCTCTTCAAGGCGCTGGTGGGAGCGGCATCGGAAAGGGCCGAGGGGCGCCAGCCGCACCTAATCGACCCCGACCAACTGCTCGCTGTGCAGATGGCGCCGCGTGACCCTGCAGAAGAGGCCGGTATTGCCCTCCGATAAATTCCACAAGGTAGGCGAGCGGACCGTCTACCAGGGAAGCCTGCTCCACGTGGCCCAGGGGACTTTCGAGGGCCCCGGCGGCGAGCGCTTCGAGCGGGACCTGGTCCATCACCCTGGTGCGGTGGTCACTGTCCCCGTTGACGAGCGCACCGGCGAGGTCGTCTTTGTCCGCCAGTACCGAGCACCGCTGGACAGCGAACTGTTGGAGGTACCTGCCGGTAGGCGCGACGTCCCGGGGGAGCCTCCGGAGCGCGCGGCCGCCCGCGAGCTCGTCGAGGAAACCGGCTTGGAGGCGGGCAGGCTCGACTTGATCGGGCGCTTTTTCAATTCGCCCGGCTTCTCCGACGAGGAGTCGTGGTGTTTCCTGGCCAGGGACCTGAAGGAGGTGGCCGACGCTCGTCATGGCATCGAAGAGCAGCACATGACGGTGGAGCGCTACCCGCTCGCCGAGGTGGGCGAACTTGTGCGTTCTGGTCACATCACCGATGCCAAGACGATCGTGGCGCTCTTCCTGGCTCAGGCTGAGCTCGGATAGTGCCCCGCACCCGAGCATTCGCCGCCGCCTTCTCTCCGTTGATGTTGTTCTGCGGCGGTCACTAAGGAGAAATGGGGGGCGCCGCGGCGGTCACTCGGGCGGTCCCCGGTAGCCATCGGGCGGGTTCGGCCCTGAGCCTTCCAGGCGAGGAGCTTCTCAGCTGGCTCGCCGTCGAAAAGGGCCGCAGCCCGAACACTTTGGCTGCCTACCGAAGAGACCTCGTTGCCTACGAATCCTGGCTACGCAGTCGCGGCCAGAAGCCGGTTGCCAGCCTGGACCATGAGCACCTGGATGGGGCGGGCGTTGACGAGGCGCGCGTTGACGAGGCGACTGTGGCCCAGTACGTGGCCCACCTTCGCGGCGCCGGCTTGGCACCCGCCTCTATTGCCCGTTCGATGGTCTCGGTGCGCTCTCTGCACAGGTTCCTCGTCCAAGAAGGTACCGTTCAGGTGGACCCGACTCAGGACTTGAAACCGCCGCCCGTTCCTCAGGGGCTCCCCAAAGCGCTGAGCGAAGACGAGGTGGGCTGCCTGTTGGCGGCCGTCACCGGCGGCGGACCGGCGCAGCTTCGCGACCGCGCCGTCCTCGAGCTCCTCTACGGGACAGGCATGCGGATCTCCGAGCTCACCGGGCTGTCGCTGTCGGACCTCGCGGTCGAGGACCAGCTCGTGCGTGTTCTCGGCAAAGGGCGCAAAGAGCGCATGGTCCCTTTGGGGCGCTACGCCCGCGAGGCGCTGGGAGCGTGGATGGGGCCCGGTGGCCGCCCCGTCCTGGTGCCTGCTAAGTGGGCGCGGAGAGCCGACTCGGACGCTCTTTTCCTCAACCTGCGCGGTGGACGCCTGACCCGCCAGGGTGCCTGGGGGATCGTGCGGCTCTACGGGCAGCGGGTGGGCCTGGACGGACGGCTCAGCCCGCACGTCCTGCGCCACAGCTGCGCTACCCACCTGCTCGACCACGGCGCCGACATCCGGGTGGTGCAAGAACTGCTCGGCCACGCTTCGATAGCGACTACCCAGGTGTACACGAAGGTTTCCGCCGAACGGCTCCGCGCTGCGTACGAGTCGGCTCACCCTCGTGCGCGGGCGGCTGGTCCGGCGAGAACTTGATGGTTGCCCGTCGCAGCCACCCCTGCAAGGGCTACAGTGGCGCCGATGGAGGCCAAAACAACCAGCGTGCTGCGGGAGGAGCTCGAAGTGCAGCGCGCTTCGCTCCGCCTCGAGCTGGGGGAACTTGGTTACGGCAGCGAAGGCCTGACCTACGACCCGAACTTCGCCGACTCGAGCCAGGTGACCGCTGAGCGCGGCGAGACCGAGGCGCTCGGGACGACGCTCACAGCCAACCTGGTCGATGTGGAACATGCGCTCGAAAAGATCAACGCCGGCACCTACGGCGATTGCGAGTCCTGCCACGACGAGATCGCCGCAGCTCGCCTTGAGGCCATGCCGGCGGCCCGCTTTTGCATCACCTGTGCCGCCAAGCGTCGCTAGCGGGCGCTAGACCGCTGAGCAACTAGCGGGGGAGCAGGCCGATGGCGGTCTGTGCACGCTCGAGGGTCCGGGAAGCCACTTCGGACGCCCGCACAGCCCCTTCAGCGAGGACCGCCAGCACAGTTGCCGGGTCCTGGGCCAGCTCACGGTAGCGTTCCTGAAGGGGGCGGAGCGTTTCGATAGCCGCTTCGGCGGCGTCTGTTTTCAGCCGGCCGTAGTTCTCGTACCCAGCGGCGATATCCGCTGGCTTCCCGCCCTTCAACGCTGCCAGCAGCTCGAGCAAATTGGAGACTCCCGGCTTGTCCTCCGGGTCCCAGCGAACGGCGCCAGGGCCGGGGGGGTCGAGGTCGGTGACCGCGCGCTTGACCTTTCGTTCGATGACTTTCGGGTCGTCCAGCAGGAAGATGAGGCCCGCGTCGGAACCAGACGACTTGGACATCTTGTGGACTGGGTCCTGCAGGTCCATGATGCGGGCCCCACCGCCTGGGGGGGCGATGGCAGCCTCGGGGATGGTGAATGTCTCCCCGTAACGGCTGTTCCAGCGCTGAGCCAGGTCCCGGGTGAGCTCGAGGTGCTGGCGCTGGTCGTCGCCGACCGGGACGAGGTCCGCGTCGTAGAGGAGGATGTCGGCCGCCATGAGAACCGGGTAGGCGAAGAACCCCAGCCGCGCCGCCTCTTCGCCACCCTTGCTGGTCTTGTCCTTGAACTGGGTCATCCTGGCCAGCTCACCCATGCTGGCGGTGCACTCGAGCAGCCAGGTCAGCTCGGCGTGCTCGTGGACGTGGCTCTGGACGAACAGGGTGCAACGCGCCGGGTCGAGCCCGCAGGCGAGCAAGAAGGTGGCCATGGTCAGGGTCGCCTTGGAGAGCTCTTCGGGGTCACCGGGCACCGTGAGCGCGTGTAGGTCCACCACGCAATAGAAGGCGTCGTAGCGGTCCTGGAAGTCGACCCACCACCGTAAAGCCCCCAAATAGTTCCCCAGATGGGGTGTGCCGGTGGGTTGGATCCCGGAAAGCACCGTCTTGGTGGACTTGGTGGTCTTGGTCGTCGTCACGACAAAGCAGGGTACCCGCGCCCGGGACGCGAGGCCGGCCCAATTAAACGGCTGGCCTACAACAAACGGCTGGCCTACAACAAGTGGTTACGGGAAGTGGTTACGGGAAGTGGTTACAACAAGTAGGCCAGCGCGGCCCACCCGATACCGCCGACCAGGACAGCCGCCCCGAGCAGAACGCACAGGAACAGCAGCGCTTCTTTTCTTCGCGCCGAGCCAGGCACAGCGTGTAGCCCGGGCCCGGAGCTGCTGAACCGCCTGGTCGCGCTCAGTTGTGGCCCGTCTGACCGGTTCGTTCGGGTAGGTACAGGCAACAGGGGCCATTGCCGGTCGTGGGCTGCGCCCTGCGTCCCGGGCAACGGGGTTAGCCACGAGGACACAGGAGTTACCGGCTCGGCTGGGGCGACGACTCTGACCTGAGCGGTCGCCGGGAGGGGCGCCAGGACGTTGCGCACCTGCGGCGGAGGGGCAATGACAGACCTGGTCCCGGGAGGGGCTGGTTGGTGGGCGGGCCGCTTCGGCGAGCGCGATGACGATCGGCGCGCCTTGCCCGGCGCCCCTGGTGCCTTGGGCGGTCGGCCCGCCGCCTGTGCTTTCGCCCCCGCTGCCGGCGGTGATGGCAGCTGCGTGATTGGCGGCACATGGGGGGCCGGGGGCGCCTCCGGGGTCGACGGCGTAGCCTGCGTGGTCGGCAGCGCCTCTGGGGTAGGCGGCTCAGGAGCAGGTCTGGCAGCAGGCCTAGTGGCGGGGAGCAGGTGCTCCACCTCTTTGACATCTGCTTTGGCAACTGCGACCGGCGCCGGTGCTGATGGCGTTACGTCTGTGGCGGGGTCGGGCAAGCGGTGAGCACGCTCTGTTTCGGCGTGTAACAGCTGGGCCAGCTGTACCGCTGCGGGGTTCGGCGCCGTCGCTCGGTTAGCCGCCACTGCCGCGCCCCGGGCCGCAGGTGTGGGCGCTTGGCCGTCCTCGGCGGGGGCCGGCAACACTTGGCTGGTGCCCCACACGACATAAGGGGTCTGGGCCCAACCAGCGAGAGCTTCGATCTCACGGAGAGATTCAGCGAAGTCGCCGGCGGTCTGGGGCCGCTTGGCCGGGTCCTTGGCGAGGGCGTTCTCCATGAGGTCGCCGAGGGCAACGGGTACGTTATTGGCGGGCGCACGCGGAGCCGGGTCCCGCAGGATGCGCAGGATGACCGAAGCAGGAGCCTCACCCTCGTAGGACGAGAACGGGCCCCGGCCCACCAGGAGCTGGTACATCGACGACGCCAAGCCGTAAATGTCCGCTGAAGGAGAAAGGGGCAGGCCTTCGAGCGCTTCGGGCGGGGCGTGCAGGGTCGTGAACCCGAACACTCCCTCAGTGGATTGCGCCTGGGCCTGGAGCGTGGCGACACCGAAGTCAGCCAGGACGGGCTCGTCGAACTGGGAGACGAGTATGTTCTGTGGCTTCATGTCCCGGTGCAAGAGACCGGAACGGTGCGCTGTTTCGAGAGCCCCGGCGATCTTGATGCCAACCTGGACCACATCGTCGGCCGAAAGCGGGCCACTTTGGCGGACCCGGTGGGCGAGGGACTCGCGGCACAGCTCGAGGACAAGGACTGGGCGCCCCTCGGGCGTGGAGAACGTCCCGTACAAAGTCGTCACGTTGGGATGGTTGCTGAGCAGGGCTAGTGCGCCCAGCTCCTTTTCAAAGACCTCGACGAGGTGCGGCGACGTGTCAGCGACACGAAGGACCTTCAGGGCAACTGGCCGGCCGGTCCCGAGCTCCACAGCCCTGTAAACGGTGGCGAATGCCCCGCTCGCGAGCTCCGAGACGTTTGCATAGCCGGGGAAAGTGGTTGCGGCGGCGGTTGCTGTCGCGTTCCTGCGCCCTCTCATCTGGGCCCCCTCATTTGCGCCCCTCGTCAAGCGGGCGGCCCGGAGCGGTGCCGACGAGCAACAACGCGTGCGCTCTGTCCCTGCCTGGGACCGAATGGCGCACTGACCGGTAGAGCCGGCGCTGTGACTCCCAGGCGGCCCGCGCGGACTCGGGGTCAACAGGCAGCTCGGTGGAGTAGAGAGCCTGGTCAGCGAGCGTCCCGACGAGCTCGACGGCCGGGCCCAGGTCCTCACCGAAGCGGTCAGCTACCTGGGCGGCAACGTCGCTGCTCGTAGCCGAAGACGGCACCTCGACCCCGAGCCGGGAGAGGCCGTCGAGGAGCTCGAGCCAGGCGCCTGTGGCCAGCAATGCCGGGTCGTCAAGTCGACGGCGGGCCAGGCGTCGCAGACGCCTGCGAAGCGCCGGGACCCCCAAACCGCCGATGAGCAAGGTGAGGATGATGGCGATAGGCAGCCCGGCCCCGGACACGAGCGCCCAGTCGAGGTGCAACGGCAGCGTGAGCTTCACATTGACAGGCTTGGCGATCGCGTGAGCAGCGCCCTTGCCCGGAAGCGCCGTGGCCTGTTTGGCCGGGGCCCGCGGGGCCGCTTTCACCGGTTCGGACGGGGCGGAAGGGTCGGCAGTAGTCAGCACCGGCGTCGCGTCGACGACGACCCAGCCGTAGCCGACAACTGGTACCTCGTCCCAGGTCCAGGCATCCCGGTTGGTCAGGTCGTACGTACCGGCTGGCAACGGCGCTGAGGCGTTGGCAGCACTCGGCGCACGGAAACCGGTCACCACCCTGACGGGCACACCGAGGTAGCGGGCGACGACGGCGAAGAACGTGGCGAACTGTTCGGGCGTCGCTGCGTGGTCAACGGTTACGGCGTTCATGACCTGCGCCAACGACGTGCCGGCCAGGGCGGCGGGATTGGACAGAGGCGCCGTTGAGCGGCGGGGGACGACACGCCTTTCACGGGCGCGTAGCGAAAAGTCGACGTCCTCGAGGAAACCGAGGGACGGCCTGGCTTCCAGGCCGGTCAGGCTCACGGCAAAGCGGACGGCAGCCGCGACGTCGCTGACCGAGCCGGGCGGGAGCTCCGTGTACTCGGGGCTGTCGCCGCCGGGGACAGCCGCTCCCAAGGCAATCAGGTTGGCTGTCCCGACGCCCACCGCTGTCGATGCCGGAACACGTGACAAGACGCTGTAGGAAGCGGGTAGGGAGGGCGAGGCCGCGAGCATCCCGGTGCTGGCGTCGGCATCGACTGAAAGGCCGTCTACTTGCACCGGGCGGTCGAGCACCGGCAAGAACGGGAGGCCGATCGGGTGCTGGAGCGTATAGAGCTGGCGGACAACCTGGCTTGCCGGCTCGCTCGAGCTCGCGGTGGTCGATGTTGGGACCCGCCCACCTGTCGGTCGGAACGTGGCCGAAGAAGTCCATATGTCCCCGTCGTAGTCGTTGAGCACCGCCAGGGACATGTAACCGCTCCAGGGCCGGTCGACCTGCACGGTGAAAAGCGCCCGCGGCCGGGCCGCCGGAGCGGAGCTTCTCAGTGAGGCGAGGGCGTCCAACGGGTCGACCACGGTGGCGGACAGCAACTCGGTGGAGCGCGTAATAGCGGCGGGCTTGTTCGCCAGCGTGGGCACGCTCGAGACCCCGATGGCCAAGACGGCAACGAGCAAAGCCGCCATCGCCGTGCCCGAGACCGCTCGCCGGAGCGAACTATGGCGCCGCCTGGGCCGGCTCGCCAAGGAGCCCTCTCCGCCGGTCCCGCCGGCCCAGGCGTGCTCGACTTGAGCATCGATGAGCCCTTGGCGAGCGAGAGCGCCTACCACGAGAGCGCCGAAAAGGCCAGCGCCTTCGGCGATGGTTGGCCCGGCGGGGGCGGACGTTGTGGCCGCGAAAGCAAGGACGAAGAAAAGGACTGGGACGCCCGGCCCGACCGCCGACGGGCTCATCGGGCGAAGAAGCAGTTCGGCCGACAGGGCACCACAGAGCCAGGTGAGCACTATCGGCGCCGCCATGAGATAGCTACCCCCGGCCAGGGGGAGGGTTTCGGTCAGCAGCTGGGCGGGCACGTGCACGAGGCCGTTCCAGATCGAGTTGAAGTCGAACTCGTTGCTGATCGCCAGCAGGCCCACCAGGCCCGTCAGGGAAGCGGCATACGAGACGCCGGCGGCAAAACGCAGGGCGCGTGACACGATGACGCTTATCAGGACCGGGACCACCGCAGCCAGCACCAGGAGCAGCGGCGCCATGCTCACCTGGTAGGCGCGCAACCAGGGCATCGAAGCGATGAACGTCCCGGCGGCGGCAGCGCTAAGGAGCACGCCTAAGAGGGCTCTTGGCAAGTTCAGCCGGTTCATCTTGTCACCAGCTCTCCCCACGCCTCGGCCAGTTGGTCTGCCGTGCTCACCACGAGCACCCGCACTCCCGGGTAGACGGGTGCCGGGCCCGGCCGGGGGACGACCGAGACCACGATCACATGGTCGAAGCGCCGCTTGAGCGCCGCGATCGAAGGGAGGGTGTCGAGCTCGAGCGCGCCGGTCACGACCACAAGTGCACTCCCGCCCCGGTCCCGCCGCAGGGGCAGGATTTGACCCGAAAGCGAGCCGGCGCTGCTCGGGACGAGGTCTGTCAGGTAGTCGACCAGGCCCGCCGGGTCGCGCTGTCCCGAGCCCCCGACACGCTCGCCTGCGGTCGTGCGGATCTGGACAGGTGCTTTCCCGGCCGACAGCGAGGTAGCCACAGAGGCCGTAACATCCATCGCCTCTTCGAAGGTCTCGGAGGAGTAGACCTCCGGTCGGATGTCGACGAGGACCACGGTGTAGGGCTGGGCGGTGTCCACGTTGTGGCGGACGACGAGCTTGCCGGTACGAGCCGTCGACGGCCAGTGGACTGTGCGAAGGTCATCGCCGATGACGTACTCACGCAGCCGGTGGAACGTGACGCTGCCCTGTGGCGACATGTCGCTCGACGGGCCCTCAAGGTTGCGTGACATGCCGCTTGGGAGGGCGCTCAACGAGAGCGCTCGAGGGTGGACCGAGATCACCTGGGGTTGGCCGAGCGCCCTCACCCGCCGGCACAAGCCGAACGGGTCGGCCTTGGGTATTTCGACAGGCCCGACGCTGTAAGTGCCTCGACGGGAAGTCGGCAGGCGATAGGTCCGCAAACCTGCTTCGCCCCTGCGCAGGCGCGGTAGCTCGGCCCGGAAGGTCACATCGCCGAGGCGCTGCTCTATCACGAGCGAGCTCAACGTGCGCCACGACAGGTTAACGGCCCGGATTACGGCAATTGCGGGCTGGCCTTTTTCGACCCGAGGCGGCTCGACGGCGCGCTCGAGGGCGAGGCGCGGGGAGCGCGCCACGTAGACCAAGGCGCCCGCCACGAGGACGAGCAGGCTCGCACCGATCACAAGCAGTGGCCCCCATCTGGCGGCAACCCCGGCGACCGTCAAGGCGGCTCCGGCGATGCTGGCGCCCCAACCCAGCCGTGTCACGGCTCAATTTCCCCTGTCACTAGGGCAGCTCTGGCACTAGCGGAGCACAGCCCGCGGTACCGGGACTGTCTGTACGGCTCGGGTGATCACTTCTGCAGGAGTCCTACCCTGGATTTCGGCGTCCGGGCGCAGCACCACGCGGTGAGAGAGCGTTGCCAAGGCCATCGCCTGGACGTCGTCTGGGGTGACGAAAGGCCGGCCGGCTGCGGCTGCCACAACCCGAGCGGCACGCAGCAGCGCCAGGCCGCCGCGGGGCGAGACCCCGAGGCGCACCTCTGGGAGCTCACGGGTACGGGCGCATATGGCGACGATGTAATGCTCGATCGGCGATGACACTTCGACGGCGCGCTTCACGAAGTCGATCATGCCGAGCAGGTCTTCGCGGTCCATCACGGCTGCGAGCTGGTCTACGCTAGGCGAGTTCCGTTCGGTCCTGAGCACCTCGGCTTCGGCTTCTGGCGACGGGTAGCCAACCGACAGCCGCATCAAAAAGCGGTCGAGTTGGGCTTCGGGGAGGACGTAGGTGCCTTCGAGGTCGATCGGGTTCTGCGTTGCAATGACAACGAACGGCCGAGGCACGGGGTAAACCGCAGCATCGGTGGACACGGTGTGCTCTTGCATCACTTCTAGGAGCGCTGACTGTGTTTTCGGCGATGCGCGGTTGATCTCATCTCCGAGGACGATGTTGGCGAACACCGGGCCGGGGCGGAAAGTGAAAGTCGACGTTGCCTGGTCGAACACCGTGACCCCAGTGATGTCGCTCGGCAAGAGGTCCGGCGTGAACTGGACCCGGTTCCAGGTGAGGTTGACCGACTTGCATATCGCTCGGGCGAGCGAGGTTTTGCCCACACCGGGCACGTCTTCGATGAGCAAGTGGCCTTCGGCGAGTACGCAGGCAACAGCCGCCCGCACAACCGCTTCCTTACCGTGCAGCACCTTCGTCACGTTGGCAACCAGGCCGTTGTACATCTGCACAAACCTGGCGATGTCATTCCCACCCGCGGTCTGGGCCGCTCCTCCGGTGGAATGGGCTGTCATGGGCGTCGTCGTGCTCACGTAGTTGCCTCCATTAGTGGGTAGGTCCGCTTGCTCACCCGGTACCCCCGTCTGCGGGCCCTAAGTGCACCGCGCGCACCCCAGCCCAGCGAGCCGGCGAGAACAACAACCAGCATTGCCACGATCAGGGCCCACATCCCAACAGCCCGCACCCCGGCAGTACGCGCAGCGGCCTGGGTCAGGCGCGCTACTGGGGCACCTTTGGGGCTTAGCCCCGTTGGCCCTCGTGGGCCGGCGCCGGGGCCGGGGACGATCAAGGCGCTTGTCGGCGGCAGCGTGGTGGCGGGCGGGACCGTCGTGGTCGGTGGCAACGTCGTCGCGGACGGCAGCGTCGTGGTGGTCGGCGGGAGCGTAGTCACTGACGGCAGCGTTGTCGTGGTCGGTGGCAATGTGGTGGCAGACGGCAGCGTGGTGCTGGTCGGCGGGAGGGTGCTGACTGGCGGCGGGGTCGTAGTCGGGCAGTCGCTCGGGCTACAGGTGGTGGTAGTCGTGGTGGCGGGGACGGTGGTCGTCGGTGTCGTCGGTGTCGTCGGTGTCGTCGTTGTCGTCGTTGTCGTCGGTGTCGTCGTGGGCGGCAGGCTGCGGGTCGTTGCCGGGACCACCGTGGCAGCCGTCGTGGACGGGACCGCTGCGACCGCTGCGGTGGTGGTCGTAGTCGTAGGCGCAGGCGCAGGCGGGGCGACGGTTGTCGACGGCAGCGGGGCAGAGGTGGGCGGAGGAGGGGCGGGGAGCGAGGGCAGGTTGGCGACCCCGACAACGGCGCTGCCTGCTTGGCCGAGATAGACCCACGAAGCCGTTACGGAGGGGGTGGGGCAAGTGGTCGGCCACTTTACGGTGACAGGGAAGGCGGCCGCCGCCTCAATGGGAGTACCCGCATTGCAGATCGGCCCACCGGCAGCTGTCACCTGCCAGTCGGTACCGGGCGGCTCGCCGCTGCCGTTATAGGTGATCAGGAGGTCGAACGTGGCGCAGTAGCGCCCACACGGTTCACTGACGGTAATGCTGAAGCGGTAGGACGGGACGGCACCTATAGAAAATGCCGAGGTCAGCGCTGGCGACGGCACACCGTACGGGTCTGGTGACAGCGTGCTGTGCAGCGTCAAGGTCAGGTTGCATTGCCCCCCGATCTGGTCGAGGTCGACGTTGGACGCGAACCGGTCCCCGTTCAGCGCTCCGCTGACGGGGAGGACTTCCGAAGCGCAGGTGACCTTGCCTTGTGCTTGGAACGAGCCGGGCGGCAGCCCGTGGAAAGTGGCGACGACCGTGCCAGAACTGGGATCGGGCTCGACATCGCCCGCAACATGCATCTGGAGCCGTGAGGGCCAGGGCAGCGTCTTACCGAACGATGGGCTGGTGATCGTCACTGCCGCAGAGGGGTGGCCAACCGGGGTGACGGTGACAGTGGCCCGGTAGAGCTTCGCCGGGTCGAGCCCAGGGACATCAACCCCGAGGGAAGATGTAGGCCCGACGTTTCGGCCGCCGACGGCATAACTGAACGTTACTTGGTCACCGCCGAAGGCCACTTCATTTGATGTCTTCGGGATAACGACAACTTTTAGGGCAGCGGTAATGGTTTGGCCGACGGGCGTCCCGGCAGCAAAAAGTTGGAGATCAGAGGCGTCTGGCGGCTGCCAGGACTGAGTGCAGGCTCGGCTGGAAGTTGGCCCGCCGACGAGGCCCAAGGTGCTTACGCCCTGGACGCTGAACGACAGGGCATCCCCGAGCAGGCCCAGGTCGTCGCCCGGGTTGATGGTGACGCTGTTGCGTGACCCGGGCACTTCGACCCGGGGCGGAACGCCGACGAACCCCGTCCCGCACGACGAGCCCGTAACCGTCCACGAACTGGCCGGCACCTCGCAGCCCGGGCCGCTGCACGCCGTCCAGGACACCAGCCAGCCGCCGGCGCCGTTAGCGACTGCCGTCACAGAGGCGGGAGCGCCCGGGCCTACCGCGGTCGTGGTGAACCTCACCGGGGTCGAAGATGTCGAACGCTTGCCTATATAAGCGGTCACGACCGCCTGGTAAGTGGTCCCAGGGGTAAGCCCCGGGAAGAGGAGCTGCTGCTGGCCGTTGACGACCTGGACCGGGTGCGCCGGCCGGGGGCCACCACCGAGGGCCGTCACGGTCAGCGACCATGTGCTCGGCAGGCAGTCTTGTTCGGTCAGCAGGTGGTAGGTCCACGCGACCAGTGCCGACTCGTCCGACGGCGAGATCGAACTGATCTGCGGTTCGTAAGGCTTCTCGGCGGTTGTCGCGCAGTCGGCCTGCTCGGTGACCGGTTGGACGGGTTGCACCTGTTGGACGGGCTGGACGGGCTGGACGGGCTGGGGCAGCGTGGTCGGAGCTGTCGACGGGGTTTTCGAATGGGGCCCCGGCGGGGTTGTGGGC
>Ga0302325_10017583_pt1 | contig 15108 bp, 16 predicted proteins | sample Palsa_T0_2_FD_201948 | JGI IMG/M metagenome (GOLD analysis project Ga0302325, IMG submission 201948) | Peat permafrost microbial communities from Stordalen Mire near Abisko, Sweden - Palsa_T0_2 | ecosystem: Environmental > Terrestrial > Soil > Palsa > Peat permafrost | place: Sweden: Abisko... | reverse complement strand
CGGCCCCGGGGCGGCCATCAGGGCGGGGGCCGACATTCTGGTCATCGGACGGGCCGTGACCGGGGCCGAGGACCCCGAGCGCACCGCTCGAGCGCTGTCCGACGAGGTGGCGGGGGCCGCCGGGGCGAAGCGAGGGTGACCCCCTCGCGCGACGGCGCTATGGTGGCCGCCATGCCTCAACCTCCTGCACTTACCCCGGAGCAGCGCCAGGCGGCGCTCGACAAGGCCGCCAAGGTCCGCCGCGAGCGGGCCGAGGTGAAGGAGAAGCTCAAGATGGGGTCGGTAACCCTGTCCGAGCTCCTCAAGAGATCGGAAGAGGACGAGACCGTCGGCAAGATGAAGGTGCTCTCGGTCCTCGAGTCTCTCCCCGGCCTGGGCAAGGTGAAAGCCCGGCGGCTCATGGAGACGGTGGGGATCAGCGAGAGCCGCCGACTCCAGGGCCTCGGGGTCAACCAGCGCGAGGCTCTGCTCGCCCACACCGCGAAGTCCTGATCCTCGTCCTCTCGGGCCCGGGCGGCGCGGGGAAGGGGACCGTCGCCGCGCGTCTGGTCGAGAGGGACCCCCATCTCTGGCTCAGCCGGTCGTGGACGACGCGGGCCCGCCGTCCCGGTGAGTCCGACGACGCCTACGAATTCGTCGACCGTCCCCTGTTCGAGAAACACGCGGCAGCGGGCGGTTTTCTCGAATGGGCCGAATTCCTGGGCCAGCTCTACGGCACGCCGCACCCCGAGCCCCCACCGGGCCAGGACGTGCTCCTCGAGATCGACCTCCAGGGTGCGGCCCAGGTGCGCCAGAGCCACCCCGAGGCCCTCATCGTGCTGCTGCTGCCCCCCTCGCCCGCCGTCCAGGCCGAGCGGCTGCGGCGGCGGGGCGACGACGAGGCCGAGGTGGCCCGACGCCTGGAGACAGGGGCCCGGGAGGAGCGGGTGGGCCGGGCCCTCACCCCCTTCGTGGTGGTGAACGACGACGTCGACAAGGCCGTGGCCGAGGTGGCCGGTATACTGGAAGCCCACCGCCGAGCCGGCCCGGAGTCTCCGGGTGGCGCCCCCCGTGGAGGAGCCTGATGCCCCAACGTCGCAACACGCTCATGGACCCTCCGATCGAGGATCTCCTCGACAAGGTGGACTCGAAGTTCACCCTGGTGGCCCTGTCGGCCAAGCGGGCCCGGCAGATCAACTCGTACTACAACCAGCTGGGCGAGGGCCTCGGGGTCGTCGTCCCCCCCCAGGTGACGTCGGTCTCGGGCAAGCCCCTCACCATCGCCTTCGAGGAGATCTCGGCCGGGAAGGCCACCTTCCACCGGATCGACCCCGACGAGGAGGCCGAAGCCGAGGCGCTGGCCGCCCTGGCCGCCGACGGTGTGGTGGCCCCCGCCGAGGTGGCCGAGGTGGACATCCTCGGTGGTGGAGCCACCGGCTCCGTCGAGGCCACGGCCGCCCTGGCCGTGACCGAGGACGCCGTCGGGGACAGCGCCGAGGCCGAGAGCACCCCGGTGGCGGGCGAAGACCGGGCGGAGCCCGAAACGGACCAGTAGGGCGACGATGAGCGGTCCCTGCGAGGGCCGGCGCATCGTCCTCGGTGTCACCGGGGGCATCGCCGCCTACAAGGCGGTGGAGGTGTGCCGCCGCTTGGTGGACGCCGGGGCCCACGTGATCCCCGTCCTCACCGACGACGCCACCCGCTTCGTGGGTGAGGTGACCTTCTCGGCCCTGGCCTCGGAGCCCGTCCGGCGCAGTCTGTGGGACGGCGCCGACCCCATCCCCCACACGAAGCTCGGCCAGAGCGCCGATCTGATCGTGGTCGTCCCGGCCACGGCCCGGTTCCTCGGCTGCTACGCGGCGGGGATATCCGACGGCCTGCTCACGGCCACCGTCCTCGCCACCCGGGCGCCGGTGGTGGTGTGCCCGGCCATGCACACCGAGATGTGGGAACACCCGGCCGTCCAGCAGAACCTGGCCACCCTGGTCGGGCGGGGGGTGACGGTGGTGGCCCCCGGAGAGGGGCGGCTGGCCGGAGGCGATGCCGGGCTCGGCCGACTGGCCGAACCGGCCGACATCGTGGCCGCCGTGAGCGCCGTCCTCTCCGCCGGCGGGGCCGGGGGGCGGCCCCGGGACCTGGCCGGGCGACGGCTGGTGGTGAGCGCCGGGGGCACCCGGGAGCCCATCGACCCCGTCCGCTTCATCTCCAACCGGTCGTCGGGGAAGCAGGGCCACGCCCTGGCCCAGGCGGCGGCCGACAGGGGGGCGTCGGTGGTCCTCGTGACCACCACCAAGGAACCGGGGCCGGCCGGGGCCACCGTGGTCCGGGTGGACACGGCCGCCTCGATGGAGAAGGCCATGCTCGAGGAGGCGACGACGGCCGACGTGGTGATCATGGCGGCGGCCGTGTCCGACTTCCGGCCCAAGGCGCCGTCGGACACCAAGCTGTCCAAGTCCGACGGGCTCCCCGAGCTCGTCCTCGAGCCCACCCCCGACATCCTGCGGGAGCTGGGGGCCCGCCGCCGGCCCGGCCAGGTCCTCGTCGGCTTCGCCGCCGAGACGGGCGACCCGGTGGACAAGGCGGCGGCCAAACTGGCGGCCAAGGGGGTCGACCTGATGGTGGCCAACGACGTCTCGGCCCCCGGGGTGGGCTTCGACCACGACACCAACGCCGTGACCGTCCTCGGGGCCGACGGGACCCGGCTGGAGGTGGGCCTGTCGTCCAAACGGCAGGTGGCCGAGGCCGTGCTCGACTGTGTCGTCACACTCCTTGACTAGTGTGAACCCCGGCCTCGGTCCGGTCCGGACCGCCCCCCACGCAGCCGCAGCCCCGAGGAGCGAGACGTGAGCACGCGCTACACCTTCACATCGGAGTCGGTGACCGAGGGTCATCCCGACAAGATGGCTGACCAGATCTCGGACGCCGTCCTCGACGCCGTCATCGACCAGGACGTCCGGGCCCGGGTGGCCTGCGAGACGATGCTCACCACCGGACTGGTGGTGGTGGCGGGGGAGATCTCCACCGAGTGCTACGTCGACATTCCGTCGCTCGTGCGCGACGTGGTGTGCGAGATCGGCTACGACACCGACGCCCACGGTTTCAACGGCCGGACGTGCGGGGTCATGGTGGCCCTGGACGCCCAGTCGCCCGACATCGCCCAGGGGGTGACGGCCGCCCACGAGCTGCGGACGGGATCGGGGGGCGAGGACCAGTTGAACGCCCAGGGGGCGGGCGACCAGGGGATGATGTTCGGCTACGCCTGCGACGAGACCCCCGATCTCATGCCCCTGCCCATCTGGCTGGCCCACCGGCTGGCCCAGCGGCTGGCCCAGGTGCGCCGGGTGGGGGTGCTGCCCTACCTGCGGCCCGACGGCAAGACCCAGGTGAGCGTGGTCTACGAGGACGGCCGGCCCGTGGCCATCGACACCATCCTCGTCTCCACCCAGCACGCCCCCGGCGTGGACATCGAGACGCTGCTGCTGCCCGATCTCCGGGAGCACGTGATCCACCCCCTGCTCCCGTCCGACCTCGACACCGAGAAGCTCCGGGTGCTGGCCAACCCCACCGGCCGGTTCGAGCTCGGCGGGCCCCACGCCGACACCGGTCTCACCGGTCGGAAGATCATCGTGGACACCTACGGGGGGATGGCCCGCCACGGCGGCGGGGCCTTCTCGGGCAAGGACCCCTCCAAGGTCGACCGTTCGGCCGCCTACGCGGCGCGGTGGGTGGCCAAGCACGTGGTGGCGGCCGGTGCCGCCAGCCGGTGCGAGGTCCAGGTGGCCTACGCCATCGGGGTGGCCCACCCGGTGTCGCTCATGGTCGAGACCTTCGGGACCGCCACCGTCGACCCGCTGTCCATCGAGAAGGCCGTGCGCGAGGTCTTCGACCTCCGGCCCGCCGCCATCGTCCGCGACCTCGACCTCCTGCGGCCGATCTACCGGCGGACCGCCGCCTACGGGCACTTCGGCCGGGCCGACAAGGAATTCACCTGGGAGGCGACCCCGAGGCTCGACGAGCTGAAGGGCGCCCTCGGTCTGAAGACGCAAGCCAGCTAGAACCGGCCCATGCCGGACGGCCGCGTCGTGCGGGTGGTCCCCGACGTGGCCGCCGTGACCCGGGCCTTCGACTATTCCGTCCCCGACGCCTTGGACGACGGCGTCCGGGTGGGGACCCTGGTGAGGATCCCTCTGGGTGGACGCCGGGTGGCCGGTTGGGTGGTGGCCGAGGGCACCGAGCCCCCCGGAGGGGTGACGTTGAAGCCCCTGGCCGCCGTGCGGGGCTGGGGCCCGCCCGACGAGGTGGTGGACCTGGCCCGCTGGGCCTCGTGGCGATGGGCCGGCCCCCTCTCGTCCTTCCTGGCCACCGCCTCGCCCCCCGTGGCCGTCCGCCGTTTGCCCCCGGTGCCCGCAGCCACGGCCCTGGCCCCGGTCCCCGGCGCCGAGGCCGCCTTCCCGGTCGAGGCCGGCATCCTCGGTGAGGCCCTGGCCGGGGGGACGACGGTGCTGCGGCTGCCGCCGGCCGAGGACCCCTTCCCACTCGTGGCGGCGGCGGCGGACCGCCTGACATTCGGACCGGCCGGTGCCGGGGTCCTCGTCCTGGCCCCGAGCCAGCGGATGGCGTCAGCGCTGGCCGGTCGGCTGCGGAAGGCCGGACGGCGGGTGGCTCTGCTGCCCGAGCAGTGGGCGGTGGCCCGGGCCGGCGGCTGCGTGGTCGTCGGGGCCCGGGCGGCGGCCTTCGGGCCCCTGCCCGTGCTGGCGGCGGCCGTGGTCCTCGACGCCCACGACGAGGTGTACCACGAGGAGCGGGCGCCGACGTGGTGCGCCTGGCAGGTGGTGGCCGAACGGGCCCGTCGGCAGAACGCGCCCTGCGTGCTGGCCTCGCCCTGCCCCACCCTCGACGTCCTCGGTGCCGGTCGGCTGGTGACGATGTCGCGCCAGGCCGAGCGGGCCGGATGGCCGGCCGTCGAGGTCGTCGACCGGCGGGGCGACGATCCCCGCACCGGGCTCTTCTCCGAGCGGCTGGTCGAGCTCGTCCGGTGGGCCGCCGCCGGGGAGGGCCGTCGGGTCGTGTGCGTGATCAACCGGACGGGACGGGTCCGGCTGCTCGCCTGTGCCGGCTGCGGGGAGCTGGCCCGCTGCGAGCGCTGTCAGGCCGCCGTCGAGCTGGTCGATCCGGCCAAGGACGCCACCGACACCGGCGGCCCCGACGCAGCCGGGCCGGAAGCCGGCGGGCCGGAAGCCGGCGGGCCGGAAGCCGGCGGGCCGGAAGCCGGCGGGCCGGAAGCCGGCGGGCCGGGGGAGCCGGGTCACCCGTTTCTGCGCTGCCGGCGCTGCGGGGAGGAGCGGCCCGTGGTCTGCGCCCACTGCGGGGCGGGCCGGATGAAGGCTCTGCGGCCCGGGGTGACCCGGGTCCGCGAGGAGCTCGAGGCCCTGGCCGGAACGCCGGTGTCCGCCGTCTGGGGCCCGGCGCGCCGCCGCCGGCCGGGGGCGGTGGCCGACGACGGCGACGGGGACCCCGGGGCCCGGGTGGTGGTGGGCACCGAGGCCGTTCTCCACCGGACCGGCGGGGCCGACGCCGTGGCCTTCCTCGACTTCGACGCCGAGCTGCTCGCCCCCCGGCTCCGGGCCGCCGAGGAGGCGCTGGCCCTGCTGGCCCGGGCCGGCCGGCTGGTGGGGGGGAGCGGGGGAGAGGGGCCCGGGCGCCGGGGCCGGGGCCGGGTTCTCGTCCAGACCCGCCTGCCCCGCCACGACGTCCTGGTGGCGGCCACGGGGGCCGACCCGGGCCGGCTGGCCCAGGTCGAGCTCGAGGTCCGGCGCGCCCTGGACCTGCCGCCGGTGAGCGCCATGGCCCTCGTCTCGGGGCCGTCGGCCGACCTCTACGGCGCGGCCCTGGCCCGGGCGGCACCGCCGGCGGTGGAGGTGAGAGGCCCCGTCGACGGGGTGTGGTCGGTCCGGGCTCCCGACCACGAGCGTCTGTGCGATCTGCTGGCGGCGGTGCCCCGGCCGGCGGGACGCCTGCGGGTGGCCGTCGACCCCGTCCGGGCCTAGCTCGTGGCGGGGTGCCTTGCCCGGGCCCCCGGGGCCACGCCAAGATCAGGGGTGGGCGGCGGCGATGGGGGCTGCCCATGACGCAGAGAGGACGTGCGATGTCGGACTTCACCATGACCATCGGGGGCGAGGCGGTGGCCACCGAGGGCACCTTCGGCGTCAGGAACCCGGCCACCGGCGAGGTCTTCGCCGACGCCCCCGAGTGCTCCCGGGCCCAGCTCGACGCGGCCATGGACTCGGCGGCCAAGGCCTATCGGGACTGGCGGTCGGACGAGGCCGTGCGCCGGCAGTGCCTGCGCGACATCAGCGCCCTCCTCATGGGTTCGCTCGAGGAGCTGGCCCCGTTGCTCACGGCCGAGCAGGGCAAGCCCCTCATCGACGCCAACTTCGAGCTCCTCGGCGCCGGTCTGTGGTGCACCTACTTCGCCGACCTCGAGGTGCCGCGCCAGGTACTCCAGGATGACGCCGAGGCCCTGGTCGAGATCGTGCACCGGCCCCTCGGGGTAGTGGCCGCCATCACGCCGTGGAACTACCCGGCCATGTTGGCCTTCTGGAAGATCGCTCCGGCGTTGTTGGCCGGCAACACCATCGTGTTGAAGCCGTCGCCCTTCACGCCGCTGTCCACGCTCAAGCTGGGCGAGTTGCTGCGGTCGGTCCTGCCGCCCGGCGTGCTCAATGTGGTGAGCGGCGGCGACGAACTCGGCGCCTGGATGACCAGCCACCCGGTGCCGCGCAAGGTCAGTTTCACCGGGTCCATCGAGACGGGAAAGAAAGTGGCCATGGCCGCCGCCCCGGACCTGAAGCGCGTCACGTTGGAACTCGGGGGCAACGACCCGGCCATCATCCTCGATGACGCCGACCCGGCGGCGGTGGCCGACGGCATCTTCGGCGGCGCCTTCGCCAACAACGGTCAGATCTGCTCGGCCATCAAGCGCGTCTATGTCCCCGAGCGGCTCTACGACGAGGTGGTCGAGGCGCTGGCCACCCGGGCCCGGGCCATCTCGGTGGGTGACGGCACCGACGCGGCCAACAAACTGGGTCCCATCAACAACGCCCCGCAGTACGAGCGCGTCTCCGAACTGGTGGCCGACGCCCTGGCCCACGGGGCGGTGGCGGCCGCCGGGGGCAAGCCCATGGACCGGGCCGGCTACTTCTTCGAGCCCACCGTGCTGGCCGGAGTGTCCGACGGCGTGCGCATCGTGGACGAGGAGCAGTTCGGACCGGCCCTGCCCGTCATCTCCTACCGCGACGTGGACGACGTGGTCGAACGGGCCAACGGGACGCACTTCGGGCTCTCGGGCTCGGTGTGGGGGACCGACACCGACCGGGCCGCCGAAATCGCCGGCCGGCTGGAGGCGGGGACGGCCTGGGTCAACGTGCACCTGGCGCTGGGCCCGCAGTATCCCTTCGGCGGCTTCAAGTGGAGCGGCGTCGGCGTGGAGAACGGCCCCTGGGGCCTGGCCGAATTCACCGACATCCAGACCCTGCACCGCAGCCGGACCGGCACCGGGCTGTCGCCGGCCTCGTCCATGATGGTGTCCTGACCGGAGCCCGGATCCGTCGACGGCGCCGGTACGATGGGGTCGTGACCGCGTACACCATCCGTTTGTACGGCGACCCCGTGCTGCGCCAACGCGCCCCCGAGGTGATCGACATCGACGGGAGGCTGAAGGCGCTGGCCGACGACATGGTCCAGACCATGTACGAGGCCCCGGGGGTGGGCCTGGCCGCCCCCCAGGTCGGGATCCAGAAGCGGATGTTCGTCTACGACCTCCACGACGACCGGGGAGCGCGGACCATCGTGAACCCCGTCATCTCCGAGTCGAGAGGCGAGTGGGTCTATGACGAAGGCTGCCTCTCGATCCCGCACCTGTCGTGGCCCATCGTGCGACCGAACGAGATCCACCTCACCGGCCTCGACCTCGACGGGAACGAGATCTCGATCGAGGCCGACGAGTACGAAGCCCGGGTGTACCAGCACGAGGTCGACCACCTGGACGGCGTCCTGTTGGTGGAGAGGCTGGACGAGGACCAGCGTAAGGAGGCCATGCGGATCCTGCGGTCGTGGGCCCTCGACTTCCCCGGCGGCGATCCCGACGGGCTCCGGCGCCTGGCCGTCGCCGGCGGCCACGCCGACGGCAACGGCTCCGGCGAGACGCCGGACCACCCCGACCTGTAGCCGACCTCCCGCCCCCTCCACCCCGGAAGCGAGAATCACCGCCGTGGCCCGGCTCGCCTACCTCGGATCGCCGCTGGCCGCCGTGGCCCCGCTCGAGGCGCTGGTGGCCGCCGGCCACGAGATCGTGCTGGTGGTGAGCCGAGCCGACGCCCGGCGGGGGCGGGGAGGGGAGCGGACCCCGAGCCCGGTCAAGCAGGCGGCCCTCGAACTCGGGCTGCCGGTGAGCGACGTCCTCGACGACGTGGCCGGGTCCGGGGCCGAACTCGGTGTCGTCGTCGCCTACGGCCGGATCATCCCCGAGCGGATTCTCGACGTTCTGGCCATGGTCAACGTCCACTTCTCGCTGCTGCCCCGGTGGCGGGGGGCGGCCCCGGTGGAGCGGGCCATCCTGGCCGGGGACACCGAGACCGGGGTCTGCGTCATGCGGCTGGAGGCGGGCCTCGACACCGGTCCGGTCCTGGCCACCGCCGCCCTGGCCATCGGTCCCGACGAACACGCCCGGGAGCTGGTCGAGAGACTGTCGGTGCGGGGGGCGGCCTTGCTCGGCGACGTCCTGGCCGACGGGGTGGCGGCTCTCGGCCCGGGGACGGCCCAGGAGGGCGAGCCCACCTACGCGGCCAAGCTCGACCCCGACGAGTTCCGTCTGCGCTGGGACGAGCCGGCCGAGGCGGTCCACCGGGTCGTCCGCCTCGATCGGGCCTGGACGACGTTCCGGGGCGAGCGGCTGCGGGTCCTCGAGGCCCGGAGGGCGGCCGGGACCCCGGCCGGCGATGACCGTCGGCCGGGGCCGGGCACCGTCACCGACGCCGGCGACGCCGAGGGCGTCGTGGTGGCGTGCGGGTCAGGGGCCATCGAGCTCGTCTCGGTGCAGCCGGCCGGGAAGCGGCCGATGACGGCGGCCGACTGGCGCCGCGGCGTACGGCTCACCCCGGGGGAGCGGTTGGGGGAAGAGGACACCGACGGCTGACGCCGGAGCCGTAGGCTCGTCGACGATGCTGAAGATCGCCCCCTCGGTGCTCTCGGCCGACTTCGGCGGGTTGGCCGAGGCCGTGGGTGAGGTCACGGCCGAGGCCGACTGGCTCCACATCGACGTAATGGACGGCCACTTCGTCCCCAACCTGACCATCGGGCCGCCGGTGGTGGAGTCGTTGCGCCGGCACTCGGGGCTGTTCTTCGACTGCCACCTGATGATGACCGATCCCGGCGCCTACCTCGAGGCCTTCCGCCGGGCCGGCGCCGACGGCTGCACCGTCCACGTCGAGGTGGGCGCCACCAGGGCGCTGCTCGACCAGGCCCGGGCCCTGGGGCTCCGTGCCGGGCTGGCTCTCAACCCGGAGACGCCCTACGAGGCCATCGACCCCTTCCTGGGCGACGCCGACCTCATCCTGTGCATGACCGTCCATCCCGGTTTCGGCGGTCAGAGCTTCATGGCCGAGGTCCTGCCCAAGATCGCCCGGACCCGCCGGGAGCTCGACCGTCGTGGCCTGGGCGCCGAGCTCGAGGTCGACGGCGGGATCGACGAGGAGACGGCCCCTCTGGTGGTGGCGGCCGGGGCCCGGGTGCTCGTGGCCGGATCGGCCGTCTTCGGTGCCGACCGGCCCTGGGAGGCGGCTCGGCGGATCCGGATGGCGGGGGAGAAAGCCCTGCCGGGGGGCGTTCCCGGGCCATTAGACTGCTGACGCCATGACGCCCGCCTCGAACCCGTCCTCCGGTCCGGGTGCCTGGGGCGAGGATCTCGATGCCATGCGCCGGGCGCTCACCCTGGCCGCCTCGGTCCGGACCCGGACCGCCCCCAATCCCTGGGTGGGGTCGGTGGTGGCCGCCGATGGTCACTTCTACGAGGGGGCCACCGAACCTCCCGGCGGGCCCCACGCCGAGGTGGTGGCCCTGGCCGCTGCCGGGGACCGGGCCGCCGGCGCCACCCTGTACACCACCCTCGAACCCTGCGCCCACCAGGGCCTCACTCCGCCCTGCACCAACGCCATCGTGGCCGCCGGCGTGTCCCGGGTGGTGGTGGGCATCCTCGACCCCGATCCCCGAGTGTCGGGCCGGGGCGTGGCCGAGCTCCGGCGCGCCGGCGTCGAGGTCGTCGTCGGCGTGGCGGCCGAAGAGGCGGCCGAGCTCCTCGCCCCCTACCTGAAGCACCGCCGGACGGGCCGGCCCTGGGTCGTGCTCAAGCTGGCCGCCACTTTGGACGGCCGGATCGCCGCCCCCGACGGGACGTCACGGTGGCTCACCGGCGCAGAGGCCAGGGCCGACGTCCACCATCTGCGGGCCGCCTCCGACGCCGTACTCGTGGGGGCGGGCACGGTGAGGGCCGACGATCCCGAGCTCACCGTCCGGACGAGCCCCCCACCCGAACGCCAGCCGCTGCGGGTCGTCCTCGGCCAGGCGCCGGCCGACGCCCGGGTCCGGCCCGCTCTCGAGATGGAGGGCGAGCTCGGTGCCATCCTCGACGAGCTGGGGGCGCGCGGCGTCCTCCAGGTTCTGGTCGAGGGAGGGGCGAAGGTGGCCCACGCCTTCCACCACGACGGGGTAGTCGACCGCTACGTGCTCTACCTGGCCCCCGCCCTCTTCGGCGGCGACGACGCCCTACCCCTGTTCGCCGGGGCCGGGGCCGCCACCATGGAGGGCATCTGGCGGGGCCGGCTCGTGTCGGTGACGAGACTCGGCGACGACATCCGTGTCGAGTTGGAGGCGGCCTGATGGCCACGGACCAGGTCGAGCAGGCCATCGCCGCCATCTCCCGGGGCGAGATCGTCATCGTGGTGGACGACGAGCAGCGCGAGAACGAGGGCGACCTGGTCATGGCCGCCCAGGCCGCCACGCCGGAGAAGATCGCCTTCTTCCTGGCCCACACCTCCGGCGTCATCTGCGTGCCCCTCACCGCCGACCGGGCCGACCAGCTCGAGCTCCCGCTCATGGTGACGGCCAACACCGAGTCCCAGCGCACCGCCTTCACCGTCTCGGTCGACTACCGCCACGGCACCTCGTCGGGGATCTCGGCCGAGGACCGGGCCGCCACCATCCAGGCCCTCATCGATCCCCACACCCGGGCCACCGACCTGAACCGACCCGGGCACATCTTCCCGCTGCGCTACCGGGCCGGTGGGGTCTTGAAACGGGCCGGTCACACCGAGGCCACCATCGACCTGGTGAAGGCGGCCGGCCTCTACCCGGCCGGCGTCCTGTGCGAGATCGTCTCCGAGGACAAGCAGGGCATGGCCCGCCTGCCCGAGCTCGAGGCCTTCGCCGAGAAGCACGGCCTGCTCCTCATCTCCATCGCCGACCTCGTCCGCTACCGGCGCCGGAAGGACAAGCTCGTCCGTCGGATCACCGAAGGGGCCCGCATCCCCACGGAGTACGGCGACTTCTCCGGCTACGTCTACGAGTCGGTGCTCGACGGCGAGCACCACCTGGCCATCGTGAAGGGCGACCTGGTGGGCAAGAGCGACGTCCTCGTCCGGGTCCACTCCGAATGCCTCACCGGCGACGTCCTCGGATCGCTGCGTTGCGACTGCGGGCCCCAGCTCCACGAGGCGCTCCGGCTCATCGCCGAGGCGGGGACCGGTGTCGTCGTCTACCTCCGGGGTCACGAAGGGCGCGGCATCGGACTGGCCCACAAATTGCGCGCCTACCAACTCCAGGAACAGGGCCACGACACCGTCGACGCCAATCTCGAGCTCGGTCTTCCGGTGGACAACCGCGAGTACGGCATCGGGGCCCAGATCCTCGTCGACCTCGGGGTCACCACCATGCGGCTGATGACCAACAACCCCATGAAGTACGGCGGGCTCGAGGGCTTCGGTCTCGACATCTCCGAGAGGGTCCCGCTCACCAACCACGCCAACCCCGAGAACATCGAGTACCTCCAGACCAAGCGGGACCGGATGGGCCACATCATGGAGGGCCTCGATGACGTCCTCTGACGACACCGCCCTGCCTGCCGGGGCCATCGGCGACGTGGCCCAGATCGTCGGCCACTGTTACGTGGGCGACGCCCTGGGCCCGGCCCGGGTGGCCGTCGTCTGCGCCAAGTTCAACGGGGCCGTCACCGCCCGGCTGCTCGACGGGGCCCTCTCGGGACTGAAGGACCACGGGGTCCCCCTGGAGGCCGTCGACGTGGCCTGGGTCCCCGGCGCCGTCGAGCTTCCCCTGGCCGCCTCGCGCCTGTTGTGGACGGGGGACTACGACGCCGTGATCGCCCTCGGGGCCGTCATCCGGGGCGACACCGCCCATTTCGACTTCGTGGCCGGCGAGTGCGCGGCGGGGCTCCAGCGGGTGGCCCTCGACACCGGGGTCCCCGTCGTCTTCGGTGTCCTCACCACCGACACCATCGCCCAGGCCCAGGAGCGGGCCGGCCCCGGGGAGTCCAACAAGGGCTACGAGGCGGCCGTCACCGCCCTCGAGATGGTGAGTCTGCTCGACCTTCTCCCCCCGCTCCCGGTCGACCCCGACAGCGGCGATCCGGCCGACGGCGAACCGGGCCCCGGAGAGCTCTGATGCTGCGCCTGGTCCTGCCCAAGGGCTCGCTCGAGAAGGCCACCCTGGAGCTCTTCGCCCACGCCGACCTGGCCGTCATCCGCGGTTCGGACGTCGACTACCGGGGCACCATCGACGACCCCCGCGTCGACGAGGTCCGCATCCTGCGACCCCAGGAGATCCCCCTCTACGTGGCCGACGGGCTCTTCGACCTCGGCATCACCGGACGGGACTGGATCGAGGAGACGGGGGCCGACGTCGTCTCCCTCGGGACACTGGCCTACTCGAAGGCCACGGCCAACCCCATCAGGGTGGTCCTGGCCGTGGCCCGCGACTCGCCGGTCACCACCGTGGCCGATCTGCCGTCGGGCTCGCGTGTCTCCACCGAGTACCCCGAGCTCACCCGGCGCCTGCTCGAGAAGCAGGGCGTCCAGGCCGAGATCCGCCTCTCCTACGGGGCCACCGAGGCCAAGATCCCCGACATCGCCGACGCCGTGGTGGAGATCACCGAGACCGGTCGGGCCCTGGCCGCCGCCGGCCTCCGTATCGTCGGCACCCTGCTCGAGTCGTGCACCGAGCTCATCGCCAACCCGACGGCGGCGGCCGATCCGACCAAGGCCCACGCCATGGCCCAGCTCCTCACCCTTCTCCAGGGGACCCTGGAGGCGCGGGGCAAGGTCCTGCTCAAACTGAACGTGACGGGCGCCGAGCTCGACGGGGTCATCGCCGTCCTGCCGTCGCTCAAGGCCCCCACCGTCTCGGAGCTGTCGGGCGGCGGCGGTTTCGCCGTCGAGACGGTGGTGCCGAAGTCGGACGTGAACATCCTCATCCCGGCGTTGAAGGACAAGGGGGCGACCGACATCATCGAGCTGCCCCTGTCGAAGATCGTCCACTGAGCAGGTTTGTGGCCATCACCTCACGCCCGCGGCTGATCCAGACCGGCGTCGTCTCCGAATTCGACGAGCCCCGGGGCCTCGGTACCGTTCTCGGCGACGACGGACGGCGCTTCGACTTCCACTGCACGGCCATCGCCGACGGCTCGCGCCGGATCGACGTCGGGGCCGCCGTCACCTTCGTCGTCGCCGCCAGCCATCTGGGGCGGTTCGAGGCGCGCGCCATCACCACGCGCCTCCACGTCTAGTCGGGGGGCGTCTGGCCGTCCCCGGCGGTGTCCATGGACGGCCCCTTGGCCATCTCGCTGATCTGGACGTAGGTCAGCCTGATCTGGGCCAGGGCGTCGTGGAGCGAGGGCTCGGCCTCACCCAGTCGCCCGGCCAGACCACCGAGGAGCGCCCCCAGGGCGTCGACGGCCAGGCGGGCCTGGTCCAGATGGGGTGGCTGCTGGGACAGGTGGATGGCGGCCAACTCGAAGAGGCCGTAGGCGTGGTTGGCGATCACCACCTCGGCCGGCGTGGCCATGAGCTGGCCGCGCAATTCGTCGAGCCGGGCGGCCAGTTCCTCGCGCTCGGCGGGGCTCAGGTCGTCGAGGTCGTCGGCCGGGCCCGGGCCGGGACCGTCCCTCCCACCTCCCCCGCCGGGGGGGCCGCCGCCGGGGTCCGGCGGGGGCGTCTCCCGGGCCACCCGGTGCTCACCTTCAGGTGTCCAGAGGCTGCTCACCCCTGGTAGCGTAGAGGTTCAAGTGAACAGGGAAGCGGGGTCGCGCTCCGGTGCACCCCCACCCGGCCACCACGGGAGTGGTGCGACGGGTCACGGTGGTCCGTCGAGGACGACGCCACGGGCAGCGGTCACGCTTCCGACGAGGGCCCCGGGGGAGACCCGGTGTCCACAATGACGGGAGAGATGCCGCATCGCCACCACCACGACCACCGGTGAGCCCAGGATCAACGACCGCATCCGCGCCCGAGACGTGCGCCTGGTGGACCCCGATGGTCAGCAGCTCGGGATCAGGCCGTTGCCGGAAGCTCTGAACCTGGCCCGACAGCTCGATCTGGATCTGGTGGAGGTCGCGCCTCAGGCGAACCCTCCGGTCTGCCGGATCATGGACTACGGGAAGTTCAAGTTCGACGCCGCGCAGAAGGCCAAGGAATCACGGCGGAAGACCACGAGCGTCGGGATCAAGGAGATGAAGTACCGGCCGAAGATCGGCATCGGTGACTTCGACACCAAGACCCGCCAGGTCCTCAGATTCCTGGACGAAGGCCACAAGGTGAAGGTCACGATCATGTTCCGGGGCCGGGAGGTCTTCCACCCGGAGCTGGGCAAGAAGATCCTCGACCGGCTGGCCGAACGGGTGGACGGCATGGCCCGGGTGGAGGCGGAACCGAGGTTGGACGGTCGGAACATGGTGATGGTCCTGGCCCCCGACAAGCGGGCCAAGCAGTCGGCCGCCGCCCGGGCCCCGAAGGGCAGCGGGGGCGGGGCGACGACGGCGCCGGAGGCGGCTGCCGCACCGGTAGCGGT
>Ga0302325_10017579_pt1 | contig 15108 bp, 11 predicted proteins | sample Palsa_T0_2_FD_201948 | JGI IMG/M metagenome (GOLD analysis project Ga0302325, IMG submission 201948) | Peat permafrost microbial communities from Stordalen Mire near Abisko, Sweden - Palsa_T0_2 | ecosystem: Environmental > Terrestrial > Soil > Palsa > Peat permafrost | place: Sweden: Abisko... | reverse complement strand
ACACCGGTGCGCTCAGGCGCCGCTGGTGGCTGATCGTCGCGGTTACCGTCATCGTGACGCTGGGTGCCGTCGGCTACTTCAAGACCGCACCCAAGGTCTATACCGCGACCGCGGTGGTGTACGTGACCGCATCGAGCAGCGGCACCGCCGGCCAAGTGGCCAACAGCCGCACCACGAGCACGGTCAACCTCGACACCGAAGCTCAGGTCGTGCAGTCGGCGACGGTCGCGCAGGCCGCGGACAAACTGATGCGCAGTACCGACAACGTGCAGCGGCTCCTCAGCCGGGTGAACGTGACGGTCCCGGCGAACTCACAGGTGCTGTCCATCAGCTGCGAAGCCTCGACCCCCGATGCCGCCGCGAGCTGTGCGCAGGCATTCGCGCAGGCGTACCTGAACTACAGCAGCAACAGCACCGCGGCCTCGATCAAGAGCCAGATCACGACCTTGCAGTCCAATATCAGCACGCTGGAGTCAGGCTCGGCGAAGCTGAAGGTTGCCATCGCCAACCTGCCCACCAACTCACCTCAGCGGGCCAGTGACAACGAAGATCTCACGTCCGAGCACAGCCAGCTGGGCTCACTGAACGGCCAGATCGCGACGCTGACCGCCAACCTGGCCGATCCTTCGGGCGGGTCGATCATCAGCAACGCCACGCCTCCGCTGACCGCGACGAGCCCGAAGGCCCTGCTCATCATCCCGAGCGGACTGCTGGGCGGGCTGCTGATCGGCCTCGTTCTCGCCTATCTCGTCGACCGCAGGGACCGGCGGATCCGCGAGCCGGGTGATGTCACCAGGCTCAACGTGCCCGTGCTGATGAGCCTGCCGCTGCGGAAGTTCACGCCCGAGCTGGCGATCGCCAACCACCGTTCACCGACGGGCCGGAGCTTCGCCGAATTGGCCCACACGCTCACCGGCTCGCTCGGGACCGGAAGCCACGTCATCCTCGTCACCGGTTCGGCGCCCGGCCACGGGGCCAGCATGGTGGCGGCTAACCTCGCCGCCGCTCTGTCCCGCCACCAGCCCGACGTCATGCTCGTGTGCGGCGACCTGGAGGGATCCGTTGTCGCCCTGATGGCCGGCGTGCGGTCCGGACGGGGCCTCACCGACGTGCTGGCCGGCGATGTGCCGGCCGAGGCGGTCGGGTGGCACCCGGCCGCGGCGCCGCGGCTGACCGTGATCACACCGGGCACGGCCGGGACCGAGGCCGAAGATCTCCGGCAAGATGCCGTAGAAGAGCTGCTGAACGGCCTGCGGGGCGAAGACCGGTGGGTCATCATCGAAGCGGCTCCGGTCACCTCGGGCCCCGACGTCTACACCCTGGCGCTCGCCGCTGACGCCGCCATCCTGGTGGCCGAGACCCCCGGGACACACAGTAACCAGGTGCTGGACAGCGTCGAGCACCTGGGCAAGATGGGCGCGACCGTGCTCGGCGCCGTGCTGCTGCCCACGCCGCGATCGACCGGCCAGGGACCCGCATCGATCGTCGCCGCGAAAGGCAGGGTCCAGCTGGGACACCGGTCGGCGACCGCGCTGACGGCGGGCGATACCGCCCCGGAAACCGATCCGGAGACCGGGGCCAGCGATCGGTCCGCCGGCGAAGAGGCGTCCCGCTCCTTGCCTGGTCGCTGAGCACATGACCAGATGGGGGATCTGGGCGCGATGTGTGGTCGCCGGGTCCTCGTGCGGAGTGATCACGGCCCTGGTCGGGTGTTCCGCGGCCACTGATGCCGCACCGGCGTCGGCTCAGACCAGGACCCCTTCGGCGACCGCCTCATCCGGTGACGGGGCGGGCGCCGTGGCCACCACGGCGGGACCTGCGGGGTCCGCTGCGGTCCCCGGGTCGGTGGCGCCGCTGACCGGGCTCAGCGTGACGGCCGCCATCGCGCAGCGGCCGGCCGTCGCCGTTGCCGTGTCGGGCTCAGATCCGGTCGGCCTCGGCTTCGCCGACCTTGTCCTTCAGGAGATGGCCGGACCGGTCAGGTACCTGGCCGTCTTCCAGTCAGCCGAGGCGAGCGCCGTGGGCCCGGTGACCAGCACCAGGCCGACGGACGGCCAGGCGCTGTCGGTGCTGCACCCGCTGACCAGCTACGACGGGGGCACCACCGCATTCATCTCGGTCCTGGACGCCACCAAGATCGTTGACTACGGCTACGCCCGGCATGCGTCCCTGTATTCCGGCGGATCGGGCGGCCCGACGGTCTCGACGGCGGCGCTGGCCGCCGCCGGACGGTCCGATGGGCCGCCACCTGAGCTGTTCGGCTACCGACTGCCGGGCGATTCGCTCGCCACGGCGGACGAGACCCACCCGACGTCGGTGCGGGTGGAAGCGCCCGGAGAGCCGGCCGAGCAGTGGAACTTCGACGCCCGCACCGACCGCTGGGTGCAGACGGCAGGCGGCCCCCCGGTCAGCGTGGCCAACCTGGTGGTGCAGATCGTCTCGTTCAAGACCGTCTATCTCAGCCGCAAATTCGGCCAGACCGCGCAGAGCGCCCTGTTTATCGGCAAGGGGGCGGCGACCGCCTTCTCCGGTACGGCACCCGGCGAGAGCGGCGGGACCGGGGCCGCGGGCAGCTGGGCCAAGCCGGGCGTCGCGGCGGTCACCAACTACTTCGACGCGGCCGGCCAGCCCATGAGCTTCGAGCCGGGACCTACGTGGATCGTGCTGGCGCCCGCGGGCACGCGGACCAGCCTGGCCGGGGGGTGAATCGGGCATGACGTTCACCACCTCGCCGACGCCGGCCGGCGCCCTGACCGCGACGGCGGGCGTACTGCCGCTGCGCGGTAGACCTAGGCAAAGCCGCCGGCGGCGATGGTTCGCCAGCCACCCGGCCTGGCCGGTCACCGCGTTGCTGGCCGGCTACCCGATCTGGTGGGCTCTCGGCCTCGCCGACGAGTCGGTCATCATCCTGGCCATCCCGATGCTGCTGCGGATGCGTTCCTGGCACAGAAGCGGCCGCTCCATCAAGGCTCCCCCCGCGTTCGGCCTGTGGCTGCTGTTCCTGGTGTGCGCGGCCGCGGGGATCGCGACCCTCGGCCTGTCGGCACCGGACACCGTGGTCAGCGCGCTGTCCAATCGGATCCTGTCTTTCACGGACCGGGGGCTGACGTACCTGGGCCTCACCGTCATCCTGCTGTACGCGGGCAACCTGACCGAAGCCGAGCTGCCTCGCCGCCGGCTGGCTTGGCTGCTCGGCCTGGTCGGGCTCTACACGGTTATCGGCGGCCTGGGCGGCGTGGTCGCGCCCAGTTTCCAGTTCACCTCCCCGCTGGCCTACGTGCTGCCGCACAGCATTCAGAACAACAGCCTGGTCCAAGCGTCCATCTATCCGAGTTTCTCGCAGGTCACTAACGTTCTCGGGGTGACCGAGGGACGCCCAAAGGCGCCCTTCGAGTACACCAACACCTGGGGTGACTGCCTGACCATCCTGCTGCCGTGGCTGCTGGTGGCCTGGTGGTCCTACGGCAGCAGAAGGCAGCGCAGGCTCGTGCTCGTCACGGCGGGCGTCGCCCTGATACCGCTGGTCTACTCGCTGAACCGGGGGGTTTGGGTCGGTGCCGGGCTGGCCGTGGTCTACCTCGCGGTGCGGCTGGCGGCCCGGGGCAAGATCGCCATTCTCGGCCTTCTCTGCGCCGGGCTGGCGGTGGTCGCGGTGGCGGTCGTGGCGACCCCGTTGCAGGGCCTGATCACGTCGCGGCTGCAGCATCAGCAGAGCAATGCCATCCGCGGATCGCTGTCGGACACCGCCATCCAGGACGCGAACTCGGCCCCGATCATCGGATACGGGGACACCCGGCACCAGCAGGGCAGCGCGAGTTCGATCACGGTCGGCCCGACTGCCGCCTGCCCGTCCTGCGGCCAGTTCCCAGTAGGCAGCAACGGCCAGCTGTACCTGCTCCTGGTCTGCACCGGCTGGGTCGGGACGGCCTTTTTTCTCGCCTTCTTCGCGTACCTGGCCTGGCGCTACCGGCGGGACAAGTCACCGTACGGGATGGCGGGCCTGCTGGTCATCTTGCTGTCGTTCCTCTACATGTTCGCGTACGTGTCCGTGACCGCGCCGCTTGAATTCACCATGCTCGCCGTGGCCCTGCTGTGGCGTAACGATCAGTGGCGGCGCGGCCCGGACCCGATGGCCGGGTCCCGCCAGGTGGGTCTACCCGCTGGGTCGCGCCGGGTGGACCTGCTGGCCAGGCGACCATGACGCAGTCGGTGAGCCGTCCTGCGGCGGCGGCCGCAGCGGGACGTCCGGGTACCGACGGGCGGCTGGCCGAGGTGGCCAGGGGCGGCCTGCTCAACCTCGTCGGGGCTGCCGTGGCCGGCCTGGGCACGGTCGCGCTGACGCTGATTATCACTAGACGCTTCAGCGAGGCCGCCGCGGGCGCCTTCTTCACGGCCATGTCGCTGTTCCTGATCGTCGAGGCGGTGGCCAGCCTCGGCGCCGCCACCGGAACCGTGTACTTCATCGCCCGGCTGCGTTCCCTCGGGCAGGACCATCGCATCCCCGAGGTAGTGCGCACCGCGACCCGGCCGGTAGCCGTCGTATCCGTGACTGCCGCGGTGGCGCTCGTGCTGCTCGCCGCGCCGGTGGCGCGGCTGCTGGTGCACGGTCAGCTCGGCCACGCGGGCGCGCGTCCCGCGGAGGTCGCGACGGAGCTCCGGGCCCTCGCGCTCGCGTTGCCGTTCGCCGCGATGCTCGACACGGTGCTTGGCGCCAGCCGCGGCTACCGCTCCATGGGCCCGACGGTCGTGGTGGACCGGATCGGCCGCCCGATCCTGCAGCTCATCGGGATCGGCGTGGCCGCGGCCGCCGGAAGCACCGCGTTGCTCGCGCCGCTGTGGGCACTGCCCTACGTGCCCGCCGCATGCGCCGGGTGGCTGTGGTTTCACCGCATCCAGCGCCGGGCCGGCCCCGCCAGGCCGGTCATCCCGGCCGCGGCCATTCCTTCGGCCGTCAGCACCGCCGCCATTCCGGTCCGGGTCCCGGTGCCGGTCCCGCCCGCGCACCGAGCGCCGCAGGACGCCGACTCGCCGGCCAGCCGGGAGCCGCTGCGGTTCTGGCGTTTCACCGGGCCGCGCGGCCTGGCGGCGCTCGCGCAGATCACCATTCAGCGCATCGACATCGTCCTGGTGGCCATCATGCGCGGCCCGGCGGAAGCGGCGGTCTATACCGCCGCGACGCGGTTCCTGGTGGCCGGCCAGTTCGGCAACCAGGCCATCAGCATGGCCGCCCAGCCGAGATTCACCGAGATGTTCGCCCAGGGCGACCACCAGGGTGCCAACCGCGTCTACCAGGCCACGACCGGCTGGCTCATCCTGCTGACCTGGCCGCTTTACCTGCTCGCGGTCAGTTTCGGGCCGCAGATCATCACGGTGTTCGGTCACTCCTACCGGGCCGGGGCCGCCGTCATGGTGATACTAGGCCTGACCATGCTCCTGGCGACCGCCTGCGGACAGGTGGACATGGTGCTGGTGACCACGGGCCGCAGCAGCTGGAGCCTGATGAACGGGCTGCTCGCCGTCGTGGTCAACGTCGGGCTGGACGTGGCGCTGATTCCCCGCTACGGGATCACCGGCGCGGCCATCGGCTGGTCCGCCGCGATCATCGTTACCAACCTCATGCCGCTGGCCCAGGTGGCCGCGGTCATGCGGCTGCATCCTTTCGGCCGCGGCACCTTCGTCAGCGCCGCCTTGTGCGCTTTTTCCTTCGGCGTCCTGCCCTTGGCCGCACGCCACCTTATCGGGCCCGGGGCCGTTCCCGCACTGGCCGCTATCGGGTGCGGCTGCGCCGTGATGGCCGCGGGCATCTGGCATTTTCGCGGTGACCTGAATGTGGCAGCCATGCCAGGCGGTACACAGCTCGCCGCCGCGGTCAGGCGACGCAATAAGAAACGGCCGGCCGGATAGCGATCCGACATTTAGTTAAGAGGCGAAAATGCTCAAGGCACTGGTGGTTCTGTTGTGGCCCGTGGGAATAATTGCAATTCTGGGGGTGACAGCGCTCGCGGCTCAGCGGTCGGCCCGGCGTCCTCCGGTCGCCACCGTGGATATGAACGGACACCAAGGCAACGACCCGGCGGTCAGTTTGCGGGGCACGGGATCGTCGATCATCGGCCTGCTGCTGATCCTGGCCGTCGGGGCGGCCGCGGTCTACGGGCTGACCTGCCTGCTCGGCCTGGTGGTGGTGCACGCGGGGCCGCACATCGACAAGCCGATCTATACCTGGATGACCCATCACCGGGTGCACTTCTGGAAGTCGGCCATGAATCGCGTGACCAAGGTCGGCGATACCTGGACCACCTGGGGTGCGGCGGTCGCCGCGGCGGTCTGCCTGGCGGCGTTCTACCGCAGCCACAAGTGGCTTCCGCCGGTGGCGCTCGGCGCGGCCATCGTCTTCGATCATTACCTGACGCAAGGTCTCCGGCATACCTTCCATCGTCTCGGTCCCCCGGACAGCCCGCTCGGCACGTTCCCGTCGGGTGGATGCGATCGCATCATCATCTTCTACGGCCTCATCGCCTACCTCATCTGGCGCGAGATCAGCGGGAGCAGGAAAGCGGCGATCTGGTCGGCCGGCGTGGTCGCCGCGCTGGCCTTCAGCGAGGGATACAGCCGCGGTTACCTCACCCTGCACTGGTTCACCGACATTATCAGCGGGCTTATTTACGGCAGCCTCATCCTGGCCGTGTTCATCATCACCATCCGCGTGGTCGTAGGCCCCGCGCGGCAGAAGGCGGCGGATATGTTGCCCGGCGAGCCAACCGTGTTGTCCGGCCAGCAAGCGCCGACACTTCAATGACCGCGGCCGACACCGCCGGGGCAAAGGCGGCGGCGCGGGCACCGTCGGCCGAGCCGGACCCGACAACCAAGCCGGGCCAGACAACCAAGCCGGGCCAGACAGCCGAGCCGGGCCAGACAGCCGGGAGAGCGCCCGGGGCCGACCGCTCCAGCCTCGGCGAGCTCTGCGCCGTGCTGTGGCCACCGCCGGCCATCGCGTCACTCAGCCGCGGTCCCCGGGTTCCCCGGGGACTCCGGGTTCCCCGGGGACTCCGGGTCAAGCCTGCCCGCGGGCGCGAACGGGATTTCATCGTGCTGCCTTCGGCGCGACGCCCGCGGCTGCTCGTGCCGTCCGGCCGGCGGGCCAGCGCCGCCGCGGTCCGCCGGTATGGCGAACCCGGGTCATTCGCGGCCTGGGCGGGCAGCCGGGCCCTGGCGCTGGCCCTGGCGGCAGGCGGGGCCGGCGTCGGCCTAGGCGGACGACTGCGGGTCAGCGCCGATCCGGGCACCGGCAGCGCCGATCCGCGCACTGAAAGTGCAGATCCGGGCACCGGCAGTGCCGATCTGGGCACCGGCACCATCGAGGCGTATCTGCGTTCCGTTCTCGGCCACGAAGTGCTCATCAGCACCCACCTGGGGGCGGCCAGGGCCAACCGCAAGCCGGTACTCCAGCTGCTTACCCCACGCGGCGAGACGGCGGGATTTGCCAAGGTCAGCGTCAATCCTCTGACCCGGGACCTGATCTGCGCGGAACACGCCGCGCTGGACACGCTGGCCGCGGGGAACCTCCGCACGCTGACCGTGCCGCGCGTGCTGCACCACGGGCAGTGGCGGGGCCGCGAGGTGCTCATCATGAACGCCCTGCCCGTCTGGCGGCGGCGCAAGGCCCTGCGCCCGGGGCAGCTGACCGCGGCGATGACCGAGCTCACCGCGGTGGGCGGCCGCAGCCGCGGCCCGCTGGCCGGCTGCGATTACCTGGCCCGGCTTCGTTCCCGGCTGGAAGCAAGCCAGGCCGGTCCGGACCGGGCCGCGGTCAGCGACGCCCTCGATACGCTGGCCGCGGCCGGCCCGGAACTAAGCTTCGGGGCCTGGCACGGCGACTGGACCGGCTGGAACATGGCCAGCACAGCCGACGGGCTGCTGGTGTGGGACTGGGAGCGATTTGCCACTGGCGTTCCGGTTGGCTTCGACTTCCTGCATTACCGGCTCCAGTCCGATGTGGTCCGACGCCGGCGCCCGCCCGCCGAGGCAGCCGACGCCTGCGTGCGGGACGCCGCTGCCTGCCTCGCGCCCTTCGGCGTGCCGGCCGACGAGGCTGAGCTGGTCGCCCTCTTGTACCTAGCCGAGCTGTCGGCTCGCTACCTGGCCGACCGCCAGGCCGAGGCGGGCGCGCGACTCGGGCGCCCCGGCACCTGGTTGATCCCTGCGATCAAGAAAGCGACGAAAACCCTATGACACCAAACAGCACGACCGCACCGATCCCGCGGCTCACAGTCGAGCCCCAGTCGGCACCGACCGCGGCCCGGCGGGCCGTGCACTCAATCTCGGTCAGCACGGGCCGCCTCACCCACCGGGCGCGCATGCTGCCGGGCTTCCTCATCGTGGGGGCCCAGCGCGGCGGCACCACGTCGATGTACCGCACGCTGGATCAGCATCCCGCGATCCTCAAGGCGGTGCTGCACAAGGGCGTGCACTACTTCGACACCGGTTACGACCACAGCCTGGGCTGGTACCAGGGACACTTCCCGCTGCGGGCCCGGGCCGCGCGGGCCCGGCGGGCCACCGGTGACGTCCCGCTGACCTTCGAGTCGAGCCCGTACTACATGTTCCACCCGCTGGCGGCGGAGCGGATTAGCCATGACCTGCCTGAGGTCAAACTGCTCGTGCTGGTGCGCGATCCGGTCGAGCGTGCCTACTCCGCGCACGCGCACGAGCTGGCCCGGGGCTATGAGACCGAGCTGTTCGAGCGAGCCCTCGAGCTGGAGGACGAGCGCCTGGCCGGGGAGGCGGAGCGGATCGTCAGCGAGCCCGGATACCTCAGCCATAGTCATCAGCACCACGCCTACCTGACCCGCGGACTCTATGCCGACCAGCTGGAACGGCTCGGCCAGCTGGTCGGCCGCGACCGGGTGCACGTGGTGGACAGCGGCCGGTTCTTCACCGATCCGGAGCCGGTCTACGACGGCGTGCTGGAATTCCTCGGCCTGCGCCGGCACGGGTATCCGGTGTTCGAACGACATAACGCCCGGCCGCGCTCGCCGATGCCCGAGACGCTGCGGGCCACGCTCAACGAGCACTTCGTCGCCGCGGACGAGCGCCTTACCGGCTGGCTCGGCCAGCCGCCGAGCTGGCGCTGACCGGGGCGCCGGCGACCGGGCCCACCCCGCGCCCCGGGCCGTCCCCGCGCCCCGGGTGATCCTTGCGCCGGGCCAGGGCCGAGACGGCGAGCAGGCGCAGCGCGAACGGAAGGTCGTCCACCAGGTACCGGCGGAAGAGCCGGCGCGGCTCGCTGATCAGGCGGTGGGTCCACTCGAGGCCGAGCGGTTGCATCCAGTGCGGCGCGCGCGGCAGCGCACCCGCTGCGAACGGGATCGCGGCGCCGCAGCCGATGAACCAGGCGGCGGGCAGGTCGGGGGCGAGGGCGGCGATGAGGCGTTCCTGCTTGGGGAAACCGAGACCCACGAACACGATGTCCGGCTTGGCCTGCGCCAGCTTGGCGGCGATCGCCTCGATTTCGCCGGGCCGGCGGTCGAATCCGAACGGCGGTGCGCAGGTGCCCGCGACCAGCAAACTGCGGTACCGGCGGATCAGTCCGGCGGCCGCCCGTCTGGGCACGCCGGGCTCCCCGCCGAGCAGGTAAACGGACTTACCGCTGGCGGCGGCGGCCGCGCTCAGCGTGAAGATCAGGGAGGCGCCGGTCACCCGCTCGGGCAACGGGTCGCCGCGCAGCCGCGAGGCCCAGACCAGGGGCATCCCGTCCGCGACGACCAGGGAGGCGCCGCTGACCAGCTCCCGTGCGACCGGATCGCGGCTGAGCTGGCGGCAGATGTCGATGTTGGGCGTGACGACCCAGCCGCCCCGGCCGTCCGCCAGGTCTCCGATGATCCGCGCCACCACCTGCTGCTCGGACAGAGCGTCGAAATCCAGTCCGGCCACCCGGACGGACCGCCCCAAAGACCCCAAAGCGCCCGGGGCGCCCGGGGCGCCAGGTGGCCTGCCGCTGCCCGGCAGCCTGCCGCCGGCCGGCGTCATCAGCCGGTCACGGCGGGATTGAAGTAGGGCTGCGCGGCGATGGCCCGGAAGGCGGACAGGGCCGCGGCGTCACCGGCGAGCGAGTAGCTCCCCTGGGGTCCCTGTCCGGTGGGGTTGGCGTCGAAGTACAGCAGGGCCTTGACCTGGCGGTCGGCCACCACTACCCGCTGGGCCGCGCGCAGCCACCGGGCGCGCTGGCTGGCGCCGTCGCTTTCCGGCACCCCGAACTCGCCGATCATCACCGGCTTGTCATAGTGCGACGCCCAGCCCAGGAAGGCGGTGACGGTGGAGGCGAACGAAGCGGTGCTGCCGTAGGCCGGGTAGGCGTCCGCGCAGATCCAGTCGACTTCGTTGTTGCCGGGATAAAAGGCCGCCGCCCGGCCGTCACTGAATCCGTTCGCCGTCGGGCACCACACCCAGGCGGCGTTGTGCACCCCGACCGCGGCGAATATCGCCCGGATATGATCCCAGGCGGCCACGTACTCGGCCCCGGAGTGCACCTGGGACCGCAGGTTCGGCCGGTCCATTTCCCACCGCCATTCCAGGAAGACCGGCTTGCCGAGCGCCTTGATCTGGCGGGCCCGGCTGCGGATCCAGCTGTCATCGGCGCCGGACACAATCTGCCTGGTGTCCGTTCCGGCCCAGGAGATCAGCAGCATGCTGCCCTGGTTCAGGAAGGTCAGCGCGCTCGGGGTGGGAAAGGGCGCCTGCCATTGCAGGTAGGTGTGCACGATGCTGAGCTTGCGGCCCAGCTGGCTCTGCAGCTGCTCGACCGCGAGGATCTCGTTGGCCTGGGTGAACACGTCCGGACCGACCCATGCGCCGAAGTAGGCTCCGCTGGCCGGCGGGCTAGGGGCCAGCGCCGGGTTCACGGTGGTGGACACCCGCGGCGCCGGGGACCCGGCCGGCGAGGAAGAAGCCGGCGAGGAGGAAGAAGGCGAGGAGGAGAAGGGATCGGTCACCACGACGGCCACCGCGGCGGCCACGACCACGCAGGCCAGGCCGGCCACCAGCAGGCGGAGCCGAGCGGTCATCACGTCAGATCCCGTGCCCGCGGGAATGCAGGCGCCGCAGCACGACCTCACCGGGCACGACTCCCGCCGCGACCGCGAGCGCGAACGGCACCCGGCGCTCGTGCCAGTTGCTGCGCAGCGCCCGCCAGGCCCAGCGGCAGGCCTCGCCGCGGCGCCCCAGGCAGGCGTAGGCGAAGGCAAGCTGCGCGTAGATCCGGGCCGCGCCCAGCGGTGAGGCGGCGAGCTCCGGATGGTGCGCCAGCATCCACCGGAGCGAATCGGCCTTGGTCTGCCACTGCCGCGCGTAGTGCGAGGAGGCACCCCACACCACCCGGACCAGCGGCTGGTCCACGTTGACGAGCGGATGGCGGCGCGCGGCGCGCAGCGCCAGGTCCCAGTCCTCGTTCTGGCTGTCCGGGATGGTCTCGTCGACCAGGCCGATGCCGCCGGTCAGCGCGGCGGTGTACACCAGGTAGGTGGACGAGTGCACCATGACCATGCGGGAACGGACCAGGTCCGCGTGCGTCACCTCGTCGCCGCCCGCCAGCCGTGGGTGCGCGGCCCCGGCGTAGTCGACTGTGATGCCGCAGGTCGCGAACTCCGCGCCCGGCCGGGCCCGGAGCGCCTCGACCTGGGCCAGGAGCTTGCCGGGCAGCCACTCGTCGTCGTCGTCGCAGAACGCGACGAGATCAGTGCCCACCATCGCGATGCCGGTGTTGCGGGCGCCGGCCAGTCCGGGCGTCCTGACGTTCACGGCCACCCGCACCCGGTCGCCGTCGGCCAGCCCCAGATCCGGCTCGGCCCGATCGTAGACGATCACGGCGCGGAGCTGACCCGGGTAATCCTGAGCGAGCACGGCGGCCAGCGCGGTACGCAGCGGACCTGGCCGGTCGTGCGTCGGCAGGACCACGCCCACTGACGGCCAGCCCATTACGATCGCGCTCCCAGGTGGTAGCCGTAGCCGGCCAGCAGCGGCAAGGTGAGAGCGGTGACGGCCCGCTGCTCCGCCTTGGACATGCTCGCCTGCCATTTCTCGTCCCGGCTGATCAGGACCTGGCCGATGGTGAAGCGCATGGGGTTGCCCGAGACGCTGTGACCGCAGCCGAGCTGAGCCGCCCAGGACGTCCCGTGGGTGGTCAGGAACGGGTAGCTGTCCTGGGGCGGCCGCCCGGCGAAGCCGGCGATCTGGTGCAGGGTCAGTTCTGGCTCGGCGGTGAAGTCCTCGTACCGCAGCCGCATGGTGGGGACGCCGGCCCGGGCGAGCAGGTGGAAGGCGGCGTTCTGCACGTCCCACTGCTTGGCCGCCGTGGCCGACGAGTACGTCGTCATGTAGCTCTGGGTGTCCGTGTCGGGGCGGAGCACCTGCCTGCTCCAGGAGTAAGCGACCGCGCGCGGATCCCGGACCAGGTGCAGCACCCGGAGGTCCACGTCAGGCTGCCAGCGCAGGCAGTGCGCGAGCGAGGGGTGCTTGCTCGAGTCCACCACGAGGTCACACCCGCTTAGGCCGGCCACCGCAGCGTAAAGCCGCGCATAGTAGGACGTGTACTCGGTCAGCAGCTGACGCATTTTCGGGCGGAGGTGCCGCCTGGCGAGGGCGGGAATGAAGCGGTTCCTGTCCACCTGGGCACGAAGGGCGGCGACCCGGCTGACGTCGACCTCGTCCCACCCGCCGAACGCCGCCTTACCCACCTGAAGCCAGAACGGGCACTTGCGGAACGGATCGCCACAACCGCATCGCTCGTCGTCGGTGATGCCCCGGTCCCACAGGTGGACAAGCTCACCCACCGCGCAGACCCCGGGAAGCTGCCCGATCAGCCGCTCGATCAGCGTGCTGCCGCTGCGGCCGAGGCCGCCGATGTACAGCACGCGGACCCGTCCGGCTGGCCCTGCGGTCTGGCCGGCCCGGCGCTCGATGGTCGCGCTGTTCCCGTCGAACTCACCGGGGGGCCACGAGGTCACGGACGCCTGCGGGCCGGACAAGTCCGGGCCTTACGGCCCAGCCGGAAATTTCTCACCATTTTTATCCCCCAGGCAACATCTTACGCTATGTGCTCACCTAATCACTATTTGCTCATATGGCTCAGTAGGCGCCCCGGCCGTTGGCCACGGCGGCGCAGGTCTTCCAGAGAATCTGCAGATCCAGCGCGAGCGTCCAGTTCTCCACGTACCGCAGGTCGAGCCGGACCGCGTCCTCGTAGCTCAGGTCCGACCGGCCGTTGATCTGCCAGAGTCCGGTCATCCCGGGCTTGACATCCAGCCGGCGGCAAAGTTCGTCGCTGTAAAGCGCGGCCTCTGCGGGCAGCGCGGGCCTGGGCCCGACCAGGGACATCTCGCCGAGCATCACGTTCAGGAGCTGCGGGAGCTCGTCCAGCGAAGTGCGGCGCAGGAAGCTGCCGATGGTCGTGATCCGCGGGTCCTGGCGCATCTTGAACAGCACCCCGTCGCTCTCGTTCAGCGCGAGGAGCGCCTCCTTGCGCAGTTCCGCGTCGGGCACCATGGTGCGGAACTTCAGCACCGTGAACGGCTGGCCGTCCTTGCCCACCCGGGTCTGGGTGAACAGCGCCGGACCGCCGTCGTCGAGCACGATAGCCAGGGCGATGAGAGCCAGGATTGGGCTGAAGGCAATCAGCGCGGCGGTAGCGATGATCTTGTCGAAGAAGCTCTTGATCACCAGCACGACCAGCTGGTGCTGATACCGCAGCGCCCAGTGGAGAGAACGGTGCCGGATCAGTGCCGACCTGCCCAGAACCTGGTCGAACTGGGTGACCCGCCCGGTGTGTTCCAGTACCGCCATGTCAACCGCCCCCACCCGTTATTTCTGCTTCTGAGGTGAGTGTCGTTCGCAGGGGTAGTGACGCGGTGCCCCGGCCGGTTGCACCCCGGTAGCACGCTTTTTTCAGTAGGCCCCCCGGCCCTTGGCCACGGCGGCGCAGGTCTTCCAGAGAATCTGCAGATCCAGCGCGAGCGTCCAGTTCTCCACGTACCGCAGGTCGAGCCGGACCGCGTCCTCGCGGCTCAGGTCCGACCGGCCGTTGACCTGCCAGAGCCCGGTCATCCCGGGCTTGACCACCAGCCGGCGGTAAACGTCGTCACTGTAAAGCGCGGCCTCTGCGGGCAGCGGCGGCCTGGGCCCGACTAGGGACATCTCACCGAGCACCACGTTGAAAAGCTGCGGGAGCTCGTCCAGCGACCAGCGGCGCAACCAGCTGCCTACGGTCGTGATCCGCGGGTCCTGGCGCACCTTGAACAGCAGCCCGTCGCCCTCGTCCAGCGCGAGGAGCGCCTCCTTGCGCAGTTCCGCGTCGGGCACCATGGTGCGGAACTTCAGCACCGTGAACGGCTGCCCGTCCTTGCCCACCCGGGTCTGGTTGAAGAGCGCCGGGCCGCGGTCGTCGAGCACGATGGCCAGGGTGATGAAGGCCAGCAGCGGGCTGAAGGCAATCAGCGCGGCGGTAGCGATGATCTTGTCGAAGAAGCTCTTGATCACGCGCTTGACCCCCGTCAGCTCGGCGTGATCCACGTGCAGCAGCGACAGCCCGGCCACCGGCCTAATGGTGGTCCGTGGCCCGGCCACGTCCATCAGGGCCGGCGCCACGCACAGGTCAGTGCCGTCCTTCTCAAGCTCCCAGGCCAGCCTGCGCAGGGCCAGCCCGTCCATCTCGGGACACGCGAGCACGGCCACCATGTCCGCACCGGTACTGGCGGCCACCCGGGCCGCGTCGGCGAAGCCGCCGGTGACCGGGATTCCCTCGATCTCGGTCAGCTCGGTGTAATGGGCCACGCAGGCGTTGACTACTTCCAGCCCGTGGTACCGGTCGCGGCGCAGCTGCACGATCAGGTCGGCCACGGCGGTGGCATGACCCACCGCCGTCACCCGGCGCATGTGCAGGCCGCGTTCCCGCTGCCGGTGCAGTTGCTTGCGCAGCACGTACCGGCCGGCGACATCGACGACGGCCAGGCCCGGGAGGGCGATGAGAACGTAACCGCGGGCGAAGTCCAGTTTCCAGGCGTAGGACGCGATCGCAATCGCGGCCATGAGGCTGATGGCGGCGTTGATGACCGGCCGGAA
>Ga0302325_10017576_pt1 | contig 15110 bp, 13 predicted proteins | sample Palsa_T0_2_FD_201948 | JGI IMG/M metagenome (GOLD analysis project Ga0302325, IMG submission 201948) | Peat permafrost microbial communities from Stordalen Mire near Abisko, Sweden - Palsa_T0_2 | ecosystem: Environmental > Terrestrial > Soil > Palsa > Peat permafrost | place: Sweden: Abisko... | reverse complement strand
GCCGGAGACGATGAGCTGCTGGCGCAGTCCTACGTCCCGATCGACGTCGCCGCCCTCGCGCGCGCCGGCCTGACCGACGAGATCGGTGCCCAGCTCGCCCGCGGTACCGCCCTGTTGGACGCGGCGGGGCTCCACCCGTCGTCAGGGACCTGGGTGGACACGTCCTCGGGGTTCACATCGGGCGATGTCACCTCGCTGGGCGACGGCATGCAGGCCGCCCATGCGGACCACCTGGTCCTCGACGACAGCAACCTCGCCCCGGTTCCCACGGGGCCGACCGTGCCCAAGAATCTGACGTTCGCCCAACCCTTCACACTGGCGGTGGGCCATGACCGCCACGCCGCGGGGGCGGGCGCCAGTAGCGAGATCGACGCGCTGTTCAGCGCCGACCCGAGCAATCCCGTCCTGGCCGCCAACCAGATGATCGCGGGACTCGAGTTCATCCACTTCGAGAACGCCTACGAATCCGACTCCCGCGGGGTCGTCGTGGAACCTCCGGCGTCGTGGCAACCTTCGGAGGCGTTGTTGTCCACCCTCCTCACCGAAATGGCCGGCAATCCCGTCCTGTCGCCGGTCACCCTCAGTCAATTCTTCGCCCAGGTGCCCCAGGGCGGTAACGGGGAGCCGGTGGCGCGGCACCTACAGGCGGGAGCGTCTCCCAAGTCCGAGCTCATCGCGACCAGCATGGCGCGGCACCTGGCAACGGCGCGCGCCCACCTCACCTCGCTCAGCCAGGCCGTGGGCGGGCGCCAGCACCCCGCCGTGTTCGTCGAGATGTCGGATCTCCTGCTGGCTGCAGAGAACCAGTCGTTCGACCCCGCTCAGCGCGCCGCCGCGCTCGCCGTTTTCGTCCAACGCTTCGGCGTCGAGGTCAACCTGGTCTCCCTGGCCGCCCAGAAGACCATCACCTTCACGTCGAGCACCGCATCCATCCCGGTGTCGGTGCTCTCCTCGGCGCCGTATCCGGTGAAAGTCGTCCTTTCCTTGAGCAGTGACAAATTCGCCTTCCCCGACGGCAGCGCGCGCACGCTCACCCTCGACCATCCCACCACCCCGGTGCGCATAGAGGCCCGCTCGATCACCTCGGGCGACCGTCTCCCGGTCGAAGTCACGCTGACCACTCCCGACGGCCAACTCGTCATCGCCCGCTCCTCGCTCACGGTCCGTTCGACCTCCATCTCCATTGTGGGAATCGCGCTCACCGCGCTGGCCGCACTGGTCCTCTTGGTCTGGTGGGTCCGCACCTGGCGCAAGGGGCGCAAGAAAAGGCCGCGCATCGCGTGAACCCCGTCCCGTGAGCATGGAAACGCCACCCATTGAACTGCCTCCCCCGATGGCGGGCCGGGGCCGTCTCTCACTGTCCACCGCGGCCTCCTATGTGGCACTGGGCACGGGTGTGTCCCGGGTCACCGGGCTGTTGCGCATCGTGGCGCTGGCCTGGGCCTTGGGCCAGACCCACGTGGCGGATGCGTTCAACCTGGCCAACACCACCCCCAACATGCTCTACGACATCGTGCTGGGCGGGGTGCTCTCGGCCACGTTCATCCCCGTCTTCGTCGACCAGCTGTCCAACCGCACCAAAGAGGAGGCCTTCACCTCCATTTCGGCCGTGATCTCGGTCTCCCTGGTCGTCCTGGTGGTCTCCACCCTGCTCGCCCTGGTCTTTGCTCCGGTCTTCATCGATGGCCTGACTGCGCTCGATACCAGCTCGCACTCCCAACTCCTCCACACGGTGACGCTCGAGCGCGCCGACGCCACCACGCTGCTGCGCTGGTTCGTGATCCAGATAGCCGCTTATGGCGTCTTCGCACTGGCGACGGCGCTCCTCAACACCCAACGCCGCTTCGTCGCCGTCGCCTGGGCACCCATCGTCAACAACCTGGTGTGCATCGCGGTGCTGTTGTGGTTCGGTCTCTTGGTCGGGAGGAGCCCCACCCTCGGCGGCGTGGCCGATCATCACGCCCAGTTGGTGCTGCTCGGACTCGGGACCTCACTCGGCGTCGTGCTCCAGTGCGTAGCGCTCGTCCCCAGCCTGCGCACGGCGGGGCTCGGTCTGCTGCGCTGGCGTTGGGACCTGCGCGACGCCGCGCTGCGCACCGTGATGCGCCTCAGCGGATGGACGTTCGGATTCGTACTGGCCAACCAGGCCGCCCAGTTCGTGGTCATCCTCCTCGCCGGCACCGCCGGGGGGGCCGACCCTGTGTCCTCCTACACCTACGCCTACGCCTTCTTGCAGATGCCCTATGGGATCATCGCCGTCACCGTGATGACGGTGGTGGCGCCGGATCTGGCGGAGCGCTGGTCCACCGGACAGCGGGCAGCCTTCCTGGCCCGGCTGTCCGGGGGGTTGCGGGCGATGTTGGCACTGATCATCCCCTCGGCGGTGGGGATGCTCCTCTTGGCCAAGCCCGCCGTGGCCCTTTTGCTCGGCCACGGGCACAGCACGGCGGCCGGAACGGCACCCACCGGCGAGGCCCTGGCCATGTTCGCGTTGGGCCTCCCGGGTTTCTCCACCTATCTGTACGTGGTGCGCGTCCTGCAGTCCATGCAGCGGACCAAGGTGGCCTTCTACCTCTACCTCATCGAGAACACGATCAACATCGCCCTCGCCGTGGCCCTGGTCGGCCCACTGGGCGTGCGCGGCCTGGCCCTGTCCCTCTCAGTGGCCTACACCGTGGGCGCCCTGTTGGGTATCGCGCTACTCCGCCGCTGGTTCGGGCCCCTCGGCACCGAAGGGACCTGGACGCCGCTGCGCCGGGTCGGCGTCGCCACGCTGGCCATGGGGATCGTGGTCCTGGTCGTGTCCAATCTGTCCGGCGCCACGGGCGGCTTGTTCCTCCTAGGCCGGGTGGGAGGAGCCATCGTGGCCGGGCTCGCCGTCTACTTGGCCGTCATCGTCGCGCTCGGTCGCCGAGCCGCCAGCAAGGAACGGGAGCGCCGTCGCCAGGCCAAGGAATCCCGCCGTCTGGTGTACCGCCTCCGCACGTAGCAGCCCCTTGCGACCTCGTCGTGGCAGACTCCACCCATGCCCGGTGTGCGGATCGTGACCGACAGCGCCTGTGACCTGACCGACGATCTGGTCAAGCAGCACGACGTGATCGTGGTGCCCCTGACGATTCGATTCGGTGTCGAGGAGTTCGAGGACCGGCGGGAGCTCTCCCCCGAGGAGTTCTGGCGTCGCTGCCGAGGCAAGGGCGCCCTCCCCGAAACGGCCGCGCCCTCCCCCGGGGCGTTTATCGCCGCCTACCAGCAGGCGGCCGATGAAGGGGCCGACGCCGTCCTCTGCCTGACCATCTCGTCCAAGCTCTCGGCCACGTACGCCTCCGCCGTCACCGCGGCGGACACCTTCACCTCCATTCCGGTGCGCGTGTTCGACACCCGCTCGGTCACCATGGGCCAGGGCCTCACCGTGATCGCGGCCGCCGAGGAATCCGCCGGCGGGGCGGACCTGGGCCAGCTGGCCGCCGCGGCCGAGGACCGCACCAGCCGGATCCGCGTCTACGGCGTGCTGGGGGGACTCGATTTCCTCCAGCGGGGCGGCCGCATCGGTGGTGCCCAGGCCCTTTTGGGCTCGCTCCTCTCCATCAAACCGGTCATCATGGTCAAAGACGGCGAGGTGGCCGAAGAGTCCAAACAGCGGACGCGCTCGCGCGCCCTGAGCTACCTGGTGGCCAAGGTGGCCGCGGACGCCCCGCTCGAACGGCTGGCCGTCGCCGACGGCGCGTGCGACGACGTCGACGACGTGGTGAAGGAGCTCTCCGCCATTCCCTCGGACCATCCGGCGGTCTCGGTGCAGCTCGGTCCCGTGGTCGGCTCCCACACCGGGCCCAACACGGTGGGGGCGTGCTACATCGTGCGGGCCGCTGTTTCGGCCCCCGGCGACTAATCTGTGCAGGTGGCCGATCACAGCTTCACCGACAACCTGTCCGACCGTGCCCTGGACGCCGTCGACACGGTGGTGGCCGCGGTCAACAACAAGGCCGTCCGCCCGGCCGTCGTGGCGGCACGGGGGGTCGTCTTCGGGGTCATCATCGGGGTCATGGCCATCACGATCGTGGTGCTGCTGAGTGTCGGGTTCATCCGCATAACCACGGTGTACCTCTTCGACGGCAAAGTCTGGATCTCGTACCTGGTGCTCGGCGCCATCTTCAGCGGGGGCGGTTTCTTCGCCTACACCAAGCGGGGCGTCACCGCGGACGTCCATGGCTGAGCATCGCAAGGTGGTCATCGTCGGCTCCGGTCCGGCGGGCCTGACCGCGGCGATTTACGCGGCCCGGGCGCAACTCGAGCCCCTGGTCATCGAGGGTGAGCCCTCCTCGACGAGCGACCAGCCGGGCGGCCAGCTGATGCTCACCACCGAGGTGGAGAACTACCCCGGGTTCGTCGACGGCGTCATGGGGCCCGAGCTCATGGGCATCATGCGCAACCAGGCCATCCGTTTCGGCGCCGAGCTGCGCACCGCCAAGGTGAGCCGTCTCGAACTGTCCTCCCCCTCCCCGTTCCCCCTCTGGGTGGGCGACCCGGAGGCAGACGAGCCGACGGTGACGGCGGACGCCCTCATCATCGCCACCGGGGCGCGTTCGCTCATGCTGGGCTGCACCAACGAGGGCCGCCTGCTCGGCTACGGGGTCTCCACCTGCGCCACCTGCGACGGCTTCTTCTTTCGCGAACAGCACATCGCCGTGGCCGGGGGTGGCGACTCTGCCCTCGAAGAGGCCTTGTTCCTCACCCGCTTCGCCTCCAAGGTGACCGTCATCCACCGCCGGGACGAGCTGCGCGCATCGAAAATCATGCAGGAGCGGGCCTTCAAGAACCCCAAGATCGAGTTCTTGTGGGACTCGGTCATCGTCGACGTGCTCGGTGACACCAAGGTCAGTGGCGTCAAAATCAAGCACACCAAGTCCTCGGAGACCTTCGTACTGCCGGTCACGGGCCTCTTCGTGGCCATCGGCCACGAACCCAACAGCACCCTCCTCAAGGGTCAGGTAGAGCTAGAGGAGAACGGCTACGTGCGCACCATCGGCCGATCCTCCCGGACCAGTGTGGACGGCGTGTTCGCCTGCGGAGACGTGCAGGACCACATCTATCGCCAGGCCATCACCTCGGCCGGATCCGGCTGCATGGCGGCGATTGACGCCGAGCACTGGCTGGAGGAGCGCGGCGAGTAGCCGGGAACAGAAGCGGTACCAGCGGCGTTACATCACTGTGACAAGGAGAACGCATGAGTGAGAATATTGTGACCCTGAGCGACGCTACCTTTGATGAGCATGTCAAAGGTTCGGATGTCCCCGTGCTGGTGGATTTCTGGGCTGAGTGGTGTGGCCCGTGCAAAATGATCTCACCGGTTCTGGAGGAGATCGCCGAAGAGCAGGCCGGCAAGCTCCAGATCGGCAAATTGAACATCGACGACAACCTCGAGGTGACACGACGTTTCGACGTGATGAGCATCCCGACGTTGATCCTCTTCAAGGACGGCGAGCCGGAAGTCCGGCTGATCGGGGCGAAGCCCAAGGGTCAGCTGCTCCAGGAGATCGCGGAGTACCTGTAGTCCTTCCCCTGTCCCTGGGGGACACCGGTGCGGCCGTCTCGGACATCCAGCACCGGTTGAGCGCAGTCCTCAGCGGCGCCGGGCCGCACGACACCGATGGGGTGTTCGGTGACGGCACCCGGGCCGCCGTGGAGGCCTTCCAGCATTTGCGTGGCTTGCGAGTGGATGGCATCTGCGGGCCTCAAACGTGGAACACCCTGGTCGAGGCGAGTTTCCGCCTCGGCGACCGGTTTCTCTACCGGCGCACGCCGATGCAACGTGGCGACGACGTGGCCGACCTCCAGTTGCGGTTGAGCACGCTCGGCTTCGATACCGGTCGGGTCGACGGCATCTTCGGCGACCTGACCTCACGGGCGTTGGCCGAGTTCCAGCGCAACGCCGGCCTCCCGATCGACGGCATCCTCGGAGGCGCCACCCTGGGCGAGCTCGTGCGACTCGAGAGCCGCCACCATCAACCCAAGCTGATCTCATCGGTTCGGGCCCGGGCCAAGCTGCGCCACGCCCCCCCGACGCTGTCGGGTCGCCACGTGGCCATTGGCGAGAGCGGCGGCCTGGGCAGCGTGACCGGTGCCTTGCGGCGTCGATTGGTCTTCGACGGCATCCAGGTGAGCGAGCTGCATCACCCCGACGACGCCACGCAGGCCCATGAGGCCAACGAACTCGCCGCAGACGTGTTCCTGGGCCTTCGGCTCAATCCGGCACGCGCCGAGTGCCATACCTCCTACTGGGCCGGACGTCACGACGAATCGCAGGGTGGCCGTCTCCTGGCCGTTCTGATCCAGCGATCGGTGCCTGAGGTCCTCGGAATCCGCGATGCGGGGGCTCACGGCATGTCGTTGACCATTTTGCGTGAAACACGTATGCCCTCAGTGCTGGTGGAGCTCGGCCCGGCCACGCTGGTAGTGGAGCGAGCTGCACTTTTAGCCGCTTCCCTCGCCGCCGTGCTGGGTCAGTGGGCCGACGTTTCGTGGGACTGACGTGATCAGAGCGTGACGAACCTCACCGAGAGATGAACAGTTCACAACAATCCACAACCTGTGCATGACGTTGTGGATGAGGCTGTACGGGGGCTTGACAGTTCTGTGAACAACTAGGCAACCCCGTCACCAACCATCGCCCTGTAGATGCGCTCCAAGTCCTCCAGCGTGGCGAATTCCACCACCAATCGACCTCGCCGATTCTGAATATCGACCTTCACCCTGGTGTTCAAATAGGTCGAGAGTAGATCTTCCAGCTCGAGCACTCCGGGCTCGGGAAGTTTCCTCTGCGAGGGCTGCCGAGGGGCCGAAACGGCGGTAGTACCCCTAGTGGCACCACTTTCTTCCTCAAATTCCTCGGGCGCTACCTCCGGTGGAGGGGGCGCAAACTCCCGGATCGGCGCGCCGGCTCGCACGATTTCCTCGACGGCTCGCACGGTCAGACCCTCGGAAGTGATCTGTTCGACCAGCTTGTCCTGCAGGGCGCGGTCCGGTGTACCCAACAGGGCACGAGCATGACCAGCCGAGATCGTCCGCTCGGCCAGAGCCCGCTGTGCACCCGCAGGAAGCTGGAGTAGACGGAGGGTGTTGGTCACGGTGGCCCGACCCTTGCCCATACGAGTGGCTACCTGCTCGTGGGTCAACCCGAATTCATCAATGAGCTGCTGGTAGGCCGCCGCCTCCTCAAGGGCGTTGAGGTCCTCGCGGTGAAGGTTCTCGACCAGAGCCTGCTCGAGACTGGAGACATCGCCGGTGTCGGGCTGCACCAGTACCGGAATGGTCTGCAGGCCGGCCCGGCGGGCGGCACGCCAGCGTCGCTCCCCCGCGATGAGCTCGTAGCTCTCGTCCTCGTCGTCGACCTCCCGCACCAACACCGGCTGGAGGAGTCCCACTTCGCGGATGGACGCCGCCAGCGATGACATCGACTCCTCGTCGAAGTGACTACGCGGTTGGAATGCATTGGGCTTTATGTGGGAGATGGGAACAACCCGCAGGGCCGAATCCGTCTCCCCCGTCGCTTCGGACGGGATCAGCGCGCTGAGTCCCTTACCGAGTCCGCTGCGGCGCGCCATTACTCACCTCCTTAGCCAGCTCGCGGTAGGCCACGGCCCCCCGCGAGGTCGGATCGAACACAGTGATCGGTTGCCCGAACGAAGGGGCCTCGGACAGACGCACGGTGCGCGGGATCACGCTCTGGCAGACCCGATCGGCAAAGTGGAGGCGAACCTCGTTGGCCACCTCGATGGAGAGACGGGTCCGGGCGTCGAACATGGTCAGGACGATGGTGGTCACCTCCAGCGTCTCGTTCAAGTTGGATGAGACCAGATTGACGTTACGGAGCAGCTGACTCAGTCCTTCCAGGGCGTAGTACTCGCATTGAATAGGCACCATGACCTCGCCCGCGGCGGCCAGACCGTTCACGGTAATGAGGCCGAGTGACGGCGGACAATCGATAAGGATGAAGTCGAAATCGTCCACCACGGTGTCGATCGCCTTCTTGAGCTTCATCTCCCGGCTGAACGCCGGCACCAGCTCGATCTCGATCCCGGCCAAGTCGATGGTCGCTGGCGCCACGAACAGATTTTTTACGCTGGTGGGTTCGATGCAGTCCTCCAGGGACTGCTCCCGCATAATGACGTCGTACATGGAGAGCTCGAAATTTCGGGCGTCGATCCCCAGGCCCGTGGTGGCGTTACCTTGCGGGTCGAGGTCGATCACCAGGACGCGATACCCGATTTCGGCCAGGGCGGCCCCGAGGTTGACGGTCGTGGTGGTTTTCCCGACTCCACCTTTTTGGTTGGCGATGGCGATCACCCGGGGTAGCTCACGCGGTGCGGGGCGCGCCCCATCGAGAAGAGCATTGGCTTCCGAACGGATGCTCGGAGTCCTCATCTGGGCCGCGGACTCAGGCGGCGCGCTGGCAACCGCTGATGCGTATTTGGGCCCTGCAACCCGCTCCGTCACGGTCGAATCAACGAAGGGTGCCGGTTCGGGGACCACGGAGACAGGAGGCTCCTTTCTCACCGGCTCGGGAGAGATACGTGGAGCCGGCTCTGCCACCACGGGTGGCGGTGGGGGAGCCTGGGCCGGAGCAAAAGTCGGAGTAATTTCCGGTTCTGCCCGAGCCAGGAGGGCCTGATCAAAGGGGGGTGGCGGTTCGACCACAGGGGGGGCCTGCGGTCTGGGCTCCTCCGCCGGCGACGTCGAGGACGTCGAGGACGTCGGGGCGGACGAGGGGGCCGGAGGAGTCGAGGGGGCCGAGGGAGCGGACGGTGCGAAGGTGCTAACCGCACTCTCCGGCTCGACGGGGGCTGCTTTTTCGGCGGAAGGGGTCTCGCCCCGATCGCGGCGGCGAATCCGCATCAGGCAGTACTTCCGATTCGACGCGCCATAACGCCCATCCTGGCCTCCCGGCTACGCCAGGTCAAGGAAACTCTCATGTTTCACGTGAAACACTCTTCCTGGACTCAAATCCGCCGTGTATGCGGCTCCCGAATCCCGAGATATCCAATCTTCCAACATCCTATCCCTCGGGACCAACCGACCGAGTGACCCCACGACGCCCCGGTCATGGCTTACTTTGCCGAGGATTGCCCGTTTCTCGCCAGGGAAGATTGCATTCATGTGCAGTTCGACGAAGAAGCCGGAGGAGTGGATGCTACGCCTCCGCTCCCGGAGTGACCTCCGGCATTTGCAGTTGGTTGGCGTCACGAGCGTCAGAAGTCTCCCACAAGGCGACGCGTCGCGAACTGCTCCCGCAACTGGGATCAAGACGACGCATCCACAATCCCACGTTGAAATCTTCTCACCGTAAAGCTGGTCCACATCCCGGAGCTGCGCCAGAAGCCGACCCCGGAAACAACCGACCACTCCCATCAGGCAAGAGTTTGCCCGGGGTCGAGCGATCCAAGCGGCACGTAGGTGGAATTTTTCGAACAGTCCGCCATGAGTCAGTTGTGACCCGGGGAAGAGGGCCTTCCCCTGGGTTGTCTGGTCATCGCCGTTGGGCGTGGGCCGAGCCCACCTTGACCGCATCGACCTCTCGGAATGCCACGCCAAGATAGAACTGATGGTCCAGGCCGCTGCATCGGGGTCGCCGAGGGGCGGCGGTCGGCGGCGCCTCCCGCTGTGCCCGGGGCCTGCTGAGCGCAATATGGCTTCAGCGCAAAATCGGACTCTCGAGTCGCCGTCACCACCACCGGGCGACTGACGTCTTCCTCCGGGGCGATCAAGACAGGAGCCCGCCCCACGAGCCGCTTTGGCGCCGTCGAGACGGAGAGAAGACGCCGCCCCACCCCGCTTGCAGGCCCGATCCGACTGAACCCACTTCCCACAGGCCCGTGGGGAAGGACAGCCGCCCGAATGACGAGCGAAACGGAATGGCCACTTCGACCGAAGCCGTGCTTCTGGGCTCAGGGTTTATCCACCATGACCCGGCCGCTCATCGCCAAGCGATAGCGGATCTTTTTTGGCCGCCGGACCTTCCTTCCCAGCTCGACTCATCGCAACCGCCGTTCGCTGCCTCCGCCCGGTGTAGGCGCCTGAGGGTGCTACTCCGGAGTACGCCACGATCCCTTCTCGTCGGCGACTAGGAGGGATTCACGGTCCTTCGACGACCAACTCTGCTGAGCAGAGGCAACCGGAGTAGACCCGGTGCGAGCGCTTGAGGGTGTCGTCTCCGGGAATCCTGGTCTGTTGCCCATCCTGCGTGATTCCTTCCCAGAGCGTGCTGGACTCGCCCACTCGCCCCCCGCGCTGGCATTTCCCCGACTCGGGTACTTCCCACCCGCCCAAACGGAGGCAGTCTGACACCGTGGCGACTGTTCCACGTGAAACATCGCCCAACCCAGCCCTAGAAGAGTGGTCTTTTCGATGGAATCCCGTTACGCCGTGGGAACCGGTCCGGACAAGGGAGGATCTGTCGGAGGATCTGATAGCCGAACTCGGCCCGCACCGACTCCGTCGGCTTCAGCCCGAATGCCGCAAGCTTGTCCGCAGGCCAGCGCCCCGCCTCTTCCGGTGCCGGACGCTCCGGTGCCGGAAGCCGTGGGTCCGTCAGGTCCGTCTCCGACTCCGGATCGATCGTGGTGTCTTCCCTCGGAGGCTCCGAGACGATCAGCCACCCCCCAAGCCGGAGGAGCGGGGAGGCACACTCCGCCACGACAGCAGGCGCCCCGAAGGACCTCGCCACCACTCCGTCGAAGGTGGCCCGGTATAGGGGGTCCCGCCCACAGATCTCGGCACGCTGGTGCACGACGCTCACCCGCTGCTGGAGGTCACAGGCAGCCACGGCGCGCTTGAGGAATTGAGCCCGGCGCTCACTCGCCTCGAGAAGCACCACGGTGGCTTCTGGCCACCCTCCGGCGACTACGAGACCAGGAAGTCCTCCACCGGACCCGAGATCGAGCATTCGGGGGCTTTCCCCCTCAGTTTCCATTCGGGCCAGGGCCACGAACCCCTGCGCGTGGCGCAAGTGACGCTCGATCGGCCCGGGGCCGAGAAATCCCGCCTCACGGGCGGCGACCAGGACATCCTGCAGTGCCTTGGGCGCTATCCCGTCTGTGTCGGTGTCAGCCACCGACGTTCCTGGTCAGCCAGCCGGGGCGATGACGATGTAGCGGTTGGGGTCTTCACCCTCCGAGCGTGTCGACACGCCATCGATCTCGTTCACGGCGTCGTGCACGGCCTTGCGGTCCGCCGGGCTCATTGCCTCAAGCGCCTTCTCCTGGCCCGTTGCAATCACCTCTTCGGCGATCTGGGTGCTGAACCGCTTCAACGCAGCCGACCGCTTCTCTCGATAGCCGGCCACATCGACCAGGATCCGGTCGGTCCGGGATGGGCACTGGCGCTGCACCACCGCACGTGTCAGGTCCTGCAGCGCACTGAGGGTGGAGCCCCGCGGCCCGACCAGAAGCCCCAGGTCCTCGCCTATGGCGGCGATTTCCACGGTCTCGTCATCCAGCAGGCGCGTCTCCACCGACGCCGAGACGCCGTATTCACTCAGCAGACCAGCCAGGAATGCGCGACCCACCTCACCTTGTTCTTCGAGCGTCATTCCTTCGGCCATGGCAACTGTCTCCTTCGATTCTCTCGTGCGTTGTGTGTCCGTATTCGCCGATCCCGACTCTCCACCGGAAGGTCGGGCGCCGGAAGCTCCATTTTGCTGAGCACTCGATGGGCCACCGGCGCCGCCTTGGCTGCGATTGCGTCGACGCCGAGCGGATCGACTCGTCCCCGCTCCGTTCCCCTCACCCGATCGATTGGTCGAGCTAGCCGAAGGTGTCCGTGTCTCGCTGCGGGGCGTGCTTGTACGAGCCCCCGGACTGCTCGATCCCTGGCCCCCTTTGGCGGCGCCCCGGTTACGATCGCGGGACCGCTCCCGCTTGGGGCGGGCCCCCACAGGTCGCACCCGGGCGCGCACCCGGGCCTCGACCCTCATTCGACCGAACAGACCGGTCTTCGGTTCGGTGACGATGATGACCTCTGCATCGCCCACCGCCACACCCAGCTGGTCGAGCGCAAGCTCGGTCGCCTCTTCCACGGTCTTCCCTGCTACTTCTACCCACTCCACGCTCTATCGAGCCTTTCTCGTCCTCTTGGATCGCGAGCGCGGGTGCTCTTTGGGCACCACCACGGGCTCGATTTCCGCGTCATTTGATTTGTTGTTCCCGTTGCCGGCACTCGCCGAGGCGGAACTCTTCCCGTTCGTCGGTGGTGGTCCCGTTCCGTTGGACCCCGTCTTTCCCGTCGTTTGCGCCTTGCCGTTCGCGGCAGGCGTGCGTTTCGCCGTATTGGCACTCTTGTTCGCTGGTTTCGCTGTGCCAGCTGCCGGCTTCGCGGTGCCACCCGCAGCCTTCCCCGCGCCTGGCTTCGCCGCGCCTGGCTTCGCCGTGCCCGTCCCGATCGCCTTTGGAGGGGTGCCTCCCTTTGCCGGCGTTGCTCCCTTCGGCGGTGCAGCACCGCCACCTATCTCCCGTTCCGCCGCCGCCACCGGCGTCACCATCCCGGTTCGGAACATGATCTCCTGCGTACCGATTCTCATGGCCGATGAAACCACCATGTAAATCGTTGCTCCAGCAGGCACTCGTAGGTAAATGAGACCGAAAATAATCGGGAAGAATTTCTGCATTTGCTGCATCTGCGGATTAGCCGCCGCTGCCTGCGGATTTCGGCTATTCATCTGCTTCATTTGGTAGTACTGAAGGAAGATCGCCATCCCGATTAAGACCAAATAGGGGATGGTAAGAAGGACTTGGTTCGTCCCATGGTGCGTGAACGGCGCAGAGGAAAGATCCATGCCAAACCACCAGTGCATCTGGCCTTTATTGAGAACCAAATTCTGGTGCATTTGGGAATTAGTCGGGATATACCGGGGCATCGGAATAAACTTCCCGGACTTCGTCGTTATCCCGTAGGAGAGCCCCCGGATAAGGGAATACAGCACGATCAGGAAGGGCATCTGGAGCAGGCTCGGCAGGCACGCACCAAAGGGGCTGGTACCGTTCTCCTTGTACAACTTCATCATTTCCGCGTTCAGCTGCTCGCGGTTCTCTGCGCCCTTGTACTTGGCCTGGAGCTTCTTCATCTCCGGTTGCAGGCGCTGCATGGCGAGCATCGACTTGGTGCTCTTGACCGTCACCGGCGTCAAACACAGCATGATGAGGACCGTCAGGCCGATGATGGCGAAGCCGTAGTTCGGGACGACCGCGTAGATCCCGGCCAGAATCAGACCGAAGAGCTCGAAGAGCGGGTGGAAGACCTCCCCGACGTCCTTGAAGAGGGCATTTTCAGCGAGAAAGTTCATCGGATCCGTCCTGACCTGGTGCCGGACCGGGTGTGGACGTGGAGAGGTACCAGGTCAACGCCGTGCGGGCCGAAGGGGCGGCATCGGATCAGGCGCCTCGCCGTGAGCCCGAGCCCCCGCCAGAACCCGTGCTCTGTGAAGGCGTCGATGGCGTAGTTCGAGCAGCTCGGATAGAAGCGGCACGGGGAGATCCGGCCGGATGCCGCGGCCTGATAGGCCCCGATCACCCGGATCGCGGCCCGTACGGGGCGGCTCGACCCGTCGTCGCTCTTCACGGCCGTACCGGAGCCGAGGCCCCGGCGCGCTGCAACGCCCTCTGCACATCGGACACGAACACGTCGGGTTGCGCCCTGACGGCCGCTGGCTCGACCCGGAGGAGATACGTCCCTCGCGGCAGGGCACCGGCGACGGCGCGGGCTGACTCGCGCATGCGCCGACGGAGCGAATTCCGGACAACCGCGTTGCCGCAATGCTTCCCAATTGCGTATCCCACCTGGGGATATACACCCTCGGCTCCGGCTCCGGCGGGCACGAAGGTGGCGCGGACGGGACCGCAACTGGCCCGGGCGCGGGAGCGCTGCAGCTGCCCGAAGGCAGCGCGGGACTGAATTCTTCCAACTATCCGGGCGGGCACCAGCAGCTCAGACGGTGAGACGGTGGCGCCCCTTGAGCCGCCGCGACTTCAAAATTGCCCTACCTGCCCGTGTCGACATGCGCTTGCGGAAACCATGGGTCTTGGCCCGCTTCCGGGTATTGGGTTGATAGGTGCGCTTCACGTCATTCAGCCTTTCGCCACGCGTAGTCGGCAGCAGTAGCCGGTGCGCTGCAGAGTTCGGATCACCAACTGGTCAGCCGCCAGCGGTTATGGGGTGCCTGCCATGTTAGGCGCGATTCGCCAACGCCCACTAGTCGCATCGTGTGGCACGGTGTACCTTCGATCAATTACCCGCACCGAGGAACGTTCAGACCTTGCCCAGGACGCCGCGGACGGAGGAAGGGCAGACGGACCACGCGGTGAATCAAGCCGGAGAACTATGGAGCCGGTGTACGGGATCGCTGCGCGAGCAGGTTTCGGAGACCACCTGGCAGCTCTGGCTGTCCGGTATCGAACCGGTCGACTTTGCCAACGGGGTGTTCGTCCTCTCCGTGCCCAACGGTCTGATCCGCGAGCGGGTCGAGACCCGCTACCTGCCGATGATCGAAGACACCTTGGCCAACGAGGTCGGCTCGCCGGTCCGGGGGCGGCTCGAAGTACAAGAACAGGAGCCCAACCAGCCCGAAGAGGAAGCGGATCGGTCCTTCGGGAGCTCGCTGCCACCCGAGCCCATCCGGCGGGCACCAGCGGTCACCCCGAGCAACACAAACGGTCGCGACACGCCGGCGGTGCAGCTGGACCCCAAGTTCGTCTTCGAGACCTTCGTCGCCGCCTCCTCGAACCGCCTGGCCCATGCCGCGGCCCAAGCGGTCGCTGAAACGCCTGGTCGATCGTACAATCCCCTCTTCATTTACGGGGACAGTGGGCTGGGAAAGACCCACCTTCTCCACGCCATCGGGAACTACGTCTCCGAGAACTTCAACCGCCGCAAGGTCCTCTATGTCACCACCGAGACCTTCATGAACGACTTCGTCGACTCTCTCCGCACCTCGACCACACTGGCCTTCAAGCGCCGCTACCGGGAATGCGACGTCCTGTTGATCGACGATGTCCAGTTCATGGAGAACAAAGAGGGGCTCCAAGAGGAGTTCTTCCACACGTACAACGACCTCAAGGGCGCCTCCA
>Ga0302325_10017572_pt1 | contig 15111 bp, 10 predicted proteins | sample Palsa_T0_2_FD_201948 | JGI IMG/M metagenome (GOLD analysis project Ga0302325, IMG submission 201948) | Peat permafrost microbial communities from Stordalen Mire near Abisko, Sweden - Palsa_T0_2 | ecosystem: Environmental > Terrestrial > Soil > Palsa > Peat permafrost | place: Sweden: Abisko... | reverse complement strand
AAGGTGCTTTAATGCTACCTCCGCGGCACGCTGGTGATTGAGAGCGATGTTGGTAACGCCCTTGACATCGTTGTGCCCGGACACGGTAACGACGGGCACGGAAAGATTGAGGTTCCACGGCGTATCTACGGCAATCAACCCGTCCACCGAGCGTTCCAGAAACATGCGCGGGTATTCGTCGATGAGATCGGGGCGGTGGCGATGGCTGGCGACGAAATAGAAATAGCCCTCCTGCAGAAGATAATCTTCGACTCCGCTCATGACGGAAGCGGAATACCCGTCACTGACTTCAGGGACGATGACGCCGATGGTGAAACTGCGCTGGGTGCGCAAGGAGCGGGCAAAGAAGTTGGGATGATATTTGAATTTCCGGGCGGCCGCGAAGATTCGATCCTTGGTCTCCTGCGGGATGGAGTCGGCGACGGTGGAGCGGTTGATGACGAGGGAGACGGTGGCGGGGGAAAGATCGAGGTGCTGCGCGAGCTTTTTCAGGCTCATGGGCTTACGGGCGGCCTGTTTCGCGCCATCGCTGCTGGGTCCCGACTTCTTCGCGGTCACGCACCGGAGTCTCGCACAATGAAATCGCGGGGGCAAGCGGATATGTCGATCTGCGCCGTCTGGACTATTGACATCGAGGAGAAAAACGTATTTCATACAGACCGGTAAGATTGTTAACAATGTTCTACTAACGCGATTTAGTTAGGCACAAAACCGTATTTGTACGAGGTGCGACTCATGTGGTTCGCGGTGCGACCCGCGCGTTCTCCCGGTTCACGGGCGCTGCTTCTCTCGGTGTTAATCGCGGGGCTTTTCGCGGCATCGGGCAGTTCATGGCTGCTGGCTCAGTCAGCGGCACCGGCTTCGACGGATATCCGGCGGAGCGCGAGCGAAACTGGCATCGCGGACCCGCGACTGGATGCCCGGGTGGAGTCGCTTCTCCGCCGCATGACCCTGGAAGAAAAGATCGGACAGCTGGTGCAATATTCCGCCGGACAAGCGACCGGACCCGGCACCGGGCGCACCGACTACAAAGACATGATTGTGCAGGGACAGATCGGGGCGTTGCTGAATGTTGTTGATACTCCGCTGATCAATGAGTACCAGCGGATTGCGATCGAGCGCTCACGATTGCATATTCCACTGCTGTTCGGGCTCGACGTGATTCACGGATTCCGGACGGAGTTCCCGATTCCGTTGGGCATGGCTTCGACGTGGGATCCGGGATTGGTGGAGAAAGCGTCGCATGTGGCGGCGCTGGAGGCATCGGCGATTGGCATTCGATGGACGTTTTCACCGATGGTGGATATCGCGCGCGATGCCCGCTGGGGCCGCATCCAGGAAGGCGCTGGGGAAGATCCGTATCTGGGGTCGGTAATGGCGGCTGCGTACGTCCGCGGGTACCAGGGGTCGCATCTCGATGCGCCGGATACGATGGCGGCGTGCGCCAAGCATTATGTGGGTTACGGTGCGGCAGAGGGTGGGCGGGATTACAATAGCACCGAGATTTCCGAGCACACGCTGCGTGAGTTCTATTTGCCGCCATTTCGGGCGGCGGTCGATGCCGGTACCGCGACCGTGATGAGCGCCTTCAACTCGCTGAACGGCGTGCCTTCTTCGGCGAATCCCTTCACCTTGGGCCAGATTTTGCGGAAGGAGTGGGGATTCAAGGGCATGGTCGTGAGCGATTGGTCGTCGATCGGCGAGTTAGTGGCGCACGGCATTGCCGCCGATGACGCCATCGCCGCGCGCAAGGCCTTTCTCGCTGGTGTCGACATGGACATGGCGAGCAGCCTTTATCACGATCAACTGGCGCAACTCGTTCGTTCGGGCGCGGTGCCGGAAGCGAATGTCGACGAGAGCGTGCGCCGGGTGTTGCGGGTAAAGCTCGCGCTCGGCCTTTTCGAGCATCCCTATGTGGATGAAGGACGCGCCAAGCAATCCTTCTTTTTGCCCGAGAGCCTGCAATTAGCGCAAACGATTGCTGAGCGATCGTTTGTGCTGCTGAAGAATAGTCCGGCAGCCGACGGCAAAGCTCTGCTTCCGATATCGAAGGACGTGAGGACGGTGGCGGTCATCGGCCCGCTGGCGGACAATTCTTCTGACCCTGAGGGGAAGCTGGATCCGGCGCGTTCGGCGACAGTCTCAGTCTTGTCGTTTCCTGGTGAGTTACAGCGGCGCTTGGGGGAAAGTAACATCTTCCGCTCCAAGGGCGCGGGAATTCTTACGGGCAGCGACGAGGAGATCGCGGCGGCGGTCGCCACCGCCAAACGGGCTGATCTGGTAATTCTCACACTGGGTGAATCTCCGGACATGAGTGGTGAAGCGGCCTCTCGTACGAATCTGGGCCTGCCTGGGCGCCAGCAGGGGCTGCTCGAAGCGGTCGTCAATACCGGCAAACCGGTCGTACTCATTCTCTTCAGTGGGCGTCCGCTCACGTTGCCATGGGCCTTTGAACATGTGCCGGCGGTTGTGTCGGCGTGGTTTCCAGGGACCGAAACAGGGCCGGCGCTGGCTCGGACGCTCTTCGGGGAATCGAATCCGAGCGGCAAACTGGTCGTAAGCTGGCCGCGCAGCGTTGGACAAGAACCGCTTTATTACAATGCGTTGAGTACGGGACGGCCACCCGGCAAGATCGACCTTACGCATCCGCCGACTGACGTAGAGTCAAAGTATGTATCGCGCTACATCGATGAGCAGGATACTCCACAGTTTCCCTTTGGCTACGGGGGCTCTTACACCACCTTCGGATATGGACCGACCGAAGTTAGTAAGACCCAGCTCAGCGCCGCGGAGTTGAATCAAAGCTTGAGCGGCGGGGCGGGCACGAGAGAGCCACTGACGATTGAAGCTACTGTCTCCAACACCGGATCTCGCGCAGGCGAAGAACTGGTTCAACTCTACGTCCGGCTGCAAGGTACCAGCACGGCTCAGCCGGTTCGCGCGCTGAAAGGGTTTCAACGGATCGCGCTGGCTTCGGGAGAAACAAAGAAAGTCACATTCAAGCTCGCGCCGGACGCGTTCGCGATCTGGAATGACCACAACCAATTCGCAGTGGAGCAGGCTAAAGTGACGATGTGGATCAGTCCCGACTCCGCCAGCGGCTCTGCGGCAAAACTGGAAATCGTACCGTAAGACTCTTTTATGATTCCTTCTCGTCCTGCTGCCGGCGCGAGATACCTTCGACTTACTCGCCTTTCTACGGTTTGATAAGTCGTGACAAGAGGTAGAAGAGCATGAGGGTTGCAGCAGATAAGCCGTGTCACTTTCGCGCCTCGCACCTTTTCGTACTCTTGGCAAGCTTGTGCGGTGTCTCTTCGTCTGCGCATGCAACTTCCGATTACTATAGCCATATTATTTTCGATAACAGTCTAACTCCTGATAACTACTTTTACAGCGCAGGCCAGGCTTCGGGGCAAAGCTTTCTTGAACAGAAAGACCATCGCCTGCCGGTCGATACCAGAATTTTTCTCACGCCACCGAACGCGATTCGCCTGCAGTGGCAGTCCGCGCCGGAAGGCGGGTGGGTCGCGGAGATAATGGCCGCCGACCTGCGCAATCGTTTCCCCGGGTTCTCCGGACATAACCTGTATTTCTGGATTTATGCTCCCCAGACGATAGCTGCCGCCGATTTGCCAAAAATTGTAGTTTCCAATGGCGGCGAAGGTCTTCCGGGCGGCTTCAGCGAACCTCTTGATCTCGGAAAATACACGGGCGAGGTACCGGCCGGGCGCTGGGTAGAGGTTCGCATCCCCCTATCCGACTGCCGCACGGCGTCGATCTATCCTTTCAATCCCGAGTTTGTGCACAGCATCACCTTCCATCAGGGACGCGCGGACGGCGTTCGCCACACTCTGATCGTCGACGAGATTCGCGTCGCTGATGATCCGTCTGCGAATGACCCGTCTGCCTCAGCAACAAATCTGAGGGCTCCATCCAATCTGCGGGCCACCGGCTACGACCGGCACGTGGAGATTGAGTGGGATGCGCCTGAAGATCCGGCGGTCGCGCGCTACGTGATTTATCGTTCTTTTGGCGTTGGCGACGCTCCGGGCGCTGTCGACGGCAACAACTTTTCTCCGATTGGAATCCAGTTGCCCGGCATTCATCGGTACGAAGATTTTCTGGGGAAGTCGGACGCCAATGCGCAATATAGGGTGGCCTCTTCCGATTGGCAGTATCGGCAATCGAAATTTTCGAATGTAGCCAGCGCCTCGACTCACGAACTCACCGATGACGAACTGCTGACCATGCTGCAGAAGGCGTGCTTTCAGTACTACTGGGAAGGAGCCGATCCCCACTCCGGCATGGCACGCGAGAACATTCCCGGCGATGAGCGAATCGTCGCCACCGGCGCAAGCGGCTTCGGCATCATGGCGCTGATCGTTGGCGTCGATCGCGGATTCATCACCCGCGAACAAGGTACGCAACGGCTGACCAAAATCGTCGACTTCCTCGAACATGGCGAGCGCTATCACGGAGCGTGGTCGCACTACATGGATGGCAACACGGGCCGCACCATGCCGGTGTTCGGGATGTTCGACAACGGCGGAGACCTGGTCGAGACTGCCTTCCTGGTGCAAGGTTTGCTGGCGGCGCGGCAATATTTTCACGGGAAGAGCGAAAGCGAGCAGTCGCTCTACCGCGGAATCACGCAGCTCTGGGAAACAGTCGAATGGGATTGGTATCGCGAGACTCCGACCAGTGATTTTCTCTACTGGCATTGGTCGCGGGAGTGGGCATGGCAGATTCACCATCCTCTCATCGGATTCAACGAAGTAATGATCACCTATCTTCTCGGCATGGCTTCGCCGACGCACTCCGTGCCGCCCTCTCTCTATTATTCTGGATGGGCAGGGCAGTCGGAGCGAGCTATACAGTATCGTGGGGGATGGTCCGGCACTTCGGACGGCGATCATTACTTCAACGGACACACTTACTACGGAATCAAGCTTGATGTCGGCGTCGGGACCGGGGGCCCTCTTTTTTTTACCCACTACTCATTCATGGGTTTCGATCCGCATAAGCTTCACGATCGCTTCACGAAGTCTTACTTTGATAACAACCGAAACATCGCACTTATCAACCACGCCTATTCCATTGCGAACCCCAAGCACTTCCCGGGTTACGGTTCCAATGCCTGGGGACTTACTGCCAGCGATGGTCCCTATGGCTACGTGGCGCACGCCCCCGACGAGACGCACGATCGTGGAACACTTACGCCTACCGGAGCACTGGCTTCTTTCCCCTATACGCCGGAAGCCTCGATGGCGGCGTTCAAGCACTACTATCGCGATCTCGGCGATCAGCTCTGGGATATTTACGGTCCGCGCGACGCGTTCAATGAAAAGGAGAATTGGGTTTCGCCCATCTACATGGGGCTGAACCAGGCGCCCATCGTGGTCATGATTGAGAACTACCGGACCGGACTGGTGTGGAAGAATTTCATGTCGAATCCGGAAATCGGCGCGATGCTCAAGAAACTCGAGCAGGATCATTAAGCGAGCAGGGTTTTTAGTTGGCGCGCTCGAACAAAGCCGCTGCGCCTTGTCCTCCGCCGATGCACATGGTGACGACGCCATAGCGGGCCTTGCGGCGGGCCATTTCGTTGGCGATGGTGCCGACCATGCGCGAACCGGTCATTCCGAAGGGATGACCGATGGCTATGGAACCGCCGTTGACATTGAGTTTCGCAGGATCGATGCCCAGGCGATCGCGGCAGTAGATGACCTGCACAGCGAAAGCTTCGTTGAGTTCCCAGAGGTCGACATCATTTATTTTCAGACCGCAACGAGTGAGCAATTTGGGTACGGCGAAGATCGGGCCGATTCCCATTTCGTCCGGCTCACAACCCGCGACCTGGAAACCGCGAAAAATAAGTTTGTAAGGAATCTTCAACTGGTCGGCGCGCTGGCGGGACATCAGCAGCGTGGCAGATGCGCCGTCAGAGAGTTGCGAAGAGTTACCGGCGGTTACCGTTCCCTGGCCACTGTCGGGATCAAAATGAGGTTTCAGGCTGAGCAACCCCTGTAAGGTGGTGTCGGGGCGGTTACATTCGTCGCGGTTCGCAGTTACTTCCTCTTTTCCGATCAGCTCGCCGGATTTCTTGTCGAGCAGGCCGCGAGTCACGCGCATGGGCGCGATTTCTCCGTCGAAGAAACCTTCTTTCTGAGCGCGGGCGATGCGCTGCTGACTCAGCAGCGCGTATTCGTCCTGCGATTCGCGGCTCACTTTGTATCGTTTGGCAACTACCTCGGCGGTGTTTCCCATCACCATGTAAAGTCCGGGCATTTTCTCCACTAATCCGGGATGAGGGTTGTTGTCTCTTGGAATCATGGTGATGCTTTCGACGCCGCCTCCGAATGCCGCGTCGACGCCCTCGTTGATGATCTGGTGGGCGGCCACAGTAATCGCCTGCAATCCAGAAGAACAGAAGCGGTTGATGGTGGTGCCGGCCACCGAGGTGGGAAGGCCTGCGAGCATGGCGGAAATGCGCGCTATGTTCTGACCTTGTGCGCCGTGCGGCTGGGCGCAGCCGAGGACCACATCTTCTAATTCTTTGGGATCGAGCTGCGGAGTTTTGGCGAGCACGTCTTTGATGCAATGCGCGGCGAGGTCGTCCGGGCGGGTGAGATTAAAAGAGCCGCGAAACGATTTCGCGAGCGCCGTGCGCGAACTGGCAACTACGACGGCTTCTCTCATGCAAACTCCGGACCCATGTGTCCATGATATCAATGTCGTGGGGTGAGGTCGTAGAGGTCAGACGAAATGGTAGTGGTGCAGTTTGAAGATTACCGCCCCTCAACGGCTAAAAGCCTTTCTTAATAGTTCAGTTATCGCAGCGGTGAACCGCTGCGCCACCCAAGGTCAAGTGCAACAGAGAACCCACAATCAAGCGCAACACAGAATCTTCCGCAGCCGAAGACGGGCCAGAGGCCCGTCACCACACGGGCCTGTTGCCTTGCCATTTCAAAACCAATTCAAACTGCACCACGGCGACAGGCAGCCACGCAAGGCGCTTACGGCGCTGAGCCGAATTGGATGCCCTTCTTCTCGCGGCCCGCGGCCACTACGATCATTGCCAGCGCGAATACCGTTAGCGAGGTCAGCGCCATGGCCCTGGCGTAGCTGATGTGTTCGGCGAGAGCGGCCTGGAAGGTTGGAAGCCAGCTCGCCAGAAGCACGCCACACTGGTAGGCGAATCCGGGAAGGAATCCGCGAACCGAGTCGGGCGACAATTCCGAAAGATGGGCCGGGATGATGCCCCAGGCTCCCTGCACCATGAATTGGATCAGGAAGCCTCCGATCACCAGCACGGTCACGGTCGGAGCATAGGCCCACAGGGGAATGCACGCGATGGCAAGGATAAACGAAGTGATCATGGCGCGGCGGCGGCCGAAGCGGTCGGAGAGAAAGCCGATTAGAGTGCCGCCGAGTATTGCGCCCATGGCGGAGATCGCATTGATGCCGGCGACCTGGGTTGGAGTGCGGTGCCAAAAGCGCTTCAGAAAGGTCGGGAACAAATCCTGCGTGCCGTGCGAGGAACAGTTCATCATCATCATGAGGAGCGTGAGATAGAGAAACAATTTCCAATGACGGAGGATTTCGCGGCCCAGGCTGCTCCAGTCGGGCTGACGAGTCTTGTGCCAGACTTCCGACTCCTTGACATTGAAGCGAACGAATAGCGCGAGGAGCGCGGGCAGTCCTCCGATAAAAAACATGGGACGCCATCCCCAACGAGGAAAGACAAAAAAGAAACAGCCGGTCGCCAGGAGGTTGCCGAGTGCGTACCCCTGCTGGAGCAGGCCGGAGAGAAATCCGCGCAGTTTGGGCGGAACCTTTTCCATGGCTAGCGATGCGCCTACGCCCCACTCTCCGCCCATGCCGATGCCGAATAAGGCGCGCAACACCAGAAAGGTGATGTAGCTGTGGGCGAAGCCGGTTGCCACCTCGACTACGGAGTAGAAAATGAGGTCGAGCATCAGAGGAAGGCGGCGGCCATAGCGATCGGCTAATAGTCCGAAGATGAACGCGCCGACGGGACGGAAAGCGAGGGTCAGCGTGATGGAGAAAACAATATCTTTGTCGGGGCGGTGAAACTCTTTCGCGATCGCGGTCAGACAGAGGACGACGAGAAAGAAGTCGAAGGCATCGAGCGTCCACCCGAGAAAACCGGCAAATACGGCCGCACCGTGACCGTCTTTTTTGGTGTTGGTGCTGGTGATATTAGTCGGCGAAACGGCTGGCGGATACGGGGAGTCTGCCGTCACAATTTTTCCTTTTGATGGAAGCTTTGGCTACGACAACGCGAAACAGCATACACGGGATGGAAGCTTCCGGCCAATGGCGGGCAATTCGGATAGCGGGCTGCTTTGAATTGCGTGCGACGGCTCTCAACGATTTTGCCTACAACTTCGTCAAAATTCATCGTACACTTCGCATGTCTCCGGCGATGGCCGCGGCGTCACGGATCGGCTCCGGAGCGTGGAAGGTTTGGCAGCCCTCTGGGAAACCTGCGAGAAGCAGAGGGCAGAAAGAGCGGCGTAACCATGAACACCTTGCCTCTATTTATTTTCATTGGAAGTGCGGGCATGCTGTTTGGAACATCGAACATGCTTCCCAATGCAGATCCTGCGATGAATGCCCCGCTAAGGCGGTCGATAATGCAAGCCATAGTTTCCCTGGCTGTCCTGGCTTTGTCTCTCTTTATCATTTTGGCGCACCGATTCGACCCAGCCTGGGCTTACGGCACTGTGGGAATGGTCGTCGGTTACTGGTTGAAATTTAGGTGGCCCACTACCTCAATTCGATAGCGAGCCGGCGGCGAACCATTTCCGGACTCTCGGCTACGTCAGGCTGCTGGCGGGCAGAATCAACCCGCGGCAAGTGCCCAGGCCGATGTTACGGAAACCTTCTCGTTCGCAGAATCCTCGAAAGATGACTTCGTCTCCATCTTCCAGAAATTTCCTCTGCTCTCCAGTTGGCAGCGTAACTGGATCCTTGCCGCGGGAAGTGAGCTCCAGCAGGCATCCGCGGGCCGTTTTCTCCGCGCCTGACACAGTTCCGCTCGCCAGCAAATCACCGGATCGCAAATTGCAGCCGTTGCTCGCGTGATGAGTCAGCATCTGCGCCAGAGTCCAATACATGTCGCGAAAATTGCTGCGGCCTAAAACCGTGGGAGCCAGGCCGGCCTCGCGCATCCGGAGCGACAAGAGAGAAACTTCCAAGCACAAATCGAGGCCGCCCTGTTCCTGATCGTCGCGGCTGAAAAGATAAGGCAGTGCTGCGGGATCGCCTGCCGCGCGCGCGAAGGCGGCGGTGCGAAACGGAGCGAGCGCCTCCATGGTCACCACCCAGGGCGACAGCGAAGTCGCAAAACTCTTTGCCAGAAAGGGTCCGAGCGGCTGGTATTCCCAGGACTGGATGTCTCGCGCCGACCAGTCATTGACCAGGCAGATTCCAAAAATATGTTCTTCCGCTACGGCGATTGGAATCATTTCTGACAACTTATTTCCTGCGCTCACAAAGAAGCCCAGTTCCAATTCGTAGTCCAGCGCGTTGCTCGGCGCGAATTTCGGGGCGGCATCGCCGTCGCGCGTCTGGCCGGAGGGGCGTCGGATCGGCGTTCCCGTCGGCACCAGCGACGACGCTCGTCCGTGATAACCGATCGGGATGTATTTGTAGTTCGGCAGCAGCGGGTTGTCGGGGCGGAAGAGCTTCCCAACATTGGTGGCGTGAAAAATCGATGCGTAGAAATCCGTGTAGTCACCGACGACGGCTGGCAGAAGCATGTCGACATCGGCCTGCGCGACGAGATGGCGCGATGCGGCCAGCCGATCGGATGGGTGTGCGTCCTGACGCAAAATTGCGTGAAGGCGGCGGCGCAGAGCACGCCGCGGACCGGTTCCCAACGCCATCAGTGGATTCAGCGAATCGGATGCGCACGCATGGGCCGCGAGCCGCACACTTGCGTCGGCACTCTCCTCGGCACTCTCCTCGGCGAGCAAGCCTTCGCTTTGCAGTCCGGCGAGGTCAAGGATGCGGTCTCCGATCGCGATTCCCACGGTCGCCCTGGCGCCGGCATCACGCCGCCGAAAGATTCCGAAGGGTAAATTCTGAACAGGAAAGTCAGAGCCCGCGGCATTGGCCGATTCAATCCAACTTTGCGCTTCGAAATCGTGAGTCTCGTCGAGGACAGGTTTCATAGCCGATGTTTCAAAACAGATTCTTCAGCGCCGATTCTCACAACAGGTGCAGAGACCGCAGATCGTCGATGGGCTCGGTAAACGAGCACGACCCAAACGAAACCGCAAAGCTCTGGCGTGTGGCGGCGATTTCATCCCGGCTGGCCCGATGCTGGCGCCAGCCGATTCCCTCTGAATCAAACTGGAAGGCCTGGGGCGATTGTTCCTCGAGTAGCTGGACGGCTGGCGCGGTTTCCATTCCCGCCCGCAAAAATGTGGCCGCCAGAAAAACATTCAGGAAACCGTGCATGATTCCCGATGGGCTGTCGGGCTGATAGGTAAGCCGATGGACCGAGCGCAGCGGATGATGCAATCCCGCGGTCGCCTTGAAAGGCACATTGGCCGCCGCACAAGAGCGAATAAATTCGACAACGCGCTCGGGAGCGGGAAATTTATCGGCCGTCTCCCCGCCGGTCCGAATCTTGGCTCTGCGTCTGCACTCGGACACGGCCGCTATGCATTCGGCGCCAGCGGACAGCGGAAATTCAAAATAGGCAGCGATCTCCGCTGGAATGATTGCGGACAGCCGCGTGACCTCATGGGCGCTGGCAGCCTTCAGCTCCTGCGACTCGACGACGACCTTTCTCCCGGAATCGCGCCTCGCGATTCGAGCTTCGAATTCGCGGATGCGAGTAACATCCGCAACCGGGTCAGGACCCAAAAGGACGGACAGTCGCCATTTCGCGCCGGCTCCTCCAGGCGCTGGAGCCGGCAAGCTGGCCAGCGATTCTTCGAACTCGCCAAGCCTCGCGACGGGAACGATCAAACGCCCGAGAATCCAGTTCCACTCCGATCTCGAATACGCGTCGTAGTTAACGACAGACGCGGTCATGTCCAACGATGCCGGCGGAAATATTCCTGCGTAGTCGATCAAGTCACGCAGCAGAACACGCGCGGCATCCATTGCGTCCGTGGAATTTCGCAGCGCCGGTGAAGTTTGCAGATTCATTTCCATCTATAAATTGTCATCCTAAGCGAAGCGAGAGATCAGTAATTCGGGGCAAAATACAGATCCCTCGCTTCGCTCGGGATGACAAGATCCTGTCAGCTGCCGGATCCGTCGAACTTCTTCTTCAACCCCTGCCACACTTCGAAGTATTGATGATCGAGCTGTGATGTCTCCAGCGCAAACTTCGTCGGCTGGCACGCGAAGCGAGTCTCGAACATGAACGCCAGAGTATCGCCCAGATAAACCGGCTTCAGTTCGGCCTTGCTCGCTTTCTCAAACGTCTCAGAATCCGGGCCGTGACCCGCCATGCAGTTGTGCAGGCTGGAACCGCCGGGCACGAATCCTTCCGCCTTCGCGTCATACTCTCCGTGTATCAACCCCATGAACTCGTTCATGAAATTGCGATGAAACCATGGTGGACGGAAGGTATGCTCGGAAACCAGCCATCGCGGCGGAAAGATCGCGAAGTCAACATTGGCGGTTCCGGGAATTTCCGAAGGCGAAGTCAGCACCGTGTAAATCGACGGGTCGGGATGGTCGAAGCTTACGGTGTTGATGCAATTGAAGTTCGCCAGATCGTATTTATAGGGCACATAGTTTCCGTGCCAGGCGACGACATTCAGGGGCGAGTGATCGATGGCCGCCGACCACAGCCTGCCCTGAAACTTCGTCACAATCCGGTAATCGCCTTCCCGATCTTCGAAGGCCGCGACCGGAGCCAGAAAATCGCGCGGATTCGCCAGCCCGTTGGCACCAATCGGACCAAGATCGGGCAGCCGAAAAAGCGCGCCATAGTTTTCGCAGATGTAACCGCGCGCTTCTTTGTCTACAAGTTCAACGCGGAAACGAATTCCCCGCTGGATCACCGCAATCTCACCGGGACCGGTTTCGAGAAGCCCCATTTCCGTGCGCAAGAGCAACCGCCCCTTTTGCGGCACGATCAACATCTCTCCGTCGGCGTTGTAGAAAAAGCGATCTGTCATCGAACTGTTGGCGACGTAGATATGAATGCCAACGCCCGCGTGAGTATGCGTGTTGCCATTGCCGGCCATGGTAATCAGGCCGTCGATGAAATCGGTACGTTTTACAGGAGGGGGAATCGAGAACGGACTCCAGCGCAGCTGATTGGGCGGCGTCGGTACCTCGTCAAACGGCGCGCTGCGCAGCATTCCCTGACTGATCGGTTCGAAGGGCTTGTGCGCCACCGACGGACGGATCCGGTAAAGCCACGTCCGGCGATTGATGCCGCGCGGCGCGGTGAACGCCGTACCGCTCAGTTGTTCCGCATACAACCCATGAGCAACTTTCTGTGGAGAATTCTGCCCTCGCGGCAATACTCCATCCACCGCCTCGCTGGCAAATTCGTTACCGAATCCCGACTGGTACCGTAACGCGGTCGCGGCTGGCGTCTTCGAATTCGTCCTTGTTTTAGTCGCCGCGTTCGCAGTGGCTGCGCTAGTCGCTTTTGCGTTAGGCATTTCTACAGGTTTCCTCGTCGCGCCTGCTCCATCTCGATCGATTCAAACAAGGCTTTGAAATTTCCTTTGCCAAATCCTCGGCTGCCCTTGCGCTGGATGACTTCGAAGAACACGGTCGGGCGATCCTCGACCGGCTTCGAAAAAATCTGCAGCAGGTAGCCTTCATCGTCGCGGTCCACGAGCACACCCAGCGAGCGCAATTCGGCCATCGGTTCCTGCACCGGCCCGACCCGCGACGGCAATGCATCGTAATAAGCGTCAGGCACGCGAAGAAAATCTACCCCGTTGCGCTGCAGTTTGCCTACCGTGTACATCACATCCTTACACTGCAGCGCGAGATGCTGCGCCCCAGGTCCTCCGTAGGCCTCGATGTATTCCTGAATCTGGCTCTTGTTGCGCGCCGCGGCCGGTTCGTTGATGGGAAACTTTACCGAATGCGAATCGTCCGACATCACAATGCTCATCAACGCACTGTACTCCGTCGAGATATCCTTATCGTCGAAAGTGATGTAACGGTGGAAGCCGAACACGCGCGTGTAGTAATCCGCCCAGTACTGCATTTTGCCGAGTTCGACGTTTCCGACGATATGGTCGATGCGTAAGATACCGCAATCGTCCCCCGGTACCGGCGCCGCCATGAAGCCCGGGAGAAACGGTCCTTTGTAATCCTTGTATGAAATCAGCGAGTGGATGGTGTCGCCGTAGGTGTGGACCGCGGCACGGCGAACGGCGCCGTGTTCATCCTTCAGGTCGTGCGGTTCTTCGGCCGGCTGCGCTCCGCGGCGCACAGCTTCCTCAAACGCCTGATCCGCGTCGTCCACTTCCAACGCTATGTCGCGCACGCCGTCGCCATGCTTTCGAATATGATCTGCCGCCGAATCGTCCGGCGTCATGGGAGTAGTCAGGACGAAGTTCGCCTTGCCCTGACTCAGCGCATACGAAGCTCGCTGTCGCTGGCCAGTCTCCAGTCCACTGTAGGCGACCTGCGAAAAACCGAATCCCTTGCGATAGAAGTAAGCCGCTTGGCGGGCGTTGCCGACCCAGAATTCGACGTGGTGAATACGCTTAAGCTTGAGTGGGTTCTCCATCACTTTCTCCCGGATTCCATCTTCGCATATTTTCGTCCGGGTCGGCGTCGTGCGCAGGCCACGGTTGGCCGGGCCAAGGCGCCCCATCTCTCCATTTTTTCCCTGTGCGGCGGCGGTGTTCTACAATCCAGCGGTGCGCACGCTTGTCCTCAGCCTTCTTGCTCTTGCCTTTTTCCACTCCGCTCTTGTCTCGCAACTCGGGACCACGGGTGTCGACGCCAACCTGCGGGGCGTTAGCGTCAGCAAGATTAACGGCAGCCAGACCAGCACAGGAAAGTACGCCGTGTGGGCTTCCGGAACCAAAGGAACAGTTCTGCGCTCACTCGACGAAGGTAAGTCATGGCAGCAAATTAAAATCTCCGGCGCCGGCGATCTCGATTTCCGCGATATCGAATCCTTCGGCGCCGCCCTGGCCTACGCGATGTCGAGCGGCGATGGCGGTAAGTCGCGTATCTACAAAACCACCGACGGGGGCGAGTCCTGGACGCTTCAATATACGGACAAGCGCGCCGGGTTCTTTCTCGATTCGCTTGCCTGCGATTCGACGACTCACTGTTTCGGGTTGAGCGATCCGGTTGACGGCAAGTTTCTGATCTTATCCACGGGCGACGGCCAACATTGGACCGACCTGCCGCGGGACAAGATGCCCGCGGCGCTTCCGACCGAAGGCGCATTCGCCGCCAGCGGAACGTCTATCGCAGTCTGCAACAACGACGTTTACTTCGGCACAGGCGGACCCGCCGCCCGCGTCTTTCACTCGAACGACCGTGGACGTTCATGGGCCGTCTTCGAAACTCCCGTGGTGAGCGGCAACGCATCGAGCGGAATTTTCAGCATCGCCTGCCATGGTCGCCACCTGGTCGCAGTCGGCGGCGATTATCGCAATCCTGATCGAGCTACGGGAGTTGCAGCCTATTCGAGTGATCAGGGGCAAACGTGGCACTTAGCTGACAAGCAGCCTGGAGGCTATCGTTCTTCCGTCCACATCGCCTCCGGCGTTGCCTTTGCGGTTGGGCCCAAGGGAGAAGATTCCAGCCCCGATTACGGCGCTAACTGGAAGCTTACCGACAATGTGAACCTCAACGCGGCAGCACCCGCACCGGGGGGAATCGTGTGGGCAGTCGGTCCCGGAGGGACCGTGAAACGCTTCCAGTTGCCTGTTCTGGACTCGAGCCAGCACCGTGGTCAGCCGGGGAACCACGATTCCAGTGAGTAACTGGTAGACGTCTACCTTACTTCATCATCTACCCCACTTCACCGTACTTCGATCGACACCAGCTCTCCGTCATGCTTCCCCGTCGCCCGATAGTTCACCGACACAAGCCGATTCGTCCATTCGCAGGAAAACTTGTCTT
>Ga0302325_10017571_pt1 | contig 15112 bp, 16 predicted proteins | sample Palsa_T0_2_FD_201948 | JGI IMG/M metagenome (GOLD analysis project Ga0302325, IMG submission 201948) | Peat permafrost microbial communities from Stordalen Mire near Abisko, Sweden - Palsa_T0_2 | ecosystem: Environmental > Terrestrial > Soil > Palsa > Peat permafrost | place: Sweden: Abisko... | reverse complement strand
TCATGAAGCGGATCACCTGGTGGCCGCAGGCGTGGCTCGGCCTCACCTTCAACTGGGGCGTCCTCATCGGCTTCGCCGCTGCGGGTGGGGCGCCGAGCGGCCCGCTCGATCTTTCCGCGCCGGCCCTCCTTCTCTACGCCGCCGGCGTTTTCTGGACCCTCGGCTACGACACGATCTACGCGGTCCAGGATATGGAGGACGACGCCCTGGCCGGAGTGAAGTCCTCGGCCCGCCGCCTGGGCGCCGCGGCGCCCGCCGCCGTGCTTGGTTTCTACCTGGTCAGCCTTGCTCTGGACTTCCTCGCCTGGAAGGCGGCCGGCCTCGGGATGCTGTCCCTGCCGCCGGCCGTTCTCCTCGCCGGCCTGCTCGCCTGGCAAGGCCTGCGCCTTCGCCCGGACGATCCTTTGCGGGCGCTGGCTCTCTTCAAGTCAAACACCCTGGCGGGCCTGCTGCTCTTTGCCGCGATCGTCGCCGGCCACTGGCGGGCGTGAGAGGTCCGTCGCCGAGGCCCCTTGACGCTGGGTGATGCTTTTGCCGCCGCGGCGGTGGCGCTAAAGCGATCCGCTCCGCCGCCGCCCCATCCAGGGCCGATCAACCGGGAAAAAGATCCATGAAGCTCGACTCTTCCATCGCCGCGGTGGTCACTGGCGGCGCCTCCGGCCTCGGCGAGGCGACGACGCGGGCCCTGGCCGCCCACGGCGTCAAGGTCGCCATCTTCGACATGAACGAGGCCAAAGGCGAGGCGGTCGCCGGCGAGGCCGGCGGCATCTTCTGCAAGTGCAACGTCACCTCCGACGAGGAGGTCGACGCGGCCTTCGCCAAGGCCCGCGCGGCCATCGGCCAGGAGCGGATCCTGGTCAATTGCGCCGGCACCGGCAATGCCGCCAAGACCGCCGGCCGCGACCGCAACACCGGCGAGATCCGGCACTTTCCCCTGGCCGCCTTCAACATGATCATCCAGATCAACCTCGTGGGCACCTTCCGCTGCATCGCCAAGAGCGCCGCGGGCATGCTCACCCTGGAGCCCCTGGAAGACGGAGACCGCGGCGCCATCGTCAACACCGCCTCGGTCGCCGCCGAGGACGGGCAGATGGGCCAGGCGGCCTATTCGGCCTCCAAGGGCGGCGTGGTGGGCATGACCCTGCCCATCGCCCGCGACCTGATGAGCGAGGGGATCCGGGTCAACACCATCCTGCCCGGCATCTTCGACACACCCCTGATGAACGCCGCTCCGCCCAACGTCCGCGAGGCCCTGGCGGCTTCCGTGCCGTTCCCGAAGCGCCTGGGGATGGCGGACGAGTACGCCTCGCTCGCCCTGCAGATGATCACCAACGGCTATTTCAACGGCGAGGATGTTCGACTGGACGGCGCCATCCGCATGGCGCCGCGCTGAGAAGAGCGGCGCCCTCGTTGGTTCGCTAGATCCGCCGAGCGGTCAGATCCCGCTGTGGAGGGCGACCCAGATGACCCGCCCCAACGCTCCGAACAACAGAACCCCGGTCGCCAGGGCCTGGATGCCGAAGCCTGGACCCCGACTGGACGCCGCTTTCGAATAACCGGTCATGTAGAGGATGCGGCCGATGATCCAGATCACTCCGATCACCGCGGCGATGCGGTCGTCGCTCCAGTAGATGGCGAACAGCCACAGGGAGACCAGGAAGATCGGCAGCCACTCCAGGGTGTTGGCCTGCACGCGGACCCTCCGCTCGAACTCTGGGTGGCCAGTCATCGCCGGCGCAGCGACGCCGAATTCCGTACGGCCCTGACCCACGCGTAGTCCCATCATGAAGTAGAGCAGCAGCGACAGCAGGGTGACGATCGCCACCAGCGTATAGTTCGACATCTTTTCGCTCCCCGCGGGCAGACGGGCTCCGCCTCTGCGCGCGCCCAAGCCTGCCACGATTTGCCGCGCCTGTGGAAGCGCCGCCTGTTCTCAGGCCTCGTCAGCCTCGATCGCCTCGATATCGTCGTCGGAGAGGCCCATGTGGTGACCGATCTCGTGCACCAGCACGTGGCCGATGAGTTCGCCGAGGGTGACATCGCCGCGCTCGGCCCACTCGTCGAGGATCGGACGACGGTAGAGGAAGACGCGCGAAGGCGGCGGTGCCGGACCGATCACAGATCGGCCCATCAGGTCCGCGCCCTCGTAGAGGCCGGAGAGTTCGAAGGCGTCCTCTATCCCCAGCTGGCCAAGCAATTCCACCGAGGCGAAATCGTCGATCCTGAAGACGATCTCGCCGGCGGCCCGGCGGATCGGCGCCGGCAGGGCCGCGAAAGCCGCCTCCGCGAGGGCCGCGAAATCGTCCAGCGACGGGGCCTCGGCTTTACTCCAGTCGGTCATGGTCTCCATGAATCGATCGTTTTGCAGCGGGCTCGGCAAGCCTATCATGGTGGGCCAGGGAGGAATGGATGGACGCCGAAATCTCCAGGCCGCCGGGCGCGATCGATCTAAAGGATCCCGACATTTATGTCGCCGGGACCCCGCATGACGTCTTCACCTGGCTTCGGGCCAACGACCCGATCCACTGGAACCCGGAAGCCGACGGGCCGGGATTTTGGGCCGTCACCCGCCACGCCGACATCCTCGCGGTCTCGACCGATCCGGAATCCTTCTCCTCGGCCAAGGTCAACGGCGGCCACCGCATCTTCGATGAGCGGATCGCCAGCGACGCCGACATCGAAGCCTCGATGATCTCGATGGATCCGCCCGGCCACATCCCCTATCGGCGGATGGTCATGGGCGGCTTCACGCCGGCGCGCCTGCGCGAAATGGAGGCCGGCATACGGAAGCGGGCGGTCGACCTCATCGAGGCGATGCGGGCCACGGCGGCGCGCGTCGCCGGACCGGTGGATTTCGTCTCCGCCTTCGCCGCGCCCTACGCGATCCAGACCCTGGCCGAGCTCTTCGGCGTGCCGAGCGAGGACGGCGACAAGCTCTTCGAATGGTCGAACGCTGTCGTCGGCGAGGATGATCCCGAGCTCCGCTCCAGCCCCGAGCACATGGCCGCCTGTGTCGGCCAGATGGCCGGCTACTCTCTGGACCTCTGGGCGCGGCGCGGCGAGAGGCCGGGCGACGACCTGATCTCGATGCTGGTCGAAGGCGCGCGCAACGGCGCCGAGATGGGCGTTTCGAGGTATCTGGGGACCTTCATCCTGCTCGTCGTCGCCGGCAACGAGACCACCCGCAATTCGATCTCGGGCGGCCTGCTAGCCCTGGAGGAGCATCCGCGCGAGCGGGAGAAGCTCGCCGCCGATCCCTCGATGCTCGGCCACGCCGCCCAGGAGATCGTCCGCTGGGTCTCGCCGGTGCAGCACATGCGGCGGACCGCAACCAGGGACACGAGCCTCTCGGGCGTTCCGATCAAGGCCGGCGACAAGGTGGTGATGTGGTACGCGTCGGGCAATCGCGACGAGGCGGTGTTCGCCGACCCGTTCGTCTTCGATGTCGCCCGCTCGTCGAGGCCCGGGGCGCCCAGGCACGTCGGCTTTGGAACCGGCCAGCACGTCTGCCTCGGCCAGCGCCTGGCGGAACTCCAGCTGCGCGTCGCCTTCGAGGAGCTGCTCTCGCGCCTGCCGACCCTGCGCTCGGTCGCCCCGCCGCGCCGCCTGCGCTCCAACTTCATCAACGGCGTCAAGGAACTCCGCGTCACCTGGTAGGCCGTTGCGCTCGCCGTCGCCCGAAGCGACGCGAGCGGTCGCCAAGGACGGTGGGCGGGGCCTATCTTGGGCCGCGTCTGATTCGGGATCTTCAGGGCCTAGATGACCGCGCAGGATCTCACCCTTGCCGCCGCCGCCGGGGCGGTGTGCCTGGCGATCTGCGCGACGCTTTTCGCCCTGGTCGGCCGCCGTCGAGGGGAAGCGCGGCTCGTTGCTGTGCGCCGCCGGTACGAGGAGGCCCGCGCCCGGGCCGACGCCGCCCAGGCCGGCGCCGAGGCCTTCGACACCGCCCTCATCGCCATCGAGGCGGGCCGGCCGCGCCTGGCCGCAGGGGAGGAGAGCCTCGCGGCCTGCGCCCAGGTTCTGGGCCTGAAGAGCGCCGAGCCGCAGGCAGTCATCGAGGCCATGGCCAGGGTTCACCCCGATCACGCCCGCCGCCTGGAGGCCCTGTTCGCGCGCGGCGCTCCCTGCGACTTCGACGTCGGCGGCCTTCGAGGCGGGGTCTCGGTGGAGGGCCGCGCCGCGGGGGCCCTGGCGTGGTTGCGCCTGACCGCCATCGCGCCGCTGCGCGCCGGGCTGCCGACCGCCGCCCTGCTGGCCGCCTTCGTCGAGGCGCGGTCGGAGCCGGCGTGGATCGCGGCCGCCGACGGCGCCCCCGTGTGGGCCAACCAGGCTTGGTTCTCCGCCGTCGGCGCCTCCAGCCTCGAGGAGGCCGCCGCCAGGGGGCTCGCCCTCGACCGTGGGATCGAGGCGGTGGTGCGCGAGGCCGCCGCGGCAGGCGAGCCGCGCGAGACCGCCCGCTGGGTCGCCCTGCCCCGGGGCCGGCGGGCCTTGCGGTTCCTCGCCCATCCCCTGGAAGGCGGCGGCGTCGGGGTGTGGACGCAGGACATCACCGAGGCGCGGGAGCTCGGCGAGAGCCTCCAGCGCCTCACGGCGGCCCACGATCTCACCTTGAGTCACGTCGGCGACGCGGTGGCGATGTTCGGCCGCGACCGGCGCCTCGCCTTCCACAACGCCGCCTTCGTCGCCCTCTGGGGACTGGAGCCCGCGTGGCTCGCCGAGCACCCCACCCACGCCGAGTTTCTGGACCGCCTGCGCCAGCGCCGGCGCCTGCCCGAGGCCGTCGACTACGCCAAGTTCAAGGCCCAGGAGCTTTCCCGTTACGAGCAGCTCTCCGCCGCTCCCGAGGACCTGTGGCGCCTACCCGGCGAGCGCACGCTCAAGGTCATCAGCCAGCCGCATCCCCAGGGCGGCCTGGTGATGGTGTTCTCCGACATCACCCCGGAGCTTCGCCTCAAGACCCAGTTCAACCAGCAGATTCAGGTCCAGCAGGCGACCCTCGACAAGCTCACCGACGCGGTCGCCGTGTTCGGCTCCGACGGCAGGCTCAAGCTCCACAACGAGGCCTTCGAAAGCTTCTGGGGCGTCGGCGCCGAGCAGCTGGCCGCCGCCACCGACTTCGACGGCGTGGTCCAGCTGTGCGTCCGGCGTCTGCACGACCTGCAGTTCTGGCGCGACCTCAAGGCGCGGATCACCGATCCGGATCCGGAAGCCCGAGCCCCGCTTTCCGACGAGGTGGTGACCGCCGATCGTCGCATCGTCGCCTGGCAGTCGCGGCCCCTGCCGGACGGAGCGACCCTGATCAGCTTCGCCGATGTCACCGACACGCGCCAGCTGGAGGGGGCCCTGCGCGACCGCGAGGCGGCGCTGGCCGAAACCGAGAGGCTCAAACGGGAGTTCGTCGGCAGCGTTTCCTATGAGCTAAGGACGCCGCTCACCACCATCATCGGCTATTCCGAGCTCCTGGAGCGAGGCGCGGAGGGTCTGGGGGAGCGGGCGCGGGGTTACATCGCCGCAGTGCGCGCCGCCGCCACCCAGCTCGCCAGATCCATCGACAATGTCCTGGACATGGCCGAGATCGGGGCCGGGGAAATGGCGCTGGACGTCGATGACGTCGATGTCGCCGTTCTGCTCGCCGACGCCGCCCAGCGCTGGGCGAAGCAGGCCGAGGACGCCCAGGTCGAGCTGATCGTCGCCGCCGAAGGCTCCGGGCTGATCCGCGGCGATGTCCGACGCCTGGGCCAGGTGCTCGACCACCTCGCGGCCAACGCCATCCGTCATACGCCGGCCGGCGGTACGGTGACCCTGTCGGCGCGGCGCGCGGTCGGCGAGGTCCGGATTCAGGTGGCCGACACCGGCCGCGGGATTCCCTTCCACGTCCAGGCCCACATCTTCGATCGCTTCGGCGGCCAGGATCGCGGCGGCCCCGGCCTCAGCCTGGCCCTGGTCAAGGCCATCGTCGAGCTGCACGGCGGATGGGTGGCGCTCGAGAGCGAGCCCGGGGCCGGCGCGGCCTTCACCTGTCATCTTCCCGAAGCCGCCCAGATCTCGGCGGCTCGCCCCGAGCTGTTCTGACGCCCGACGCGACGGCGCATCGGCCGCTCTCTGGCGATTGGCCCTCGGGCTTTTTTGGCGGTGGGACCGAAACAGTCCTAGTGCTGGCTCTCCGGCATCGTAACTACGAGGCCGTCAAGCGCGTCGCTGACTTTAATCTGGCAGGAGAGCCGCGAGTTCGGCTCGACGTTCTCGGCGAAATCGAGCATCGACTCCTCCATCGCCGAGGGGGTGCCCGTCTTGTCGCGCCAAGCTTCGGCGACATACACGTGGCAGGTCGCACAGGCGCAGGCGCCGCCGCAGTCGGCGTCGATCCCGGGGATATTGTTCTTAACAGCCCCCTCCATCACCGAAAGGCCGTTCTTGACCTCGATGACGTGCTCGGCGCCGTTGTGCTCGATGTAAGTGATCTTCGCCATCGACTCCCCGTGCACGCCTCGACGCTCTCAGGCGGCGACCTCTTTCATGGAAACGGAGGAATCCGCAAGCCTTGCCCGCGAGATGGGCCGCTCCGCGCCGATCAGCAACCGCCCGGCCATGAATTCGGCCGGGGCGTTCACCGCTTCTAGCGAGCGGATGACGTCGCCCTTCAGGTGAAAGACAGCGAACTTGGCCGCGGCCGGATCGCCGCGCACCAGAATGTCCTCGGCGTCGAAGGGCAGACCGGCGAACTGCAGCTTGAGATCATACTGGTCCGACCAGTTCCAGGTGACCTCATGCGGCGGGCTGGGGCGCCCGACGATCGCCGCCGCCGCCTGCTTGGCCTGCTCCAGGGCGTTGGCGACGCTTTCCAGCCAGAACATCCGGTCATAGAGCGGCATCGGCCGATGGGTGACATCGCCGATGGCGAAGACGTGGGCATCGCCGGTGCGCGCGTGGCCGTCGACCACGACGCCGTTGACGCATTCGAGGCCGGCCTCGCGCGCCAGTTCGTCGTTGCGCACCAGGCCGACGCCGACGAGCACGGCGTCGCAGCCGATGACCCGACCATCGCCCAGGCGCACCCCCGTCACATGCCCGCCTTCCCCCTCGAACGCCTCCACCGTGGCGCCCACCTCGAAGGCGACCCCCCGGGCGCGATGGTAGCTGGTGAGGAACGAACAGAGCGGCTCCCTGGCGACCCGCGCCAGGATGCTGGCCTCGCGTTCGATCACCACCACGTCGGCGCCGAGCGCGCGCCCCGACGCAGCGGCTTCCAGACCGATGTAGCCGCCGCCGATCACCGCCAGGCGACGTCCGGGGCCCAGGCTCGCCTTGAGGGTCTCGGCGTCCGCCGCCGAGCGAAGGGACATCACGCCCAGAAGGTCGGCGCCCGGAATCGGCAGGGTTCGCGCCCGCGCCCCGGTCGCCAGGATCAGTGTCTCGTAGGAAAGGGTGCGACCGTCGTCCAGGCTGACCGTCCGCGCCGAGCGCGCGATGCTCAGCGCCCTGACGCCGAGGATGAGATCGATCCCGGCGCCGGCGTAGAAGCTCTCGGGCTTGAGCATCAGGCTATCGGCGTCGGTTTCGCCCTTCAGCCAGGCCTTGGATAGCGGCGGGCGCTGATACGGCGGGATCGGCTCCTCGCCGACCAGGGTGATCGTTCCCTCCCAGCCGTACTGCCGCAGCAGGGCCGCCGCCGTACCCCCGGCGTGGCCGGCCCCGACGATCACCACTCCCGCGCCGTCGTCGATCATCATTGAAGCGATGCCTTGGAAACCCCGGCCGGGTCAACGCTCGATCGGCGAGCGGCCGCCTAGGTCACAAACTCATAAATGGGATTCCGCTTGGCGACGAACGGTGATTCAAGGTTCCGAGGAGGAGCCAAGATGCAGCCGCGCCGGTACGAACTCGCCGACTTTGAGTGGTCGATCATTGGACCGCTCTTGCCTAACAAGCCTCGGGGGGTGGCGCGGGCGGACGACCGGAAGGTGCTGAACGGCATCTACTGGCGGCTGCGGACCGGCTCGCCGTGGGCGGACATCCCCGAGCGCTACGGGCCGCCGACGACCTGCTACAATCGGTTTGTCCGGTGGCGAGCGCTCGGCGTTTGGGATCGGATTTTCGATGCGGTGTCCGCTGCTTACGAGGGGGACCTGCAGATGATCGACTCATCCTCGATCCGGGTCCACCAGCACGGGGCCAACGCAAAAAAGGGGGTCTGGAGAAAAGTTCCGCGACCGCCGCTGGGGACAAGGCTGGAACCCGATGCATGGGGCGCTCGCGGGGCGGGTTGACGACCAAGATCCACGCCATGGTGGACGCCAACGGCCTGCCCATCGCCCTGAAGCTCACCGAGGGCCAAGCTCACGACGGTAAAAGCGCCAAGGACATGCTCGGCGGTCTCGGGCCAGGGGACATCCTCTTGGCCGACCGCGCCTACGACAGCGACGCGTTGCGCCAGTCCGTCGCCGACCAGGGCGCCTGGGCCAACATCCGGCCGATGTCTACGCGCGTGAATGTTCCGGCCTTCAGCCCCTTCCTCTACCGTTACCGAAATCTCGTCGAGCGCTTCTTCAGCAAGCTCAAACACTTCCGAGCCGTCGCCACCCGCTTCGAAAAGCACGCCGCCAACTACCTCGCCCTCGTCAAGCTCGCAGCTTCACGCATCTGGATGCGGTTTATGAGTCGGTGACCTAGACCACGCGCTCGACGAGCATCGACTTGATCCCGGCGATCGCCTCGGCGGGGTTGAGGCCCTTCGGGCAGACCTGGGCGCAGTTCATGATCGTGTGGCAGCGGTAGAGCTTGAACGGATCCTCCAGGGCGTCGAGCCGCTCCCCCGTCGCTTCGTCGCGGCTGTCGACCAGCCAGCGCCGCGCCTGGAGCAGGGTGGCCGGACCGAGGTACCGCTCGCCGTTCCACCAATAGCTCGGACACGAGGTCGTGCAGCAGGCGCAGAGAATGCACTCGTAGAGGCCGTCGAGCTTGGCCCTGTCGGCCTCCGACTGGAGCCATTCCGCCTCCGGCTGCGGTGTCACCGTGTGCAGCCACGGCTCGATCGAGGCGTACTGGGCGTAGAAGAGCGAGAGATCGGGCGCCAGATCCTTGATCACCGGCTGGCTGGGCAGCGGCGCGATCTGAACCTCCTTGCCGGGAGTCTCGGCCCAACCATGGGTGCAGGCCAGGGTGTTACGCCCGCCGATGTTCATCGCGCAGGAGCCGCAAACGCCCTCGCGGCATGACCGGCGGAACACCAGGGTCGAATCCATTGTGTTCTTGATGTGGATCAGCACGTCCAGGACCATCGGTCCGCAGGCGTCGACATCGACCTCGTAGAGGTCCCAGCGCGGATTTTCCTCCGCTTCCGGATCGTAGCGGTAGATTTTGAACGTCCTGACGCGCCCCGCTCCCACCGGCGCGGCGTGGCGCTTTCCTTTGCCGATCTTCGAATTCTTGGGCAGCCTCATCTCGACCATGGACTCAGTCCTAATTCGCCATCAGCGACATTGTCTACTCACCCTGAATTGGGGTCTGGCCTAGCCTCGCGTTCGTGGCCCTGCCCCCATACCAATCAAGATTTCGCGTGAGGTACATCGCTGTCGCCAATCCAGCGAAACTCGCCATCGACCCTGCCAACAACGCGAAGTCCTCGAGCCGCATAAGAAGATAGATCAACCCATAGACGCCGCTGAAGACAACCAGGGCGCGCAATCCATAGGCGCGGCTCTTGAACGCCGCGCCCGCATAAAGTCCGATTAAGGCCACAGTGGCGATAGCGGCTATCACGAAGGCGAAGTCGAACCCGATGTATTCCGCCAGGCTAAGGAGCAAGAGGTAGAACACCATCTGGGCCACGCCGATCATCAGGTATTGAGCTGGATGCAACCGCCTTCCCGAAAGCGCCTCGAACACGAAATAAGTGAGAAAAACCAAGCCGATGAAGAGGACGCCATACTTCAAGGCGCGGGTCACGTTTTCGTAGGGGTTGTCGCTGCGGACAAAGGACACTCCGAGGTTTTTGGGGCCTAGAGCCGTCAGGGAGACGACGGGGGACGGGCCGGCCTGCGACAGTCCGCGCGCCATGAACGGCACGGCCCACTGCGCAGTGAAACCGCGGCTGTCTACGTGGCGCGCCGTCGGCAGAAAGCCTCCGTCAAAGGAAGGTGAAGGCCAGTCTCCAGTCATGGAGACGCTGGTGGACTTCGCGTACGGCATGACACTGATCCGTTCAGCGCCCGTGAACTCGAGGTGAGCCCTCAGGACCCCTCCCGTTGTCGCTGCCAGCAAGGCGCCGGGCGCGCCCACGAGCCCGAACCCATTCGCCGTGTCCTGTGCCGCACCTTGGGTTCCGGGCTGCCCCAGATTCACCGCAGGCGCCGGAGACAGACTCAGCGCCGTGCTCCTGCCGTTTTCAGTGTAGGTGGCTACGACATCGGACTTGGCGCCGCGGAGATCGGAGAAGCCCATTACGATCAAGGGCCGGCTCCAGTCTATCTGTCCGCCCCCCAGGAGTTCTGGTGACGGCGGTCGAGGCATGAAGGTTGCCGAGAGATCGACGCTGGCGCGGTACACCGGTACATCGAAGATGCCGCGGTGAAGGGTCGTCGTCCGCACCTTGACGTCCGCGTGGCCCAAGTCAGGAGAGACCACCCACCATCCGGCGCTGCGAAGAACACCCTTGTCGTCCGGCGCCAGAAGCGGCGCAATTAGCTGGGGACCCAGCACGGCCTGGACGCCGCCCTGGAGATTCGAGACCTCAATCACCGCCGCCTGGGCCCGATGCGTGCGCTCGGCCACGAGGCCATAAATGAGCAGTCCGGGGATCGCCATTAGAACGGCGAGAAAGAGAACCAGGACGGCCTTACCGCCCCAGTCGGCGCCCCCAGCGAATCCGAGAGACGCGCTGAACCTGGCGTTCGCCCGCTCGGCGGGAGATCCTGGTTCGCTCATCGATCGAGCTGAAAGGCGCGGCGGCGAAACACCAGCTCGAGCCTCTCGGCGCTGGCCTCGGACCGGACTCCCCGGGTGTTCATCGACCTAGTACACCCGCGCCTTAGGCGGCATGTAGGCCACGTCGTTGCTCATGGTGTAGGAATGGACCGGCCGATAGTCGATCCGCACCGAGCCCGTGGCGTCGTCGAACCAGGCCAGGGTGTGCTTCATCCAGTGGGCGTCGTCGCGGTCCGGGAAATCCTCGCGGGCGTGGGCGCCGCGGCTTTCGGTGCGGTTCGCGGCCCCGGCCACGGTCACGATCGCCTGGCCGATCAGATTCTCGAACTCCAGGGTCTCGACGAGGTCGGTGTTCCAGATCATCCCCCGGTCCGTCACCCGGATATCGGCGCGCTCCGCCTGAACTCTGGCCAGGCGCTCCATTCCGGCGGCCAGGGTCTCGCCGGTGCGGAACACCGCCGCCTCCTCCTGGGTCGCCATCTGCATCTCGAGCCTCAGCTCGGCGGTGGGTCGCGAGCCGTCGGCGTGACGCAGACGGTCGAACCTGGCGATGGCGGCCTCGGTCCAGGCCGGCTTGGGTTCGGGGCGTGTTGCGCCCGCCGTGAGGGTCTCGGCGCACCGCAGGGCGGCCGCGCGGCCGAACACGACCAGGTCGACGAGGGAGTTGGAGCCGAGCCGGTTGGCCCCATGGACGCTGACGCACGCCGCCTCGCCCACCGCCATCAGGCCGCCGACGGAGCGATCCGGATCGCCCGCCTCCATGATCACCATCTCGCCGTGATAGTTCGTGGGGATGCCGCCCATGTTGTAGTGCACCGTCGGCAGGACCGGGATCGGCTGCCGGGTCACGTCGACTCCGGCGAAGATCCGGGCGGTCTCCGAGATTCCAGGCAGGCGCTCGTGCAGCACCTTGGGATCCAGGTGGTCGAGATGGAGATACAGGTGGTCCTTCTTCGGCCCAACGCCGCGACCCTCGCGGATCTCCATGATCATGGCCCGGCTCACCATGTCGCGGGGTGCGAGGTCCTTCACCGTTGGAGCGTAGCGATCCATGAACCGCTCGCCCTCGGAATTGGTGAGATAGCCGCCTTCGCCGCGCGCGCCCTCGGTGATCAAACACCCCGCGCCGTAGATCCCGGTCGGGTGGAACTGCACGAACTCCATGTCCTGCAGCGGCAGTCCCGCCCGCAGGACCATGCCGTTGCCGTCGCCGGTGCACGTATGCGCCGAGGTGCACGAGAAATAGGCCCGGCCATAGCCGCCGGTGGCGAGGATTACGGTCTGGGCCGAGAAGCGGTGCAGGGTCCCGTCGTCGAGTCGCCAGGCGAGCACGCCCCGGCACGTCCCCTCGTCCATGATCAGGTCGATGGCGAAGTACTCGATGAAGAAGTCGACGCTCTTGGAGAGGGCCTGGCCGTACATCGTGTGGAGCATGGCGTGGCCGGTGCGGTCGGCGGCTGCGCAGGTGCGTTGGATTGGCGCCTCGCCGAAGTTGCGGGTCATGCCGCCGAAGGCGCGCTGGTAGATCTTGCCCTCGGTGGTGCGCGAAAACGGCACGCCCCAGTGCTCGAGTTCGTAGACCGCCGCCGGGGCGTGGCGGACCATGTATTCGATCGCGTCCTGGTCTCCCAGCCAGTCCGAGCCCTTGACAGTGTCGTACATGTGCCAGCGCCAGTCGTCCGCGCCCATGTTGCCCAGGCTCGCCGATATCCCGCCCTGCGCCGCCACCGTGTGCGAACGCGTGGGGAAGACCTTGGTCACGCACGCCGTCTTCAGCCCCGCCTCGGCGCAGCCCAGCGCCGCCCGCAAGCCCGATCCGCCGGCGCCCACCACCACGACGTCGAAACCATGATCGATCAGTTCGTAGGCGGCCATCTTCTGCTCAAACCGCCCCGGCGTCGCCGAACGCGACCTTCAGTAGGCAGATGATTGTCAGGGCCGCCCCCGCCCAGCAGAGGAAAAGGTTGGCGATCAGCAGCGGCGCCCTCGTTCCCCTGGCCTCGAAGTAGTCCTCGATGACGACGCGCATGCCGATCTGCATGTGATAGAAGGCGGCGATGGCGAGCAGCGCCACCAGCGCCGCATTTATCGGCGAGCGCAGCCAGATGACGGCCGTCCCATAGTCGCCGCGGGCCAGGACAAGAACCGACCAGACCGCCCAGCCGGCGAGGAGGAGCAAGGCCACGGCGCTCACCCTCTGGCCGATGAAATGTCCGACGCCGCGCTTGGCCGATCCCGCGCCGAGGGCTCGTCCGAGCGGAGTGCGGAAGCTCGCCATCTTGCTAGAGCGCCCCCAGCGCCGCCGCCACCAGCCACAGCGCCATCGCGCCGGCGACGCCAAAGACGATCGCGATGACCGCCGTCGCGTCCGCGGTCCTAGGTTCGAACCCCTTGCCGGCGTCCCAGAAGAGATGCCTGACGCCATTGGCCAGATGGAACAGGACCGACACGGTCAAGGCGAAGAGCACGACCTTCCCCGGAAAGGACCCCAGTATCGACATGTAACCGCCGTAGGCGTTCGGCCCGAGCGCCAGGGCCAGGGCCCAGCCGGCCAGGATCAACGCCCCGCCATAGAGCGCCACGCCGGTCACCCGATGCAGGATCGAGGCGGCCATGGTCACGTGCCAGCGCCAGATCTGCACGTGGGGCGACAGCGGTCGCTCCCTCGACGTCGGCGTGGCTTCAGCCATCGGCGCTCTTTGGAATCCCGCCCCGCTGCGAGGGCTCGGGGGGCTTTTAAGGCGTGGGCGGGGGGTGTCAACGAAGCGGCGGGCGCATCGACTTTGGAAAAGACGGCGTCTACCGACTATCCGTCGTAGGCGGTCCCAACTGAGGGGAGCGGACGCCAGATGAGCGCCCTCACGATCTTCGGTCTCGTGGCCGTGACCGGGATGCTCGTCTGCTACGCGTTGGAATCCCGCAGCCCCTGGTTCATCCTCGGCTTCGCCGGCTCCTGCGCCCTCGGCTCGGCCTACGGCTTCCTCCAGGGCGCATGGCCGTTCGGGCTGGTGGAGGCGATCTGGACCCTCGTCGCCCTCTGGCGCTGGCGGGGCCGCGTCTCGAGGTGACCTCTGCCGGCCTATTTCGCGTAGTCCGTCGACCGCTTGACCGCCTCAAAGACGAAATAGCCGCCGTCGGCGAATACCTTCGCGCCACCGAACACCCTGGAGAGCTTGTTGCGGTAACCAGGCCTCTCGTTTGGTCACCATCCACAAGGCGCCGCCGATTACGAGGCGATTGAAGTCCTTCTCGATCATGCGCCTGGGGACGGAAAAATCGGCGTGGTAGGGCGGGTTGCAGATGATCTTGGTGAATCCCGACTGGGCGAAGTCGGCGAAGCCGTCGCTCACCACGCAGGCCGCACCCTCCACCTGGTTCAGCGCCAGGTTCGCCGTCGCCTGGGCGACCGCCGCCGTGTCGTTGTCCAGCAGCCACACCCGCGCCGGACCGATCAGCTTGGCCGCGAAAACGCCCACGACTCCGTAGCCGCACCCCAGGTCCAGCACCTTGTCGTCCGGAGTAAAGCTGATGCGGCGCAGCATCGCCAGCGTGCCTTCGTCGATCGCCCTTGGGGAAAAGAGGCCCCTCGATGTCTCCAACCTCAGGGGGACGCCGAGGACCGTCGTTTCGATCAAGGCCCGCGTCTCAAGCCGCGACCTCGAACGTCGGCCAGCGACCCGCGATCTCCTTGCCGTCATAAACGGCGATGGCGCCGAACTGGAGAAAGACGCCTTCGCTCTCGGTGGGGCGCATGAAGACGAAGTCGTCCTCGCCAAGCTCGACCCTGGCCGAGCCGGTCAGCATCGAGCGGCCGCCGAAGAGCGGGCTCCAGGCGAGGCCCGGCGGCGAAACGGGGCGTGCGTCGCCGTAGCCGCCATAGAGAAAGAAACCGCGCGCGGTGTTCGGATCGATCGCTTCGAGGTCGCCGGCCAGCGCCTCCAGCCTGGGGATCAGCGCCGGCGCCACGGCCTTGAGCACCGGCTCGGCGATGAAGGCGGCCGGAATGTGGCTTGCCAGCGAGGGCAGATCGAAGTGGGTCGGTTTGACGAAGGCCGATCCTACGGCGACCTCGTTGGCGACGGCGTCATCCAGGTGAAGGGCGTAGGTCGGGCTGCCGGCGGTGTTGAGCGTCAGTCCAGCGGGGTCGCGGCCGAGCTGCTCGCCCAGAGTCGTGCGGGCCTTGCCGTAG
>Ga0302325_10017570_pt1 | contig 15112 bp, 8 predicted proteins | sample Palsa_T0_2_FD_201948 | JGI IMG/M metagenome (GOLD analysis project Ga0302325, IMG submission 201948) | Peat permafrost microbial communities from Stordalen Mire near Abisko, Sweden - Palsa_T0_2 | ecosystem: Environmental > Terrestrial > Soil > Palsa > Peat permafrost | place: Sweden: Abisko... | reverse complement strand
CAAGGCAGCGGGACTCCCGGTCGACTCGCCTGCGCAGCAACAGCCTATGACGCTCAGCCAGGTCGGCCCGCACCCGGCTTAGACGGCAACTCGCCGTTATAGCGGGGGGCACCGCCAAGCCGATATCCCACCGGCAAGGGCGCAACCAGCACCCGGAGATGCGGATCACCAGCTCGCGTAAGGCGGCACAAGGCACCGAATGCCGCCTCGGGACCTGCTCGCCCCGCTGCCTTCGCTGCGGGCCAGCCTCGGACGGCACGTGATCTGCAAGGTCGGCCGCCTGTCGTGCGTCCGGTTTGCCTCGGCCCGCTATTCAGTGCCGGCCGCCCTGATCGGCACGCAGGTGGGCGTGCGGAGCTGCCGGGGATCACGCTCATGCGGACTCTCGGCGTTCGCGCCGCCTTTCCGCCGAAGCCACTCCGGCAGGTCTGCGCTCACTGTCCCCAAATGACCAAGCGAAAGCTCGTCAGCTCATGCCGCCGAGCCCGCCGCCGTTCACGCTTATCGTCTGCCCGGTCACGTAGTCCGAGAGGGGCGAGCATAGCCAGAAGATGGCGTCGGCTGCTTCGCGGATGGAGCCGGTGCGGCCCAGGACAACCCGGCCAGCAACCGGCCGGGTCTGGTACATCTCCTGGTCGGTGACGATCCGGCCTGGCTCCGCTGTCATGCCCCTGCGGGCCGCCTGTTTCGCTGGCATCCCGACGTGGATCGTGCGGCCGCCAGTCTCGATTACCTCGTGGTCGGATTGCGGCTGGGCGAAGCGAGTCTGGATGACGCCGAAAGCGACAGCGTTGACGTTGACGCGTAGCGATCCCATTCCTGGGCGAGGGACTTCATCAGCCCCAGCATGCCTGCCTTGGCGGCTGCGTAGTTGGCGGCGCCGACGAGGCCCCAGGCGGCGCCGGGGACGCAGCACTGGAGTCGGTCGACCTCGAAACCGCAGGGCGCCTTCACTCCTTCGCGATCGTCCACCGCCACCACGGCGACGTCGAAGCTCCTTTTACTATCGGCGAGGTCAGGCTCGATGCCGGCCCGTTTATCCGGGCGATGATGGCGCCCGGCCATGCAGAACTCGCGATCGGCCAGCGAGTACGGGCGATCTGGCAGGTTACCCAGGTCGGCGAGCGTGGCGACGAAGTCGTGGAGCCCGCGTTCGCGCCGGTGTAGCGATGACCGCCGGGCTCGCGCAACTGAGGCCGGTCTACGTCGTCGGGGCAGGGCTGCATCCCTATCAGCGCCCGAGCGACACGCCCTACACGGCGATGGGCGTCCACGCGGTCCGTGCCGCGCTCGCCGACGCCGGGCTGGACTGGCGTGACATCGAGTCGGCCTACGCCGGCACCGCCACGACCGCGATGGGCATCTCCCGCCTCATGTACCGCCACCTCGGCTCGACCGGCATCCCCATGGCTCAGGTCGAGAACGCCTCCGCATCCGGCTCTACAGCGTTCCGGCAGGCATGCATCGAGGTAGCCGCCGGACTGTCCGACGTCTCCATCGCCGTCGGCGTCGACAAGCCCCTCCAGCTGTCCTCGCCCCAGCGGGCCGCGGGAGTCCGCGACCTCGCCGGCAGTCGCGTGGCGCCTTTTACCCACTTCGCCTTGCTCGCCGAGCGGTACATACACGACTACGGCGCGACCGCCGAGCAGTTCGCGCTCGTCGCCGTCAAGAACAGCCGCAACGGCGCCCTCAACCCGAACGCCCAGCGCCGCAAGCCCAAGACGCTTAACGAGGTCCTGGCCCCGCCGCTGATCAGCGGCCGCCTCACGCGCCTGCAATGCTGCCCGATCGGCGAGGGCGCCGCCGCCGCCATCGTGGCTTCCGACGAGGCGATCCACCGCCTCGGGCTCAACCCGGCACGGGCCGTCAGGGTCCTGTCGTCAGCATCGCGGTCAGAGACCGTTTACGACGGCGAGAATTTCGACGCCGCCCTCACCCCACGATACTGCCGCTCAAGCGCTCGGCGAGGCCGGCCTGACGCCCGGCGACCTTGACATCGTCGAACTCCACGACGCCTTCACCGTCGAAGAGCTGCTGTACGTCGAAGCCATCGGGATCAGTCAGCCGGGCCACGCCGCCGCCGATCTCGAAGCAGGTCAGTTCGACATCGGAGGCCGGGTCGCGGTCAGCTCGCCCGGTGGGCTTCTGTCCATGGGTCACCCCATCGGCCCCACCGGTGTCGGCCAGATCTGCGAGCTCACCACCCAACTCCGCGGTGAGGCCGGCGACCGCCAGCACCCGGACGCCAAGACCGGACTCGCTCATATGGTCGGCGTCGGCGCCGTATGTGTTGTGCACGTGCTCGCCGCCAGGTCTGTGTGAGCCGCGGGGGGCGCACGCAATCTTGATCACGGCTCGTGTGTGCTCCGGCCTGCGGTGCCGCTGGCCTGCGTTTTCGCGCCTGGGCTGCCGGCGGTTTCTGGCTACTTCCGCAGGACGGTCGGGATGGCGGCTCCGACGAGGTCGAAGGCTGCTCACTCAACCCGGAGCAGTGGGCGGTTCGACTGGGACCACCCCTACACCCTGCAGGAGAGGCTGGACCTCGTGCCGACCTCCAGCGGCCACAGCCAGTTCCCGCCCGGCTGATGGTAATGGCTAAGCCGCGAAGCCCGGTGCGCACCCGATTGCACCGCGCTTCGCGGCCGCTCAGCCGTTACGGGGAAGTCACCGAGACGTTGTCGAAGGTCGAGGTATTCAGTTCGTCGTTATTGTGCGAGCACACGAACAGGCCGATCGTCGCCGAGGTCGTCATCGTCACGGTGACCGAGCCCACCTCGGTCCAGGTGGACCCGTCAGGTGAGGTATAAGCGGTGAACGTATTCCCGCTCCGCTGGAGTCGCAGCCAGGCATTCGGGAACGCGAACGTCCCGCCGTAGACGTCGGAATTGAATCCATACTGCAGGTGCACCCCGTTGCCGGGCGTGACCGCGAGCAGCACATACGGGGAGCCCGCGGTCGTCGACTGTTTGATGATAATGCCGGACTTGGCCCACGGGTCGGTGATGTCCTGGGACGTGACCCGTGCGGTAATGGTGCCGTTGCCGTTCAAGGGCTGGCTGACATGCTGCATCTCGTCAGCGGATCCCCAGATGTCGCTGCCCGAGCCGTTCACGGTGAAGACATCGCCGTCAGCGTTGTAGCTCGCCGAGCCGGGGATGGCCGGGCCTCCGATGTCTCCGTTCGTCCAAGGCGCAGGGAGCGGCCCGCCGCCCAGGGGGGTGATGCTGACGTTGTCGAACGTCGAGGTGTTCAACTCGGAGCCGTTGTGCGAGCAGACGATCAGACCGGCCGTGAGGTTCGATGTCATGGCCAGCGTCGTCTGGCCGACCTTTACCCAGTTGAGCCCGTCGTCCGAGGTGTAGGCGGTGAACACGTTCCCGATCTTGTCCAGCCGCACCCAGCCGTTGGGGAAGGTATAGCTGTTCCCGCCGCTACTGCCGTCGAAGTTCCATTGGAAGTTCACGCCGTTTCCCGGCGTCACGAAGACCGCCGCGTACGCCGAGCCGGCTGTCGTCGACTGCTTGATAATGACGCCCGACTTGGCCCAGTCGCTGGTGTCCGTCTGCGAGGTCACCCGAGCCACAATGCTGAGGTCGCCGGTGATCGGCTGCGACACGTAGTTGAACTGGTCCGTGGAGCCCCAGACGTCGTTCCCGCCGCCCTGCACCGTGAACGTCGAGTCCGCGTAGTTAGCCGATCCGGCCGGGGACGAGCCGCCTATGTCGCTATCGGACCACGGGTACGGCAGTCCCGCCTGGGTGCCGGTACCGGTGATCGACAAGCCGCTGAAGACCGTCGTGTTGGACTCGATCGTGTTGTGCGAGCACACGACCATCCCAGCCAGCAGCGTCCCGGACAGGGCGCTGATGGTGACAGCCGAGCCGGGGAACTCGGTCCAGTTCACCCCGTCCGTCGAGGTGTACGCAGTGAAGGTGTCACCGGACCGGGTGATCTGCAGGTAGATCGGGGCCGCGCCAGCGACGCCGGTCACCTGCGAGGTGTCCCCGTTCTGCTCGCTGCGGTACTGCACCACGACACCGTTGCCGGGGGTCAGCAGTACCGAGTAATAAGGCGCGGACGGCGAATCGGTCAGCCTGATCTCCAGGCCGGACTTGGCCCATGGATCGGTGTCGGTCTGCGAGGTGATCTCCGCGCTGACCGTGCCGTTATAGGCCTGCGGCTCGGAGATCAGCCGCATCTGGTCCGAGGTCCCCCACATGTCGCCGCCGCCGCCCTGGACGCTCCAGACGCCGGCGGATAGGGTCTGGCTCCCGGCGGGCGTGGGATAACCGATGTCCTCGCAGGTGTAGCCGGTCGGGCAGAGGTTGGGCGGGGTCGGCGCCGTGTTCGCGACCGTCACGCCGGAGAAGGTGGCGCTCCCCACGGTGCCAGTGTTATGCGAGGTCACCGCGAGGCCCGCCAGGATCGTGCCGGACAGGTTCGGCAGCGACACCGTCGAGTCCTGGACCGGCGTCCAGGTGCTTCCGTTGGTGGAGGTGTAGGCCGTGAATGAGGTTCCGGACCTGGCCACCTCTAGATAGGCCGGAACCGTGCCGGAGAAAGTGACCTGTTGCGCCGCGATCCCGCCATCGGTGTCGCGGTACTGCACCTGGATACCATTACCTGGCGTGACGTATGCGGCGTAGTAGGCGGCGCCCGGGTCCGTGCCTCCCCGCAGCATGACGCCGGCCTTGGCGCTCGGATCGGTGTCGGACTGCGACGCCACCTCGGCGCTGACCGTTGCGTCACCTGGCTCGCTCTGCCAGACGTAGTGGAACTGGTCGGAGCTGGCCCAGATGTCCCCGCCCGCGCCGCTGACGGTCCACGTCCCCCCGGACAGGGTTTGATTGCCGACCAGGGCCGGGTTGCCTATGTCCTGGCAGTTCCAGTCAGACGGACACGCATTGGCGCTCGGCGCGGGCTGCGGGGTCACCGTGGGCGAACCCACGCTGACATCGGCGACCGCAGCGGTCCCCGATGTGCCCTGCGTTCCCGAGCTCACCATGACGCTGGCCAAGCTGGCCGCCGGCATCGGCACCGTGGCGTCCGTCCCAGGTATCAGGGTGTAAGAGGTGCCGGTGGTCGAGGTCGCCGCCTGCAGCACGTCACCGCGGCGCTGGACCATGAGATACACCGGCTCGGCGGGGCCGGCCTCGTCGTAGGTGACCGATGAGGCTCCGCCGAACGCTGTTCGGGAAGACACCATCAGGGTGTTGCCCGGCTCCTCGTAGACGGCATAATACGGCGACCCTGGGTCGTTGCTCTGCCGGATCATGACGCCTGCCTGCGACCCGCCCCCGGCAGGCTGCCCGGTGATCTCGGCGGTGACCTGGGCGTCGCCGCTGGTCGGCTCGCTGATCATGCGGAACTGGTCTGTGGTGGCGCCCACGCCGGCTCCGCCGGCCGTGACGGACCAGGTGGACCCGGATACCGCCTCGCTCCCGGCGGGCGTCGCGCCGCCGATGTCCTGGCAGGTGTACCCGGACGGGCAGTTCGGGTCGGGCGGCGGGCTGGCCGGGGGTGTCGACGGTAGCGCGAACGCGAGCACCTGCCCGTTGGTGTTGCCGGTGTAAATGACTCCGTCAGCCACTGACGGGCCCGCGTAAATCTGAGCGCCAGTGTCATAGCTATAGAGGCGGGCGCCGGTGGTTGCATTGAGCACCTCGAGCACCGAGCCGCCGCCGTCCAGGACCATACCGTTGTCATAGGCCAGCGCACCGATGACGGGGCCCGGGGCGGCGTGCTGCCAGATGTAAGCACCGGTCGCCGGGTTAAGCGCACGGACCGTGCCGGGGTACTCGGTGCCGTTGATGTCGCCGAGATTTCCCGCCATGTAGAGCTGGCTGTCACCGAAGGCGGCCGAGGAGACGCTGCTGACGCCGCAGGTGGGGCAGTCTCCGCCGACCGCTATGCTCTGCTGCCAGACCGGACCAGAGGCCAGGCTGTCCTGGTTGAAGGCGTAGGCCTCGCCGTTCTTGTTGATGGCCGCGACCATGTTGTTCCCGTTGGCGGAAAACAGCGTCGTCGACGTGCCGAAGTCGGAGTCCAGGACGGTCTCGTACTCGGGCAGCTTCCAGCTGTCCACAACTTCCATCGTCGACGGATCGATGGCCAGGAACGCCTGGGCCCACTGCTGAGTCGGCAGGTTCTCGGTACCGGTCGCGGTGTAAATGAGCCCGGTAGTCGGGTTGTAAGCCGGCGAGGTCCAGATGCCGCCGCCGACCTGTCCGTCGGGTACCAGGTTGGCGGTGTTCTCAATGGCGTGAGTGGTGAGGTTGACCTTGAGCAGCTGGCCCTGGATCAGCGGGCAGTCACCCAGGCTGGCGATGCCGACGTAGGCGTAGTTGCCGATGATCAGCGGCCCGGACCAGTTGTAGTGGCCGTCGTAGGTCCCCGGGGCAGTGCCGCCGACCCAGACCCGCCAGTCGACCGCGCCGGTGGCGGCGTCAAGTGCGTACCAGTACCCGTCGCCGCCGCCAACATAGACGGTACCGTTGGTCACCGTCGCCGGAGAGGAGACGCCGAGCTGCGGCGGGACGCAGATGGGGTTGGCCGTCAGGACGCCCAGGTAGGTCTTCCAGATCTGAGCGCCGGTGGTCGCGTTTACCGCGTACTCATAGCCATCCCAGGAGCCGAAGTAGGCCACGCCGCCGGTCACCGTCGGGGTACTGGCGACCGGGCCACCCGTCTGGAACGCCCAGAGCTTGGTCAGGGTCGGCGCGGTGCTGGTGCTGATCGTCGTGTCGGCTGAGGCCGCCGTGCGCTCCACATCATGCAGCGATGTCGGCCAGTCGTCGGTCGTCGGCGAACTCTGCGCGGCGGCCCGGCTGGCCCGCGGGATACGCACTACGCGGGCTGCATGCGCCAGACGCACCGAACCGTGACCGCCGACAGCACCGAAGGCGGCCGTCGGCGCGGCGAATATGCTGGCCAGCAGCAGTAGTGCCGCAAACACGACAATCGACCGCAACCGCTGAGTGATTCCCGGATAGCTAACCATCGGATGATCCTTCCCGCACATGACAACTGGCGTGGCCCTCTCGGTGCCGAAAAGACCGCCGATCAGCCGGGATCACGGAAGGCGCCATGTTAGGTACCCTGCGGGACCGGGACCCGGAAAACGATCCGGCCTGCGGCGCATGCGGAAATGCGCTACCACGGTCAGATACTTAGTTGTGCCGACATCACCGACACGCAACAGATGATGCCATACCTACGGCCAGGCCAGCAGGACTTTTGCTGTAAGTCCTGAATTATGAGGGAACGGACGCCGCGACCTGGCGGCGGCATGATGGGCGGGCGCCATAGCATCTCACGGTTAACACCAGGCTGGCGAAGACCTCGCCGCCGATGAAACCAGGCAGCAAGCGACCGGGAATGCTAGCGACCGTAGTGTCTGTTACGGGACACAACTGCTGTGTCTGGTGGAGCTCGTCACTCATACCGAATTCGCCGGACCAGGGAGAATCGGGGCGAAACCTGAGTGACCAGAGAGACCGGAGTCCTAATTTTATTGGACATAAGCCGCATTCTTAAAACCTAAGCGATATAATATGTTAACTCTTACGAAACGGGCTGCTTCCGCCGATCGGGACACGTCCCCGCATCTCAGGCACTTTACCCAGAGTGAACAAACATTATGTATACAAACTCTTCGTATGAAGGCCGTGTAAATTCGTCTAGTTCAGTCTTTGCAACGAACCATAGATGAGTGATACTGGTCCGAGTGGAGGACGCCTGACGGTCCCGAGACTGCCAGGATCAGTAGGGGGGCGCGAGAGACCGAGTCATGACTTGTTAGTTTCAGGCGATTGACTTACAGGTGAAACCATCGCTGGCCGCTGGTTGATCTATCGCCGTTGGAGCGATCGTTGAATTTAAGCGGCGATCGGCCCGCAGTATCTGCCTGCGGTAAACCATCCGAGCCGGAACGTGCAACGCACATCGCCAGCTCGCTGTTTCACGCCGAGAGATTCGCCACCAGCACGATCCGGTGCCAGGTACTTAATCGCTCATATGGGCCGCAGAGGCCATAACGCATTGACGTGGGCGCATCCATAAATGCCGACGTCGGCGATTGTTCGGACAATCTGCGGTCAGGGATAGCTGAGTAGTGGCAACGTCATGCCCAGGAGGACAGTGATGACGCCCTTGCTACGGAAGAATGCCCGCATTCTAAAGTACGTCGCGGTCGGCATCACGTGTTTTTCGGTGCAGTTCATCTTGTTGACCACGATCGTACATCTAGGTATCTATCGGCCGATTGCGAACTCGGCGGCATTCGCGGTCTCAGCCCAGCTCAATTTCCTCCTGAGCTCGAAGCTGACCTGGAGCGACCGCCCCGCGCACGGCTGGCGCCACAGCGGAGGCCGGTGGGCTGCCTACAACGGCACTGCCTTGCTATCTCTTGCCTGCGACAGCGCCGTCTTTACTGGCATCTATCGTTCCGTCGGTACGACGGCAGCTGCGGTTATCGGCGTGATAACTGCCACATGCTTGACCTACTTGGTGTGCAACCGGGTCGTTTTCCGTCCCCGTGTCATGGCCGCCGCGGGGATCGGCGCTGTCGTGGAGACGGCCGCGCCTGAACTACTGGATCGTCCGCAACTACAAGACCGTCCGCTCAGGGCGCCGGCCAGTGGCCCCGTCCTGGCCAGCGGCCGCGTCGGTGCGATCGCGATAGCTCAACTACCGGACCACCCGGTGAGTACGGTGGCGGCGGGACGGTTCGAGGGCGGCGTGACTGTGGTACTGCCTGCATACCGCGAGGAAGCCAACCTCGCCTCGACCGTCGAGGATATGCTGAGCACGCTGGAGATCGCCGCCGAGCCGCATCATGTCGTGATCGTGAATGACGGCAGCCCAGACGGGACAGGTGCGGTGGCCGAGGCACTCGCGGCCAGATACCCTGGGCGGATCGAGGTGGTTCACCATGAGGTGAACCAGGGCTACGGCGCCGCGGTCCGCACCGGAATCCAGGAAGCGCTGGAACGGACGGACTCGCGCCGACTGTTCCTCACCGACTCGGACGGCCAGTTCAAGGCCACAGAGTTGCCAGGCTTCATCGAAGAGGCGCGCAACGAACGGGCGGACGCGGTCATCGGTTTCCGCACCCGCCGTGCCGATCCGCCGCTGCGCAAATTTAATGCTTTTCTCTGGGGTTGGGCCTGCCGGATCCTGCTTCGGCTGCAGGCCCGCGATATCGACTGCGCGTACAAGCTGGTCGACCGGCGCGTACTGGACGGCGTGCAGCTGCGCGGGGCGGCGGCCACCATCTCGCCCGAGCTGCTGCTCCGGCTAGAAGACCAAGGTGCCCGCGTGCTACAACGGCCGGTTGAGCACTTCCCCCGCCTGCATGGCGAGCCGACCGGCGCCAAGCTGTCAGTGATCCTGGCGTCGCTGCGCGGGTTGATTGATCTTTGGCTGGAATACGTGGGCAACAGATGGACGGGCCGCGCCAGCAGGCGCCTGGTCCGGACGAGGGACAGTGTGCTCTGGTGGCTGACCGCGATCTCGGCTCTGGCCTCGGAGGCCGCATTTCTGTATTTCGCTGGCCGTCACGTGGTGCTCGCCTACCCGGATGCGATCTCTCACATGCTGATCGCCCGGCGCGTCTTGGAAGCATCGACACCGGGGGTGGCGCAGCTCGGCGCGGTCTGGTTGCCGCTACCGCACCTGCTTATGCTGCCGATTGTCTGGATTAACTCGTGGTATTACTCAGGACTGGCCGGCAGTCTCCCTTCGATGATCAGCTATGTGCTGACCACCCGCTATCTCTACATGACAGGCGCGGGCCTGACCGGCAACAAGATGGCGGGCCTGGTCGCGGCAGTCTTCTTCGCCGCCAACCCTAACGTCGTGTACCTGCAGAGTACGCCGATGACCGAGCTGCTGCTCATCGCCTGCATCGCGGCAACGGTTTACCACCTAATGCGCTGGTGCCAGACCGGCTCCTACCGCCAGCTTGCAGCCACGGCTGTCGCCGCATTGCTCGGAACGTTGACCCGGTACGAGGCCTGGGTAATCGACGCGGCGGTAATCATCGTGATTGTCTGCGTAACGTGGCAGCGAGAGCACCCTGCCAGGCTGCGCAAGCGGCTGAGCCAGACCGAGGGGCAGCTGATCTTTTACGGCACCCTAGCGTTTAGCGGAATCGCGGGATGGGTGCTGTGGAACGCCGTGATCTTTCACAATCCGTTCTACTTCCAGGACGGTGCATTCGCCAAGCCATCGCTATGGGTGCCGCCCACCGACGCGTCGGTCGGCCATTGGCGCATAGCAACACAGACCTATCTCTACGCGATAACGGACAACGTTGGATGGCTTGCTCTCGTGCTCGCGGCGATAGGGCTTGGCTTCTATGTGGCCAGGACCCGGCTCCTGGCCGAGTCACTGGCACCGCTCGTCCCGCTCGTTATCATCCCGTTCTACGTCTACGCCCTGTACGCCGGGCAGCGTCCGCTGCATGTCATGCAGATCAACGGCAGCCTTTACAACGTTAGGTTTGGCGTGCTCACGGTCCTGCCCGTCGGGCTGTTCCTGGGGTATCTCGCCTTGGTCATACAGGAGTGGTCCCGCCACTGGCTGCGCGCCGCGGGATACGCGACGCTCTGCTGTGCCGTCGTGGCCGCGAGCGCGCTCATCGTTAAGGGCGGCATCGATACGCTGATGGAGCCGGAGGCATTCCAGGCGTCATCTAACCAACTGGCCGACAATCAGGCCGCGGCGTGGCTGCATAAGCACTACAACGGCGGCAAGGTGCTCATGGAGTCATTTGGTAACGAGGCCGTGACCTTCGAATCCCAGATACCAATCGAGTCGATCATTTATGAAGGCAGCTACCGCCAATGGCAGCCCGCGCTGCGTGACCCGTTGGCCCAGGGAATTCGCTGGATTTACATGCGAGGCGCGCCCGGCGGCACGGACGAAGTGTGGCAGGCGTTGCATGGCAGCACTGAACTCAGTCATTACTCGCTCGTGTATGCAACTCCCGACCAACTCATCTATCGCGAAAGGTGAGGAGGCATGACACACCCGCCGAATACTGCGCCGCTGGAGATAGCTGGGCAAGACCTGCCTCACGGCCAGATCTGGTGCATTCAGCCGCTACCCGAACGGCTTAGCGCCCGGCGATTGCTTAGCCGCGGGCAGACAGCTACGGTCCTCGGGCTCGGTGCCTGCGTTGCCGCAATTGCCGCCGCGCGCCTGTCCGGTTTCGGCCCGTCTCCGCTGTGGTGGGTGCAAGCCGCTGTCGCCGTCATCACCACGGCCTACGTCCTCGTGATCGCATACAAGTTTCTCCTGGTGCTTGCCGCCGACAAAGCCCCCGTGCTGCGGCCCGGCGGTGCCGACTGCCAAGCTGTACCATCCACGGAACTGCCCGACTACACCGTCCTGGTGCCGCTCTACCGCGAGGAGAAGGTGCTCACGGCCCTGCTGGCCAAGCTGTCGGGATTGCGTTATCCCGCGGAACGGCTCCAGGTGCTGCTGCTGGTCGAGGAGGACGATCGCCCGACCCGGGACGCCCTGAACGGAATAGACCTCGGCCCGCAGTTCGAAGTCGTCGTGATCCCCCCAAGCCAGCCCCGGACCAAGCCGAAGGCCTGCAACGTTGGCCTGGAACGGGCCCGGGGTGAGTTCTGCGTGATCTATGACGCGGAGGACAGGCCAGAGTCGGAGCAACTGCTCAAGGCGGCCGCGGCGTTCCGGTCGCTGCCGGACTGGGTGGTTTGCGTCCAGGCCGAGCTGCAGTACTGGAATCCCTACACCAACTGGCTGACCCGCTGCTTCGCCGCCGAGTACGCCCTAAACTTCAGCCTGTTCCTGCGCGGGCTCGACCGCTTCAGGCTGCCCATACCGCTCGGCGGGACCTCGAACCACTTCCGCACCGAGCCGCTGCGGCGGCTGGGCGGGTGGGATCCGTACAACGTCACCGAGGACGCCGATCTCGGCATCAGAATCGCGCGGCGCGGATGGGGCGTCCGGATGATGGCCTCGGTGACCGAGGAGGAGGCGAATAGTCGGCTCGGCAACTGGCTGCGCCAGCGCAGCCGGTGGATCAAGGGCTACTACCAGACCTGGCTGGTGCACATGCGCTCCCCGGTACGGCTCTGGCGCGAGCTCGGCACCCGCCGCTTCCTCAGCCTGCAGGCGACGCTCGGCATGGCCACGATCACCAGCCTGCTCAATCCCATCTTCTGGGCGCTCACCGTGGTCTACCTGGTCAACGGGCCTGCCCGGATCACCCCGTTGTTCCCGATGCCGGTCCTGTACCTGGGCGTACTGGCGATGCTGGGCGGCAACCTGCTGATGGTGTACAGCCTGATGCTGGGTTGCATGGAGCGCGGCCTGCTCGGGGCGATGCGGGCTCAGCTCGCGGTGCCAGCCTACTGGGCGCTGATGAGCGCGGCGGCCTACAAAGCGCTCTACCAGCTAATGAATCCCCGGCGGCGGCACTTCTGGGAGCTGACCGAGCACGGCCTAGTCGCCGAGCACGGCCATCCGCCTGTGGCGGTGCCTAGCGTGGCTGCCTCGACCCAGCTGCAGCATCCGCTTCGCGATCCGGACCGGAGCACGCATTCCGATCCTGTCGGACAGTCGCCTGTGGCGGCAGCAAGTCAGAGTTCGGCTTCTTATGCTTCGCGCAAGCCCAGGCTTGATAACGGGTCGGAGACTGTGCACGATCCGGTGCCAGATAGATCCGCAGTCGAGCGTCCGGCCGTCTCTGGTGAGGGCTCGAACGTCCGCCACATCTCCCCTCAGCGGATACGACTCCCCGGAGCGGCGGCGGTGATCGCGATCCTGATACTCGCGGGTACCGTGACAATCACCCTTTCCCGGCCGCACATCGGCGGTTCATCCTCAGGCCGCAGCGCCTCAGCTGCTTCCGAGCCTGTGGGCAACGGCCGCAACGGGCTAACCGCGGCTGGTGCCGTCCGGACCGCAGCCGTGTGGATCTCGCAGCAGGTGAGTCGCAGTGCGATCGTGGCCTGCGATCCTGCGATGTGCTCTGCCCTTGTGGCCCAAGGGATGCCCGCAGCAAACCTGCTGGTAATTGGAACTACCTCCGCGAACCCGCTCGACGCCGATGTGGTGGTGGCAACACCCGCTGTCAGGAGCCAGTTCGGCAGCCGTCTGGAAAGCTTCTACGCGCCGTCGGTCATTGCTAGCTTCGGCTCAGGACTGGATCAGGTGAATGTGCGGGTTATCGCACAAGATGGAGCAACCGCATACCGTGTGGCGCTGCACCAGGATGTGGCGGCCAGGATGGCGGCAGGTGCTCAGTTGCTGGCCAATACGCGGATCAAGGTAACGGCCCAGGCGAGGTTGCAGCTCGCTGCCGGCGAGGTGGACTCCCGGCTACTAGTCATTTTTCCGCTCATGGCGGCGGAACACCCGATCCGGATCCTCGCCTTCGGCAATTCCGGACCGGGTGCGAGCCCAGGGATCCCATTGTGCTCGGCCGATCTGTCCGGTTCGGGCCGGGTGGCAGGCATGACTGACGCCAGCTACCTGGCCTGGATGGTCGCTTTGGAGCGAGCCCAGCTTGTTCCTTTTGCGGGAAGCGCTGTCATTCTGCGGCAAGGTGACCGGCCAATCGTGCGTGTGGAGTTCCCAAGACCTAGTCCCATAGGCCTGCTTAGCAGTGGGTGAGAGGCTGGCCCGGACGAGGTGCCGGGGTCCCAAATCAGACAGGTCAGCTCAACCCCCGGCGAGGGACTTCAGGTGGGACTCGTATCCGTGGACCCGACGCGTCACCTGGTTCCGCAGCTGCAGAGTGCGATAGTCGATTAATGAGGTGTTTGACGTGGGAGAACGTGCGTGGCGCTAGATACGGGGCGTGTATCTAGGCGGGTATTGGGCTGGTCAGCGGCTCATGGCTGGGGTGAGCTGGTAGATCCTGGGCGGGTCGATGCTGAGCCGGGTGAGGATGGCGGCCTGGGCGCTGGTGAGCTCGGTGCGCTGGCGGAAGGTGCCGGCGGGGCTAGCCGCTCCGTCCCTGTCGTTACCGAGCGGACTCTCCCGGCACCGGCGTCACCGTCTCGTCATCAGCTGCCGTAGCGCACCGTGTTACAGTGAACTACATAAGTCATCCGCTGAGCATCCGGCTGAACGATGCCACGATCGCGCGTCTTGGCAGGCACGCGCAGCGCATGCACCTGGCCCCCCGCACCCTGGCCCAGCGTTACGTGGAAGAAGGGCTAAGGATGGATGAGCATCCGCTCATCCTGTTTGCCGACGGGCCCGCAGGTCGGCGCGCCAGGCTGACGGGAACCGGCAAAGACGTATGGGAGATCATCGCGGCCGTCCGCGACAACGACGGCGACGCCGCCGAGACGGCAGATTATCTTGAGCTGCCGCTTGGCCTCGTTCAGGCCGCCATCAGCTACTACGGCGCCGACCAGGACGAAATCGATCAGTGGATCGAGGCCAATGAGCAGCAGGCAGCCGAGGCACACGCAGCCTGGTCTTCCGGCCAGGACGCCGTCAGGCCGTGAGGCTGCTCCTGGACGAGATGCTCTTCCCCGCCATCGCGCGCGATCTCCGCGAACGCGGGCACGACGTCCTGGCAGTAGCAGAACACCCCGGCTGGGCAGCACTGTCAGATCCCGAGGTGCCGGCCGTGGCACGGACGCAGCGCAGAGCTATCGTCACCAATAACCTGCGCGACTACCGGCCGCTGCACGCCGACGCGATCACGCCGGGCGGCCCGGGACACTTCGGCATCGTCTTCATGACAGGCAGCTACCGGCGCACCAAAGCAGGCACCGGACGAATCATCTCCGCCCTTGAGGCAAGGCTCGCTGAATACCCCGGCGACGAGGATCTGGCGAACGGCGAGTGCTGGCTGTAACAGGGATACAGCGAGCGTGACCCAGCCCGTCTGGCCCGGCGGCACCGCAGCACGATCAGCGGCGGGTAGATGCTCGATCGGGTCGACCGCCTGGAACTGGCCGGACGCCGAGCCGGATCCGGTCGAACTTCACCAACGGGCTCAAGTCGCTGCTCATCCGGGTGACACCCGCTCGCTGAGCCTGGACCGCGGCCTGGTGCGCGGTCAGCGCAACCTTGTCGGCTTGGCCATTCCGGGGTACATAAGGTCTATGCAGCC
>Ga0302325_10017569_pt1 | contig 15113 bp, 14 predicted proteins | sample Palsa_T0_2_FD_201948 | JGI IMG/M metagenome (GOLD analysis project Ga0302325, IMG submission 201948) | Peat permafrost microbial communities from Stordalen Mire near Abisko, Sweden - Palsa_T0_2 | ecosystem: Environmental > Terrestrial > Soil > Palsa > Peat permafrost | place: Sweden: Abisko... | reverse complement strand
CACACTATGAGCTCATTAATTTATCGCGTTTCTTGGGGTAAGAAAGGTGCCCGATTGGTAGTGAAGTGTGTCTTGCGACAAAGGATGATTGAAATGAGAGGTTGGGATATCTTCGAAGTATTCAACGATATCTAAGGTTATTTATCCTTACTTGTGATAGGTCCCATCTTGATAACCTCAGACTTCTCGGTCTCGACGAGAGTTATGTCCACCATGATTGCTGATGAAGAACGAGCTCGGAAGTTTGAAGTTTGAAGTGAGGAGAGGGTCTTGCAGACTGGGATTAAAATTGGGAAGACCGGAGGTTTGATATTGGGTTGAGCTGGATCACAGCAATTCTTGGCAGAGAAGAAAACGTCAATGGCGGAGATAACACATACAGTTCTTTGGGTCAATCTAACAAGTCGAACTTCAGAGCTGAAAGCTTCAGCTTGCCTCGTATACGCAGGCCAATTGCGGAGCGCGGGGTCATGGCCGTGTCCCGCACTTGCAGGTCTTCATTGTCCAGGGCTCAAACGGGACCTTTTCACCCCGAAAACAAGGTAAGAGTGTGTAACTTTTCGTACTCAATAATTGGTGGCAGGCAGCTCCGTGATACCATGCATTCCTCAAGCCATTAACTGCATGTTGCAACCTTATCTCCGATTCTCCACCGGCCCAATAGCTTCAAGGCTCGCAAGCCTTGTGTCCACTTCAAGGCAAAATCAGCTTTCCCTAACCATGTTGTCAGAGACGAAGCGGGATTTCCCTAGAATGGTGTAACTTGTCGAGAACCTATCCAGCACGAAGTTCCGCATTTTGGGCCTCACGCTCCTGGGGATTCTTCTGAACTGCAACCCATTGTTCAAGCTGCGCCATGCCAAACCCAAGGTACTTCCCAGGTTCTTCATGAGCTAACTCGTGAATCCGAGCCTCCGAGTGGCGTTCATTTTTGTGAAAGTCGTATGTGGTGTTCATTAAGAGCCATGTGGTCTCATCAGGTTTCGGGCTCCCGAAAAGCGATCCTCCCCACCACCATCGATAGACTCGTTCCTCTTCGCTTCCTCGTCTAGGTTTCCGGATTGACATATTTTTGTGGACTTAGGAGTTAGTTTTTCTTAGTTTGGTCTCTTAGTAAGAGTACACTGACACTGGGTTGTAAGTCTTGTATCCGAGAATGAAGAAACTCCCTGTTGTTATGTACAAAAGGAAGAACGCAAAATGGGGAAGATTGAAACTGGACTTTAACTATATGGTTAAGACTGACTAAAGAGTGACCATTCAAAGCATATCATGAATGTTGACCTCTAACCATGAAGTGGTTGTTGATTCACATGATGCTCGTAGCCAGGTCGCAAGCAGATATAGCCAACTTTGGAGTCGGGGAATATGGATTGATTCAGACATTTGGCATATGAAACTTACGAGGTATTTTTTTCACCAATTCAATAGAATCATCGGCACCGGCACATCTACTAATTCGTGAATGAAGAGGACTTATCACCACCATGCTTAACCTAAGTAAAGGAACCTCCACTTCATGAATGGAAAGGGGCTCGCTTGGAATACAGCTTCGAAGCAAACAGGCTTCGATGCAACTACCATTCGAGTTCAATAACAAAGTCACACTATTAAACTGACTTCTCCACGTTTGCAAAAAGGGCGAGAAGATGAATGAATTTCCAGGCACGCGTAAAGCACTAAATGTACAATTCTACCCCCAAGTTTCAAATCCACCAGAGACTGAGCAGCTATCTACTGCAAAGTCCCAAATGAAACTACCAACGTCGGCTAGTATAAGCTGTTCAGAAGAGCCGCTCTTCAACCATCTCGAATTCATTTCTCAGTGCCGTATTCTTCTCCTCGCGCCACACTGGATTTATCCTCGAAGAATTGTCTTGGGTGATCCTGAATCCGCCACGACGAATGGATTCTGCTTTGGGATCGGTATCTGGCAAGGTGTAGATGTTGTCCTCCGAGACGTCATATTTCTTAAAGGCATCGTAGATTCTGTTCATATGATAGTAAGTGAGCTCGTCGGGCTTTGGGTCATCCCAGATCGAGCCTCCCCACCAGAAGTTGTAGACTCGCTCTTCTTCAGTGTCTCGTTCGGGTTTGCGGATTGGCATTGTGATGTCGTCTCAAGGCTGCTGCTCGAAATGAGTAAGTGTTTGAAAATGATTGTAAAATAAAGGAGAAGTTCTCACTAGCAAGCACTTCCTGTAAGACAGTATTGGTGCTCTGAGTATGCGGCTTCCTAGAGGTGTAGAGTTGCTGGTTTTGTTTATTGATAGAGAAGGAAGGAAGGAGAAAGGGTACGAAGGACATGCACGTTATATGCTCGGTGTCCTGGCGAAAATGTGATTCAATACTGGCATCTGTCGACGCAATGAATCATGCCTTCTTGATATTGTGGCATTGATTCCCACTATCTTCAAGGCGCTTGCCTGAGGGGGTGAATTAATCACGAATGAAGCTTTCTCCTCACTGGAGGTGCTAATGTTTCGTGAATAATTGCTCTTTGTTCACCAGAATTCAAAGCGAGAGTGGGCATCGATGAATCAAGTCACCAGATTTTGAGTTGAGGCAGGAAAACTTCACACGGCGCTAAACGGAAATATCCTCGAGATTCGCACTATCATGGAATGCAGAATGGAGCTTGTTCATTATCCCTGGTCGCTTATTCCCAGTCAGTGAATTTGATTTAGGAAACTGAAATTTTCTTCCCATTGAAAGAAGCCCATGTTACCATGAGAAATTCAATGCCAATTAGAGGACGTTTTGTGGCTAGGATAGAACTGTAGATGTCAAGAACCGCTATACAATGATTAAATTGTACATAGATGAATAAGGCAACACTTGTGCCTCTCTTGCTTGCTGAATGTTCCATAAGCAACAGAAACTAAGAAGACAAAAACAACAACGCCAAGGTAGACTGGCAATGCAGAATAATCCCGCAACCTAGCCGTGCACGTACGCCCCCGCAGTGAAGATGATAGCAGCAAACGCAAACACCAGATGGACAAGTGCCATTTCAAACTGCTGCGGCTCTATAGTACCTTTTTTTTTCAGAATGTCGACTTCATGGAAGATCCTTCTCCTTATATTACCATCAATAAATAGCCGCAAGCCCAATATTCGGCTTAGTGAACTTTCACTATACCATCATCATCAGTTGCGTCGAGGGAAGCCCCTCCTCCTCCTCTCTCAACCATCACCATATTCTGATCCTCAATCTTCTCCCGCTCTTCCTGATTCGCAACTAGGCTTAGCGAGAATGGCAACTTCTTCTTAGCCTTCGCCTTCTCTAATAGCGAATCTCCTTCTGGATTGTTGATTATTGCCAGCCTCGGCAGTCCAAAGAAACCCCGAGCATGCCACAACGACTGCCCATTCGAATCCTTCCCTTCCACAGCATCAACAGCCGTCCACATCTGGCGACAGTCCGTCAGACCAGCATTGAACCCGTTGCAAATGGCGCTCGGGGTATGTAAGACGTCCTCCAACACTAGAGTGTACGGCGTCCCATCCTTCCGTTCGACCAGCAGCTCGATTGTCCCAATTCCAATGACTCGAGTCAGTCCAACCTTGGCCTTTATACGATGGTAATCCTTAAACGAAGATCGATTTTTGGCATAGTGATAGTCACCACCGACTACAATCCAATCCCAGCAGCGGCGCCGTCGTTGAGGAGGATTCAATTTCTTTTCCAACTTCTTCTGTTTCTGTTCTTTACGATGCTCCTTCAGGTCTCTGTAGTGGTCTCCGATCTCACCCATTCTACTGTCGGATTATGCTCGAGCGGTCTTGGATACGTTTCTTCGTATAAACGGGAGAGGCTTTCGTTCGAGGATCTTTAATGTGTCCGGGTGGAGTTTGCTCGTGGAACCAGTCGATATCTTGATAGATATCCGGCCTAAGCAAAGGGCAGGGTTAGTGATATTTTCAGTGACATTCGATGCGTTTGAAGTAGGTGCATGATAACCGGAGCTGATATGCAGATGTTCAGGGGTATGAAGCCCGGCCAGTGCGGGGCTGTGCGGGGTACAGCAGAGCTGCTTAGCCGTACCTTGCAGATAGACGGCCTGGAGTGAGTTTCTTCTTGCTGATGAAAGGCTGAAGTCTATAATTATAAATCAAGAAGGTAAGAAATGTGTTATCAGCGTGAGGGATACCTTAGACCCGCTCTGATCTTGTCACACACACCGCCAGCAAGGACAGGGGTTTGGGAAATGAGACCCACTGACTAAGCAGCCAAGATTCCCTTTTAGTAAGGTATTCATCGAGAGATCATACCTACTCCATAAGTGCTCTCATTGAAATTCGGGACCCAAGTGGGCAGGATTTACCACCAGGAAAACCCCAGAAGTATAATCTAGAGCTAGGAATCTCATCTGAATTTGATAGTTAAATCTCCTCCAGTTATCTTTGCTGGGTCGCACTTCCTGAGTTCTTTCTTTGCCATCGAGCTTTCTTTCCTCAATGTCATTTCAACCACACACAAATCACCACATCTGTCATGGCGCCCCTAATCTCCTTATGCCAATCAGACACAAATTCGTCGGTCTCTTCCGTCAAACTTTCATAAGCGGTACCTGATTTCAAAGTACAGCTGCAGACCAAATGCCTCGAAGTTCGGTCCGTTCCATGGTCCTGTCACCGCTGGTGACGGAAGCTAAATCTGTTTGCTTCCCCTTATTGTGAGGTTCTAATAATTCCAAGAGTTCTTAGTAGGAATCCATACGTCTTCGAGGTTTGGGTATCCTTCCGAGACTCCTCTACTACAAACCAAGATCTTCAAACAAGCTTTCATTAATTTGTCTCGCAATCTGCTGCCTCTACATGATAAAACATGTCCTGTGGTCACTTGGTTTCCCACAAATGTCTACTTGTCTCGGGACTAGCAAAGCTCGCTCGCGTTCTATGCTGACCTGTCAACAAGATCAAAGACACCACATTCTCTACGACGAAAGAGTAAAAGTCCGAGAGGGCTCGGAGAAGTATGATGGCCTAAACACTTTCTTCGGCCAGGTGCTGGGAGTCTGTGCAGTCGGCAATACGATCGAAGAAGCCCATAAAAGTGTCCATGAGCTGGTTGAACAGATATACTTCGTTCGGAACATATCTTACGACACATTGGCAATTGGTAAGCGAATCAGAAGAAATCGGGGTGCAAATATGACATTGTATCTAGGGACTTGATGGCACAAGATAGGGTATTTTAGCAACCAAAAGATCAGATCAACAAGCTCGCAAAAATTCCACCCAGCACAACAGCAATACTCGCAGCGGTTATCAATTCAGAGCTCTTTCCAGATGCTGCACTGTGTGTAGAGCTGGAATTGGCAGCCGATGCCGTGGCAGTCGTTCCATCGACCACGGAAATCTTTACGTTGGACGAATTGGTGCACTTGTCGCCAGAGAGTGTGGTCGCATTACTACTGAAAGTGATGTCGGCGCACTGGATTTCGATGTCAGTAAGATCAAATCGCCCATGGTCACGTTCTACCCCTATTTCAAATAAAAGAGAAAGGGGACAGAGAGAGAGTTTGGAGGAAGACATGGGAGGCATATCTGATGCTAGGATCACTTACATTGTAAAGTGCGCTTCCAGAAGCCCCAACTGTGACAACCTGAATGCTGGCGTTCTGTCCATCGAAAGGTGTAAAACTCGATGGTAGAACGACTTGCGGCATGCACAGTGTGCCATTCCCTGTCTCGTTCAGAAGTTGGTTGGTTAATGTGATGTTGAACGTAGGGTAAACAGTTCCGAGGCCCAGGTTGACAAAAAGATAGGTCCATGGATGGTGCAAATCGAGCGAGAGAGATCCGCCCGTGAGAGGCCACAAGGTGCGATTCGTCGCTGCGGTCTGGTTGACATTCGCACCTGAGAAAGTTAGAACCATAGAATTCAAGTGTGGAACTGGATTGATTCATACAAGGAAAGACATATTGCGAAGCTGATGCTGCGAATGAATCACCACGCATCTCCGGGTACTCGATGGAGAAGTGAGCCGTGGCAAGGGAAGCCAGCATAAGGGCTGATGCGATAGTTTTGGTGAACATTGTGAGGTATTGATATTATTTGAAACAAACTTCGAGAAGAACTTTAAATATCAGACCTTTAAGGAGCCTTAAGGATGGGCGTTTGCCACTTTTATAGATATTCGTACCTCAGCTGAAGGCACTGCTCTCGCCCTTGCCTTACTGCTGAAGACCCGCCGCACCCCACTCTCAGTGTTCTGGGAAATAGAACCCACAGTAGCTTCTCCATGCTTGTGAATTAAAGTCATGAAAGCTTTTTAACCTCAGCTATGTGTCCAATCTCAAGAGCTTATGACATACGCCCCCACATGGCACTTTGAACATTGCCCTATCATGTGCGAGCAAACTTCAGATTGTAGTCCTCAGCCGTGCCTACTTGAGGAAATCTTCTCAAGAGGCTTGATATGCCAAGGCTACGAGGCTGCGGGGACACCTTGGCTCCTCCAGCGCTGGAAAGAATATACCTCTTGGCAACGGAAGCGAGTGTAGAAATTTGCTCATATTCTCGCATCAACTTGCTCAAATCTCGAGAACGAAAAAATAAGTCACAATGACTGAGAGATGCAAAAAGGAGCTCAGTCACTTGCAAGAAATTGACCAAAGGTGCCCGTGTCCAAGTGACAAGCTCTGTCTGCTAAGCTTGCTCGTGGCGGGCATAGAAAGAGGTACAGTAGTGAATGCATCAACCCCTATTTGACATTTCAACAGCATCTCTGCTAAATGTTCCCTGAACTTCTCATACACCAGAGAATGTTCTCTCGAAAGCAGTCCGGTCTTGCTCTTGATGTCCAGACTGGTGTCCTCGTTTGCTAGTGACATTGCGGATTTGGCGTCGGATTTTATGTCAATTGCGATACTGGGTCATACCCGATAGCCTCTCCACGATATTGCTAATTGGAGGGTTAGCAATCTTTTTGGCAATACAAGATACATAACTGACAAGAGAGGTTCCGTGGCCCGGCTCCTTCCGTAAATAATGAGTAGATGCTTGGCATCTGCAAGGGGTGAGGCTAGCTCTACAGTAATTGATCGGCTTCGATTCACCGAGAGCATCCAAAGACCACCGTTCGACAGAGTTCTGATACTGTACCTTGCACAGCCTTTCACTCAAGATCATTTGGACATCGAGAAGATGAGGGTGAATGTTGGTATGCTATGGGACGTTGGAGCGGTTACCTAAGCATGACGCACAGTTGCATCGATGACAGCTTCCCCTGTCACTTACCCCTACATAAGGTCTCACTTCACTTTCTCTCGAAATAATCCAATTTCTTGTACACATCTGTGTAGCAAGTCCCAAAGCAATGATGAGAGACCAGCTTCTTAATTGGCAGTTCGACAATACGTAGCGAGCACCAAACATGGATGCATATTCAGAATCTCCTCCCCCATACCGTGAAGATGAACCGAAGCAGAGCAACACGAATCCCTCTCAGTTCCGAATAGCTCGCAAGCCGATATCTACATCAATTCCGCACCCAAGTCCTTCAATCGATAGATATGAGTGCTCCGAACCTTCCAGTCGAGCATTGAGGTCAAAAGAAACTGCGGGTGAGCTGGAAGTTGTACCTCCAGCACTTCCTCCTCGACCAGAGCTCTCATTAGACACCACCGTCCTAGCAAATCTTACAGACTCCGAGCTCTACCTCAGCCCTCTCCAAACACGCACCGGGACAGCAATCTCGTCGGTATCCACTCCGGGTAGCTCTGTAACGACAAATAGCTCAATCACAGCGACACCCTCATCTGCCAATTCCTCTCAGTCATCAACATCCCTCTACTTTCAGAACGCATACAAGGAAGTGCGTCACTTCGCTGGCGGCCTGATATCGCATCCTTACGAACACACGAAACACTATAGTATCCTTCGACACTCACATGGGCTAGTATTCTATCAGGGAAGCGGGACAACTTTGGCGGTCTCCATCTTCGCCGACGCCTCGCTCCCGGCAGACCGCACAATCTGGTTACAAAGCAAAGGATGGACGGGCACAACAGGAATGCGAGCTAAAGCGTTTTTTGGACGCAACGGCAATTGGCTAAATGTAACACCAAGTGCTGAGGTCAAGCCTGAGCAATTGAAACCGGACGACGAGAGGGCATGGCAACGTGATATTGCCAAGTTTCTGAAGAAGGCAGATCGTCGCGTCAGAGATCATATACTACGGGAAACAGTAATAGCTCGGATACCCGCGGAGGCTGGAGATGGATATTTTCAGCTTGTCCTTTGCATAGGCGACAAGAAGAAGGTGCTGTGTCCGAGCCCGGTCTTTCGAGTTTTTTCAATGTCCGCCAGCGCACATTCTATCAAGGGAGCGAGTTTGGCCACCCTTCCGCTTGAGTTGGGGGCTATGGCCTTGGGCATATACGCACGCACCACGATTGGAAATGTCGTCTCTCCAGTCACTTCTGTGGCGCAGAGTCAGGCCCAGAAATGCATGCCATCTTTGACGGCTCGAGAGACAGCTTCGCTGACATATATGGTTAGTGGGGCTTCTAAAAAGGTCAAATCAACATTCAGCGGTGCTGAAGGTCGTTACGAGCAAGTCAGAGATGGATCCTTTGCACTGGTTGTTGAAGGACAAGAAGTCTCGCTTGACCAAGGACCCGGCGCACCATATCCAATTCGTTTCGTAGGCCGGTGTGATTTCCAGAGTAGTGAAAATATGGATTTCACTATCCCGAAGATCAGCATATCAAAGGTACCGGATGACATATGTCACAGATTGCACGGATACTACTTTGGTTGGGCTCGTCTCGTCTCAAATGGAGAGAAAACCGGCGGCGAAGGTACTTGGCACCAAGCAGTGATTTCGTCCTTGACTCTAGATGCCACGCAGTTAGCTCGAGCTAGCATTGAGGAAGCAAGCAGAAGATTTATCGCGGTTGGACTCATCTGCCAGTACGAAAACACCCCTGATGAAGAGGCATCCATTGAAGTTCTATTAATGGGTTTCCTGCGCCCAGACGAACTATCCCAGCGCACCGTATTATACAAAGGCTTACAGGCTGGTGACGAAGTAGCAGTGGAAGCCGCAACGCTTTCCGACGCGAACGATATTTATATGACACTGTCGATACTAGGCCACCCCTCCTGGACTGTTGAAGCCATTCGAGAGAGAAGTGAGCAGCAAAGGCCAGATGGCCTAGAGAGTATCAAATTTGGATATGCCAACACAAGAATGGCAGCTCAGCGACATATAGATCGAGTGCCATTGCACAAAATTGGTGTGAGAATGCCGGTTGACCAAATGAGGGACAAGGCGATTCTTACCACCGGATTTTATGTAGTGCGATGAGTATTGTTCTCATCATCTATGATTAATAGAATGCAAGGTTTTAGAAAATTCTTTCTTTGAAGTCTTCATTGCTTGAAATTTTCTCTAGTCTTTACATTCTATTTTGCAATCAAGACGTAATTGCTTTCCACAACTCTGTTAGAACCTGAACGAGAAATATATGTTTATGTTCGCCGTTTACCCAGCATGCTTTCATATCCGTTACCTGCGTCTCCTTTTCAAAGCTTGCCAACTCAACCACCTTATCCATGGTAAATTTCCGTCACTTGCCGGTAAAAAGCTACGAACATATCTCAGTGATTCTACGTGTCAAATTATAGCTGGATAGACTAACGTAACCGTTTTCATATTGTGTGTCTCAGACTCCAAAGTATCTATGGATCTGGGTCAACGTTACAACTCGGTGCAGCTGCGAATGGCGGTGATCATCGATTTGTTCCCTTTTCCTGGAAAATAAAATCCAGTCAAACAATTTCTGAAAGGAAAACCTCATTTTCCGACGGCAGGAATTCGTGGGGGAGGGCGGCTTAGTTGCCAATGGATTGCGACGAGGATTCGCGGGTTACAAAGAAGGCAACCACGACTCTCAAATTCGGATCAAAGACTCAATTATTCACTCGAGCTCTCCTTTATAATACTAAATTAATGTCTCGAAAAAATTGTTCACTTCTGAGTCATCCTGCGCGTGTGTCCTCCTTTGAGCTGGATTCACAAGGAGACAACGAGGAGCTCACGCGACGATGACGACCGAGACCTCGAGTTCCAAGAAACAACATCCTGTACGCCGTGAACTAAGGACAGAATGCCGAAATCACAAGTTGATGCTACGAAAGACAATGCATCATCAATGCAGGAACTCTCCTTGCGAGGTGTATTTCCGGTTGATATCCGCATCAATGATCTCTCAGTTACGCTCCCAACCCAGCAACAACAGCAGCCCGAGCCGAGGACTATAATATCAGCCTACTATAAGAATTTCTTCAATCCCCAGGAGGTTCAACCGCCCCCGGAACCGCCTATGCTAATCCCTCCAAAGAAGATACTCGATGGGATTAATGCGCAAATCGCCAGTGGAACACTGACAGCGATACTCGGCGCAAGTGGAAGCGGAAAGACATCACTACTGAATTCCATGTCTCATAGGTTCAACGAGAAACACCTCAGGACATGTGGCACCATACTGTATAATGGAGATGATCATTTAGCCAGCATCCGAAGTACATATGTCATGCAACATGACATCCTCTTGCCAACTCTATCAGTTCGTGAGACACTCCAATATGCAGCAGAACTGCGGTTACCTCCACCGACCACCGCAGAGGAAAGACTTGCGATCGTGGAAGAAGTTCTCCTGGAACTTGGTCTTAAAGAATGTGCAGATACTCGACTAGGAAATAGCAATCATAAAGGTTGCTCCGGAGGAGAGAAATGGCAGACGAGCTTGGCCGTCCAACTTCTTGCCAACCCAAGTGTTCTCTTTCTAGACGAGGTTACGACAGGTCTAGATGCAACTACGGCACTTCAGCTGATTGCAACACTGAAACAGCTAGCGAGACAGGGACGAACAGTCATAATCACGCTACATCAACCCAGATCCCAAATGTGGGATCTGTTCGACAACGTACTCCTGCTTTCCGAAGGCTCGCTCGTGTACGGCGGTGCTAAAGATGTCTGCATTCCGTACTTTGAGACCTTGGGATATCCACTACCAGCCTTTTTCAATCCCTTTGAACATATTATCGAAATTACAGCAATCGACACACGGTCTACGGATGCCGAGACTGCCTCTCATTTGCGGGTCCAGCGACTAAAACAAGCTTGGAAGGCATCTTCAAAGAGTACGGAAACTGAGAAGAATATCGTAAATGCTGGTTCTCAATTTCTACAACCAAATTGTTCTTCGTTCGAGCACCAGGTCCGAGTACAGACTGCGAGAATGATGAAGACAGCATGGAGGGACCCATTTGGGATTTCTGGGAGCTTGTTAGAAGCATTTTTGCTAGGACTTATCACAGGCTGGGTATTTCTCAACATTGACGAGAGTTTAACCGGCATCCGAAGTCGAGTGGGAGCACTTTACACTGCCGCTGTTCAACAAGGCTTCCTCGTTCTAATATTCGAAACCTACCGTCTTGCACAAGAGATCTCGGTATTCGATCAGGAACATCTCGAAGGAGTCATCAGCGTGTCTTCGTACCTGGTCAGTCGTCGACTGGCATGCCTGTTCTTAGAGGATATCCCAATCCCTCTGATATTCTCTGCCATCTTTTACTTGATGGCTGGATTTCGTTACGTTGCTAGCCAGTTCTTTACCTTCTTCGCCGTGATACTGCTCAGTCATTATCTCGCTGTGACCCTGGCAATGTTTTGTATTGCTGTCTCTCGAAATTACACAAAGGCATCAATGGTTGCTAACTTAGTATTTACGATTCAGACACTTTGCAGTAAGTTTTTCAGACATAATTCGAGGCGTTTTACTGACTTCCGAAACAAGGTGGGTTCTTTCGTCCAATCAAATCAAATACCTGTCTACCTGCGATGGCTGAAAGTAAGTAGTCTTGATTCTTTCTTTGTACCCTTCAGCATGGGTAACCTATTCTAGTACATCTCTTACGTTTGGTATGCCAATGGAGCACTCAATGCCAATGAGTTCATCAGCCACACGTCGGATCCTGCAGGCCAGCTCTATGCTTGTCCGTTTCCTGGGGATTCTTCAAACCCAGCCTGCAAGCCGTACACAGGTGTATTTATCATGGAATCACTAGGATTCCCGTACACCTGGACCTGGAGGCCCTTCTTGGTTCTCTTATTATTTATTCTAGCACATTGCGGTGGTGCTGTACTGCTCTTCAAGTACCGAAAAGTTGAGGTTGGGGTTGCTCGGGTGCAAAAATCTCACGCAAAAGCACCAGAGGGCGGAGATCTCATCTTGATCCCAGCTTCAGATAATTCCAGGCGTATTGAAATAATCCTCGACAAATATGGTCTCGAATTGACCAAGAGAGTAGTGTTCAGGACCAAGCCCGTAACAAAGACGCTTCTCAGCCCTATTACAGCTAAATTTGAAGCAGGACAATTAAACGTTGTTATCGGGCCGTCAGGCAGCGGTAAAACGTCTCTATTGAACTCACTAGCAAATAGACAGCACGACACCTTGGGAACCGAATACAACAGGACTGGCACTATGCTGTACAATGGTGCTTCTCCACCTGAGGACGTGGTTCGGTCGGTGTCATCATATGTCAGCCAAGATGATGACGCCTTGTTACCAACACTCACTGTCCGAGAAACTCTTCACTTCGCAGCTTGTCTGAGACTCCCAACTTGGATGGCAGAAGAAGACAAAATTCAAAGAGCGGAAACTGTCCTGCAGCAGCTTGGACTGAAGGATTGTGCTGATACGCTGGTCGGCAACGACTTGATCAAGGGCATCAGTGGAGGAGAGAAGAGGAAAGTGAGCATTGCAATTCAAATCTTAACCAATCCTCGGGTTCTACTTCTGGACGAACCGACGTCGGGTTTGGACTCGTTCACGGCAGCGTCGATCATGGAAGTGCTTTCAAGCTTGGCCAAAGAGGGGAGAACAATAATTCTCACGGTCCACCAACCCGGATCAAATCTTTTCCGTCAATTTGATAACATCCTCCTACTCGCACGTGGCGGTTTCCCAGTCTTCGTCGGAAAGGGGGTTGAAATGTTGCCTTACTTCTCAAGTGTTGGTTTTCAATGCTCAGAGAACACAAATCCCACCGATTTTGCACTCGATCTGATTAGCAATAATTTCCAAGTATCCGACAAAGAAGAACCAAGTAGAGAGAAAGTAGAGAGCCTGATCGCCGAATGGCAACGAAGAGGAGCAGCCAAGGCTGCAGCAGTGCCAACTCGTCAGATCTCATTGCCCGCAGAGCTTGCAAGTTTCAAGCGAGCCATGACTCCTTTTCGAATTGCGTTTCCTCTGCTCATCAAACGCAACTTGCTCAACTATCGCCGTGACAAGACTGTTTTAATAGCTCGAATATCGCAGGTCCTGGGCTACGGGGTGATGATCTCACTTTTCTTCGCGCCTCTCAAGACGGACTATAACAGTATCCAGTCTCGGCTTGGATTCATTCAAGAACTTGTTGGTAAGTGTTTTATCCGAATATTATCAATAGTCATTGAAAATCCTAGCGATCTATTTTGTCGGCATGCTTCAGAACGTAGCCGTCTATCCATTAGAGAAGAAGGTAATCTTTCCCAAATCATTTCCTCTACTTGTGCCTCTACTGACCATTATAGATCTTCAACAACGAGTATGAGGATCGCGCATACCCAATTCCCGCATTCTTCTTGTCCTATATGCTTCTTGAAATCCCTTTTGAAGTTTTGACATCGCTCGTCTTTTCCATTCTCGGTACCTTTACCGTCGGCTTCCCCCGTACCGCATCTCTCTACTTCGCGATGGCATTCAACGTCTTCTGCATCGTATCCTGCGGCGAGTCGGTTGGCATAATGTTCAACACACTCTTCGACCACACTGGCTTCGCCATCAACATTGCCAGCGTGCTAATTTCCGTCGCTGTACTTACGGCAGGAGTCTTCAGCCTACACATACCGGCTTTCTTGCAAGCGTTCAACCACCTGAGTCCGGTCAAGTGGGCCGTTGGGAACCTGGCACCATTCAGTATGCGAGGGTTGGCATTCACCTGTTCTCTGGATCAACAGGGTCCGACTGGACTTTGTCCCATCTCGACGGGGGAGCAAGCTTTGCAGTTATATAATTTGGATCATGATCCGAGGTTATACCTATTGGCTTTAGCGGTTTGCACGATTGGATATCGGTTGGTTAGCTTCCTGCTGTTGTGGTGAATAGAAGGAGATCATGATTTGGATATCAATAGTGGCCTTAATAAACCATAAGAACTTGGCATTTCAAATCTTAATGGAAGCTAGAGACTGAGGAACGAAGAAGATGAAGGTGAAGAAAATTAGATAGGAAGCCTTGTAGTATGAGGAGGTTCGCCCCAGCTCGCTTGACCTGCCAAAAGAGCCACTAAAAGCTTGTTGGTTCAGCAGGGGCAAGCCTAAGCGGGGCCGCTAATCAAGTGCAGCTCTTATCTCCGATACGTCCACATTTCAACGCCATCGCCAACCACCGCGATGGAAAAAGCAAAGCTGCAGCTGCTGAGCTGGTCGAAGCGGCCTTCTTCCTTTCGTCCCATTTCCTTCTACGTCTCCATGTCACTCAATCTCTCTATCCAATGCAACTTCAATTGAAGCTTTCCTATCTCAATTGAAATTTCACTTTATTCTGAGGATAACCTACTCACAACCCACTCACGATGGCAGGCTACCCCACCCCTCCTCCAACCACCTCACCAAAATCGAAGAACGGCTCTTCGTACCGGACTTCTGACCGTAAGGGCCCAGCTCAGGACTCGTATTTCGGAGATTCTTACATCAAACATGCAGAGCCTGATGGAACGAAGGTCTCAGCGCAAGATACTTATTATCAGCAACCGGCAGAATCAAAGCTGCCAGGACAAGATACATATTATCATGAGTCCTACAGCAAACCTGCTGAATCGAAGGTCTCGGCGCAAGATACACACTACCAAGAATCATACATTACTGCCCAATCGCAGCTCCCAACTCAAGACACATACCACCAAGAATCATATAGCAAACCTGCCGAATCGAAACAACCTGCGCAAGTTATATACTTCGAAGAAGCACACAGCAGACCGGCAGAACCTGTTGGAACGGAGGTCTCAGCACAAGATGCTTATTATCAGAAACCGACAGAACCCA